>MTKW01001422.1_pt1 | contig 40402 bp, 36 predicted proteins | sample 1042761 | NCBI WGS metagenome assembly MTKW01 (sample SAMN06205366, study PRJNA360243) | anaerobic digester metagenome | biome: Wastewater treatment plant; feature: Anaerobic digester sludge; material: sludge; isolation source: anaerobic digester fed with sludge from wastewater treatment plant ... | reverse complement strand
CGTTTGAGATTTGAATTAATCAACATATATTATAAATAAAGCTAAAAGTTGGAAAGTACAGTTATTGTTACAACTATATATCTTTTTGTAGTTCCAAACCGCCTGAAAAATCCCTCTAATGCAGATATCATAAGGACCCATACCCTCCGATTTCGCCGACTGAACGAGGGGCGTCTTATATTGTTTTTTTGATCACGCACCAAGAGTGTTGTCGATGCCGACAAAAGCCTTATTTGGCGGCGGATCGATTCCACTTGGGAGACATGAGCTTGAGAGAGGAATTTGAGAGGATGACCTTTGAGCAGAAGGTCTACTATCTGATGGAAAGTGAAAACCGCAGTGCTCTGCCGAATGACCTGATAGAAGAGAGCATATCTGTTCTGGTGCAGGCAGGGGAAATAGAATATGCTGCCGCCCTGGCCAGAGATAGGGGAATGATCGATGAGGCCATAAGGATCCTGGTGGACGCCGGCGACTATCTCTGGGCCGCCCTCATAGCCAAGAACGCAGGGAGAACGAGCCAATCCCGGATGCTCTATCAGGATGGAATACAGTATTACATCGACATGGAGATGTTTGGCAGGGCGGTCTCTGCTGCAACTGCCCTCGGCCTGCCAGCCGATCGGATAGATGACCTCTTCCGGCAGGGCATCGTATCTGAGAGCAGAGGCATGGACCTGGAATGCAGCCGGGGCATGATAGAATCCGCCTTGGAATCCCTGAACATCTCCCTGATCGGCAGGGAGGATGAGATCTCCTTGGAGATCATGAAGTCTTTGAGGGAAGAGCAGGAGAAGAGAATGAAAGAGGATATGGGAGATTAGATGGCCTGGATGGATTTGAAGGATTGATTTGAAGATCATTGCCGGTTTGAAGATCACGACTGGTATTCAGATCCTCACTCATCCCTGAGCCCTATCTCCAGCGACATCAGGTCCTCTGCCACATCCGTCCTATGAAATACAGACCGGGCCTCATTCAATAGCGGCGAGGAGTCCTTAGAGTAACGGGAGCTTATGTGAGTCAGGACCAGATGCCTGACGCCAGCGCGCCTGGCCAGCTCTGCCGCCTCTTTTGCCGTGCTGTGCTTCGTCTCCAGGGCCCAATCAGCCATATCGCTGGCAAGAGTTGAGTCATGGATGAGAAGATCTGCTGCGCGGCTGGCCAGCTCCACCGACCGGCAGGGCCTGGTATCTCCAGTATAAACGAGCTTTCTTCCCGGCCTCTCCGGGCCCATGACCTGCTGAGGTTGAATCGTCCTTCCCTCAACCACCACCTCCTGGCCGCGCTGCAGCCTTCCGAATAAAGGCCCTGGAGGCACGCCCAGGGAGATGGCAGCATTGCGATCGAACCTTCCGGGCCGCCGATCCTCCTCCAGAATATAGCCCAGGCTGGGAACACTGTGATGGGTCTCTATGGTCCTAACCTGATATCCCTTCATCTTCAACACATCCCCCGGTTGCAGCTCCAGGGCAGTAACCTCGAAGTTTCTGGAGAAGTAGCATACTGACTTGAAGCACTCCACCATTCGCCTGGTATGTATCGGCCCGGCGATGGTTATGGGCTCCACTCTGCCCTGAAAGGCCAGCGTCTCCAGGATACCGGGGATGCCCAGGATATGATCGGCATGAAGATGAGTCAAAAAGATATAATTCAAGCGCATCATACCCGTTCTGGCGCGCATCATCTGCCTTTGCGTTCCTTCTCCGCAGTCAAAGAGAATCAGATCCCCTTCGCGGTTGATCAGTATGGCGGAAGGGTTCCTCTCTGGTGTGGGGAGCGATCCGGCAGTCCCAAGGAAGGTCACAACTAGCATCATAGGCCTCTGAAGAGTCTATCCCGGAGAGATTATCTCACCCCATATCATCCTTTGCATCCAAAACCTTTATCAGATAAAAGAGAAGGCACTTGAATGGTGTAGGTATGGATGTAATTGCTATTGTAGAGTGGCTTCAAGCTCTGTTGATACTGGCCATATTCCTGTGGATACTTGCAGTAAGCTTCAAGATCTGGCGCTGGAACTATGTGATCCCTCCCAGACAGGGAAGGAGCAGATCAGGATAGATCCAGTAACTTTTTTGCCTCCTTGCCTCCAGCACATTTCAGCGGGATGACTCGGCCAATGCTGGCAGGTCAGCTCACGAAGTATATTCCGATCAGAACGACCAGGAAAGCAACCCCCTTTTGAGCGAGTGATTCTCTGTCCGTCTTCTCATCCAACCTCCTGGCCAGCTTTGGAGCCATGGCTCCTAAGATCATGATCAGTATCACCGTCAGAACGGGCTGAAGAGCTCCTACGCTGGATACCAGTGTGACCGATCCAATGGCATAGGCGAAGAGGGAGAAGATATGCCCCAGGAATTGGAGGGCTTCCTCGGATATCAATGCGCCTACAGCAAGGCCTCCCCGGCCAAAGATATTCTTTACCCCAGTGCGAATGCTCTGCCTGCTCATGAGAGGCATTATCACTATTAGGGTGCCAATCGATGACCAGACATGAAAGTTCCACTCACTCATGGAGTTCAGAAGATATTTCAGAGCTAGGTAGTATATGGCGGTCAGAATCCAGTATGCTATGAACAACTTGATTGTAGGGGATGGGGATGTGATGCCCTTCAACATCTTTGCATATCTGTTATTGGTGTCATGGTGGTTGCCCCCTCTCTTGTAGGAGAGAATGAAGGTGCCTAGTATGAGCATGGCTCCGCCAGCACAGCACTCCAGGTCCAGAATCTCACCGAAGAGAATGATGGATCCTATGAAGATGAATACTGGATAGACACACTCCAATGCGGATACCTTTGAGACCTCCTCTGTCTGCAGGGCCTTCATATAAAAGAAGGTGGGAAATATCTGCATGCAGCCGAAGAGGAGAGCGATCAGAGATCCAGGGTACGTGAACTCTATTTCTGCAAATAGCAGCACAGGTATAATGAAGAGCTGCTGGATTAATGTCTGGCAGACTATGTAGGCTGTGAAATCGTTTGTGCAGTTGCTTAGCAGTAACTTATCCAGTACACCCGCTCCTGAAAAAAAGATTGTTCCCAGGAATGCAAGTATCAGCCAATCCATTTCTACCCTCCCCATACAGCTCATCCAAGTCGAGAAGCTTCTGCAGATCTCTTTTTGGTTCCGGCCATACTGTTTATTTTAAACAATAAAGTAATATTTATGGTACTAGTTATACTTATCTGAAATACTAACCATATAGTTTATCAGATTAAAATTATGCTTGTATAATCTATAAAACAATTTTGGTGAATAACATCTAATTGTGCTATTTTACTATGATGATAAATGCAATTGAGAATATCTCAATTTGCATCTCATTCTGTAGTTTATTTGAAATGTAACAAATCAATAGACTGCGACCTTATGATTTTTCAATCAAGGTTAATTGATATTTTATACTAAATTTTCTAGAAAATAGTTTCTACTATTTATTAAAATAAACAAGCACATTTCCGACATCTGTATTGATTAATCAACACATTAAGATATTCATGAAGCTGTGAAAAATAATTTGATATGTTGGAAAATATAAGATTGAACTGAATATCCCAATTCAAGCAGAAATAAAATATAACTCCATAATAATTTTTAAATTTAATTCGTGCAAAGCAGGATCGAGCTAAATTGCTATATTATGTTCATTCTCATATTACTTTCACCTCCATATTACGCTCATCCATCACCAACCCATTCGCGCATGGATTCACCTTCGCTGTGCACATTCCTCAGGCTTATCTCCTCAAAGGGAGTCGGTTCCATGGAGCTGAAGCCGGGAAGATGATATCTACAGCAGAGGGCTGCACTGCTCTCTATAACTCCCTCGCTTGCAGATCCCTATTTGGAGAAGATGGTGATCTATGAAGAAGAGACATTTCCAGTGGCCAAATCGGGAGGGAGCCTGTTATGGGCCGGAGCTTTGAGAGCCTGCGCATGGGGGTGAACGAGCTCTCTGCTCGCTGGACCAGGGCTGGCCGGGCATTGAAAAAGAGGGATCAGATTTACGCAAAAAAGCTCGCGGACATGGCAAAAATGCACTCAAGCGAGGCATTCTATGCTCTGGATGATCCTTTGGAGGCAGCCGTATTTTCAGTCCTGATCGAGCTGTTGAAAGAGAGAGACTCGCAGAGAGATTCGAAGAGAGATCCTTCAAAGGATTCGAAGAGAGATCCTTCAAAGGATTCGAAGAGAGATCCTTCAGAGGATTCGAAGAGAGATCCTTCAGAGGATTTGCAGCCTGGACCCCTTTTCTCTCTTTCTTACTCCAAGGATCATTGCCCATAGGGGCGATGCACACGCACCGCCCTACAGTCCCAGTGTGGGATTGATTCCCAGAATGAAGACCACGATGAAGTATATCGCATTCAATGCCAGTCCCATGGGAATTCCCAGCTTTGCCCATTCGCTGCTGGTGATCCCCAGCTTCCCTGCAGAGATGATATTGGGGATGTTACCCGGTATCAGCATACCACCGGATATGAGCAGGCCGTACAGAGCGGCATTGATCTGGCTCTGGCTCATCGCCGGAGAGATCTCTGCAGCAGTGAGGGTCGCATTATCCAGGATGGCAGAGACCATGTTCACCCAGAAGAGGACATAATCGGGGATCTTGGTGAAATACTTGAATATGAGCACCTCCATGCCCGCCCCCAGCAGGAAGAGGGCTGAGACGAAGAGCCAGACCTTGGCCGCTCTGACGAATACCTCCCTCAAGCCGCCCTCATCCACAATCTCCTGTACCTCCGCCCTTGAGCCTCTTCTTCCCACATAGAAAGCCCCGAAGAGGGCGCATCCCAAAACCCCCAGAGTGATGAGTATGCCCAGCTGGTCTGCCAGGTACCAGAAGGTGGCATTATAGGGCGGGCCCTGCAGCTTGGTGACGGCAATGGTAGATAACGGCTCGCCCAGTGGAGTGAGGACAGCTCCCAGCCCGATGGCAAAACAGGCGATGATAACCATTTTTATCTTATCGCTCCTTTCCAAGGGCATGAGGTTTGCGATCTCCACCAAGAACAAAGATGCAATGATGGCTGTGATCAGGCTTGAGATCATTCCCAGGATGAATACAACTGCAGCGACAAAAACCGGCAACGGAATGGAATTGGTCAGTCTTCTGAGGGCTCTATTCATCGGCACCTTTCCATAGAAGAATATCAGTCCGGCAACGAACACTGCCGGGACTATGCCTTTTAGCACTGGCTCGCTCGCAGCCAACGCTATCAGATCAAGTCCCCACTTGCTGGTAATGGTGACAGCCGTCGCCCCCATGATGAACAGGAACGCCTCCAGATTCTGCTCCACCATCTTAACCTTGAAGGGGAAGATCAATACAATTAAAAAGATTATAAACAGGCCTATATCGGTCAGTGTAACTGCCTCATCTGCAATCTCAATCATTCAATGATCACCTAATAGTCAATATTTCAATCCCTGGGCCTTGCCTGAATCTCGCTGCACCTGCCCGTCAGCTCACAGATGGTGCAGGCTGCAGGCTCCTCCTCCCGATGAGCAGCAGCCGAGGAGAGCACGCTGCTTGTACAGAGGTCTCCAGCGAAAAATACCGCCGCTGCGATCTGATCGTTCGGTATGCCCAGCTTGCAAGCGGCCCGAATATGCAACCTCAGATAATGGCTGCTTCTGATGGCTGCCAAGACCGATATGGAGATCAACTCCACTGTCCTCTCATCCAGGAAAGAGCTTTCTTTTATGGCGTTATTGCACTGCGCCACAGCATCCAGGTCAACTTCAAAGCCCATGATAGTACCCCCTGCAAATCAGAGTGAAGAGAGCAGTCTCAGGATTCCAGGCTGCTCCTGCATCCATTTTTGTATCCTATACGCCGACAACTGATTTGCAGATATGAGGACAAGATCGCATACTATATTATCAACATTGCGGTCTAAATTAGATAAAAACTTAATTTCAGCCAAATTTTGAAAAATCAATTGATCAATTTATTGTGAAATACGCAAATTCATAAATAGACATTTTCCTGTTAAAGATATTTTAAAATAGATCTTTTAGAATTGGAGATCGATGACTCAGAAGGCGAGGCAGGGGCAAGCTCAGATATATGTTATATTATGATAAATATAGGCCGATCTGGATCAGCCTCGATTGGAGGGAGAATCATCGAACTCGATCATCTTTTGAGTCTGGAATGATCCCACATATGACTGCTTACTTCTATTCATATAGATGGACCATCCCCTCCTGTTCTCGACATCCCACTTCCCTTCAAATGCAAGTGCAGTATCGTAGATCATCGAGTTGTTATGAAGGCCAAGGGACCTCATCAGACTGGTCTCACTCTGGTCCAGGTGGCTGGTGTTGAATCTCTCGCTGACAGAAGCGCCAGTGCCATTTTCGAATAAGGGCAGCCTCATGCTCTTTTTGTTCTTGAGCTCTCCTCCTGTAAAGACAAGATCGCCCCTCTGGCTGAATTCAACCTCCTCTCGAACCTTGCTCATGTTTCTGAGGGACTCGAAGCTGATCGATCCTGAGCCTTTCATCCAGCCGCTGGAATCAATCGAGCGGTCATGGAATGCTCCTTTTATCGAGAGCTCTCCTGAGCCTCTCACCGTCGATGACTCCTCAAAGCGGAAACCCTTTTTTGCACCATCCTCCCGGGCCGGGCCCGGAGCGGAATGGGACCCGCTGCCATCATGGCTATGGCCTATTGCCCCCGCGCAGCAGAAGAGAACTGCAGCCAGAGCTATCAACGTCGCAGCTACGGGGATCAAAGAGGCCAGGTTCCCTTTCACTATTATGATGGTGCCATTTTCAGATTATTAATCTTTTGGACCTTCGCTAAATTGCGCGGGTATTGTACTGAAAAGAATTCTTAGCTCATCGCTGAATTGTGTGGGCGATATACTGCAGAGATGGAGCGGACCCCCGGAGCGGACAAAAAGTTCGGCGATGCCGAATCGTGGAGGTATGGAGAAGACCAGGCGGCGCTACAACCAGAACTTCAAGATATCAGTAATAGCCGAGCTTGGGGCTGACAAGCCACTGCTCAGAATGCCCGAGAATATGGCCTCCATCCGAGCCCTCCTTGCCGATGGAAGGCAGAGCTGGCCGAAGATCCCGAACAAGCATTCAGAGGCAACGGAAATAGGTACAAAGATAAGGCGAAGATTGCAGAATTGCAGAGGCCTCACGGCCAGGCTCATGCCTAATTTGATCTCTCAAAATAGCATTCACCATGATCCAAAGGAAGGTTCGCGAGTAGAGGCTAAAGCCGGTGTTGAGAGGCGGCATATGATCATTCAGGAAGCTCAATTGGATGGCCTTCAGCTGCCAATATCTCACTTCTGCCTGGCGCTCGGCTCGATGTGAGTGGCAGTGGTTACTATGAATAAGGAAATATGAATGCAATGGCGGGCAATGCCGTCAGTCCTGGCAGAAGATCTAAAAACTATTAAAAATATAAAAAAGCCGGGCTGCAATAAAAGAGAGGGCGTTTGAGCCTGATCAGGCTCAAGGCTGCAGATTCTCGATCTGAGCGCGCACTGCTTTCAGATCTTCCTCCAGATTCCTGGCTACTGCCTCCAGATAATCTCTCTTTTCCTCTGGAGTAGGCTGACGGAAGGGCACGTCTGGAATATAGCCAAATCCTCTGCCATAGCCAATGCCATAGCCTCTGCCATAACCCATGCCGAAACCTCTGCCATAGCCCCTGCCATAACCCATGCCGAAACCTGCTGCCCGGCGGCACCAGGGATTATAATATCCTGCAGCTCTATTCCCGCGAGGGCCCATCCACCAGGGCCCCGTAAAATCTCCCCATGGCATACCTATTACACCTCACATTACATATTATATTTTACATATTTATATGGACTTATGGCGGAAGGCATGCAGGCCTTGCAATGCCAGCTGAGCCTTCTGTCCAAGTAATAGTAACTTATGAGAAAAAGTATTTAAATCTTTCTGTGTAGTAAGGTTGAAATACACCCCGCCTGCATAACAAGGAGCATGTCTCCCTGTAGAGGAAGAAGGAGGGGAAGGCGGTGGATATCAGAGGTCCCTTCTGTGAGAAGCTTCTTGCCTGAGGGCTGTCCCAGAGTGGAGGGCGTCTCCATCACCTTGGAGGAGTTGGAGGCCGTGCGGCTGGTGGATCTCCTGGATCTGAATCAGGAGGAGGCGGCATTCTTTATGGGGATCTCCAGAAAGGCCTTCTGGAACGACCTGATGAATGCCAGAAAGAAGATCTCTGCCGCCCTGGTCTATGGCATGGGCCTGAGAATTGAGGGTGGCAGCTTTGCCCTGCGAGGAGAGGCAGCATCAGGGAGCGCAGAGTCTCAGGAGCATCAGAAGGAGATGGCGCTGATGGAAAGGGAGATAGAACTCCTCAGCTCAAGGCTGGAATATCTTAACAGGAGGATGGCCGCCCAAATGGGCAAAGAGAGGGCCGCTCTCAGCCTTGAAGAGGGATAATCCAGGCAAGCCAGCCCCGCGGGAGCGGGGAGAGAATGAAGATATAAAGAAGGTTTCCTGAGAGGATTTAAAACCTCTCAAGGCCGTCGATTTTCTCTGAACAGGTCAAAGTGCGATCTCTTTGTGATCACTGCGATCAAAGTGCAATCAAAGAGCAGTTCTCCACATCCCATCCTGATTCACTCGCAGGGTGGAGTGTTTCTGCGCATAGCTCACTGTCTCTGTCCAGTTCTTCTGAAAAGGGGCCCACTGCATTGCTGCCAGAGAGTTTTGTCTGAACTCAGAGCCACGGGGCTCATCGCTGGGTGGATAGCTCTCCCCAGAATAGGTCCCCCAGGATCCTGAATATGGATACTTGCCCAGCCGGACCACATCCGGGCGGGGATAATAGTATCGCGAGGCATAAGAATAGCCCTGGCTGCCGGAGGGAACGGGCATATAGAATATCGGATCTGAGAAGTAGGGCAATACATCGTTGCGGTCGATCGGCCCCACATATCCGCCCTCCAGCCAGTCGGCTGAGGATGAGCCGATCAGGAGCAAAAGGGCGGCAAATAGAATCAAGGGGAAAAGGATTCTGCCAGTTGTCATCATTCTCACCTGCGGCCATAAATGCGCCCATTGGATTTAATGCTATTTCTCCAAAGAATTAAATAGAAGCTCTCATAGGCTCTTAAATCTGCTGAATAAAAGAGCAACGATCATACCCTGGTGTTAAGATGAATCCATCCCCTTCAAGTAAGAGCAGCCCTGATAGCTGCGAAGGCGTCTGCAGTTCATGCGCCGAGAAAGAAAAGTGCACTGACCCCAGAGCCCGGCAAAGCCAGATCGATGAACGGCTGAGAAAGATCAGGTACAAGATCGCAATCGCAAGCGGAAAAGGAGGCGTGGGCAAGAGCACAGTCACTGTGAACCTGGCCGCTGCCCTGCGGGAGCAGGGCTATAAGGTGGGCATCCTGGACGGCGATATCACAGGCCCGGATATACCAAAGCTCCTGGGAATAGAGGATCAGAAGCTTATCCCCGGCCCCTCAGGCCTTGAGCCGGCAGATGCTGATGGGATCAAGGCAGTCTCTATGGCCCTTCTCCTGCAGAGCCGGGACTCCCCTGTGGTCTGGAGGGGGCCCATGAAGATGGCTGCCCTAAAGCAGTTCATCGGAGAGGTCAATTGGGGCGAGCTGGACTTCCTTTTGGTGGACCTGCCCCCTGGAACCAGCGATGAGCCCATAAGCATTGCCCAGCTCATTCCGGGCCTCGATGGGGCGATTGTGGTCACCACCCCTCAGGAGGTAGCGCTTCTCGATTCTCGCAAAGCGGTCAACATGTTCCTGATGATGAATGTGCCCATGCTGGGGATTGTGGAGAACATGAGCGGGCTGGTCTGCCCCCACTGCGGCCAGAGAATTGAGGTTTTCAAGACGGGAGGGGGAGAGAATGCAGCCAGAGAGCTGGGTGTGCCGTTCCTGGGAGCTATCCCTCTGGACACGGAGATAGGAAGGCTGGGCGATATGGGAAAGACCTTTGCCAACAAAGATACCGCCGCTGCCAGGTCATTCGAGGGGATCGTAAAATCGATTCTGGCTCAACTGGAGGGCAAACCATAATCTTTCCCTCAAGCGTCCAAAGATATTTAATTGATAAAAGCCATCAATATCCAATATAAACAGGAATAGGTCGCCTTCTGAGGAGGTCAATAAAAATGGACAGATTTCTTGGCATAGTGAAGGATGGCAGATTCTCTATAGTGCTGCCCCGTCCTCAATGTTGTACCGTCAGGCTCACAAGAATAATGAAGCCAGCATCGATAGCAGAAGAACTGGTAACCTCACATGAGATAGACCTGGCTGAATATGAAGGCAAAGCCATCATGGTAACTGGCTCTCTCCCCGAGCACAAGGGATGGCTATATGAGGCCACAGTGATAGATCAGTCCGGCCCTATATTGACTGAGGTTGTAAAGGAACTGTTCAGATAGACTGCTGCTCATACTGAGCCCTGACTATATCCCCCTCCTTTTTAGCTCATCCTTCAGCCAATATCATAAAACCCCGAGCGCAATGGATAGAAAGAAGGGCGCTATCTCTTCTCAAGGGTGATTTGATGAATTACAGGATAAATAGCAGAATTATTATCTGCATAGCAGGACTTATCACGTGTCTGCTTGCTGGTTTTGCATCAGGAGAGGGGGATTTTCTCCAGGGAGGATATGTTGGCAGCGGGGATCGTTCCATGGCTGATCCAGGCATATCCGGCATGCTTCAGTGGCTGGACCGGCCGGTCAGCCTGCCATGGTACAGCTCCGATTCCAGCTTCTATAAACAGGCTGCACCTGATGCCACATTCACCCCCTATAAAGAGTACTATACCACCCTGGGCTCGGCTGGTGGGAGTGCCGCCGGCAGCGGGATCATAAGCAATCCGGCCAAGTACGATATCTCCGGGAAATCCCCCTCCAGGGTATACTATGGCAGTGGGACAGGATTGCCGTTCTCCCAGTACTCGTCCTCGGCTCAATCCCAGAGCAGCGAGCTGTGGATTCACGGGGAGTCCAGCTGGACCCAGTATGTGATATGCCCTGCAGGAACCTGGCTGCAACTGATCGCCCACGCCCCGGCTGGGGGGACTGCAGGCTTCTATCAGATGATCCAGACGGATGCCACCACCTCCAGGTACAGCACCTATCAATTCAGCCCGGGCTACAACAGCATGAACTTCCAGGCGGATGCAATAGGAAGGCATATGCTCTACTTTGTGATAGGCAGCCAGCCCAGCAATGTGGTCATTGTGGATGTGCTGGCCCAGGCCTGAGGAAGAGGACGAGATATCAGCGGCATAGAGCAAGGCCAATCCCTTTTTTTGCTCGCCTGCCCTGGCAATTGGGTTTATATCCAGAGCAGGCATGTTTTTTTCTGATTTGACAGGCGAGAAGGGATTACAGATGAGAAGGGATTACAGATGAGAATCGATATAGTATCTCCGGGAACATACACCTACGGCTCTTTGGTATTGGGAGGAGTGCTCAGGGATAGAGGGCATGATGTAAAGATCAGCAGGAATCTGCACTCCCAGGGGGAGGCCATCCTCCTCAGCCTCTTCTCCACCCTTCAGCTTCTCGACCTGAGGATCAGGGATTTCGTGGCGGCAAAGGAGAATGTATATGTGGGAGGGCCTGTGGGCCTCTGCCCGGAGATGGTCTTGGGGGAGCTGAACCCCAGGGCTGTGGTCAGCGGGGAGGGAGAGGCGATAGTGGCCCGGCTGGTTGAGAATGGGCCGGAGGAGCTGGCAGGCGTGGCCTACAGCCATGAAGGAGAGATCATAAAAAGCCCTCCCCAACCTGTCGGCTCCCTTGATCATGCCCTTCCCCTGATTCCCGATGACCTGGCCCAGCAGAATGTGCGGGGGGCCAATGTCTACATTGAGACCCATCGCGGATGCCTGGGAAGCTGCACCTTCTGCCAGGTCCCCCGCTTCTTTGGCCGGAGCATAAGGAGTCGGAGCATTGAGAATATCGTGGCTGAGGTGAGAGAGATGAAGCGCCGGGGGGTGCAGAGGATAGCGATAAGTGGGGGCACGGGATCTCTCTTCGGCTACCGTGATCAGATCAATCGAGAGGCCTTTGTGGAGATGATCCACTCCCTCTCCCAGATCCTGGGCAAGAAGAACCTATCAGTGCCGGACATGAGGGTGGATCTGGTGGATGAGACAGTGCTGGAGGCAGTGCGCGATTATACCATCGGCTGGGTCTTCTTCGGGCTGGAGAGCGGAAGCGAGAGGATGCTCAAGGCGATGAGAAAAGGGGTCACTGTGGAGGAGAACCGGCGGGCAGTGGAGATGGCCAGAGAGCTGGGGGTGAAGGTAGGGGGCAGCTTCATCGTCGGCTATCCGGAAGAGAGCAGAGAGGACTTCCAGGAGACGATGAGCTTTGCAGAGGAGACGATGCTGGATGATGTATTTGTGAGCATTGCCGAGCCGATACCCGGAACCCCCCTCTCCAGGCAGATCCTGGATATGCCCAAAGAGGAGCTGGCCCTCTATCAGAAGCACCAGGGAGAGTATAAGGCCCTCCGCCTCTCTGAGGGGGAAGCACGCTGCTTTGAGCTGATGCTGCAGGGAGAAAGCTCCAAGCCCATTCCCAGAGCTCTGAGCCAAGGGCTCTACAATGCCTATCTGGATGAGAGCCGGGGCCAGGGCAGGGATATCAGAAGGGTCATCGACCTTCTGGATAAATACCGGGATGCTCTGCCATAAGCGGGATTTTAGCGAAGAGCATTTCATATATAATTTTTCATTAATTAAATCAATCTCATAGCCCGGGCTGAGCAGAATTAGCAGAGGAAAAAAAGAAAAATGGTGTGAAGGTCTTCTGACCTACACAGCGGGCATGACCAAGGATCTCTCGCCTGCAGCGCGGAACTCGCGTGCACCGCCCTTGCCGAAGCAGTCGCGGATATTGGTCCAGTCGAAGACCAGGCCGGGGTTGGCGAAGGTGACCTTGATCAGGGGATTGACGGCGAAGGCGTCCATGCGTCCGGCATGTGCGGCGCTGGTGATGCCTGCGTACTCGCCCTGGTGGCCCACGTTCATGGCATAGTTCGGATAGTTGGCGCCCCTCAGCTCCAGTGGGTTGCCCTCGTCGGACTGGTAAGAGAACACATTGGTTGGACCGCACTGATCCTGCAGGTCGTAGCCGAAGAATCCCAGTCTGCCCCAGGACTCCTTGTGCAGGAGCATGGAGAGATACCAGCCAGCAAGGCCGATCTGGGAGTGACCGGTAGCGATGGCAGAGGTGATACCGGATGCGGCTGCCAGAACGGCTGCCCTCTGTGACCCGCCGAAGTGATCCTCAAGCAGGGTGGGGAAGGACTCGTACTGCTCAATGCCGTACAGGGTGACCTCAGTGGCCAGCTCCTTGGCAATATCGAGGGTCGCTGGTGCCTTGGCAAATCCTCCGAACTTGTCGCTGGCGAAGTCCACGCCATAGTAGGAGAAGTCATCCAGGACATCGTTGGTGTAGGCAGCAGTGGCGTACTGGGTGAATCCGACACCGCCGGACATGTAGCTTCCCAGCCATATCTGATCGTAGAACATGGCGCCGGCGGCGACGACGTTCAAGGATACATAGACTGGATCCTGGGGCTTGACCCTGGAGGTCTGGACCATGTCAGCCAAATAGCCGAAGGAGAGGCCTCCGGGGTTGTTGGGTCCGCGAGCGCGCCTTGCCGGCAGCATCTCAGACATCTGCAGGACAGCAGCGTGCTTGGCAGCATAGGCCAAATCAGCCACAGCGGCCTCACCAGCGCACATGTTGTAGGCATCGATGAAGGTCATAGAGAGCTGCATGGCGCTCCACCTGGATGTGGTGCCGCCGTCGCAGGTCCTGACCACGATGGTCGGGATGTGCACTGCCTGCCAGGTGGTCTTGCCGATAGCGGCCTTGAGGGACTCAGCCTGGTCCTCGGGGAACATCTTGTTGATGTCGATCTTGTACTGATCATCGATCTCATCGGCCAGGGCATCGTCACCGGAGAAGACGCGGACGTTGCAGTCATCTACCAGGCCAGGGTGGGTCTCCACCATGTGCTCCTGAACCACGGCTGCGCCGGGCATGGCATGGTTGAGGATCTCCAGGTAGTTGTTGATGGTCTCGGGTGTGACCTCCTTGCCCAACCTCTTCTGCAGCACCTCATGGGCCATATCCAGGCCGACAATAGTGGTCCTCCTGATATCATCCCAGAACTGCTGCATGGCTGGATTGTTGACGAAGTGCAGGTCGTCGCCCTCTACCACATACTCAGTGGATGAGAGCTTGTAGGGCACAAGCTGCCTCTGTCCAAGGGGAATGCCGCCAGCGTGGACATAGGGGTTGTAGCCGGTCATGCCGCGCTTGCCCTCAAGCTTCTTGGCGTACTCCATGAACTCCCGCTTGCGGACGTTCTGCTCAGGGCCCAGCCTCTTGTACTCGGTCTTCTGGCTGGCCAGATCGAAATCCTTTCCGAACTTCTTGTTCAGAGCCTTAACGAATAGCTTCTTAGTGTGCTTAACTGCCATTTAAATCACCCCTCTTACTCCGGCCTGTAGCCCCATTTGCTTCTGCGCTCCCACATATGGTGGGTCATCTCGATGGCCTCATCGAACTCTCTGGCGCCGACCTTTCCGCCCATGGGAACACCATCGAACCTGAAGATGGTGGTTCTCTTCTTGGCCTCGGCCTCGGACATGGGCTTGCCCAGGTTGATCTTCTTATCCAGGGGAATGCCCACCTGGTCCTTGACAGCATAGACATTTCCGTCCTCGCCCATCTCAGTCCTGGCCAACATATCGAACTGCATGCCGTTCTCTTCCAATCTCAGGGAGTGGCCGTGCACAGTGCAGCCCCTCATGGAACAGAGGGCGACATCGGTCATCTCGCTATCATACTGGGTCTTGGTATAGTTCTCGATATCTCTCTCCCTGGCCTCGATGATCTGTCTGCCGGATAGAGTGCCAGGATCGCAGCCCTTGCAGTTGATTGCTCCCCAGTAGGATCTGAAGTAGGGGATGGAGGGGGCGAAGTACATGGAGTCAGTCCACTGAGAGTATCTGATGCGGTCACCTGCAGCAGCGCCTGCTGTAGGCTCCACAACCTGCCTTACGGGGCAGTCCGGCTCGCCCATCTCTTTGAGGGGTGGGTGAGTGCTGGAGTAATCGGCGCCGGGGGCCCTGTGGCCCATGATGGCTACGACGTCCGCCTCAGGGATGTCTCTGAGCTTCTCGACATTGCCGGACATATGCTTCCTTCTGTTGATGCCAACAGAGGTGCTTCCGGGATAAAATTGTGGTGTGTATGCCATAATTATCTCTCCTCATCTTCAATAGTCACTTTCTCTTCAGACAGAATGGCCAGTTTATCCTTCCCGGCCTTGGGATCGATCAACCCCAGGATCCTCTTGTCCTCCACATCGCCATACTTGGCATAGTCCGAAAGAGTGGGACGGTTGTGGAAGAATTTGCCGCGTTTGATCTGAAAGGAGAAAGGAAGCGCTCGCTCACACGCCGCCTTAAGGCCGGGCATATACTCTTCGCTCTCCAGCTCCAGCCTTACCCTTCCAACCTTAACGCTCAGCTCGAAGGCCTGCCCAGCTACCTCTATCAGTAGATCTTTATTCTCATCGATGGGGGTGCCCTTGCCCGGACCGTAGGGAATTGTCCGGGGAAGATTGGGCCCGTGGATCATTATCCTGGCTACTCCCCCATTGGAATAGATCTCATTTAGCAGCTTCTGAGCTGTAGCAGGGGTGAGATATCTCTGGGGTGTTATCTCGACCTGCAAAGATGCGGTGTCTGATGCAGTGACCATTTATTTCGCCTTACACAGCCTCCGCAACCGATACAATCGGCTCACGGAATTCCTTGATCTCTCCATAAATAGCGCCAACCAATCCAGATGTCATCTCAGGGGTGAACATCTGAGTGCCGGCATCCAGCGCTACTGCTGCAGCCACGCAGGGTATGGCAAATCCTCTGGAGTGCCTGGTTACAACGTGGTTGCCGTTGAAGACGCCGGGGCCGCCGCCGCCATAGATGGAGTGGCTGAAGAACGAGAAGCCGACAGCAGTTCCCATTACCCTGCCGAAGTCGCATCCGGGCAAGGCGGTCTCCTTCTCAAGTATATCGTTGAAGTACAGCAGTGTCGAGGAGACAGCCTGAGCACCCCTCAGAGCGCCACAGTTGACCATGGTGGCCGCCAGGACGCCTGCTGCGGCATAGGCATTCCACTTGGATACATCGTTGGCATCATACATGACGTAGCCAGAGGGCAGCTTCTTGTCGGCCTTGATGACCTTGTCCTCAAGGGCCTTGGCCACTAAGCTCTGCACTACAGTGCCGATGGTTCCTGTCTTGCCATTGGCCTTGACGGTCTCATAGACCAGGTTATTGGCGTTCAGGCCCTGATATGCCATGCCCAAGAGCTGATGGCGCTCGAATATGCCTATAGCATTGCCCATCTCGAACTCGCCGATCTGCTCATAGATGGATGCCAGAGCGGCTGCATTCATGGCGTTTCTCTTGGTGATGACGGCCAGGTGGTTGGCCATGACGTTTCTGAGGGCGAATCCCAGGCCTTCATCGTTCTGGGGGATGTTCAGAACAGAGGCCACGTTTCCTCCGTTCATGCCCACTGTCTGCGGGTACTCGCCCCAGACGGAGGCATGGATCATTGGGGCCTCGACGATGCCTACATTGAACTGCTGGATCAGAGCCTCAACTGTGGCTGCGGCAGCGCCGGTCAATCCCACAACGAACTCGGAGGCGGCATTAACCCTGGAAGTGGGGATCTGGACAAGCAGTTGCTTGCCGCCGCCAAGAACCTGAACATTGGTGTCATCGCCAGGTGTCACTTGGAGCAGGGACTTTATCTTGTCAGCAATGGCACTGGCGTTTCCAAGAACATCGTAATTTAGCTCCCTTCCCTTGATCTGCCTGCGTCCACTTCCAACCTTTCCGGTCTTCAGTGCATTATCGATGCCGGCCAGATTTACGGCGACAGTTCGCTTAGTAAGGGCAATGAGCCTCTGCATGGCCGCGTTCTTGAGAGGGCTGACGGCGCTCAGGTCGACGTCGCTCTTCAAAAGAACTCCGCGGTCGCTGTATAGGTCTATCTTATCAGACACGTTCTTTATCCTCCTTTACCTTTTTTAGCAGCCAAGATCGAGACAAGAGGTGATGCTGGAGCGAAAGCATGATAACCAGGTCTAAAAGGTATCATGCCCAGCATCAGCACAATCTGTAACGATCTCCCGCCTCTCTTCACAATGCACCATTTATACTTAAAGGTTTTGAGTGATTTTATTATTACTTATTATATTATAAGAATCTGTAACCTTTGTGAAGCGATAATTAAAAAAATTTTTATGTTTATTTTTATTAAAAACATTTATCTAATTATGCCGCTCCATGCCTCTCGACATCTGCCCTGACCCTATCCTGGAGAGGAATCTCCTCCCCTCCCCAGAAATCGCGACAGCTCACAGTGCTCTAAAAAGGAATGATAATATTTCCGATTTTTGATAAATTGATGTATTCTTTTTTAATAATTTACATCAGTTCTGATCCGAATATCTGCTCTCATCGAGGATCATGAGGGTTGAAGGGCTCTTCAAAAGGTGCTGCTTCGTTGACTGATATCGGAAATCAATTGATGAAATTCAGCGAATAATCATGACAGTTGAGTGAATTAACAACGTGAATAATTATATAAATAGTCCAGGATATCGAAAATTCGGGATTTAGAGAAAAATTTAAATCAATGCCATGTTTTGCCTTTGACGAATGCATCTCATAATCGCGGAGAAGCACGATGCTGCAAAGAGGATTGCCCAGATCCTGGCAGGCACGAAGCCTCGCTCTCATCGTATAGGAGGAGTTGAGACCTTCCAGTTCGATGATAAGGTGGTATTGGGCCTCTCCGGCCACATCGTGGGAATGGACTATCCTCCTGGATACAACAACTGGCAGAAGGTTGACTGCCGGGAGCTGATCCGAGCAGAGATAATCGCCCGCCCCATAAATGAAAAGATAGTCGATGCCCTGCGCTCCCTGGGAAAAGAGGCTGACCGCATCACTGTGGCCACGGACTACGACCGGGAGGGTGAGCTCATTGGGGTTGAGGCCCTGAAGATCGCAAAGGAGGCAAACCCCCGCCTTAAGGAGGATCGGGTGCGCTACAGCGCCATCGTCAAGGATGAGATCCTCAAGGCCTTCAAGAATGCTGGCGAGGTGGACTATGACCTGGCCGCCTCTGGGGAGGCCAGGCAGATCATAGATCTGGTCTGGGGGGCGACCTTGACCCGATATATATCCCTCACCTCCGGCCGACTGGGCAAGGAGTTTCTCTCTGTGGGAAGGGTCCAGTCGCCCACCCTGGCCCTGATCGTCGATCGGGAGAAGGAGATCCAGTCATTCGTCCCCAAACCCTACTGGGAGATATATGCCGACCTGGAACGCGAGCTGCGCGTTCAGCACTCCAAGGGCCGGATCTGGGATAAGGATGAGGTAGATGGGATCCTGGCCCGCCTGGGCCCGGTGGGCATCATCCGCTCCATCCAGACCAAGCCAAGGGTGGAAAAGCCGCCCGTCCCCTTTGACACCACAAGCTTCATCTCTGCTGCCAGCGGAATTGGCTTCTCCGCTGCCAATGCCATGCGGATTGGCGAATGGCTCTACATCAACGGATTCATATCCTATCCCCGGACGGACAACACCGTCTATCCCCCTTCCATCGATCTGGTGGCCCTCACCCGCCTCTTCACCAAGGGCGAGTTCTCTTTGGAGGCAGAAAAGCTGCTGCAGGGAAAGATGGTGCCCACCCGGGGCAAGAGGTCGACCACCGACCATCCCCCAATCTATCCCACTGCTCCTGCGGAGAAGAGCGAGCTCAAAGAGGAGCAGTGGCGGATATATGAGCTGGTGGTGCGCCGCTTCTTCGCCACCTTGGCAGACCCATGCGTCTGGGATGCCACCAGCCTCAAGGTGGACATCGGCCCCGAGCCCTTCCGGGCCAATGGAGCGCGGCTGGTCGAGGCGGGATGGAGGTACTACTATCCCTACAGCAAGGCGGAAGAGCATATACTGCCCTCAGTGAAGGAGGGAGAGAGGCTGAAGGTCTTGGGCCACAGTGTGGAGGCCAAGGAGACCCAGCCGCCGGCCAGATACGGCCAAGGCAAGCTGATCAAGCTGATGGACAAGCTGGGCCTGGGGACCAAGTCCACCCGTCATGATATCATCAGCAAGCTCTATGCCCGCGCTTATGTGCAGGGCAATCCCATGCGGCCCACAAACACTGCCTATGCCGTAGTGGACACTCTGCAGAGATACGCCCCCACCATCACCAAGCCGGAGATGACCCAGACCCTGGAGAAGGATATGGCCCAGATCTCAGAGAGAAAGATCAAGGAGGATGAGGTGATAGAGGAGTCAAGGGTCATGCTCACCAGCGTCTTCGATGAGCTCAGCTGCAATCAGGAGGGAATTGGACAGTCCCTTAAAGATGGCCTGAGGACGGACAAGATCGTGGGGACCTGCGAGAAATGCAGCTCCGAGCTCATTATAAGGCGCGGCCATCGCGGATCGCGATTCATCGGCTGCTCCGGCTATCCGAACTGCCACTTCACCCTCCCCCTTCCCCGCTCGGGAGCGATAGTGGTAACGGACAGGCTCTGCGAGGAGCACGGCATGTTCCATATCCGCATAATCAACAAGGGCAAGAGGCCCTGGGACCTGGGCTGCCCTCACTGCAATTTCTTGGAATGGCAGGCCAGGAAGGCTCTGGAGCTGGCCGAGGGCAAGGAGAGCGGAGAGGCAAAGCCCCAGCCCGCCAAAAAGACGGCCAGAAAAGCAGGAGGGGCAACAGGAGCCAAGAAGACTGCCGGCAAATCATCCAGTGCCAAGGGCGACGGCCTCGCCAGCCTGCCGGGTGTGGGACCCAAGACCATGGAGAAGCTGGAAGCAGCGGGTGTCAGGACATCGCAGGACCTGCTTAGTGCCAAGGCCAAGGCTCTGGCGGAGAAGACGGGCTTATCTGAGAAGAGGATCGCTGCCTGGATGAAAGCAGCAAAAGCACTGAGCTGAAGCTGCCCTGTTTTGCCTCTCTTTGCAGTGAGGCACTGGCTCTGCTCCGGGGATTGAGACTGTCATGCCTGGCCAGGCACCCTGGGACATGAGAATGAATCAATGCACAAAGGCATTCCCGAAGGGATCGATCAAATGCCATACAAGAATCGAAGGATCTTATCAGTGTGATGCCATGAATATATGCAGATCCCTGCGTCCTCACAAAATGGGCGAAAAGTGCCTCAGTAGCCAGCATGGGCCTGGCCGGATTTGAACCGGCGGCCACTCGGTTATGAGCCGAGCGCTCTAACCGGACTAAGCTACAGGCCCGAAAGGAATGCGCCGCCAACAGGGCTCGAACCTGTGACATTCTGGTTGCTGCTTGCTCAATTAACAGCCAGACACTCTACCATCTGAGTTATGGCGGCTCGACCACCACCCTGGATGCACAATGATTTAAGCCTTTTGATCTGAGAGCATATCCTATGCGCGTCCTGAAGAGAGATCTGCGCGGTGAGGAGGGAGAGATCGCCCTTCTTCCCGAGTCCCTGGATGACCTGTGGCACCTGCGCCACCTGGTAGAGAGGGGGGACCTGGTGTTCGCCCTGACCCAGAGGAAGCTTCCGGCAATTGCAGACAAGGCCCGGCCGGAGAAGATGGAGAGAAAGACGGTGCGCCTGGGGGTGCGGGTGGAGGACATAAAGTTTCATATGTACTCCAACTGGCTGCGGCTTCACGGGCGGATTGTATCGGGCATGGATGTGGGCTCCTACCACACCCTGAATATCGAGGTGGGCACTGATCTGTCCATACTCAAATACCACTGGAGGCCTGACCTTCTGGCGCGCATCGATGATGCTGTGAAGGAGTCTCAGCGGCCCAAGGTGGTGCTGGCTCTGGTGGAGGAGGGCGAGGCCACCATCGGCATTCTCCGCCAGTTCGGGGTGCAGATGGCAGCGGAGATCAGCACGAGCAGCGGCAAGGGAGGGGGTGAAGACGGGCGCTCCTCATTCATGAGAGAGGTGGCAGGGGCCATTGACAAGATCGCTCAGGATGGTGCAGAGGTGATCCTCGCCGGTCCGGGATTTGCCAAAGATGACCTGAAAAAGGTGATCGATGCCACCTACCCTGATCTCGCAGAGAGGATCGCATTGGACGATGCCTCTTCCATTGGCAGGTCCGGGTTTCAGGAGGTTCTCCGCCGGGGAGCTGTAAAGAGCGTCCTTGAGTCCAGCCGCATCGCCCGCGAGGCGAAGCTGATCGAGGAGCTCTTCCGGGAGATCTCCACTGATGGCAGGGCCGCCTATGGCCCGGAAGAGGTCAGAAAGGCGATAAGCTACGGGGCCGTCGAGAGCCTGCTGGTCCTGGACGATCTCGCCCGCCGGGGAGGGATGGACGATATCATGCGCGAGGTGGGAGATGCCCGCGGAAAGGTGGTCATATTCAGCTCGGAGTTTGAGCCCGGAGACCGGCTGGCCTCTTTAGGGGGAGTGGCGGCACTGCTCAGATTCAAGATAGCTTGAGAACGAGAATGAGAACGAGAATGAAAACGAGAATAAGCAAGAGAGATGCATCCACAGGGTGGATCGATGACGCAAGGGGAGGATGAGTTGGCCTGCTGCAGCAAGTGCCCCATGCCTGCCATAATCTACCAGAGGTACTCGGGGATGCATCTATGCCAGGCCCACTTTGAGGATGACATCCACCGCAAGGCGAGAGAGACTCTGCGCCAGAGCGGGCTCTTTGCCCACGGCCTGCGGCTGGCCCTGCTCATGGATGGAGGAGAGGGGAGCGCTGTGATGGCCAGTATCATCAAGAGCCTCTTTGGCTGCAGAAGGGATATCGATCTCATCGCCCTGATCGTAGATGACCGAGGTCCTGGCCTCAGGGCGGCCCGGATTGCCTGCCAGCAGATAGGGCTATGCTCGAGCATCGAGATCCTGCCGGCCCTGCTCCGGAATGGAGAGGAGAGAGGGGATCTTCTGCCCGATCCCTCCCGCCCTGTCCAGAGAGTGAGGAGGGCAGCAGACCTCGCGCAAGAGAGGGGGGCGGATGCCATGGCCACCGGCGAGGACCTGGACGACGTGGCCACAGGGATATTCATGAGCTATCTTGATGGGGATATTGATGAACTGCGATGCAGGCTGCCGGATGTAGAGCAGGGGATAGGGCAGGGGGGGAGGGGTACGATTCCCATCATCCAGCCCCTGCGGCGCATACCCGCCAGGGAGGTCAGGCTCTATGCCCTCCAGCATGGCCTCTGCTTCTGCCGGGAGAGGGGGAAGAGAGAGGGGATAGAAGAGGAGAGGAGAAAGAGAGATAGGATGGGAGGGATGAGGATGGGAGTGGAGGGAATGAGAGGGATGAGGATGGGAGTGGAGGGGATGGGAGGGAAGGGGATAGAGGAAGGAAGGGCGGAGGAGGAGAGACAAGCCCGGGCACGGGAAGAGCTATCTCTCTTTGATCTGCGCCACCCGGGGACAAAGTATTCCCTGCTGCGCAGCCTGGAGAAGCTGGGTTTGAGAGATCTTATCGATCAGGGACCGCCAGGAGCAAAGCCTTTAAGTGATGATGAAAAATAACTCGATCCTGTGCCTCGGTAGCTCAGCTGGTCCAGAGCGATTGACTTGTAATCAATAGGTCGCGTGTTCGAATCACGCTCGGGGCTTTTCCAGTAAACCGGCAGGGGAGGTTTCTGCTGTTAGGACTAAAATAATTAGGAAGAGAAGGATATGATCTGTCCTCATTCCTGCCCTCCTCAGGGAACTGCCTTGGCCTCTGAGAGGGGGCGCCAATTCCCTGGGCAGAATATACGAGGACAGCCTAATCCCTCAAAACCGCCTTTTTCGATCAAAGATGTCGATCTCGGGCCGGAATATCCATTCAAGCCTTTCTCGTCCTCTTCACATCCAATCTGGTCTTGCACCTGGGACAGGCCTTTGGTCGGTTCACCCTCGTCTCCCATGCATAGTTGCATTTGGGGCATTTCATTCGTTTCATATTAATACAGTTGTAATAAGAGTATTAATAACTTTCGATAGTATATGATTATCCCTATTACTCTGGCAAGGGCAAAGCCTATAATTGAATGGAGTGGGCTAATAGAGGAATTCATGCACGAGATTTTGCAGATCCTCTATGAGAATGCCAAGGCAACACCCTCTGAGATCGCAGCACTTCTCGGCAGACCGGAGGAGGAGGTGGCCGAGAAGATCAAAGAGATGGAGGATGCGGGCATAATCAGAAAGTACATCACCCTGATCAACTGGGAGAGGCTCGACCAGAGCGTTGTCTTCGCCGTCCTGGAGCTGAAGGTGGCGCTGCAGAGAAAGAGGGGCTACGATGCTGTGGCAGAGAGGATCGCCAGGTTCTCGGAGGTGGAGTCGGTGCGGCTGGTCTCCGGAGGGCATGACCTATCGGTCACCGTGCGGGGAAAATCGATGAAGGATATCGCCTATTTTGTGGCGGAGAAGATCGCCCCCTTGGAGGGGATCCAGTCCACCTGCACCCATTTTATCCTCAAGAGCTATAAGGAGCATGGGGCTATCCTCACCGATCAGCCCAAGCCCGAGAGATTGGTGGTAACCCCATGAAAAAGCAGACAAAAAAGCAGAGCCTCAAGAACGTACCCCCCTGGAATGCCAAAAGGCACATCAATCAATCTGTAAGGGACATGCCCCCCTCAGGGATTCGAAAGTTCTTCGACCTGGTAAACGAGATGAAAGGAGCAATCTCCCTGGGAGTGGGCGAGCCCGACTTCGTCACCCCCTGGCATGTGCGCGAGGCCTGCATCTACTCCCTGGAGCTGGGAAACACCCACTACACCTCCAATAAAGGCATGCCTGATCTAAGAGAGGCCATCTGCCAGGAGACAAAAAGGGACATGGGGCTGGAGTATGACCCCAGTGAGGAGATACTCATCACCACAGGAGTCAGTGAGGGGGTGGATCTGGCCTTCCGGGCGACACTGAATCCAGGTGAGGAGGCAGTGGTGCCCGAGCCCTGCTATGTGGCTTACATACCGGACATCATTCTGGCAGGGGGGGTGCCAAGGACGGTCCCCACCCATCTGGAGAACGAGTTTCGGGTGCAAAGAGAGGATATTGCCCCTGCAGTGACCGGGAAGACCCGCAGCCTTCTATTAAGCTACCCCAACAATCCCACCGGGGCGATAATGACCCGCTCGGATCTTGAGGATCTGGCGGATGTGGTGATGGAAAACGACCTGATTGTGATATCTGATGAGGTTTATGGAGAATTATCTTACAACAGGGACCACACCAGCTTTGCCCAGCTGGAGGGGATGAAGGAGAGGACCATCATCCTGAGCGGCCTTTCCAAGTCCCATGCCATGACCGGCTGGCGGATAGGATATGCCCTGGGAGATCCAGCACTCATCGGGGCGATGACCAAGATCCATCAGTACACCATGTTATGTGCCCCCACCATGGCCCAGGTGGCGGCTTTAGAGGCGATGGAAGCGGGAAAAGAGGAGATGCTGCAGATGAGGCATGAGTACAATCTGCGCAGACGCCTCTTCGTCTCGGGGCTAAACCGCATAGGTATGGACTGCTTTGAGCCCAAGGGAGCTTTTTATGCCTTCCCCTCCATAGAGGGCTTCGGCCTCTCCTCTGAGGAGTTCGCAGAGAGGCTGCTGCATGAACAGAAGGTGGCAGTGGTCCCGGGGAATGTCTTCGGCGAGAGCGGGGAGGGCTTCCTGCGCTGCAGCTATGCCACCAGCAGAGAGGAGCTGATAGAGGCTCTGGACAGGATGGAGACATTCATCAAGAGCCTGTAGCCGGGGAGAGATCAAAGGGGCAGTAAGAGGAGAGGATAAAAGAGAAGAGAAGGAGAGGATGAGGAGAGAATAAATGCTCAAAGCCACCCTTCGATCGGAGAGGACCGATCGCCTGGCAGGGGGGCTGGCTGCCCTCGGCATCAGCCCCAACACCTGGTCGCTCATCTCCCTGCTGCCGGCCATAGCAGGCCTGCTCGCTCTGGTCATGCACCATCTCGCCATCGGCCTGGCGATGTTCGCACTCTCGGCTTTCATCGATATAGTGGACGGGACTGTCGCCCGGGTCACCAATCAGGTCACCGACAAGGGGGCTTTCATCGACGGGGTGGTGGACAGATATGTGGAGTTGATGCTCTACCTGGGGCTGCTCATCTATGTGGGCCGGGGGGAGTCTCTGGGCCTTCCCAATGAGGCCTGGATTGTGCTCTTGATATTCGGGGGGCTCATGACCAGCTTTGTCCGGGCCTATGCCGACCACCGGAGGATTGTGAAGGACCCGGGCGATCTGAAGAGAATGGGCGGATTTCTTGAGAGGCTGGAGCGGCTTATGCTGCTCTATTTCGGCATGTTCCTCGGGCTTTTCAATGATCAATGGCTGATGGCGATCATCATCCTGACGGCCATCCTGGCCAATGCCACTGCTCTGCAGAGGATCCGGTTCGCCCTGCAGAGATGAGGCCCGTGCTCTCTCAGCTCAGAATAGATTTCACAACGGGCAGACATTGATGCACAGGCCGCAACGCAATCCGCCCAGAGCATTGAACATGTACTCAGCACACTTATGCCGGTCGATCTTCCCATCGGGAGAGATGGCACCTACAGGGCAGATATCAATGCACTTCAGACAGCTTCTGCAGTGCTCATGGATAAAAGGCATCGATCCATTTTCATCAGCCTCCAGGGGAGCATCGGTCAGCAATGCTGTCATGCGAACTCTGGGACCGAAGCCCTCTGTGATCAATAGGTGATTCATCCCGAAGTTTCCCAGTCCAGCACAATAGCCTGCATACTTGATGGAGACGCTTGCCTTTAGCGTCTCCCGATCAGCATACCAGTATCCAAACTCGCTCCCCTCCGGGGGGACGATTGTCGCCCGGTAGCCCTGCTTCTCGATCATCCTTGCAATCTGAAAGGCGATCACCCTCAGGGTTGCAGTTGCAGCCATGAGGGTATTGGTATATTCCGCCCGCCCCTTGGGGAGGGGCTCAAATGCTCCCCTGGGAATGCCAACCCCCAAAACGATGACCGACCTCAGACCGGGCATGATCTCCTGGGGTCTGTTTCCGAGATAGTCTGGATTCAGAAAACAGGAGGGGTCCGCAATGCCTATGAAGTCAGCATTCATTTCGATGGCAGCATCTTTTATCGCTTTGGTGAGGACGGGATCGCTCATACTCTCTTCTCCCTTTGAGACTGGACTTTGATCATATGCCAGCTCTGATCATATGCAAGCTCTGATCATATGCAAGCTCTGATCATATGCAAGCTCTGATCATATGCAAGCTCTGATCATATGCAAGCTCTGATCATATGCTGGACTCTGATCATATGCTGGACTCTGATTATATTGATCGTATATATCTCTATCTTGCTGACTGCTAATCTTTGAATGCAGACCGGGGCCATGCCAGTGGCTATGGGAAAGGACCTGCTGCTCTGAAGATTAACTGATATATCGCTCCTCCAAGAGAGGCTTTCTGCTCCATAAAAAAAATTCTGCCCATAAAAAAAAGGGGGTCAGGATCCAATCGCTCTCAGGAAGATCTCTCGGATCCTATCTCGATACAGCCTGCAGCTCTACTTTCTCGCTGCCATCTCCAGCACACGGGCCGCCTCTGCCCCCGCCTCTAAGATCTCCAGGTTCTTGGGGATGAGCTTGGGCTTCTTGGCGAATGTGACGCGGAAGGCATTCCCGTAAGCCTCTCTGGGCAGCCCCAGATCTCCAGCCTGCATCAAGGCCCCAAACATGGTGGTATTGGCAGCCATACTGGCTCCCCTGCCCACAGCGATCTCTGTTGCAGGCACCGATATGGCCTTCACCCCCTCAGGAGCCTGGAACTGGCCGGCCAAAGAGTCGTACAGGATCACGCCCCCCTTCTTGACGGAAGGGGCGAACTTCTCCAGGGATGGCCGGTTGAAGGCCACCAGCACATCGGGATGGTCTACCATCGGCGAGCCAATGGGCACTCCGGAGATGATCACAGAGCAGTTGGAGGTCCCGCCCCTCTGCTCCGGCCCGTAATCGGGATACCAGGATACAAAACGGCCGCAGCCAAAGGCTGCCTGGGCCAGGGCCAGGCCCATGCTGAGCACCCCCTGCCCGCCGAACCCGGCGATCTTCACCCCTTTGGGCACAAACTCCGGATCCTCTTCGAACTGAATGCAGCTATCATCCTCGCAGCCGAAGATCCTATTCAGGGATTGCAGAGAATAGTCGCTCTCCTGCCTGTTGATGGGCTGGGCCTGGGCTGATCTGTCCCGGAACCTCTTCAAGGGGAACTCCTTTTCCATCTGCTCATTGATGAACCGAGCACAGCCACGGGCATCCATCCTCAGGATGGTGGGACAGGGGCTGAGCAGCTCCACAAAAGCATACCCTTTCTTATCCCTTTGAACCTCCAGGGCCTTTCTCACCGCCCGCCGGGCCTTGCGGATATGCTCGATATCCGAGAGGCTGACCCTCTCGATGTACACCGGGGCGCTGAGGGTATCCAGGATCTCACAGATATGGATGGGATAGCCCTGCTCCAGGGGATCACGGCCCTGAGGGGTGGTGGCTGTGACCTCTCCGATCAGGGTGGTGGGCGCCATCTGCCCGCCGGTCATACCGTAGACAGTGTTATTTACGAAGAAGACCGCCAGCTTCTCCCCCCGGTTAGCCGCCTGGATGGTCTCGTTAAGGCCGATGGAGGCCAGATCTCCATCCCCCTGATAGGAGATGACTATGGCATCATCCTCTGCCCGGGAGATCCCCGTGGCTATGGCCGGAGCCCGGCCGTGGGCTGCCTGCACATGCCCGCAATCCAGATAATAATAAGCGAACACAGCACACCCCACCGGGCTGATCACAACACAGCGGTCCTGAATTCCCAGGTCGGCCATGGCCTCGCCGATCAGCTTATGCAGGATGCCATGCCCGCAGCCTGGACAGTAATGTGTAGCAGTGGGAGCAGATCCTCCCTTCCGGGGAAAGATATCATACAGCCCCGGATGGCCGCCGAAGAGCTTCTCCATTGCTGCCATTTATGCCACCTCCCTGATCTTATTCATGATCTGTTCTGCATCAATCAGATTTCCTCCGTAACGGGAGACAAGCTCCACCGGCCGGCAGCCGCTGGCAAGGCGGATATCATCCCTCATCTGGCCGTTGCTCATCTCCACTGATATGAATCTGCAGCCCCTGCCGGCAAGCTGGGCGATCTCCCCCTTGGGGAAGGGATAGAGGGTTATAGGCCGGAAGAGCCCGACCCGGATTCCCTCCCTGCGGGCGCTGTCCACTGCCGACCGGGCGATACGGCTGCTGATGCCATAAGAGACCAGGACGACATCGGCATCCTCCAGACGGTAGCCATCCCATAAAACCTCATTCTCCTCCACCTGGCGGTACTTCTCCTGCAGCATCAGGTTATGCCTCTCCAGGTCGATGAAGTCCAAGGAGATGGATGTCACCAGATTTCCTCTCGTCTCTGCATTGCCTGCCACCGCCCAGCTGGTATCGATTGTGGGATGCGTCGCCTCATGGGGAAACTCCAAGGGCTCGACCATGTGCCCTAAGACGCCATCTGCCAGGATGATCACCGGGTTTCTGTACTTGAAGGCCAGCTCAAAGCCCTTGGCGGTGAAGTCGCACATCTCCTGCACACTGGCCGGGGCGAGGACTATGTTATGATAGCAGCCGTGGCCTCCACCCTTGCAGGCCTGATTGTAGTCGGACTGCTCCGGGCCGATGTTTCCCAGGCCCGGCCCCGCCCGGCAGATATCCACGATCACACAGGGCAGTTGGGCCCCAGCGATATAGGTGATCCCCTCCTGCTTCAGGCTCATTCCCGGCCCGGAGCTGGCGGCCAGGACCCGGTGGCCGGCGGCTGCTGCTCCATAGACCATATTGATCGCTGCCTCCTCAGACTCCGCCTGGACGAACTTCCTGCCCACCAGGGGAAAGAGCCTTGAGGCCTCATGCAGTATCTCGCTGGCCGGAGTTATGGGATAGCCGAAGAAGCAGTCGCATCCTGCATAGAGTGCACCCACAATCACAGCGCTGTTCCCTGCCATTAATGCAGATGCCATCTTCAGCTCCCCCCCACAGACTTCTCCTTCTGAGGCACATGCACCTCAATTGCCAGCGGCTCGGGGCAGGTATAGTAGCAGGCAGCACAGCCTATGCAACCATCCCCTGAATAGAGCACATACTTGTAGCCGCGAATGTTCAGCTCATCGCCCATCTTCAGCACCCCTACCGGACAGGCCTCAATGCATCTCTCGCAGGCCTTGCATTCCAGGGTGTTGATCACCGGGTATGGCTTGTCCTTATCCCTGATCTCCACCCTTCTTATCTTGCCGCTGATGGTCTTGGGAAGCTCATCCACGAACTCCACTATGCGGGGATATTTGTAGGGAGCTGTAACCTTTTTCACATGGTCTTGCAGCTCCCGCTTCAATTCCTCTGAGGGGCTGAATCCCTCGGTCAAGACCACAGTGGCCTTGACCACCTGGCCGCGGATGGGATCGGGCACCCCGGTGATCGCCACCTCCAGGACGGCAGGGTGGGACATGAGGGCTGACTCCACCTCAAAGGGCCCTACCCGGTAGCCAGAGCTCTTGATCATATCGTCTGTCCGGCCTATGAACCAGTAGTATCCATCCTCATCCCGCCAGGCGGTATCCCCAGTATGATAATAGTCATCATGCCAGGTGTTATGGGTCTTGTCCGGATCCATGTGATAGTCGGTGAAAAGGCCTACCGGCTTTCCTTTATCCGTCCGGATGACAATCTCCCCCTCCTCGCCCACCTCGCAGATCTTGTTGTTCTTGCCCACCAGGAGGATATCATATCCTGCTGCTGGCTTGCCCATGGAACCTGGTTTGGCCTCCATCCAGGGATAATTGGAGATGCAGACCACAGTCTCAGTCTGGCCGTACCCCTCCATCAGCCGCAAACCGGTGGTCTTCAGGAAGCTCTCGTATACCGATGGATTGAGGGGCTCGCCCGCGGTGACGGCATACTTGAGACGGGAGAAGTCGTAGCGAGACATATCGCTCTTGATCATGAACCTGAAGATGGTGGGCGGGGCGCAGAAGGTGGTCACGCCGTACTTGCCCATCTCGTCCATCATCCTTCCGGCATCGAAGCGATCGTAATCATAGACAAAGACGGCCGATCCTGCTATCCACTGGCCGAAGATCTTGCCCCAGGCGCATTTGGCCCAGCCGGTATCGGCTACTGTGTAATGCAGGCCGTCATCCTCCACATTCTGCCAGAACTTGGCGGTGAGGATGTGGCCCAGAGGATAGGTCTGATCATGCTTTACCAATTTCGGGTAGCCGGTAGTGCCGGAGGTGAAGTATGCCAAGAGTATGTCATCGTTCTTTGTTGCCTGATCCCCTGTGGGGCGGATGAAGTCAGCGCTGGCCCTCTCCAGCTCCTGATCGAAGTTGATCCAGCCCTCCCGGTTCAGATCCCGGCCTCCCACCAGGGCTTTGACCAGGGGGATGTTCCCCGCCTCGTTATGGGCGGCATCAAACTCCGCCGGAACGCCATTCTCGCCGATGCAGACTATCATTTTCAGGTCTGCTTTTTTGATCCGGTAGAGGAAGTCCTTCGCCTTCAGCATATGGGTGGAAGGGATGGAGATGGCGCCCAGCTTGTTCAAGCCCACCATGCACACCCAGAACTCCCAGCGGCTCTTGAGGGTGAGCATTACAGTATCGCCCTTCTTTATCCCGTAGCTTTGAAAGAGGTTGGCTGCCTTGTCGCTCAGTCTCTTCAGATCCTTGAAGTTGATGGTCTTCTCCTCTCCATGATCATTGCACCAGACAAGGGCACGTTTATCAGGACATTCGGCAGCATAAGTATCGACGATGTCATAAGCGAAATTGAAGTTCTCGGGGATGATTATCCTCAGATCCTCTCTGAAGTCATCGTATGATTTGAAATCCAATCGCGTGACATACCTGGGCAGTAAAGATGTCATATTCAATCCTCTGTAATGGGTTTACATGACCACGGCCAGAATCTTCACCGGCCTATCATTTAAGGCTTCCATGACGTGGTCATATGTTGAATCAAAAAATATCGAGTCTCCTTCATTGAGAATGACCTCGTTTTCATTGATGGTGATCTTCAAGGTGCCCTCGAGCACATACTCGAACTCCTGGCCTGGATGGCTGTAGAGCGAGTGGCCGGGATGTGATTGGCTCTCTTTTTTGGGATCGATGGTGACGATAAAGGGCTCTGCCTTCTTATTGGCGAACTTCCTGGCCAGGCTCTGATAATGATACTGCTTCCTGCGCTCCACCTCCACCCCCTCGCCCTTGCGGGTTATGGTGAAGATGCTCATCTTGGACTCCTCGCCGGTCAGCAGCAGTCCTGTGTCCACGTTCAGCTTTCGCGCAATGCCTATGAGGGCGCTGGCCGGGATGTCCAGCTTTCCCTCCTCATAGCAGTTGTACGCATCCACTGGTACATTCAGGTGCTCTGCCATCTCTTTGGATGATACTCGGTTCAACTCTCTCAGCTCACGAAGTCGTGTTCCTATCTCCTCAAGCGTCTCTTTCATGCACATTCCTCGGGCGCATCCCAACTTCATGGTCTAGAGCAGTAGATCCAGGCCACAGGTAATGCAGGATTGAGACTGCCCCACATTTATATTTGAATCTATCTCTGCAAGTCGGGCTGGTTCGGCTTAAATGAGATCGATCCAGGGAGATCCACATCGATCGAGCGGCAGCGTGGCATATGCCTTGCTTTTCCATAGAAGAGAGTGAATGCTAATCCTGCAAAAACAGATAGGCTCCTCGCAGTCCCTTGCAGCCCCTTGCTGCCCCTTGCACCCTCCTGTGAATGAAATCAGGGACCGCTGTTTATCCCGTCTTATGCCTTCGTTCCTTTGTGCTGAAAATTTGCTCTATCCTTTGTGCTGAGCTATAGATTTGCTCTATTCTGGGCGCATATACCTCCGGCCATCAAGAGATCCAGTCATCCTCATCCAGCCAGCTATCTGATCTGCCCTTTGAGCTGATTGCCTCTGGAACTCTTCTCCTGCCGGCTGCAGCCATGACGCTAGATCGAGAGCGGCTGCTTCCCCGTATGAGCTGATAGGATATCTCTGGATCGATGCTGTACCGGTCCAGGTAGGCATGCTGGGAGAGGTGCTCACCCTGGGCGGAGATGTAGAGGGGATCGCCAATCACTGGAGTTATCTTCCCTGCAGGAAGGACCCATTCAAAGCCCTCAGGAAGGGTGCATTCCACCCAGTCAGAATCTTCGAGCTGAGCATCATCTGAGATCTCATTTACCACTCCACAATTTTTGCAGATTATCTTCTTCATATTCCTCGCCTTCAATTAGTGTATTCAGCTAATAACAGTATATATAATTTACTAATCAAATTCATATGATAATGGCCATCCCAAGATGGAAATATTGAAATAGAGTACCAGCATGCTCACCGTTAATCAACCGGTTTGGGATCTCGATGTAATGCCATCCAACTCGATTTGGCATTCAGTCGCAAGGGTTATAAACTCTGAAAAATATCTATTTAAGTATGAGGGCCTCTATGGGAACGAGAATCACCTATTACAATCTGGCTAAAGATAGATTGAAGGGAAGGCATCCCAGGATATACAATCTCATTCTGATATTCATATTGCTCCTGCTTACTGGCGTCGCCGCCTTTCTGGTCTCGGATATCATCTCCCTCGGCATCGATCATGATAAAGCAGGCCAAGAGGGGGTGGGGGATAGCGGGCTGGAGAAGGGACTCACCCCCGGGGCCTTGGATGGCAACTCATCCCCAGATGAGGCAGTAAACGGTCAATCCACCTCGAATTCGACCGCCGAGGGAAGGATGGGCAGCGCGAGCCGAGAGCAGAACTCATCCCCGACAAGCTCCACAGCAGGCCTGGCCACAGCCTCCACTGCCTCTGCGAGGAAGGCCGGCACATCTACCAGCAAAAAAAGCAATAGCTCATCGGGCTCATCGAGCTCCTCAGGCTCCTCAGGTTCACCGGTCTCCTCAGGCTCCTCAGGTTCATCGGGCTCCTCTTGCTCCTCGGGCTCATCGGTCTCCTCGGGCATCTCAGGCTCCTCGAGTTCCTCAGGCATCTCGGGCTCATCGGTCTCCTCGGGCATCTCGGGCTCATCGGTCTCCTCGGGCATCTCAGGCTCCTCGAGTTCCTCAGGTTCATCGGTCTCCTCAGGCTCATCGGGCTCATCAGGCTCACCGGGCTCATCGGTCTCCTCAGGTTCATCGGGCTCATCGGGCATCTCAAGCTCCTCAGGTTCCTCAGGCTCATCGGTCTCATCGGGCTTGCCTCTTTCAAGATCCCCATCCCAAGGGGAGGCAGAGGAGAGAGGCGCCATCGCGAACAATAAGAGCGAGAATAACACCACCACAGATAGGGCATTGATCACTCAGATTCTGGCAAATAGCTCAGCAATTCACCCCGCGCCAAAGGATACTGCAGCTTCTGCCGATCAGCAACAGAAGGGGATGTCAACAGGGCTATATCGCAATGAGAGTCCGCAGCGGCCTGCCGATATCAAGGAAGGAGATCCCGAATCCGGATCTGAGCAGCTCAAGAGCGAGATTGTCGCTATCAAGACACCTGCCCGGATGAAGACTCTGGCAGATGAGACGGAATCGAAAGGGGCTGAGAATGCAGCAGAAGCGGAAGGGCAGGCCAAGGCAGAGGAGAAGGCAAAGATCGAGGCCCCGGTCAAGATCGAGCTGCCAGCCAGAGCAGAGACTGCAGCCAACACAGAGGCAGCAGTCAGCACAAAGACGACTGCCAAAAGTGAAAATAATCAGCATGAGAACCTGTCAAAGCAGAGTACTGATTTAGCCGGAGAAATGGCCGGGAGGGATGAGAGGATGGCCAGCGAAAGGGCTCAGTTATCCTCATCCATTGAGAAGGGCTTGGAAAAGAGGAGCGAATCTGCCAGAAAAGCGAGCCAGATGGCATCGGAGAGGAGCGCAAAGCTGCAGGAGAGACGCTCAGAGAAGGATGATATCCTGGCTCAGAAAAGAACAGAGCGCAATGATGCAGCGATGAGCACAAAGGCTCTCTCACAGAGCAGCGATGACGGCCCGAGTTCGGCCCCTGGACTACCCTCTCCCTCTGCACAATTCACATCTGAGCAATCCGCACCATCTACACAAACCGCTCTCTCTGCACAATTCACATCTGAGCAATCCACACCATCTGCACAAACCGCTCCCTCTGCACAATCCACATCTGAGCAATCCACTCCAGCGGCACTGGAGGGAGATGATGCTGCCTCATTGACAAAGGCCTCGGCCTCGTCCCCTGATCGGGCAGAGAGAGACTGGAAAAGCAGCCAGTCAGAACGGCGGGAGAAAATCGCTGATCAGAGGGCTGATCGAAATGCTGCTGCGGCAGCAGCGAAGGCCTCAGCCGCAGCCCTCAAGGCCCAGACCCAGTCAGAGCGGATGAAGGCGAAGGAGAAGGCCAGTGAGATGGCCCTCTCAGCGGCGAATGCAAGGAAGAACAAGCTGCAGGAGAGCAGATCCAGATCGGCCGCAGATCAAAATGCTGTTATACGTCTGGCATTTTGATTTAAATAAATAAAATTATATCAGATTGAACTTGCCCAAGACTGCTCTCTTAGGCCTTCTGCTTTGATATCCTCATGATACATCCCTCATCGGTATGCTCGACCTCCAGATTCATCTTCAGCTCAGAGATCACCTTCTGCCAGTGGGATTCTATGCAGGTCTTGCAGTGCTCCCGAGCGATCAGGTTCGCTCCCACCCGGGCAAATGACTTGGCCCCCTCCATCTGGCCGCAGCGAAGCCGCCTGATCTCAACAAATCCATCTCCCTCTACCACCTCCACCAGACTGCCAAAGAGGTTCTTGTCATTGGTGGCAATGGCCATGGCCACCCCCTCCGGCTCCTCCAGGCCTAGCTGCTTGAATGTGGCTGCAACCTGGCGGGCTCCGATATCCTGAAACTCCCTCAAGCCCTTCTTGCCAAGCTTCCGGGCTACATAGCCGCTGCTGCCATAAAAGCTTCCCATCCACATGGCCACCACCCGCTGCTGGATCTGGTCCAGGGGGATATCCGGAACTTCTGTCATATCGACCCAGGAGCGATCCCGTCTGTTATAATACTTCCGCGCCCTGAATTGAGCTGAATCAGGCTGGATGCCGGGAGAGTGCATCCTCCAGAAATGCGGCAACACCCCCCGGATAATAGACCTCGAGGGCATCAAGCTCAGCCATCTTTCCCGGATCAAGAGAGCATTCCTTCATAAGCCGGGCATAACGAGACGCCTCCTCCTTTTGGCCTTTGCCGCTGCCCTGCACCAGCGGAATCTTCAGCTCTCCGATCTGCTCAGGCAGCAGCCCAATCGATCTCACCCCAATCCGGGCAGTGCAACCCCTGGGTCTTGAGGCCTCGATCAGCTCGGCCAGCTCCCCGGCAAAGAAGGCATCCCTCGGGCTGAGGTCGGAGAGGGTGAGGATGGTCATCTCAGCAGAGGCACGGGCGAAGAGGGCGGCCAGGGCCTCCTGAGAGGGGCGGCGATCTGACCAGACCAGGGCAACTCCATGCTTTTTGCACACGGGGATGAGAAGGCTGGAGAGCGAGGGTTTATTCAGCCAGACCTCAATGGCCGGGGAGGACCTCATCCGTCGGCCGCTCACATTTGTCTGCTCTCCCTCCGGCAGAAAGCCGCCCTCTTCGGAGAGCTCCTCGATCAAAGCCTCCGGGGAGACAAATCCCATGGCGATGGATTTGCGCGCCCACTTGGAGAGCTTCAGCCCGTCTTGCTCGTGATAGGGCCTCATGATCCTGATCTCCCCCACAAACCCCCCGCAGATCGGATACTCAGAATCCTTCATCTGCAGAGCATGATAGAAGAGCCCTCTCAATGTGGTCCTGGGCCTGCCGGTCCTCCGGAGGAAATCCTGGTAGACCCTGGCTACCCATTTGGACTTGGTCTTGTCCGTCTCTGTAAAGACATATGCCTTATCATTATCACATGATTCATTGGCTGTAATGCCGCCCATGCTCACACCTTTGCTGCTGGCTTCACAATCATTCTTTCACTGCCATATCTGCAGGCCTGGTGTATATATGGTAAGAAGTTTCTCCTGGTATACCGCACTGCGCAAAGGGAGACGATAACGAAAAGGAGACGATAACGCTATGAGAAAGGATAGCTGAAGCCCATGCCCGAGCTTCCTGAGGTAGAGCTGGCCAGAGGATATCTGGAGGCGGCTGTCCTCTGCCAGCCCATAGAGGAGGTGCTAGTTGAAGATGAACGCATCCTCTCCCGGATCACTCCGGCTGAGATTGAGCAGCACCTGGCAAAAAAGAGCTTCTGCTCAGTTCAAAGGCATGGTAAGAGGCTCTTTTTGGAGCTGGACGGGAGGCTGTGGCTCACAATTCATCTGGGCATGACTGGAAGGCTGATCTATCTGCAGAAAGGGGAGGATGAGCCTGCCCATACCAGGCTGCTGCTCCGATTTCAAAACGGCTTCTGTCTGGCCTTTGACGATCTTCGGATCTTCGGGGAGGCGGGGCTCACAGCAAGCCCCTCCTCTTTTCTGGCAGAGGCGAAGACAGGGCCTGATGCCCTGCAGGTTGACCGGGAGGGATTTGCAGAGATCATGCGCGGCAGGAGGGGAGCTATCAAGTCCCTTCTCCTCAATCAGAGGCTCGTCTCCGGCATTGGAAACCTCTATGCTGATGAGGCCCTCTTTCAGGCGGGCATACATCCCCAATCCCGGGGGCTGAATGAGCTGCAGCTAGGCCGCCTCCACTCCACCATTCAGGAGGTACTGAGAACATCCATCTCCGTCCAGGCGGATTTTAGCCGCCTGCCCGATTCCTACCTTCTCCGCCACCGCCATCCCGGCGGCCTCTGTCCCCGGGACGGCACACTTCTCAAGCACGAGAAGCTTGGCGGACGGACCAGCTACTACTGCCCTGAGCACCAGAGGCCATTCGGCCACAAGCATCTATCTGATTATCGTCCTGCCCACTGAGATCAGGAAGAGGGCGAAGAGAAACGAGCCAACAAGCTTCTCCAGGGTGAAGATGAAGTAAAGAGCGCCTGTGGCGGCGCTGTTGGGATCATCTATGAGCCTGGTGCCGGAGAGAAGGAGGGTGAGGCTGAGGTTTACTGCCTCCCCCAGGCCCATAGATCCAGAGGGGTTGAACAAGCCCGGAACGGCAGCATAAAAGAGGGAGAAGGCAAAGAGGAAGGCGGCGGAGAGGAGAAGAGGGCGGAGGGGGCGGACGCCATAGCCATAGGAGGCCATGAGTATCCAGTCGATGGGGCGGTAGTGGGCCGGCAAACCCGGCCGGCGCTCATTTCTGTAGTGATAGTAACAGTCGTCAGCATCCTCGAGAAAGCCCAACCTCTTGAAGTTCTCAATTAAAAGCAGATATGCAGTCTCTCCATCGCTATTGGTGCTGATCAGCTTGCTTTTTCTCTCCAGGTGCTCCAGGAAGCGGCATCGATACTTGGGTCTGGTCAGGCTCTTCCAGCGGATGTGAAGCTTCTCATATTTGATCCGGCTGAGGATCAGGCCGCCATCAAAGGTGGCATCGATGAAGAATGCATCTCCAAGGAGATGAGCGGACTGGAAGCTCGACACTCCTGCGAAGTGGGAGCTGCTGAAGTCGGCATCGTGGGCGAAATTGGCCTTTCTGAACGAGGCCTCCTTATGAAACTGGGATCCCTTGAAGTAAGAATCGCCCTCGAACTGGCAGCGATTGAAGCTCAGACTCTCCATGAAGATGGATTTTCTGAAGTAGGCCTCCCTCTTGAAGAGCGATTTGCTGAAGAATGCCTTCCTCTCGAAGAGCGCCCGGTTGAAGCTTGTCTCATCCTCAAACTGGCATTTATTGAAGCTGACCTCTCCGGAAAAGGAGACATTTCCAAAGTCGGCAACTGATTTGAATAGGGAGCCGCTGAAGCTGGCCTGCTGATGGAAGCTCGATCCCCTGAGGTCGACCGGTTCCAGGAAAGCAGTCCGTCCCAGGGTCACTTTGCCATCGAATTGGGAGTTGGTTATCCTTATGGCGGAGCTTACCTGAAACCTCTTCTCCTCCACTGGCAGGCTGGCATAACCTATGATCAGATCACCCTTGATGAGAACCTCATTGAACTCCACCGACCTGCCCTGCTCTATCTCCGCCAGGATTAATGTGGCAGGGATCTGCCTGAGGCTCATTGAGTTCTGGCTCTTACCGGCCAAAGCTGACTCTCCTCACAATAGGATATTGCATTTCTTGATATACTCTTTGATATGCTCTTTGGCCTTTTAATTATATGGAAGGCTTGCTGCAGAAAACCCCGCCTTGTAAGGTACATTCCCAGCGCAAGATCAAGGACTGGGCAGCTATTCCTCTGCCAGCAGGATCTCATCCGCCGCCCAGCCGCCCCCACCCCGGCAGTGCGCGGTCACAACAACTGCCCGATAACGAGATTGCAATAGGCGACGGCAGCCGAGGGCAGGTGACCTGAGATTAGATCGAATTAGATCGAGCTGACCGAAGAGCGATCAGATAGATCAGGATGATCAGATTCGTTAAGAGCTGATGTGATGCAAGAAGAGCATTCCCAGGCTGCAGAGTCAGACTGAGCATTCTCGCATCCGTCACACGAAATCCAATCCTCCGTCCATTCCTGCTTGATGGAGCTCAGGCCAAGACAGGAGGATCCCTGCCCGGCAGAGCCGCTGCCACCGTCCTGTGCGCCCTGAACTTCTATCCTGGAGGCGATATCTCCCTGCGCATACCCGGAAGCATCAGCAGAATATAATGAGATATGAGCCCGATTTACATAGATTCCGCCTCGCATTGCTCTGAGGCTGTAATTGATGCGCCTTGTCTCCTCCGGGTGAAGATCAGCGATCGTCCAGAGAACCTCACCGGTGCTCTGGCCTGTGGCAGCAGGGGATGAGCTTTGAAATACCATGCCATTCGGCAGCAGATCTCTAACCGCCGCCGTCATGGTCTGATTGTTGTGATTCGTCACAGAGATGCAGTAATGAACCAGCAAGGGGTCCATCGGGTCTGCCCGAGCTTTCTTGGACGCAGACAGGTGGGGCGAGCAGCACCCCAGCCAGTCGAGCTGCAGAGATGATAAGGCCTCTGCATCCGCCCATTTATCGGATTGATTGCTGCGAGCTCTGACCCGATTGATCAGGCTGTCCGCCTGCTTCTCAGTTATATTGAGCCTGAGCTCTATGATAGCAGAGGCTCCAATACCCAGATCGATTAAAGTCCACTGGGCGAAGCTTCTGTTCAGTTCAGAGGGCCTCAATGAGGAGGAGACATATTCTGTGTCGGGCGGGAAATAGTCAGTTATGATGATCGGCCCAAGTGCTATGTTTCCGTCATTTGTTACATTTATAACATAGTCGATGAGACTGTCTCCGGCTGCGGAGAGCTTTCCTGATATGGTGAGGTTGAGGTGGGGCTCGTCAAACCGAGCCACTCCTCCTATATTCAGCTTTCTTGAGATATCATAGCGGCCACTATACTCCTCAAAAAGATATGTGCCGCTGTCGTCTTTGCTTGTGCTCGGCAGGCTGCTGAAGGCTTCAAAGCGAGCAGTTCCTGAGAGATTGAGATCGGTTCTCATCTCAGCCAATCCCACAAGAACAGTGATCTTATTAAGGAACTCTGCATCTGAGATCTCCTCTGCGATGTAGCTTGCCGGCTCGGAGCTGGTCGAGCTCTTTGGATTTAACTCTCCTGATCGGGTGCTCATACCTTCTGCCCATTTTTTGGAGATATTTATATTGAATCCTGATGGATAGATGTAATTAAGGGGTCCATAACGGGCATTTATGAGTTTGTCCATGTGGTTTGTCTGAGTTTGAATTTCCTCCATTGACTGATATGCTCCCGTGCCGGAATGATAGCTCATCTGCCTTCTTCCCGCCCTCTTCTCTGAGCTGATCGATCCGTTGCCTGAGGCTGAATGCACAATAACAGCATTCTTGCCGTATTCATCGAATCTCTTATCGACCTCGAATTGTCCCAGATAGTCCTCTTCCGAATGGTAAATGGCTGGCCCATTGGAGCGGGAGGAGTTGTTTGAGGGCATCTTCTGTTCCCTGAAGTGGCCGGCACCCTCAAAAGATATCCTTGATTTCGCAATAGAGCCATTTTTACCCCTCTCCTAAAATCTATTTTATCTTAGGGCTTCATTCGAGCTGAATTCAAATTTAACTTACAAATTTAGAATATTTTTTTGATTAAACTCATGAGGATGTTCAAAATACGAATCCAAATAGCTATGAAAACTTTTAAGTAATTTGGACACCTAATATCAGGTTGCACAACCAAAGGAGGT
>MTKW01014949.1_pt1 | contig 40441 bp, 29 predicted proteins | sample 1042761 | NCBI WGS metagenome assembly MTKW01 (sample SAMN06205366, study PRJNA360243) | anaerobic digester metagenome | biome: Wastewater treatment plant; feature: Anaerobic digester sludge; material: sludge; isolation source: anaerobic digester fed with sludge from wastewater treatment plant ... | reverse complement strand
TTCAGGCGCTATCCAAAAGTACCTCCTCAATAACTAGAGAAAACTTCCGAGAACCGCTCTAAACACGCTCATGAGTAATACGGGCTAGGTTCCAGCCCCCGACAATGGAATCGGATATATTGTGCCGGCAGGAGGGTTCCGGTATGCTCTCAGCCTGTCGGAACCCTCTTGCCGGAAACCGATGCCGCATCCTCGGCGTCGGCTCTCCTCCTTCGCCGAACGAGAAGAGGACCGTACGCGCAGCGCCGCACGGGGGCCGACCAGTCCATCAGAGGGAGCTACCACAGGATGCCATCCCAGTTCGTGCAGGACATCATGGGCGTCGTCACCTTCCGCAACCCCGGCGAGCCGGAGTTCCACCAGGCGGTGCAGGAAGTCGTGGAATCCATCGCGCCCATCGTCGTCAAACACCCCGAGTTCATAAAGATGCGCATCGTGGAGCGGATCGTCGAGCCGGAGCGACAGCTCATGTTCCGTGTCCCCTGGGTGGACGATGCCGGTGAGGTACAGGTGACCCGAGGCTACCGGGTGCAGTTCAACAGCGCCATCGGGCCCTACAAGGGCGGCCTGCGCTTCCACCCCTCGGTCTACCTCGGGATCATCAAGTTCCTCGGCTTCGAGCAGGTCTTCAAGAACGCTCTGACTACCATGCCCATCGGTGGCGGCAAGGGCGGAAGCGACTTCGATCCCAAGGGCAAGAGCGATAACGAGGTCATGCGGTTCTGCCAGTCCTTTATGACCGAGCTCTACCGGCACGTTGGCGCCGACGTCGATGTGCCGGCGGGCGACATCGGGGTCGGTGGACGCGAGATAGGCTACCTTTTCGGCCAGTACAAGCGGCTCACCACCCAGTTCACCGGCGTGTTGACCGGCAAGGGCATCGCCTGGGGTGGCTCCCTGGCGCGTACCGAGGCCACGGGCTACGGGCTCATCTACTTCGTGACTCGCATGCTGAAGTCGCGCCAAGTGGACTGGGACGGCCTCCGCGTTGTCGTGTCGGGCTCGGGGAATGTCGCCATCTACGCCGCCCAGAAGGCCATCGACATGGGTGCGAACGTGATCGCTATGTCCGATAGCTGTGGTTACATCTACGATCCCGATGGCATCAAGGTGAACACCGTTCGCGTCATCAAGGAGGGCGAGCGCGGCCGTATCCGAGAGTACATCGACAACCATCCATCGGCCGAGTACCACGATGGCTGCCAAGGCGTGTGGACGATCCCCTGCGATGTGGCTCTACCCTGCGCGACCCAGAACGAGATCGACGCGGCCGCGGCCCAGACACTGGTGCGGAACGGCTGCTTCGCCGTCGGTGAGGGCGCCAACATGCCGAGCACTAACGAAGCCATCAGCATCTTCCGGGACGCCGGCATCGCCTTCGGTCCCGCCAAGGCCGCGAACGCGGGCGGCGTGGCGACGAGCGCCTTGGAGATGGCTCAGAACTCCATGCGCACCGCGTGGACCTTCGAGGAGGTCGACCGCAAGCTCATGGGCATCATGGATGACATCTACGATCAGTGCATCGAGGCCGCCGAGGCTTACGGCCGTCCGGGCGACCTGATCGTAGGCGCCAACGCGGCGAGCTTCATAAAGGTCGCTCGCGCCATGATCGATCAGGGGCTCGTCTAGGTATCAGCGATCGAGCCGGGTAGCCCAACCGGCTGGGCTACCCGGCCGTCCCCCGCGCGTACTCCTCGGAGACCTCCACCAGGGTCATGAAGCCACGGGCTCCTCGCTCGGTGAAGGTTCCCGATGCCGTGCCACCGAGGATGAACCCATCGGGCCCGGCCTGCCGGATGCGCTCCCGACCGATGCCCCGGATCTCCTCCTCGGTGTACTTCTCCAGCACTTCCATGTCGTCGAGGTTGCCCACGATGCACGTGCGCCCCGCGAGTATCTCCTTCGCCTTCGCCAGATCACAGTCGCCCCACGGTGGCGCCTCGAGGGGATCCAGGGCGTCGATGCCGAGGTCGCGCAGATCCGCGAGGAAGTCCATGATCGGACCGTGGCAATGGTAGTACGCCAGCCCACCATGCTCGTGGATCGCGTCGCACAGCACCGTGTCGAAGCGAGAGAGCAGGGGTTCCACGGCCCGGGGACCGAGCTGCACGGTGACGTACTCCCCACCGATGATACGCAGGCACTCCATGCCCGCCCCGACGGCTCGCCGGGTGAACTCCACGAGGCGCTCGTTGGCTACGGCGAGCAACTCACCCATCGCCACGGGGTCCATGGCCCACAGGAGGCAGAAGTCCTCGGGCGCGAAGGTGTCCGCCGCAAGGCACACCGCGTTGGGGACTCCGGGCATGACAAGCAAGTCATCGCCGAAGCGTTCGCACTCGCTGCGGTAGCCTTCGATGGTCGGGTCGTTGGGCTCGAAGGGCACGGCGAGGAGGCGGTCGATGTCCCCGGCTGTCTTGCAGGGGAACTCGATGCACGCCGAGGTGATGTCTGTTCGGCGGTGGCGCCACACGAGGTCACCCTTCGGCCCCCGCAGGGTGACCCGGGTCACGCCGTTGCCCTCGTCCTCGTGGGCCATCTCCGCCGAGGCGCCGAAGAAGCTGAACCCCGCGCCGGGCGAGTGGATCGAGTCGGTGCGGGCGATGAACTGCCTGCCGAAGTCGGAGCTCGGGTCGATGCACCCCAAGGTGAAGGAGCCTGCGGGCACCCGATCCGGCGTACCGCACCGCATCGCACAGAGCAAGCGTTCCCGCGATGTCATACAATAGTCTCCTTGTCGGCCATCTGCATCAGGAGCAGTGCCCAACTCCTGTTCCCATTGGGCATCTGAGTTCCCTGCCGTAGGCCGGCGCTGCGCGGGACGAGAGGCTGGCATCGCTGACCGAGGTGACGAAGCTCATGCATGAGATCAAGCGCAAGTCCTTGCTCGCCGAGGGCATCGTGCGGCTCGACGTCGAGGCGCCACGGATCGCTCGGCGGCGCAAGGCCGGGCAATTCGTGATCGTACGCGCGGCCGAGGGAGCCGAGCGCATTCCACTGACCATCTGCGACGCCGACCCAGACGCGGGGACCATCGCTCTCATCATCCAGGGGGTGGGGTCCTCCAGCCAGCGGCTCTGCGCCCTGGAGGAGGGCGAGTTCATCTCCGACATCGCCGGTCCTCTGGGCCTGCCGACCCGCCTCGAGCAGATCGAAGGCCTCTGCGTCTGCGTGGGGGGCGGCCTCGGGACGGCGCCCCTGTACCCCATCGCCCAAGCCCTGCACCGCAAGAGCGTCGAAGTGGTCTCGATCATCGGAGCCCGGAGCTCCGACCTGATCATCCTGCGCGAGGAGTTCCAGTCGATCTCCGACCAGGTCTTCATTGCCACCGACGACGGGTCCGAGGGTCACAAGGGCTTCGTGAGCGAGGTGCTGGCCGAGGTGATCACGGCGCGCGATGTGTCCGCATGCGTCGCCATCGGCCCGGTGCTCATGATGAAGGCCTGCGCCGAGGTGACCCGCCCGGCGGCGATCCACACCGTTGTGAGCCTGAATCCCATCATGGTCGATGGAACCGGCATGTGCGGCGGATGCCGCGTTTCGGTGGGTGGCGAGACGAAGTTCGCCTGCGTCGACGGGCCCGAGTTCGATGGGCACCTGGTGGACTTCGACGAACTGGCACAGCGGCTCCGCACCTACCAGGTGGCCGAGAAGCACACATGCCGGCTCTCCCCGGAGCAGCTCCCACACTGACCGAACTCGTGCATGCCGCTCGACTAGGAGGACCCGCGTGACAGATAACACCAACCCCGCAGGCGCGGCTGACCCCAGGCGCGAGAAGATCATCCCGCTCTCCCCCAAGGAGCGCATGGCGATCGGCCGCCACCCAATGCCCTCCCAGGCGCCGGAGGAGCGCTGCGCCAACTTCAATGAGGTGCCCTACGGCTACGATGAGGAGACAGCCCAGCTCGAGGCGAGGCGATGCCTCGAGTGCCCCTCGGCCCCGTGCGTCTCCGGCTGTCCCGTGGGCATCGACATCCCGCGGTTCGTCGCCCGCGTCGCCATCGCCGACTACGCCGAGGCGGCGCGCGTGCTCAAGGAGGCCAGCAGCCTCGCCGCGGTCTGCGGCCGGGTCTGCCCCCAGGAGGAGCAGTGCGAGGCCCTGTGCCTGCGCGGCAAGAGCGGTGAGCCCGTCGCCATCGGCCGGCTCGAGCGCTTCGTGGCCGACTGGGAGCGGGAGCATCCGGTGGAGGACCCCGCCCCCCTAGCCCCAACGGGGAAGCGGGTGGCCATCATCGGCGCGGGTCCCTCGGGACTCACCGCCGCCGGCGACCTCGCTCGGGCGGGCCATAAGGTGACCATCTACGAGGCCCTCCACGAGGCCGGCGGGGTGCTCATGTATGGCATCCCCGAGTTCCGGCTCCCCAAGGCCATCGTCCGGTCCGAGATCGACGCCGTGAAGCGCCTTGGAGTCGATATCGAGGTGAACGCCGTCGTGGGGCGCCTCTTCACCATCCCCGAGCTGCTCGGCGAGGAGGGCTACGATGCCGTCTATATCGCCACGGGAGCCGGGCTGCCCGTCTTCCTGAACCTCCCCGGCGAGAACCTCATCGGCGTCTTCGCCGCCAACGAGTACCTCACCCGGGCGAACCTCATGTCCGCCTGGAAGTACCCCTACACCGACACGCCGATCATCAAGAGCACCCGGGTGGCCGTCATCGGCGCCGGCAACACGGCCATGGACGCGGCACGCACCGCCTTGCGCCTCGGCGCGGACCACGTCGCCATAGTCTATCGGCGGAGCAGAACGGAGATGCCCGCTCGCGCCGAGGAGATCGAGCATGCCGAGGAGGAGGGCATCGAGTTCCGCCTCCTCACGAACCCCGTCGAGTACCTGGGCAACGAACAGGGCCGGCTCATCGGCCTGCGGTGTGTGCGGATGGAGCTAGGCGAGCCGGATGAGAGCGGCCGCCGCCGGCCCATCCCCGTGGCGGGCTCCGAGCACACCTACGAGTGCGACACCGCTATCGTGGCCGTCGGCACTCGCCCAAATCCCCTCATCCAGTCCACAACGCCCGATCTGCTCTTCGACAAACGAGGGCGCGTGATGATCGACCCCGAAACACGCCACGCTTCGGTGCGCGGCGTCTTCGCCGGAGGCGATATCGTCTCAGGCGCGGCCACCGTCATCGCGGCCATGGGAGATGGGAAACGAGCCGCCCAGAGCATCAACGCGTACCTGCGGGGCGAGCTCGATCCCGAGCCCATCATGGACGCCATCCGACGGCGGGCCGAGGGATAGCTGCGGCCTTAGCGGAGGCGTGAGGGGGGACCTACGTGCGTCGGACCAAGATCGTGGCGACCATGGGACCGGCAACGCTCGATGGCGCCGTGCTCGTCGAGCTGATCCGGGCGGGCATGAGCGTCGCCCGGCTCAACTTCTCCCACGGGACCCGGGAGGCCCATCAGCGGCAGTTCGAGCTGCTTCGCGCCGCCTCCGCTGAGACGGGGCAGACGGTGGCGGTGCTCGCGGACCTCCAGGGTCCCAAGATCCGCGTCGGGCAGTTCGAGGGCGGCGCGCTCACCCTCAGCGATGGTGACCGGGTCACCATACGGCCCTCGAAGGAGATCGGGCACGATGGCGTCATCCCCACCACCTACGAGCGCTTCTGCGATGACGTCAAGCCCGGCGACACCGTCCTGCTCGCGGATGGGGAGATGGAGCTCCGCGCCGAGGAGACCACCGACGCCGGCACCGTCTGCGTCGTCGTCCACGGGGGCGAACTCACCAACCACAAGGGGATCAACCTGCCGGGGGTCGACGTCTCCGAGCCCGCCCTCACCGAGAAGGACCGGAAGGACCTCGCCTTCGCCCTGGACCTGGGCGTGGACTTCGTTGCCCTGAGCTTCGTCCGCCGGCCCCAGGATCTGCTGGACATCAAACGGGCGATCCACGATCTCGGCGCTGTCATGCCGGTGATCGCCAAGATCGAGAAGCCCGAGGCGATCGACTGCCTCGACTCCATCCTTCGGATCGCCGACGTGGTGATGATCGCGCGGGGTGACCTGGGGGTCGAGATGCCCCTGGAGCGGGTCCCCATCCTCCAGAAGCGCATCATCCTACAAGCCCATCGCCGATCCGTACCCGTCATTACCGCTACCCAAATGCTCCAGTCCATGGTCGAGAGTCCCCGGCCCACCCGCGCCGAGGCCTCCGACGTGGCCAACGCCATCTACGATGGCACCGATGCCGTGATGCTCTCCGCGGAGACGGCCGTGGGGGCATTCCCCGTGCAAACGGTTCGCACCATGGACCGGATCGTGCGGACGGCGGAGAGGGCCCTGTTGCTCACTACCCCCTTCCAAGATGGGCTGACCCACTCCGTCTCTGTCCACGCGAACACCATCGCTCACGCGGCCTGCCAAGCCGCTCACGACCTCAACGCGCGCGGCCTCGTCGTCTTCAGCCGCTCCGGCGCTACAGCCCGGCTCATCTCCATGTACCGGTCCCGTCAGCCTGTCATTGGCGTGACGCCCCACGACTGCGGGTGCCGCCGCATGGCCCTCTACTGGGGCGTGAACCCCCTGCTGGTGGAGGAGTTTGACAAGGGTGAGGAGATGGTCCCCCTAACGGAGCAGGCTGCCCGACTCATCCCCGGGTGTACGCCGGGAGACACGGTGGTGGTAACGAGCGGCGGGTCGATGCCCGAAGGCAGCGTGACCGACTCGCTGCGCATACAGACGGTTCAGGCGTGGGGACCCGCACCGACGGCGGACGATCCGCCGGTGGGGCCGCAGGCTACGTCGCCCATCGCCATCGATGAGATCGCCTGCATCGCCTGCGGCGGGTGCGTAATGGCCTGTCAGCGGAGGGTCCTCGAGATCGCAGGTGGCGTTGCGCGCGTCGTAGAAGGGCGCGAGCCGTGGTGTGTGCGCCTGGGCGATTGCGAGGGCGTCTGCCCAACGGGCGCCATCACCGTGCGGCGGCCCTCCTAGAGAGGCGCGTGCCGAAGGGAGCGTGCGAAGCTGGGAGATAGCCAGAGCCGCGTCATGACTTTGGAGCAAGCGTGTGCGCGCGTGGAGGAAGCGCGAGCCGAAGGCAAGGTGATCGTCACCACCAACGGCTGCTTCGACATCATCCACGCGGGCCACGTGTCGTGCATAGAGGTCGCGAAGAGCTTCGGCGATCTGCTCGTCATCGGTGTGAACACCGATGAGTCCGTGCGTAAGCTGAAAGGGCCCGGACGTCCGGTGAATCCGCTTGAGGAACGGATGCTCGTCCTCGCTGGTCTACGGACTGTCGACATCGTGTGCAGCTTTGCCGATGACACCTCCGTGCCCTTCGTGCAGGCCATCAAGCCCGATGTTCACGTGAAGGGCGGGGATTACGTGATCAGCGAGATGCCCGAGGCGCAGGTCGTGGCCGAGGTAGGGGGCCGCATCGAGCTGGCCCCACTGGTCGGCGGACGGTCCACGACCCGGCTCCTCGAGAAGATCAACGACTTGTTCGAGAGTGGGCGGCTCCCCTAGCCCGCATCATTCATAGGTGCTAGTCTGTGGTGTGCTTGCTGGATGCGCAGCGGGCGCTTGTCCGTTGCGTTGGTGTTGGTCTGTTCAGCAGTAGGCGGCGGGCATGGAGGAGCGGCTCGCTGTCGGTGGCCTGGCCGCTCTGTGGGTTCTGCCGCTCGCTCGCTGAGGGGCCGTGTTCCGCTGTTCCGGTGTTCCGCCGGGAAANNTATGTATAGTACCTCACGGAACAATGGAACATAGTACATACAGACCCCTCCTGTGCAGCCTCTAAACCTTGGGCCCCAACGGTGCGCGGGATTCGAGGGGCTGTTGCCGGCGAGCCATTTTCGTGCGGAACCCGGCGGCAACATCGGCACAGCGGCGGGGCGGGAGCGGGCCAGTACGGAAACCTCAAAAAGGGCCGTTTTAGGGGGGAGGTTTCCGTACTGAGGCTCCAGGCCATGGGGCCCATGGCTTGGAGGCAGATCGGGAGGCCGGTGGCTATGGGTAATGGAGGGCAAAAAAAGGTGCTTGCGAGGAGGTTTCCGTACAGGGCCCCGCGAACTATTGGGGCACAAGGGTTCCCGGGAGGGTCCCCTAGCACGCCGCCCTGATGAACAAGGGATTGAGACGGCGTGGATGCGGGCGGCGTATGTGTGGGCGGCCACACCTAGCACGCCGCCCTGATGAACAAGGGATTGAGACGGCTGCTGCATAGATGCCTGCAGAGGGCATCCGTTCGCCTAGCACGCCGCCCTGATGAACAAGGGATTGAGACCCCAAATGTCGGGCCACCTTATTGAGCAGAATTAAAGTCCCTAGCACGCCGCCCTGATGAACAAGGGATTGAGACCTCCCTGTCCATGCTTGTGATAATCATCACAAGCATGGATAACCTAGCACGCCGCCCTGATGAACAAGGGATTGAGACATGAGAATCTTGGTTATTGTCCCAAGTGTAAAAATCGCGCCCTAGCACGCCGCCCTGATGAACAAGGGATTGAGACCGTTCCCCTCCTGTCCGAATCCGAAGAGGAACTTTCTTCCTAGCACGCCGCCCTGATGAACAAGGGATTGAGACACATCTACTACAGCGATGTCCCCGTAGGCCCGACGGTAACCCTAGCACGCCGCCCTGATGAACAAGGGATTGAGACACTGCTATGGCGATATTGGGCATATTGGGGGATCCCTCCCTAGCACGCCGCCCTGATGAACAAGGGATTGAGACATCAGGCGGAGGTTGACACGGACCTCCTGCTCTAGCGCGGCCCTAGCACGCCGCCCTGATGAACAAGGGATTGAGACCCGCGCCGACCGCTTCTCGGCCCTTGTGGGCCTCAGCGCCCTAGCACGCCGCCCTGATGAACAAGGGATTGAGACATCAGGCGGAGGTTGACACGGACCTCCTGCTCTAGCGCGGCCCTAGCACGCCGCCCTGATGAACAAGGGATTGAGACGCTACTCCCCACACCTCGGGGTAGTACTCCGCTTCCTGGCCCTAGCACGCCGCCCTGATGAACAAGGGATTGAGACATCACTCTGGTGGCCAAGATTGCCCGCATCACCATCGCCCTAGCACGCCGCCCTGATGAACAGAGGTCCCTTCGGCTGCGAAGGTGACTCGTCGGATGACCTCGAACGCGGCGAGCGTGGTTGAGGCGGGGGGCGCCATGCCGCAGCGCGGGACCAACGACCTGCTGCGCGCGATCGGCTCATCGGCCTCCTCGCCGAGCTGACCCACTAGCGTGAAGCGCGAGCAGAGAGAGGGGAACGTGCGCGTGAAGGCCGTCGCCGTCATACCCGCGAGGCTGCAGGCGTCACGCCTGCCCGGCAAGGTGCTCATCGACATCCACGGCAAGCCCATGGTGCAGCACGTCTACGAGCGGGCCATGAGCGCCTCCCGCATCTCTCAGGTCATCGTCGCCTGTGATGACCCGCGCATCGCCGAGGCCGTCGAGCGCTTCAGCGGCACGGCGAGGATCACATCCCCGGACCACGCCTCGGGCACCGACCGCATCGCCGAGGTCGCGCGGGATCTGGACGCCGATGTCGTCGTGAACGTCCAGGGCGATGAGCCCATGCTGGACCCTCGGGACATCGACCTCGCCGTGGATGGCCTGCTCGAAGATGACGCGTGGTCCATGTCCACCCTCATCACGCCCATCACCCTGGCCGAGGAGCTGGATGATCCCGCCTGCGTGAAGGCCGTCGTCGATCCCACGGGCCGCGCCCTCTACTTCTCCCGCTCGCGCATCCCCTTCTGCCGCGACATCCGGCCCATGGTCGACCACCCCGTCTACAAGCACATCGGCCTCTACGCCTTTCGTCGCGACTTCCTGCTCGAGTACGCGACCTGGCCGCCCACGCCCCTGCAGATCGCCGAGGGCCTCGAACAGCTCCGGGTGCTGGAGAACGGCTGCGCCATCCGGTGTGTCCTGACCCCCCGCCACTCCATCGGGGTAGACACCGAGACCGACCTCGAGCGCGTGCGCGAGCTCATGGCCGAGGGCGCATAGCGTGTGGAGCGCTCGTCACTGGTCGCCCAGGGACGGGGTCAAGAGGGCGCGGGCAGAGTTCCGCGCGCTTCGCGGTAACGGTTAGCGCCGACGGCGCCGAGCCGTTGCGGCCTCAGCGTGCCAGGTCTAGAATGGCTTGGGTCGAGAGACTCACGGCACGTCAACCCCGCCTAGAGTGCTGGAACACGGCCGAGACCACGGGCCAGGCGGCTTCTTGGGAGGGTCCATGAGGACCGGACAAGGTCACTGTAGGAGACACGGAGGGGACTTCGGCCCCTGCACCTGCGCGATGGGGCGGCTGCCGCGCCTCGTCGAGCCCACGCTTCTGCTGCTCCTCGCAAAGGGCGACGGCAAGCACGGCTATCAGCTGCTCGAGGAAGCCAACGAGCTTGTTGTCACCGATAGCGAGATCGACACCGGCATCGTCTACCGCACCCTGCGCGCCCTCGAGGCGAACGGCATGGTGACCTCCGAGTGGAGCCCCGGAACCCGGGGACCCGAGCGCCGGTGCTACCACATAACGCCTTCGGGCCGAAGCCACCTCTCCGACTGGGCCGTCACCCTCGGGCGGCTCTCCGAACGCACCACGGCCCTCGCCAAAGCGGTCAAGCGCGCCACCTCTGAGGGGTCCGAGTCCTGACGCTCACCGAGTCGACTCTACGGCACCTTGAGTAGAATCTCGCCATCGAGCGGCGCGAGGACCAGGCGGCGCACCAGCGATCCGTCGTGACGGGGGGCCGCGCTCTCGATGCGCACGGCGTCCGCCACGGTGATCCCCGTGCCACCGCTCTCTAGGGTGACTCGATAGACCTCGCCCTCGGTTAGGGGGGCCTCGAGGAGCATCACCCATCCACCCTCACCCTCGCGCTGGTCCACGACCACGGTCTGCCTGCCCGAGGGTCCCTCCAGCGCGAAGCGGGCGGCGTCCGTGAGGCCCTCCAGCTTCGGCGCGCAAGCCAGGATGGTGTACGTGTCGGTGCTCGGCGCCGTGAAGCTCCACGTGGCCGTCGCACCCGGTTTCAGAGCCTGGTGAGTGCTCGTCCCGCAGAAGCGGCCCAGGTCCGAGACCCGCTCCCACCCCGCCTCGGCCATGAAGCCTTCATCGGCGTCATCGACCTCCATGATCCAACGAGGGCAAGAGGGGTCCTCAAACCGCCGGTACGCGCCGCCCAGATCGACCTCCACCTCCCGAGGCAGACGATTGAGCACCGCGATCCCGCCCTCGAACTCCCGCCGCAGGTAGGACTGCTCGACGGCGATCACCCGGATCTCCGTAAGCCGGATCCGACCCGCCCCGTTCAGGTGCCACTCCAGGGAGTAGTCCTCGAAGTCGTCGGGGATGAACACGTCACCGATCTCCCACGTACCGAGGGTGCCCGGCCATAGGTTGATGGCCTTGTCGTGGCGCTCCCAGCCGCCTGTGGGGGTGCGCGCCTGGAACTGAATCGTGGCCCCCGCAGCCTCCAGGACCTCCACCGTCGCGCGCACCTCGTAGGTCTCCCCTGGCGCAAGGGGCACGGACCGCGGATCGGTTCCGAACAGCCGGCGCCACCCGGCCCCTGAGTCCAGGGATCCGCCCTCGATCCCCGCCTCCATAGCCGCCGCGCTATCCTCGAGCGAGAGGGCGTCCGTGGGCTCGCCCGCCCGCCAATGGAACACCTCCCGATCCTCCGCCTGCTGGACCGTCTCCACGGGCCCGAGCGGCCGCCCCAGCGGCGCGTCGTACTCGGGGTACCAGAACGTCAGGCCGTACCACACAGTGCCCACGTCGTACGCGGCGTAGGTGTCGGACATGAGGCACAACAACAGCCCCAAGCGCATCCGGCGGAAGTCCCGGGCGACCCGATCCACCTCGGCCTCGGTGGTGACCGCGGGTCCTTGCCCGAGGCGCCACGGCTGCCACCCCAAGGGATGGCTCATCAGGGCGAAAGTGATCGGCGGCTGGAGCGACTGCTCGCGCCACGCCGCGAGTGTCCGCAGGGCGAGATCGCAGCTCCTCGAGCCGTTGGCAACCCCATCCAAGAGCGGCCCGCCCTCGAAGAGCCGGCCGTGCAGGTGGGGGGCATGGCCGAGGTCCACGTCATTGGCGAGGATCAGCATCCCGGGGTAACGCGCCCGCAGCCGGTCGAAGAACTCGCACTGGCGCGCGTGCCAGCGGGGGTCCACCTCGGCCGGGTCATCGGCCACGCCGTCGCCGTCGGTGTCCACCGGCCCGAGCCACGTCGCCCGGCCCACAACGCTGTCGAAGAAGACGCCATCGATCCAGCCCTGCTCCAGCGCCGCCCCCAGGCTCTCCGCCGTCTGCGCCACCAGGGCCTCCAGGCAGCCATCAATCAGCAGGTTCGGGGTGTAGACCTGATCCGCCCACCAGGTGACCATCTCGCCGTCCGGTTTCCGGAGGAACCAGCTCTCCTCCATCCACGGCGTCGCCTCCGGTGAACCCAGGTTCATGAGCGGCGCGGTGCCCAGGAGGATCCCTCCGGAGTTGCGGCGCCGGTACTCGGCGCTGAAACGCTCCATCTGCGATGGGCTGCCGCCGGTGAGCACCAGGAGATCGTAGCGGCTCCAGGAGTCGTACTCCGTCGAGGCGGGGCTGCAGCCCCATAGGTTGGCGATGTGCGGCGGATCTCCCGTCGGTCCGAGCACCAACGCGCAGAGCGCCAAGGTCACCATGCGATCACCCCATCCCTCTGGATCCCAGCGGCCCCGCGTCAGGCCGCCTGGATAGGCACTGGCAATACGACCGAACCTGGAGAGTTCATTTGCGTCTGCAACCAACAGCCGTACCGTCAGGTAGTCGGCGCTTCCGTGGAGACCGACAAGGATGCGAGACACCATCGGGAGCCATGTGGCGGTCATTCACCGCTACGCGCGCCGGTTCTTTCATGTTGCCCTTGCCGAGTACGATCTCCCCTTCGGCGCGCCGCCGGTCCTCATGTGGGTTTTGCGGGGGCCGGCGCCGCGGCAGGAGCAGCTCGCTGTGCGCCTGGGGCTCGACGAGGGGACCATCTCCCGTCTCGTCACCCGGCTCGAGGCCGAGGGGCTCGTCGAGCGCCGGCCAGATCCCCAGGATCACCGGGCGCGTACCCTGCATCCGACGCCCCAGCTCGAGGCCTTGGCCCCGCGGTTGCGCGCTGCGGGGCACAGGCTGGAGGAGCGGCTCATGCGGCGCCTCTCTCTCGAGGAATCGGCTAGCCTGACCGCTCTGCTGCGCCGTGTGGCCGAGGACTGCGCCGAGGATGACGCGCAGGATGCCATCGAGATCGCCGGAGTTGCCGCCCGCTCCGTCAGCCAGCACCAAGAGGAAGGACAGTAGTCGATGCGCAAGCGCCGAGGGTTCTGGATCGGCATCGTGGTCGTCGCTCTTGTGGCCGGGGGCTTGTTCCTCCGCAGCCGCGGCAAGAACAAGACCGAGGAGCTGCCCTTCGACGCGGTGACCGTGGAGCGTGGCACCGTCACGCGCATGGTGACCGCCGATGGGGTCCTGAAGGCTCTCACCGAGGTCCAGGTCAAGTCCTACGCCGGGGGCGAGGTGCAGGTGCTCGCCGTCGACGTAGGCGACGTTGTGAAGGCCGGTGACCTCATCGCCGAGATCGATCCCACCGACAGCCGGACCACCCACGAGCAGGCTCTCGCCGACCTGAGCGTGGCCCGAGCCAACCTCGCCCAGGCGCGCGCGCAGCTTCGGGTACAGTCCACTCTCTCCCGCGCCGACATCACCGTAGCCCAGGCCGGCTACAGTCAGGCCGAGAGCGACCTCTCCAAGCTCACCGAGGCCTCCCAGCCCCAGACCCGCGCCCAAGCGAGCGCCACTCTGGAGCAGGCGACGGCCGCCCTGGACTCCGCCACGCGCGAACTCGAGCGCCTCAAGCTCGCGGACCATCCCCAGGGCGTGGCCGAGGCCAGCTCAGCGGTGGAGCGCTACACGGCCGCCCTCGACGCCGCCGAGAAGGACCTGGCCAAGCTCCAAGAGGCCGATCAGCCCCAGGAGTATGCCGAGGCCAAGTCACAGCGCGAGCGCGCCGTAGCGGCGCTGACCTCTGCCGAAGAGACCCTCGATCGGCTGCGCCGCGCGACCCATCCTCAAGGCCGTGTGCAGGCCTCCTCCGACCTCGCCACGGCCCGAAGCGAGCTTGAGGTGGCGGGCAAGGAACTCGATCGCGCCCGGGCCTTGAGGGCCGAGGGGCTCATCTCCCAGAGCGAGTTGGACGCGACCCAGAGCGCCTTCGAGGCGCGTCAGGCGAGCTTCCAATCCGCCGAGGAGATCGCCGGCACCATCGACGCGGCTCAGTCGAGCGAGATCCGCTCCGCCGAGATGTCCGTCGCCCAGGCCCAAGCCGACCTTACCAGCGCCGAGGAGCGCTGGCGCACCCTCGGCCGGGGCCAGTCCACCGAGGTGGAGGCGTCCGTGGCCCGCGTGGTCCAGGCCAGAGCGGACCTCTCCTCGGCGGCGCAGCGGCTCGATACCCTTGATGAGCAGCAGGACGCGGAACTCCGCGTCGCCGAGGCCAAGGTCGTGCAGGCCAAGGCCGACCTCATGGCGGCCCAACAACGGTGGGATACCCTCAACAGCGAGCAGGTGAGCGAGGTCACCTCCGCCGAGAGCCGGGTGCGCGAGTCCGGCGCCGCTGTGGACCGGGCCGAGGCCCAGCAGGTCGAGGAGGAGTTGCGCCGGGCCGAGGAGCAGAGCGCCCGCGCCCAGGTCGAGAAGGCTCAGGCGGCGGTCCGCAACGCCGCCACCATGCTTGGCTACACGACTATCGTCGCGCCCCGGGATGGCGTCATCCTCGAGCGTTACGTCGAGGAGGGCACCATCGTGACCTCGGGCCGCTCCTCCGTGACCGAGGGCACGAGCCTCGTGCTCCTCGGCGATGTGAGTCGAATGTACGTCGAAGTGGAGATCGACGAGGCCGACCTGGGGCTCGTCCATGTTGGCCAGGACGTCCGGATCAACGTGGAGGCCTTCGATGAGGACGAGTACATGGGCCGAGTGACCCGCGTTGACCCCCAGGCCCTCACCACCACCAGCATCACCACGGTCCTTGTCGAGGCCGAGTTGCTGGACCTCGACGACAAGCTGATCCCAGGCCTCACGGCGAGCTGCGACTTCATGGTCGACGAGGTCGACAGCACCCTTCGGCTGCCGATCCGAGCCGTCGACGTCGATGACGACGCGGCCACGGTCCGCGTGATGGTCGATGGCGTAGTGCAGCGGATACCCGTCGAAGTGGGGCTCGAGGGCGATGAGTTCTACGAGATCGTGAGCGGCGTGAGCGAGGGCGACGAGGTCATGGTCCCCCGCTTCGGCTCCGGCCAGTCGGGGCCACCGAGCGCCGCTGAGATGGGACGGCGCATGAGCGGAGGGCTCCTCGCCCGATGACGCGATCAGTGAGGCGCCACGAGGGGGTGCGCGCATGAACCTGCTCGAGTGCATGGAGGTCTCCGCCGAGTCGATCCGGGCGAACAAGCTCCGGTCGGCCCTCACCATGCTGGGGGTCATCTTCGGCGTGGGCGCGGTGATCGCCGCCGTGTCCATGACCCAGGGCGCCCGCCGCGCCACCCTGGAGCAGTTCGCGTCGGCGGGCACGAACCAGCTCACCATCCGCCCTGGCTTCGCGGGCCGAGGCCCCGTCGCCTCCGGCATGGGCTCCGCGGTAACCCTCACCCAGAGCGACGCGTACGCCATGGTGGAACTCATCCCCGAGGTCACCGCCGTCGCCCCCGAGGTGAATACCCGACAGCAGGTGGAGGCGGGCAGTGAGAACACGAGCACCCGCGTCATCGGTACCTCCGCCGAGGCCGAGGTCGTCAGCAACTACGAGATGGTCGAGGGGCGGTTCTTCACCCAGGAGGATGTGGACCGCCGCCGCAAGGTCGCCGTCCTGGGGGCCACTGTCGTCGAGGCTCTCTTCGGGGCTGGCGAGCCCGTCGCCGGCGAGCGTGTGAAGATCAACGGCACGAGCTTCGAGGTCCTGGGCCAGTACAAGCCCAAGGGCACGGGCGGCTTCGGCGACCCGGACGACCAGGTGATCATCCCCATCAGCACCGCGATCTACCGCATCGTCGGCGGCACCGAGGGCTCGACGACCTCGAGGGAGACGGTCAGCACCATCATCGTTCGCATCACCAACATGGAGGCATCCCAGCGTGCCCAGGCCGCCATCAAGGAGCTCCTCCGCCAACGCCACGGCCTCAAGCCGGGCGAGGATGATGACTTCCGCATCTTCTCCGTCGCCGACCTCGTTGCAGGCGCTCAGCAGGCGAGCGCGACGATGACTCTGCTCTTCGGCTCCGTCGCCGCCGTCTCCCTGATCGTTGGCGGCATCGGCATCATGAACATCATGCTCGTGTCCGTCACCGAGCGGACCCGGGAGATCGGCCTCCGAAAGGCCATCGGGGCCACGCCGAGCGATATCATGCTGCAGTTCCTCATTGAGGCCCTGAGCCTGAGCCTCGCGGGCGGCTTCCTGGGCGTAGCCCTGGGGGTGATGGTCTCCTACCTCGCCCGGCGCTTCGGGCTGAATACGGACATCTCCATGCCTTGGGTGATCCTCGCCTTCTCCTTCGCTGCGGCGGTCGGCATCGTGTTCGGAATGCTCCCCGCCCGCAAAGCCGCCCGACTCAATCCCGTGGAGGCGATACGCCATGAGTAAATCGCTGCGCTGGCTGATAGCCGGGGCATGCTCCCTGGGCTTCTTCGCGGCCGCCGCCTGGCCGCAGGAGGAGGCGCCGGCGGACGCCTCGGGTCAGCCGACGGTGCTCACGTTGGAGGACTGCGTCACCATCGCCCTCGAGCACAACCCCACCATCCTCACCAGCCTCCAGGACATCGAGTCCTCCCGAGCGGGCGTGGACCGGCAGCAAGCCTCCTACTACCCCCTCCTCGACCTCACCGCTGCCGTCGGACCCGGCACGGGCATCTCAAACTCCCTGCTCAGCGGCACGGTGGGCGGGGGCAGCGGACCGGACATTCGGATCGAGGCCGACGCCACCCTGGACATGACCTTCTACCGCACGGGTCGGCGCCAGGGCGTCGAGCAAGCGAAGGCGACCCTCGCCTCCACCGAGCTCTCCCACCAGGACACGATCCAGCGCCTCGTCGAGTCGGTCATCGTCGACTACTTCGCCGTCCTCGCCTACCAGGAGCTCGAGCGTGTCGCTGAGGTTGGGCTCGAGGCCGCCCAGTCCCACCTCCACGATGTGCGGATACGGATCCGCGAGGGCGCTGCCGCCGAGGTGGACGTCTACGAAGCGGACGAGGATGTGGCTCAGGCGGAGCTGGATCTCATCAACGCCCGCGGGAACACCCGCATCGGGCTCGCCCAGATGCGCTACACCCTCGGCATCCCGCCGGGCGCCGCCTTCGAGCTTGCTCCGAGCGACTGGGGCGACCAGGAGGAGCTCCCTACGCTCCAAGGCGCCCTCGACCTCGCTGCCGAGCTCCGGCCCGACCTGGGCGCCGCCCGGCACAGCGTTCGTGCCCGCGCCTACGCCCTCGAGATCGCTGACAAGCAGGATGGTCCTACCTTCGACGTGGGCGGCAGCTACCGCTACTCTGTCGCCAACTGGCGGAACACGAGTCCGTACTGGGCCTTCGAGGCGGCCGTGAGCTGGCCCATCTTCGATGGCCACGAGGGCAAGGCAGCGGTCACCCAGGCCCGCGCGAGCTGGATGCAGTCCCGGGCGCAGTTGCAGCAGATCACGAACCAGGTCGTCCTCGAGGTAGAGACGGCCCTCATCGACGTGGACCGGGCCCGGCAGCGCATGGCCGCGACCGACGCCTCGTACGCCGCGGCCGAAGCGCGCCTGAGCGCCGCCCGCGCCAAGTACCGCGAGGGCGTGGGCATCCTCCTCGAGGTGACCGACGCCCGGTCGAGTTACAGCCAGGCGGCCGCTGCCCAGGTCCAGGCGCGCTTCGACCACCGCGTCGCCCGTGCGGCTCTGCGGCGGGTGCTGGGGCAGATACCCCTTCCCATGCTCGAGCAAGAGACGACCATGGCCGAGGAGGCCGGAGCCGATGATTGAGGCGAGGGACCTCCACAAGGAGTACCTAATGGGCGATGTCACCGTCTACGCCCTCAGGGGCGTGACACTGGCCGTGGCCGAGGGTGAGTTTGTCGCTATCATGGGCCCCTCGGGCTCCGGCAAGTCCACCTTCATGAACCTCATTGGATGCCTCGATGTCCCCACCTCGGGCACCTGCTTGGTCGATGGCGTGGCCATCCAGGATATGGATGAGTACGAGCAAGCCCGGCTCCGCAACGAGAAGATCGGCTTCGTCTTCCAGAGCTACAACCTGCTCTCCTCGGCGAGCGCCCTCCGCAACGTCGAGTTACCCCTGATGTACAGCCGCCGCCAACCCTCGCGGGACGACCGGAGGGCTCGTGCCGCCGCGGCCCTGGAGGCAGTGGGCCTGGGCGACCGTATATCCCACAAGCCCACCGAGCTCTCGGGGGGGCAACAGCAGCGGGTCGCCATCGCCCGCGCCCTGGTGTGCGAGCCGAAGATCATCATGGCCGATGAGCCGACTGGCAACCTGGACTCGACCCAGGGGCAGGAGATCATGGCCATCCTGCAGCGGCTCCACGACGAGGGAACGACCATCGTCATGGTGACCCATGAGGATGAGATCGCCCACCACGCGGAGCGTGTAGTGACCTTCCATGACGGAGTGATCCACTCGGACAACCAGGTCGCCCAACGCCGCCTCGCCCGCCCGGCCTAACCTTCCGCCCTCGCCACTCGCCCGTCGCAGACACCCTCCGCCTCCTTCACGGCGGACGCGGCTCGGTGTATTGTAGAGCCCGATGTGAATGGGCTAACGAATTCGAATCGAGTGCCATGTTCGAGCAGCCAGAAGACGAACCCGTAGAACTCAGCAGAGCGTCCGAAGCCTTGACCTCCCCTCAGGCGACGGGCCAGAGCGTGCGGGTCGAGGGCGCTGGCCGTAGCGACCGGATCACTTCCATGCCCTACGGCGAGCTGTACTGGTTCGAGGGTCGACGCGCAGGTTTCCCCTCTCCGACCCGCTGGTGGCGCTTCGAGGGCGCGGGCATCGTGGGCACCGCCGTGCAACCCACGGCCGCCTACGAGGCCGCCGCTGCGGCCGCCGTGGATGCGGCCCGTCAGTCCCTCTCCCTCGGGTTCCAAGGCCCCCAGTCCGGCCCCGACATGCGCGGCGCCGCTCGCGTCGTCACCAAGGCGATACGCGCCGCGAACCAGGCCATCCGCACCCGCGCGGCCTCGAGCGATCAGCCTGTGCCCCACACATGCTCCCTCGCCGTCGCTGCCATCCAGCGGGGCGTCGCGGCGGTGGGGATCGTGGGGCAGGGTGGGGCGTACCTCATCCGCAAGGGCATGTGCCTTCCCATCCAGCAGATCGCCCAGAACTTCTCGCGCGACGCCGAGGACGAGGACGACGGCGATGAGGAGTCGGGCGAGACGCGAGCCGGCGCCCTCCTGGGCGAGGACGAGACGGTATCGCCCTCGCTGTGGTCCCTGGAGACCCGCAGTGGCGACTTTCTGCTGCTCCTCTCGGGCGGCGTCCACGCGAGCGTCGGCGACCCGGACGAGATCGAGGACTTCATCGGCGAGTGCTCCACCCTCGAGGAGGCGTGTGAGCGCATCCTCGTCGAGGTGAAGCTCCGGCGGGCCGACGGCGCGAACTCCGTGGTGCTCCTGGGCGTCGATTTGGACCCGACGAGTTCCCTCTTCGTGGATCCCTCCCGCGACCGGCTGCCCTACTTCATCGCCCTCCGGGGGGCCGAGATGCAGGGCACCCCGGGCCAGCCGCAGCTTGCCAGCGGCCGAGATCTCCTGCAGTTGATGAACGGCGGCGGCCTACCCGGGAACCGCGCCCTCGGGCCATCGTCGCCCGCGCCGCGTGCCGACGACTTCCCGGCCGCGACCCCGATGGCTGAGCCGCCCGAGCCCGACGCTCAAGTCTCCGAGCCGCTGCCGACGCCGAGCCGCCGGCCCGCGAGGGTCGCGGGAACGCCCCTGTGGCGCAAGCTGCTGAACGGCTTCCTTGGGGTCCTGGGCCTGGCCATCGCGGCCGTTGCGATCTGGTGGACGCTCACGCCGCGCAAGCCGCCCCCGTCGCTGGTGCCGCCCGAGGAGACGGCCCAGACGGCCACCCCCCAACCGACCGCAGAGCCCGAGCCTGAGCCCGAGCCGGTCCGGGCGCCGGTGCCACCGGTGATCGGCGCGGAGGATGAGGAGCCGGCCTTTATGATTGATTTGAAGGGCTTAGGTTCCACTCTGTATGCTGGTCTCGGAATGTATGCGCCCTTCTCAGTGGAGATGGTGATCCAAACCGTGCGCAGCGGCGCTGACGGCACCGAGGAGGGGCTCGTCTGGAACGAGCTGGAGCGGCAGGTGCTCAAGCCGGGGCAGTCGGTGATCTTCACCTCCGAGGCGCTGCGGGGGAGCAACTTCGACTCCGCATCGGGCGTGACGGCGAGCGTCCGCTACGTGGATGGCCAGCTCGAGTGGGCGGGCGATGAGCCGGCGACGGTGCCCGACGGGGTTGTCGCGAGCATCTTCGCGGGTAAGGTGCATCTGGCCGACCGTCAGCGTGGGCTCTTCATCGTCCTCAGGCCCTTGGAGGAGAGCGCGACCAGGGCCGAAGTGGCGTCCGAGCGCGAGGTCGAGGCGGATTGACGCAGTGACGTCGAGAGTTGCCATTGCCAGGGGTGTATCGTACGTCGTGTGGGGTATAGAAGAGGAGTGCGCCCCAACCGGTTGCTCCGGCTTGCGGACGCGTCCGCGACCGCGGCGGACCCCGATCCGAGTTCGCCGCCCGGCTCCTACCCTTGCGAGACGAGAGGGATTGTCCAAACGTTTGGACAATGTACCCACGTCAGCTATCAACCAGCACGCCACGAAGCACTCGGCGGGGAGGTGTGAACCATAGAGGCCCTCAGTGAGCCCAGCGAGCAGCCCGCCGTTCCTGCGAGCCTGTCCTCCGTCGAGCAGGACCAGCTCGTCGACCTCGCGGTCCAGCGCATCAACGGCATCGCCGGCGACATGATCCTCCGTGCCTACGAGGTGGGCCGCTACGTCTGGGAGGAGATCCTCCAAGAGGGTCGCGCGCCCTACGGCCACAACGTGGTCCAGCGCATCGCCGAGCACCCCCAGCTGGAGATCTCCCGCTCCTCCCTCTTCAACTGCATCTCCCTCGCCCGGGCGTACCCCGAGCTAGGTACCGGGCATGTCCCCGAGCGGCTCAAGGGCCTGGGGCTCTCGCACCTGTACATCCTGAGCCGGGTCGCCCTGCCTGACGACCGTCGCTGGTACGAGCGGCGAGCCCTGAAGAAGCACTGGTCCGTCAGGCGGCTCGAGGCCTACGCCGCGAGCCACGACTACCAGCGGCCGATGGACGGCGACGCGCCGTCTATCGACGAGGCCGATGACGCCAAGGCCATCGCCGCCCCGGTGCGGCTGGAGGAGGGCGAGTACGCGACCGATGCCATGCTCCGAACCCTGCGCGTGGTAGGGCCGGCCTCCTTCCGGGTGTTGCCCTCGCGCACCCAGCTACGGGGCTGGGACCGGGTCCTCATGGACTGCGGCCTCGGCACGGTGCGGGCCGAGGACCTCTGCCTGCTGCGCGCCTTCGTGGAGATCGCCGACGCCCGCGGACACGGCAACGTGAGCGTCTCGACCGAGGGGAACGCGATCGTCGTCTCCGCGGAGGGCATGTCCCTCCGCATCGACCGAGCGGAGTTGACCCGATAGACCGACCCGCAGGTTACCGTTCAGTCGGCCTGTCTCACCGACACCGTCCTGCCCGGCTCCGTCCCTCTCCCGCGTGCATGTCACGGCGTAGCGCAGCGAAGCCGGACGCCGCCGCGGGGGAGGGTGCCCCGAAGGGGCGGGAGGGGGGCACTTCATTCCCGCCCACCCAGCTGTCTCGCTTTCCCGCACCTTTCCCGGTTCGTCCCTCTCCCGCGTGCTCTTGCCGCGGGGGAGGGTGCCCCGAAGGGGCGGGAGGGGGGCACTTTGCCCTCGCCTCGACACCGACCACGACCAACACCACAACTCCTTCGTCCCGCACTCCGCCCTTCCCCCATCCCCAGCCACCAGGAGGTAACCCGTCTTGATCTGCGTGAGTGGCGCCGGCTATGTTGGCCTCGTGACAGGAACCTGCTTCTCCGACGCGGGAGCCGACGTTGTCTTCCTTGACGTCGATGAGAAGCGCGTCGCGGGCCTGAACCGCGGCGTGCTGCCCATCTACGAGCCCGGCCTGAGCGAGGTCTACGAGAAGAACATGGCCGCTGGGCGGCTCTCGGCCACCACGGACGCCGAGGCGGCGCTGCGCGAGGCGCGTTACGCCTTCATCTGCGTGGGGACGCCGCCGCTGCCGGACGGTTCCTCCAACCTTGCCTACGTCGAGGACGCCGCCCGGGCCGTGGCGCGCCACGCCGCCGAGGGCCTCATCCTGGTGACCAAGAGCACCGTGCCGGTAGGCACCGCCGATTGGGTGCGGGAGATTCTTGCCGAGGAGGGCCGAGAGGACATCCGGGTCGTCTCCAACCCCGAGTTCCTCCGCGAGGGTCAGGCGGTCCAGGACTTCCAGAACCCTGACCGCGTCGTCATCGGTTGCCGCGAGCCCGAAGCGGGTGAGGCCGTGGCGTCCCTCCACCGGCCCTTCCTCGCCTCCAATGCGCCCGTCTTCCTCATGGATAACCGCTCGGCGGAGATGACCAAGTACACGGCGAACGCCTACCTCGCGACGCGCATCTCCTTCATCAACGAGATAGCGAACCTCTGCGAGAAGGTGGGCGCCGACGTGGAGCGGGTCCGCCTCGCGGCCGGCGCGGACAAGCGCATCGGCTCCCACTTCTTTTACCCGGGCGTCGGGTACGGCGGCTCGTGCTTCCCCAAGGACGTCCAGGCGCTGGCGCGACTCGGCGTCTCCTGCGAGTACGAGGCGGAGCTGATCTCCGCCGTCCACCACGTGAACGAGCGGCAGAAGCGCCGGCTGTTCCGAAGGATCTCCGAACGCTTCGGCGGCGACCTGGTAGGCAAGCGTGTGGGCGTTTGGGGCCTCTCCTTCAAGAAGGATACAGACGACGTGAGGGAGTCGCCGTCTCTAGTGCTGATCAACCAGTTGCTGAAGGCCGGCGCCACGGTCCAGATCTACGACCCCGCCTCGGTCAGCCAGGTGCGGGACCTCTGGGACGCCGGCGCCGTCGGCTGCGCCTCCCTCTACGATGCCGTCAGCGGCGTAGACGCCCTCGCCGTAATGACCGATTGGCAGGAGTTCCGCCTGCCCAATTGGAGCAAGGTTCGCCGGCTCATGAACGGGGACACGGTGTTCGATGGGAGGAACCTCTACCGTTCCGAGGACCTGGCCCAGGAGGGTCTGAAGCACGTCGCCATCGGCCGCGGCTCGAGCGCCTGAAGCCCCCGACGTAGGATCCCCGCTCGTCACAACGAACATCCCAGCGTCCGCTGATCCCGGCGGCGAGGCGAACCTATCACATGCCAGAAACAACCCACGATAGCCTGACCACCAAAGCCCTGAAACGGCTCCACCGTCTCGGCTGGCCGGCGCGCTATGCCGCCCTGATCACCGCCGACCTCCTGGCCATCGTCCTAGCCCAGCTCCTCGCCTTCGCCCTGGCCCACAACACCGTCCGCGGGGAGGTCCTCTTCGACCTGCTCCGGCAGCACCAGGCCAGCCTCCCGCTGAGCATGATCGGCTTCGTCGGATTCTTCTTCGCCTTCCGGCTCTACCGGTGCGCCTGGCGCTTCGCGAGCCTCGGTACCCTCCGCGGAGTCATCGTCGCCACCACCTGCGGAGTTTGCCTCTCGGTGCTACTCCAGTGGGCCCTGGACCCTGTCGTCCAGCGGCCCGCAACCCTCGTCATCTTCTGGATGCTCACCATCGGGCTCGTCGGCGGGATGCGTATCCTCCTGCGGCTTGCGGGCATCAGCCGCAGTCACGGCCTCCCCACCTTCCGCCAGTTCCGCCATGATCAGGCCCCCAAGCGGGTCATCATTCTGGGCTCCGACGCGGGCGCCGTGCGTATCCACCGCGCCCTCCTGGAGGACCCCCTCCGCCAGTACCGGGTCATCGGCTTCCTCGACGACGAGTCCCAGCGCCACGGGATGCTCATTCAGGACGTCCTCGTGCTCGGCCCCATAGCGCTCCTGGCCGAGTATGTGGCGAAGGGCAAAGTCGATGAGGTTCTCGTCGCCGCGCCCGATGTGCAGATAGAGAGCCTCAAGCGGCAGATCACCGCCGCCCGCGAATTGGGCGTGCCCGTGCGCATGGTCCCCGGCGTCCAGGACGTGCTCGAGGGCCGAACCTCGCTCCAGACCGAGGACATCCGCATCGAGGATCTCCTCCACCGGCCACCCGTCCACTGCGACATCCGCGAGGTGGGGCAGTATCTTGATGGCAAGCGCGTCATGGTCACTGGCGCCGGCGGCTCCATCGGCTCCGAGCTCTGCCGCCAAGTCGCCGCCTTCAACCCCGAGGAGCTAGTGCTCTTCGGCCATGGCGAGAACTCCATTGACCGCATCTACTGGCAGTTGGTGCGCCGCTTCCCCAGCCTCAAGCGCCGGATTCACATGGTCATCGGCTCCGTTGCCGACGAGTCCCGAGTCGATGAGATCATGGCCCGGCACGAGCCTCAGGTCGTCTTTCACGCCGCTGCCCATAAGCACGTGCCCATCATGGAGAGCAATATCAAGGAGGCCGTGCAGAACAACGCCATCGGCTCGTACAACCTCGCCGTAGCGGCGGGGCGCTACGGCGCCGAGCGGTTCGTGATGGTCTCCACCGACAAGGCCGTCTACCCCAGCAGCGTCATGGGGGCGACGAAATGGCTCGCTGAGGAGGCCGTTAGACACGTGGCGAGCCTTTACCCGGAGACCATCTATCTGACTACGCGTTTCGGCAACGTCCTCGGCAGCCGCGGCAGCGTGGTGAACATCTTTAGGGAGCAGATCGCGCGCGGCGGTCCTGTGACGGTGACCGACCCCGAGATGACCCGCTACTTCATGACCATCCCCGAGGCCGTCCAGTTGGTGCTCCAGTCGGGCGCCACAGGCAGGAGCGGCGACCTCTTCCTACTCGAGATGGGCGAGCCGATGCGGATCATCGACCTCGCCCACGACATGATTCGCCTCGCAGGCTACGTCCCGAATCGGGATATCGATGTTCTCTTCACCGGCCTCCGGCCGGGCGAGAAGCTCCATGAGTCTCTCGCCATGAACGATGAGCGTGTCGCCCCGACAGGTCGGCCGGGGCTTACCCTGGTTACGAGGCCCCAGCGGTTCGGCGATGGTGCCTTCGGGGTATGCCTATTGCGTCTCCGCGAGCTACAGGCTGACCCCGACCCGGCAGCTAGCCTGCGTTACCTGGCCGAGGTAGTGCCTTTCCAGAACGGTCAGCCGGTTTTGGGAGCAGGACTCCAGACCCCGCGAGCGAAGAGACCCTGGGTACGGCCGGTACTGCGGGCCTGTGGCCGTGTGGGCGCGGTCGCCATCGGCCTTCCGCACAGCACCGCAAGCGAGGGAGATTCATGACGCACCGCCACAGAGACAACCCCATCCCATCACCCCCCCCCTCCCTCGTATGCTCTTACCGCGGAGGAGGGGGGGCAAAGCCCGGTCGTGGGGCCCTTGCCGCCCTTCCAGCCCTCCTCTTTTCCCTCCTTGCCTTCCCCGCCATCGCCCAGAACGGCGCACCGACCTACCACCTCGGGCCCGGCGACGTGATCCAGATCACCGTCGTCGGCGAGCCCGACCTAAGCGTCTCCCAGACCATCGGGCCCGACGGCCGAATCAGCTTCTCGCCCCTCGGTATGGTCGAGGCCGGTGGCAAGACGCCCGAGGCCCTCGCCGATGAGCTCCGCCTGGGCCTCATCGACGCCAAGTGGCTACTCGACCCCATCGTCACCGTGGCCGTGGGGGCCTACAACTCGACCAAGATCAACATCGTCGGCGCCGTGGTCACGCCCGGGCAGTACCAGCATGAACCGGGCATGACCATCCGCGCGGCCATCGCCCGCGCCGGCGGCCTCACCTCCGGCGGCGATGTGGGCAAGGCGCCCACCAAGGGCACTGTCATCCACGCCGACGGCGCATCGACCGCCATCGACCTCCAACAGGCCCTCGCGGGCACAGGTCCGAGTGGGGAGATGAAGCTCCAGCCCGGCGATACCCTCGTCATCGAGGCGCCCGATACCGTCATGGTCTTCGGCCACGTCGCCAAGGAGGGCACCTTCCCCGCCTACCCCGGGATGCCCATCTCCCGGCTGATCTCCGATGTGGGCGGCGCGACCGAGGAGGGTGACCTCGAGAACGTGACCATCCGCGGGGCAAACGGCGACCTGCGGGTCGTCGATGTGCAGGCCATCATCCGCGGCGAGGCGAGCGACGAGGAGGTCACCCTCAACCCCGGTGACCTCGTCTTCGTGCCGAGGGCCTCGCGCGAGGTGAAGCTCCTCGGCTACATCGCGAAGCAGGGCGAGTTCCCTATCCGCGAGGACATGCGGGTCTCCGACCTCATCGCCCAGGCGGGCGGTCCCACTCGGGGCGGCGCCCAGCGGAGCGACATGAGCCGCATCGTCCTCACGAGCGCAGACGGCCAGAGGCGGACCCTAGACCTCGACCCCATCCTGAGCGGCAGCGTGACGAGCGATGACGACAACGACCCGCTGCTTCGATCGGGGGACACCGTCTTCGTGCCCATGCTCCGCGCCGAGATCATGGTCCTGGGCCAGGTCACCAGCCCCGGCGCCTTCGAGTACGTGGAGGGCATGACGGCCACCGACGCCCTGGCCGAGGCCGGCGGAGCCATCCTCATGGCGACGATCCGTCCCTTAGGCCGCACGACGACGACCACCCTGACCCGGGACACGACGAGCGCCGACCTCTCCCGCTGCCGTATCTACCGCGCCACAGGCGAGACCATCGAGGCAGACCTGAGTGGGCTCACGAGGGCCGAGATGCCCACCAACCGGGTGCCCCTCTTCCCCGGCGACACCCTCATCGTCCCCGCCACCGAGAACACGATCATCATCTCGGGCTACGTCCAGGTGCCCGGCTACTACGAGTTCGGCCTCGGGCTCACCCTGCGCGAGGCCATCGCCGCGGCGGGCGACGTGATCCGCAATGAGGGCTCCACCTCCAGCGTCGAGGTCAGGCACGCGGACGGCGCCGTCGAGGTCGTGGACATCCTGGAGTCCGACCTGGAGCTACGTCCCGGCGACCACATCCGCGTGCCCTATGCCCGGTGCCGCGTCCTCGTGACAGGCTACGTCCGGTCCCCGGGCGTCTACGAGTGGCATGAGGGGGACCGGCTGCTCGATCTGCTCTACCGAGCGGGCGGGGCCATCATCAGCGAGGGCATCGAGGGCGACTTCTTCCACGCGGCCGTGATCCGGCGCACTGCGGAGGGCGAGGAGCAACTCATCAAGCTCGACCTCGGTCCCCTCTACGACCACGGCGTCCAGGAGGACAACATCCCACTGGAGCCGGGCGATATCATCTTGATTCCCGAGTCCGACCATACCGACTACGATGGCTGGCTGAGCACCCTCACCCAGGGCTTCGGCCTGTTCAGGATCATCGACTCGATCTTCTAGATCTGCCCCCGCCCTGCGAGCAGGGGACGGCAGCGACGCAGAGGAGCGCAACACCTCGTGGATGCAGGCGCCTACAACCAAGAGGCCTACGGCCAGCCCGGCGGCATAGACGTTGCCGCCCTGGGCCGCATGCTCCGTCGTCGCTGGCCCTTGGGGCTTCTGGCCTTCGTCTCCATCGTCGTCGCGGTCTCCGTCTACACCTCCATGCAGGAGCGCGTCTACGAGGCCGAGGTCACCCTGATGATCGGCACCGAGCAGCGGGCTCGCGGCGCCTCCGACTTCGCCGCTCTCGAGCAGTTCATGGGGAGCGGCCTCCGTAGCGTCGAGACACAGCGCGTGATGCTCGCGAACCCCGCCCTCTATAAGAAGGCCGCCGAGGCCCTCGAGATCGACACCGCCGAGTTCCCCGATGAGTTCGGCGTCAAGGTCGAGGCGCCGGAGTTCGCCGACATGCTCATCCTTACCGTCTCCGATACGAACCCCCAGCGCGCCGCCGACTTCGCGAACAAGGTCGCCGAGATCTTCATCAAGGAGAACGAGACGGGCACCCGCAACGCCGCTCGGCGCGCCATCGAGTTCATCGATAAGCAGCTCGCTGAGACCCGAAAGCAGATCCTCAGCACCGAGAGCCAGCTCCGCGACTACCGCCAAGAGCACGGCATCGTCGACCTGCCGAGCGAGGTGAGCGCTCGGACGACGGCCGTCAATACCCTCAGATCGAGCGCTGCTTCGGCGGCCGCCGAGCGCGCCGCCGCGAGCAGCCAGGCTGCCCACTACCGGAGCGAGCTAGGCAAGGTTGAGGATCGGGTCATCCAGTCCACAAGCATCGCTCGCAACCCCATCATCGGCAGCATCGAAGGCCGCATCTCGGAGCTGGAGTTAGAGCGCGCCCAGCAAGCCACCACCCGTGGCCCCGAGCACGCTGAGATCAAGAAGCTCGATGAGCAGATTGCTGCGGCCCGCGCCGAACTTGCCGATGCCGTCGACACGATCGTCTCCGGTGAGCAGGAGATCATCAACCCGGTCCACAGTGAGTTCTATGAGGCCATTGCCGACGCCGAGGCGGCGGCCCTCGCCGCGGGAGCGCGCGAGAGCGCCCTCAATGCCGCTCTATCCGGCGAGAAGGAGCGGCTGGCGCAGCTCCCCGGGTTCGAGGCCGAGTTGGCCGCCCTCACCATGGACTCCATCGGTCTCGAACGAATGTACACCATCCTCCTGGAGCGTAAGCAGGAGTTCTCCATTCAGGAAGAGGCGACGCCGCCTGTCGCCGAGGTCATCTCCGCCGCCGAGCGGCCCCGGGCGCCCGTGCGGCCGCGGCGGTCCCTGAATCTCGCTATTGGCGTCGTCCTTGGCCTCATCCTCGCGGCCCTCGCGATCGGGCTGGTCGAGACCCTGGATGACGCCCCGCGTACCTCCTGGCAGGCCCAGGACGCCCTGGGCCTCTCCTGCCTCGCCGATGTGCCCAAGGTTCGGCCGGGCAGCGAGTTGCTCATCGGCAAGAGCGTCCACGCGGGGGTGGTGGACGCTTACGGGGCGCTCCGCACCAATCTGCGTCTTGCGACCGCGGGCGGCATGCCGCGGTCGATCATGGTAACGGGCGCTCAGTTGGGCGCAGGGGCCACGACGACAGCCGCGAACCTCGCCGTCGCATTGGCCCGCAGCGGCCATCGGGTCGTCGCCGTGGATGCGAACCTGCGGGACCCCCAATTGCACGAGAAGCTAGGCATCGTCCCCGGCGACGGCCTCGTCGATGTCCTTGCAGGTGCGGCGCCCGCCACCTCCGCCATCGTCGCCACCCAGGAGCGCAACCTGTGGTTCCTAGCGGCGGGGAGTCAGGCTCCGAGCCCCGTGGACCTGCTCGACTCCGAGGCCATGAAGAACACGATGCGGTCCCTCATGGACCAGTTCGACGCGATCGTGATCGACAGCCCCTCGCCCGAGGAGTACTCGGACCCCATCGTCCTCGCGCCGACCTGCGATGCCACCCTCCTGGTCATCCTCATCGGCCGCTCACCCCTGCGCATCGCCCAAGCCGAGGTCCGCAAGCTCGAATGGGCAGGCCGCCGCCCCATCGGGTTCGTCTCCAACGCCATCCGGCGCTAGGCCCGCCCGCGCCTACGGCCCTCTTACCGGGCTCATCCTTCTCCTGCGTTCGAGGCCGCAGGGGAAAGCGACCGAAGGCCAGGAGGGGCACTTCGGCTTGGCCTCAGTACCGGCCACGAGCAACAGGCCCGGCCCACCATCTTCCCCTTGCAGGTCCTACCCCCGTTCCTGACCGAATTCAGCCAGACCACTCCATGAGCTGGAGGCCCCACGCCATGACCTTCCGCATCCTGGCCGCCCTCGCCAACACGGTCCTGCTCGTCGCCCTCCTCGGCTGCGCCAGCGGCGGTGCATCGAATCCGCCCGAGCAGCCCCAGCGCCTCTCGGTGATCTTCGACATGGGCCAATCCGCAGGCGCCTCGAGCCGCAGCCTCTCGCCCGAGAAGACCGTAGGCGGCTACACGGTCCAGCTCGAGAGCGCGGCCGGTGGCTTCGACCCGGTCACCAAGGAACTCACGGGCTACGTCAAGGTCCGCAACCGATCGACCGGGAGCACGGCCACGATGTATGACACCCAGGCCCGCATCGTGAGCATCTCTGCCATCGACGGCGCGACCGATGTCTTCACCTTCGAGGTAGAGGTCTCGTGGTATGCCGAGGATCCGGCGGGCGACCCTGTCTACGACGCCGGTACGGGCCAACACGGCGACTTCTCATCGAACGACGGCGACTGGAACTATGGGTCGATCAACGTGGGCAAGGAGAGCGCCTTCCTACCCTGGACCTTCACGCTTGAAGCATGGGTTGCGCCGCCACCCACTGCCTTCAGCCTCGATGCCACCTACTCCCGGACCGGCGCCGTCACCACATGGTCCCAGCCGAGCGGTGTGGCTCTCGCGGACAACGGCCACCTCTTCGTCTCGGACACCAAGCATCACCAGTTGGTCGAGTTCAACTCGGCCGGTGTCCACATCTCCACTTACGCCGACGGCCTGGCGCAAGTGGATAGCGACTCGCTAAACAGTCCGTACGGCCTCGCCGTCATCCCCGAGACCAACCCGAGCTACGGTGGCCACATCGTCGTTGCGAACACCGGTGCCAACATTGCGGTGCGCTACGCGCCGGGTGCGAGCACTTGGTTCGCTACCAACAGCGTGACACTGTCCTCGCCCCTGGATGCAGCAGCGACGCGAACGGGCGACATCTTCGTAGCTGACAACGGAAACAGCCGAGTCGCCTGGGTTACTCTCGAACCCTTCGCGACGGGTAGCTCTTCCCATGCTGACTTCCGACAGCCCGCCGGCGTCACTGTGGGGCCGGACGGCTTGCTGTACATCTCGGACCGCACCTCCAAGAAGATCATCAAGCTCCGCATCGTCCGCAATCAGTACGGCGCGATCGATGAACTGGCCCACGTCAGCACGTGGTCTCCCGTCGGCTCTGGCGCGCTCACCACGCCACGCGGCATCTGTGTGGACTACGCGGGCTACGTGTACGTAGCCGACCAGGGCGCGTCGAAGGTCGTCGTCTTCAATGCTGCTGGTGCATTCGTGCGGTCCCTCGCGCCCGGCTACGCCCCCTACGACGTCGATATCTCGCCCGATGGCCAACACCTATATGTCGCTGGTGGCACAACGACCTCAGGCCATGTGCAGCGCTACACAATCACCCGCTAGTCCAACTCTCGGTCTTCCGTCCCCTTGCCTTCGCGCCCCTGTCCTGCTACTCTGTTCTCCGCGCGAAGGAGTCCCGGCGCAAGTGTCGGATTATGGATGCATCATGATCAAAATACTGAAGCACACCCGCCGCAGGCTCTTTGTCGCGCCTGAACTGACCCTCTTCGGCCAGATGGACCGCATTGTCATGCTGAGCCCGCCCGACAAGCCGGCTCGGTCCTTTGCCGGCAAAGGCGACATCAGAACCAACAGGCGAGGCGACTTCTTCGGCAGCTAGTGGCGCGTTCTGCTCAGCTCCTTGCTGCGCTATGCATCCATGACGACCCCTGAAGCCCAGCCCACATCCGAACCCGGCGATGCCTCCTCGGCTGCCCCGGACCCCTCCTTACCTAGCCTCGCTCCTCGCTCACGCGCATGTCACAGCGAAGCGGAACAGAGCCGGGCGATGGCCGACTCGTCAGGGCGTAGCACAGCGAAGCCCGAAGACCGGGAGAGGGGCACTCCTGATGCCTTGGACGCGAGCCTGGACCCCGCCCCCACCTTCACCCCCATCGACACCTCCCGCGGCCGGTTCAAGCGCAATGTCCTTGCCAACCTGATCTACTTCGTCTTCAATGCCGGCATCCAGCTATGGTTCGTCCGCTACCTGATCGACAACCTCGGCGTCGCGACCTACGGGCTGGTGCCCCTCGCGACCAACATCACGAACTACATGGCGATCATCACGGTCGCCCTCTCGGGGTCCGTGGGCCGCTTCCTCACCATCGACCTAGCCCGTGGCGACCTCGCGACGGCGAACCGCACCTTCAACACCTCGCTGTTCGCCTCCATCGTGCTAGCTGTGGCCTTGGTGCCTGTGGCGGGTGCGCTGTCGTGGTTCGCCCCTTCGTTCCTCAACGTCCCCACAGGCGAGGAGACGGGTACCCGCTTCCTCCTCATGTGCACCTGCTTCGCATTCCTTCTGAACGCGATCGGCAGCAACTTCGCCTGCTCCACCTTCGCTAAGAACCGGTTCGACGTGCAGCGCGGCATCGATGCCCTGGGCTTCATCACCCAGATCGGCGTGGTAGTCGCCCTGTTCGCCTGGGCCGAGGGCGATCTGTGGTACGTCGGGGCAGGCATCGCGGTTTCGGCCGTGGTAAGGCAGATCGGCTACCAGGTCTCCTGGCGACGGCTGACACCCGAACTCTCGCTCCGGCTCAAGGCATTCGACCGCGCCCGGCTCCGCGAGGTCCTGGCAATGGGTGGGTGGCTGAGTCTGAACTCAGGTGGCTACCATATCTACCGCCAGATGGACCTGCTTCTGGTGAATGTGCTCGTTGGTGCCGCCGCTGCGGGTCTATACGCTCCGGCACTGCAAGTTGTTGCTGTGCTGGGCACTCTGGCAGGGTACCTGGCTGGCGCCCTGGGGCCAGGCCTGGTTGCCGCCTCGGGTCGGGGCGACCTCGACTACGTCGGCCGTCTGGTCCGGTTGGCAGTGCGTATACAGTCACTGCTCTTTGCTCTTCCAGTCGCCCTGTTAGTGGGCTGCTCAGAGCCGCTTCTCCGGTCTTGGTTGGGGGAGAGTCATAGCAGAGCATGGCCGTTGTTCGCAGTCGTTGTTGGCAGCGCGGTCTTCGATCAATGCTCCCGATGTCTCCCCGCTGTGTTCCAGGCAACTGGGCGGGTCGCCTGGCCCGCGCTCTCCCAACTGGCCACAGGCCTCATCGGAGTCGCGGTTGCGGTGCTCCTAGCGAGATGGGCTGGTCTCGGCTCCTACGGGATTGCCATAGCAGGCCTCCTGGGCCACTTGGCCAAGGACACACTGGCCATGCCAGCCTATGCAGCTCGAGTTATGGGCCTTCGGCCGACCGCTCTGATAGGCGCGCAGGTGCCCGCACTCGCTGCGGCCTGTGTCCTTGCATGTGCGACCTTGCTTCTAGTACGCTGGGGCGCGGCTTCACGTTTGGCCGTACTGCCTCTAGCGCTTCCGGTCCTGTCGGTGGCGTACCTGTGTCTGACCTGGTACGTGCTCTTGAATAGCGACGAGCGCAGCGCGGTGCTCCGCCTTGTTCGTGGAGCAGGCTGACAGGTTGTGTCTAGCCATTCACATGCGGGGCTCCCAGGTGCCGCCGCGGGTTGGACCGAACAGACCTATACACGCAGCGCGAGACGCCTCGGGAGGTACTGAATGAAAATCGTAGGGTCTGCTGGCGATGGGCTCAGACTGGCCCTGGTGTACCAGGATGTGTCATTCCGGCCGGTGGCCATCTGGCAGGGCCTGGCTGCACATCCCCGGGTGGCGTCCGTAGAGGTCTTCCTTGAGGGCCTAGGCCCGCGTGCGTTTACGAGGGACAGAGCCTACGAGTCCGGCAGACTCAGGCTGTGGGTCGCCGGAGACAAAGCTGTAGGTCGCCGGCGGTTTCTGTCTCCCTATCGTCTTCTGGTCGCGCGGAGGCTAGCACATGCGATTCGTTGCGCCGACTGGGACGTGCTGTTTGTGGCAAGCCAATCTGTCGCCTCGGTGATGGCCGCGCGAGCAGCCATATGTTCACGCAGGCCGTTTGTGCTCTTTACTCATGGCCCTGGGCGCGGACAGAGCAGTCTGGGTGCCCTCGCGCACAGTGTACGTGCCTGGATGGCCAGACATGCATCCGGCCACATTCCCGCATGCTACTCATCTCTGGGTGCCCTTCTGGAGTGCGGAGCGGGGACCCTGAACTTGAGCATCGGTTACGGAACCTGCTGCAGCTTCGAGGACTTTGGGCCCGATGCGCCCATGGGCCATCTGCCCAGAGAACTGACATCAGAGCCAACCCAAGGCCCGGCCATCCTCTACGTTGGCCGCTTCGTGGCGTACAAGCGGCCCGCGGACGTGGTGTTGGCCTTCTCCCGATCACACCAGTGCCGACACGCCAGGCTCTGGATGGTCGGGGAAGGGCCTCAAGCTTCAGCATTGCGTGAACTCGCAAGCACATGCGGGCTCAATGGCCGGGTGGTGTTCGCCCCATTCCAGAGCGCGCCGGACCTTCGAGCGATCTACGAGGCTGCTGATGTCCTCGTGATGCCTTCGGAGTTCGAGACGTGGGGCCATGTCGTGCAGGAGGCTATGCTACAAGGCACCCCCGTAATAGCCAGCGCCGCGTCGGGCGCCGGTGAATGGCTGTTGCGCGATGGAGCGACCGGGTGGTTACACAGGCCCGGTGACGTCGGCCAACTAGCGACCTTACTCGACCAAGCACTCGACTCCCCTCTCGACCGCATCTCCATGGGTGCTCGGGCAAGGCAAAGGGCACTTCAGCACTCGCCCGACGCCCTCGCGGGCGAGTGGGTGCGTGTTGCTTGCTCCGCCGTCGCGTCTGAGAGCGCTGCCGTCCGAGAGGACGCATAGACATGCGCATCTGTATACTAAGCTACGACTACCTGCCGAACCCAGGGGGCGTGGCGTCCCATGTTCACTTCCTTACCCAGGCCCTGGTTGGTGCGGGGCACGACGTTTCCCTCCTTGCCAACTACCAGCGGGCCGATCACGCCTCACCCCATGGCCCCCCTATGCCGGGACTGACCAACTGCGCGATATGGCCAGCTGTTGCGGGCCGACGCTACGCTCGTGTCCCGGACGTATTGCGCCGAGCTAAGCTCATTCACCGATGGCACAACTCTGAGCCGTTCGACCTGGTGCACTACCACTCGCTCCATATTGATGTAGCTACGCTGCGCTGCGCGTTCGGCCTTCGAGGCGCGGCCCGTGTCTTCACCAACCACACGTCTGGATTCCTCCAGGAGGCTGCGACCACCGGAAGGAGGCCTTCCCTAGCCAAAGAGCTAGCCTATGCGTCGCGCATCATTGCGCCGAGCAGTGAGCTACGCGATGTAACCGTGTCCCTAGGAGTTCCAGCCTCGCGCGTAACCTACATCCCGAACGGAGTTGACAGCGCTGTGTTCGCGCCGGGCCTATCACCACGTGACGGGTCCATTGCGCTGGCTACGCGCCGCCTAGTACATAAGAACGGGGTGGACATCCTAGTCAAGGCGTGGCCCCAGGTCGTAGCTGCCGTGCCCGAGGCTGAGCTCTGGCTGGCTGGCGACGGCCCTGAGCGATGCATGCTTGAGGCTCTCGCAGGCGAGCTAAGCGTGTCCTCCAGCATCCGGTTCATGGGCAACGTTGCGCGCCAGTCGCTGCCGGCTCTTTACCGTCAAGCTACCCTCGCTGTCTTGCCCTCAAGGAGGGAGGCCGTTTCCATCTCCGCCCTCGAGGCTCTGTCCTCAGGTCTTCCCGTCGTAGCCACGCGTGTCGGGGGCCTGCCAGAGGTTGTACGCCCTGGCCAAACAGGCGTCTTGGTCGAGCCAGAGGACTCGCACTTTCTCGCAGAGGGCATCATCAGGGTCCTAGAAGCACCAGACCGAGGGGCAGCCCTCGGCTTGAGAGGACGGTCCATGGTTGTCCAGAACTACACTTGGCCAGCAATCGCTGCGCGCACGCTCGACCTATATAACGAGGCTCTTCTCAATCCCTAGATCCGCAGGGCCCGTGCATCCAGGTAGTGCATTCCGTACTCGCTCGTCTCCGGCGCGTACCCCGACCCTATGAGCCTAGATCCATCGCCCAAAACGCAGGAACCTAACAGGCCGTCAGCCCCTGTCTGCGCTGCCTATGCGCTCGTCCTCAGCGCGTTCGGACCCTATGTTGTCCCCTCACTGGGCCTCACGACCGCCCAGATAGCGCTCTACCCCCTTTCTGTGTGGGCCCTCTGGGCGTTGACCAGGCAAAGGCTCTGGGCCAGGGCAGCACACCTACTGCCAGTGCCCGCGCTTCTCCTCTTCATGCTGCTGTGGGTGCTTCTCGGGACCGCGATCGTCAGCCCAGACGCCAGCACTCTCTCGCTGGTTGCACAACTCGATGCTTACACACAGCCACTATCCGTGTCGCTGGTTGCACTCGCGGTGGCCACTCTCTCACCGCGGCACGACCTCCCCCGAGTCCTACGCATCTGCACACTGCTCATCGTGTATGTACTAGGCGCCAACTCATGCCTCATGCTCTGGTCAGCCGTTACCGGCGTCCATCCCGAGGGTCTGCTAAGCCCCTGGGACCCCGCCCATAGCGTGAGCGCTGGGGCCTCATCAGGCGAAAAACTGCTTCGGATGGCCCGAGCAGGGCGCCACGTCGGCATTCTAGTTGAACCCGCGATCGCCGGCCTGACCTACACTCTTGGTCTCATACTGAGTGTGCACTGGCTCAGAGGCGCTCGGCACCCTCTCGCTCCGTTGGTCGCCACACTCAGCCTCGTGGTTGGCGGTAGTCTCCCGCTGAGCAAGAGCTTCTACGTTGGCGTCGTGATCGCTGCCTACTACCTCTTCAGCGGTCGCCCAACCTCCCGGTCTGTGGGCTTGGCGGCAGCCGCGATCATCGTCACCGCTCTCATGGCCGGCCCTCTAGGGCTTGGTGACTGGGCCCTGCATTCCCGTATCCAGGACCTCCTGAGTCCTGAGGGCGGCGGCATCAGTGCCAGCATCTCAGGAAACCGGTACGCTGAGGGTAACACAACTGTCTCCAATCTGTGGCCCAAGATCGCCGCGTCGCCCTGGGTAGGCTACGGACTCGCTGCTACTCGGCTTGGTCCGCTGGACTCGGAACCGCTTGCGCACCTAGCCTCCGGAGGCTTCCCCGCTCTTGCCGCGTACCTGGGGCTCATTGTTTTCACGCTGCTAAGCGGTTCCCGTGCAACGCTCCGCGGTGCTGAATACGGGCGTCTGACCGCCACCATCGGTCTGTACCTGCTGCTTGGGGGTCTGGGACGCCCCGTCCTGAACGCAAATGCCGTGGGCGTGCTCGCCGTCTTCGTGCTGACCATCGTGATCGCGCTCTCTCATGCCACTCCTTCTTCTCTACCCGCTGCGAAAGAGCCACCCCAGTTGCAGGCGCCGCCCTCGGCGCAGCCAGGCACATGCGCTCCGCCGGGTCGCGACTCGCTGCAGACAACGCATAGGCCGCCCGCCGCTACGGTGCCTTGGCCACGCACCGGTCGCGGCGGCCATGTAGACCATAGGAGGTAACCTAATGGGCGCTTCACGCCACACACAGGCGGCAGCTCAGACGCTCACAACTACTCCCGGGACTGCTTCCGTCGCCATACTTGGCCTCGGGTACGTGGGCCTCCCGACCGCCGTCGCCTTCGCAGAAGGCGGCGCCACGGTGGTCGGCTTTGACACCGACGCCGCTAAGGTGGACGCAGTGAACTCCGGGGTGTCGTACATCCAGGACACTCCCAGCGACCGTCTCACGCGGCTCGTGGCTTCGGGCAAGCTCAGCGCAACGACCGACATGTCCCGCCTAAGCACTCAGGACGCCATCCTCGTGACCGTTCCGACCCCGTTGAACAAGCAGCGCAGCCCTGATCTCGGGTGCATTCAAGCCGCCTGTGAGAGCATCGGGGCGGCCCTGCGCCGGGGGCAGCTCGTTGTGCTCGAGAGCACCACGTACCCCGGCACCACCGAGGAGTTCGTGGCGCCTCTGCTCGAGGAACGAAGCGGCCTCATCCCGGGACAGGACTTCGGCTTGGCCTTCTGCGCCGAGCGGATCGACCCGGGCAACACTCGCTTCCCACTACCACAGATACCGCGCGTGGTAGGGGGGGTGACGCCTCGGTGCACAGAGCGGGCTGCCGCGCTCTACTCCCTGGTGTTCGAGCATGTCCACCAAGTGAGCAGCACCAGAGCCGCGGAGATGGCCAAGCTGCTGGAGAACACCTTCCGGAATGTCAACATCGCGCTGGTGAACGAGCTCGCACAGATATGCCAGGGGCTTGGAGTGGACGTGTGGGAGGTGATCGAGGCAGCGGCCACCAAGCCCTTCGGCTTCATGCCCTTCTACCCGGGCCCGGGCATCGGCGGCCACTGCATCCCCATCGACCCCGTCTACCTCACCTGGCGGGCAAAGGAGGCGGGCATCGACTCCCCCTTCATCGAACTCGCGGCCCACATAAACGCGACCATGCCAGATTACGTGGTAAGGCTCGTGGCTGACGCGCTGAACGCGCGCAAGAAGCCGGTCAACGGGTCACGGATCCTCGTGGTCGGTGTTGCCTACAAACCCGGGATCGACGACGTGCGCGAGTCCCCGGCAGAGGCTGTGATGCTAGGTCTGCAGCGTATGGGCGGGGAAATCGCCTACCACGACCCCTTCGTCCCAGAGCTCAACTGGGCGGCCTCTACGCACAAGCAGGTGCCGCCAGACGAGCCCGGGAGTACTTCGCCCGAGCGCGATCTAGAGGTTTCCGGCCCCTTGCCTGTCTGCTACAGAGCGCTGTAACATATTGTCCTGGGGTGCCGTTTCGAGTCGCGGCGTACCGCCAACGAAAACGCCAACTCATGTGGCCAGCCGATCGATGGCTGCCAGACCGATGTCTACCTAGCTGAAGCTCAACTCGCTGAGGGCTTCGACGCTACACTATCGGGGCGCTGCCATGCTGGGATGACAAACGAGGCTCGCTCTGCACTGAGCGAGCCTTCTTTTGACACTGACTGCTAAGCCGTCCTAACCGTACGAGCGCATTCCGCTCACCCGCCCCGATGTCTGGTGAGATTCTGCCTCTGGAGGTTGGCGCCATGCGAGTATGCATCCTTAGCTACGACTACCTACCCAACTCAGGAGGCATAGCGGCCCACGTGCACTTCTTGACGTGCGCCCTTGTTCGCGCCGGGCACGAGGTCTCGTTACTGGCCTGCCACGCCCCCGACCTCCCGCCTCCTTCCGCGCAGCCGCCGATCGAGGGGCTCCAAGCTTGGGACAATGTCGCATTCAGCGCCGCCAAGTGGCAGCGCCTCTCCGATGCGGCTCGCCGCGGACGCCGCCTACGTGAGTGGCACCATTCGCGGCCCTTTGACCTAGTCCACTACCACGCTCTTCGACACGACGCCCTCGCCGTGCAGCTTGCCTTCGGGCGTGGCGGTCCGCCGCGAGTCTTCACCAATCACTCAGCCACGTTCCTCCAGGCGGCGCCGATCCCGTGGAAGAGGCCCGCGCTTCGCGCTGAACTCGCGAGGGCCCAGAGGGTGCTCGCCCCGAGCGCGGAGCTCCGTGATGTAACGGTCTCGTTGGGGTATCCCCGAGACCGATGCATCTACATCCCGAATGGTGTTGACGCACGCATGTTCACACCGGCAGCGCAGGCCCCGAGCGATCCAACTGTGCTCGCAACGCGCAGGCTCGAGCACAAGAACGGCATGGACCTACTGATCCGTGCGTGGCCCGCGGTCGTTGGCAGTTTCCCTGCCGCCCGACTCATGGTGGCCGGTGACGGTCCTGAGCGTCCCAGGCTGGAAAGGCTGGCCCACCAGCTTGGTGTGGCCGATGCCGTTCGTTTCCTAGGCACCGTTGGGCGGGAGGCCCTGCCTGAGCTCTACCGAGAGGCCAGCGTCTGCGTCCTGCCGTCGCGCCTGGAGGCCGTATCAGTGTCGGCTCTTGAGGCTCTGGCCTCTGGCCTGCCTGTGGTAGCGACACGAGTCGGAGGCCTTCCCGAAGTGGTCCGAACAGGGATCACAGGCATTCTGGCCGAACCGGAGTCACCTGGCAGCATAGCTCACGCGATAGCGACGGTCCTTGCCATGCCTGACGTAGGCCGCTCTCTCGGACTCCAAGGTCGGAGACTCGTTGAGCAGGAGTATGGGTGGGATCAGGTGGCTGCGCGGACGGTTGAGGTATACGACCAGTGCGTAGCAGAGCAGCGCACGGCCCAGCCCGCCTGATGGGGGGTAATCCAACCGGGGCCGCAGACCGTGTGTGGCACCCATGGCCTGCCTACCTCGCTTTGACGGCAGCCTTCGGGCCCTACGTAGTGCCTAGCGTTGGAGTAATGCTTGGGCAGGCAGTGCTCTACCCCCTATCTGTATGGGCGTTCCTCTCTTTGTGCAGGCCTACCCACTGGCGGCAGGTCCGCGATCTGCTTGCTGTACCATCCATCCTGGTCCTCATGGTACTCTGGGCCCTTGCCGCCACCCTGGGACGACATACTGGCGTGAGCTACATGGCTCTGCTGTCTCAGTTCGAGAACTACCTCCAGCCGCTGGCCGCGGTGCTTGTCGGCCTCGCTGTCGTGGGGCGTGCACCTGGGGACTGCGCCCCTGAAACGGGACAGTGGTTGGGTTCACTTTGTTGGGTCCCGGCCGGACG
>MTKW01000411.1_pt1 | contig 40567 bp, 31 predicted proteins | sample 1042761 | NCBI WGS metagenome assembly MTKW01 (sample SAMN06205366, study PRJNA360243) | anaerobic digester metagenome | biome: Wastewater treatment plant; feature: Anaerobic digester sludge; material: sludge; isolation source: anaerobic digester fed with sludge from wastewater treatment plant ... | reverse complement strand
ATAAGCCATATCAAGATTTAGCCTAATTCCACAAAGCTGCTTGTCAAAGACTAGGGCAGTACCCTTGGAGGAATATATGGACTTTACTATCCTCTTGTCTACATAGTAGGATGTATGGTGAACAATCTCAGGTCTATCAAGTAGGCCTATGTAGGACTCTAGCAAGGCCTGCTTTTCTGCCACCCCTATATCAGTGACCGACCGATCCTTGAAGAATATTTTTTGGTCCTTGTTTACCTCAAAGGCCTTTACTATAGGATGATTATGGATCTGAGGATCTGGCTTGGCCATGGTCGCTAGCAGGTCTATTTTCTCTTGAATTGCATTAATATCAGTTATGGAAGAATAATACCAACGGTTGCCATCAAAAACTCTGATAAAGGCTCCCTTGTTATTGCGTACCTTTTGCTGCTCTAGCCTGTCCTTTTTAAAGCTAATACTAGTTTCGAAGGAGTCCTCTATACGCACATCTACATATAGGCCTTCGGGAAATTTGTACATAAATACTGCCTCCTAGAAGTCTAATATAGCCACTTATTATGATATAAGCTTGGGCCTTTACTATTAAAGTTTATTCAATATGGGACTGTTTTTCTCCTGCCTTGAAAATCAGCTAAGGCAAATTATATTTTGATCATTGAGTAAAAAGCTAGGTTAGTGGAGTGGGCAACTGCCTTCCTAAAGACCATATGAAATTTATAAAATAAATTATTCTAAAGCATCTAGCTGTTCTTTTACTAGTGCTTTAAAGTCCTTTATAGCCTGGCTTTTTGTTTTCTTCCCTTGGGTATATTTGTCTACCTGGCCTATCCAAATATCGCTGATTATATCGTCATATTTACTAATTTCTCTTCCCCTTGTGGCCTCACTTGCAGGGACTAAAACATCAAAAATATTCTGGCCACCAAGTATGTCTAGGGATCCATCTGACCTTTCCATAACAGCAATAGAGGCAACCCCTTCCATGGGCCTATCTTTGCTAAAGGTACCATTTGCCAACTCGTACTGGAGGCCTGTATCGGAGATATCTAGTGTCATCCACTCAAGCAAGTCCGCCACTGTCTTTTTGTATTTAGGATCCTTTCTAGCCAGGACCCAATTTCCATCCCAAAAAAAGTTTTCTGTTGGCTGACATACAGCCCAGTCACCAAAGCTGCCCATTTGGTTGGCATCTGGCTTGTATCCGCTGTGAGAAAATATTACATAGGACAGTAGCCAGGCAGGCCCAAAAAAACCTAAGACCTGCCTCTCGTTGTTGTCCCACATATCACCGGTCCATTCTTCTGAAAATAATATTGTATCATTGTGGTAACCATTGTCTTCGAGCTTTTTGGATATGTCTAAAAATGCCTCACGTTTAGGATCTATATAAAGGTCGCCGTCTTTAAACCAGCCACTATCAGCGCTAGCATCAATCTGACGCCATAGGTCAAAATGGCTAGACACAATGGCATAGCCCTTGGACTTTAGGTCCTCTGCAGCATCAAAAAACCTATCCCAGCCGGGGCCTATTTTGTCTTGAACAACAACAGGGTCATCTGTACCCCATACATCTTTTGCTATGGACCTGCGATAGATAAAAATACCCGCTGTTCCCTCATAAGACAGGGCAACTACCTGGTTGTCAGTCGGTCTTGTGCCAATGTCAACAATATACTTGGAAATCTTGGCCTCATCGATAAGCCTGTCTACATCGATACCTAGTTCCTTGTAGCTTGCAGCATAGCCAGTGGCATTGCCCTTTGTATATTTGTATATTTGATTGTATTCCACAAAATATATGTCAGGCGCTACTGAACCACCTGCTTGTAATGCTGTATCAACATATGATGAGTATGAATCTGAATTGCCCTCAAATGAATATAGGTCGAATTCAGTATCGAGGAATGGCTTTAGCTTTTTGTACTTTTCTATCATTTCTGGCACTGTACCCTCTAGTGCCTGATAGAACCAAATGCGGACCTTATCTGTCTCAATTTCAGACAAATTCGGTGGATCGCTTGCTTTATTCTCCCCTCTATCATTTTGCCCTAAATTATTACTCTCTGGACTTCCTATACATGAAGTTAGAATAAAAGCCATAATAAGGCTAGCTAAAAGAAGAAATACAATAGGCCTTTTCATAGTTTACGCCCCCTCATACCCCTAGACTATCTAGTCCCTTAAAGCTGATATGATCTTTATAGATGGTCTTCTCCACCCCCCTTCCTATATCCTCCTAACCCTATAAATTCAGCCTGAAAAGATTCTGTTTTTAAAAATATACTATTATATACTAATCTTTTCTTTTATTTTGCTTTATGCTAAAATAAATCCAATCCTAGAATAAGGGAGGATTGTCATATGTCAAAAGCTAAAAAGCTAAGGTTTCTACTAATAATAGCAATTATTTTCCTAGTTTTTATCATTAATAGCTGTAGCCTACTTGGCAAAAGCAAAAAGTCTATGGCCAGCTGGGAGGGAAGTGTCTTTACCAGTGAATGGGCAGGTATTAGGATCCCACTGCCTGAGGGCTGGCAGATAGCCACCAACGAGCAAATAAGACAGTTAACATCCCTTAGCACTGAGCTAGTATCAGGTGTTACCGGCGTAAAGGTTAAGGATATGGAAAAGGCAGATGTGATCTACCCAATGTATATAACCGAGTATCCCCTAGGTTATGACGGCTTAAATACCAATATGCTGCTCTGCTTTCAAAAACTAAAGGCTATAGAAAATGTAACTATAAAGGATGCCAAGGAGTTTCTTCTTGCGGTCAAAAAGCAGCTAGATAACACAAACTTAGGCTATAATATAGAAGTTGGACAGACAAAAAACATAGCTGGCAAGGAATTTATCTTGATGACCTCTACTATAGACCTGGTTCCTGGCTATGAAATGATCCAAAAATACTATAGCTGTATCCATGACGGCTACATAATCAGCATAATAGCAACAGCTAGTATTGACCAAGAGGAGAAGATCGACAGTCTTGTTGATAGAATAGAAAGTTATTAATTAATAGGACTAAAAAAGGTCAGTAAAGTATTTACTGACCCTTTGTTCTTCCCTTAGCCTACTTAATTATTTAGATAACTTTCTCTCCCTATCTATATCCCCTAGCTCCACCTTTAAGGCGTCAACCGATAGGTAAATCTCCCAAAGGGATAGGATAAGAGAAGCCATCATAAGTAGTAAGCTTATAGCAAAGGTGATATCTGCTAGCAGCATCTTGTTTAGGAAAAATATAAACATACAAATGACGCAGAACAAAAAGCTTAGGACACTGACAAATTGTGTGTACTTTANNTTTTCATCGTATAGGGCCCTAAACTGCCTAACTAAATTTGCCAAAGCTAAAAACCTATTTGTATGGGCCAGCATAAGTAAGGTTATGGCTGGAAACAATAGGGCCGGTGTTGTAATATCAATATTCATATCGTCTCGTCCTCCCTGCTTTTACTAATTATATAATTTTTTTATGACTTTAAAAAGACTAAAGTATTGACTACAATAGCATAAGTAAATAAGCTACTAAATATCTATAAACATAATCTTTCTACTATAATCACCAAGACTAATAGATTATATTATGGCAATTATCCAAGTCCTGCCTTTCCTATAGCAATTAAGTTCACAATTGACTCTAGCCTTATCAGCTAAAGTACATTTGTATATCTTATTTCCTTTTCATTTGGTATAATAAGCCTAGTAAAAGGAGGATGAGCCTTTGAAAAGGATAATATTAATTTTAATGGTCTTCGCCCTATTATTAACTACTGCCTGCAAGCCCTCTGACGATGAAACAACAAAGGACACAGAACCACCAGTAGTCAGTACACCGACACCAGAGCCTAGTCCTACTGTCATAGAAGAGACCAAGCAGCCAGTTGCCAATCGGTCTATCTTTAATGGCAAAGAAATAGATAAGGACCAAGATAGCTACCAAGCATTTGCCATAATTATCGAAAATACCGGGCCTGCCAGACCCCATTCAGCCCTAGGTCTAGCAGATATAGTCTACGAAAACGCAGTAGAAACCTATACAATTACGCGTTTTCTAGCCATATTTGCCAGTGAAAAGCCAAGCAAGGTAGGACCAGTTAGGTCCTCTCGGATCCCCTTTGTACGAATAGCCCAGGAATGGGGCTTACCCTACGCCCATTTTGGGTCAGCTTCAACCGGACAAGGAGATGCAAAAAGTCTAATTGAGTCTATCGGCCTACCTATGCGGTTTGATGGACATCTAGGGATAAACGATCAGTTCTACTCTAGGGACAAGTCCAGAAAGGCTCCCCACAATGCCTACTTTAATGCAGAGGCTGCTACAGCAAAAATCCCAGAGCTAGAGTATAAAAAACTGCTTGACTTTGATGAGACCACAAATATTGATGACCAGGATATAAATAGGCTATCACTCAGGTATTCTAAAGGAAACAAGGTAGACTATAAATTTGAATCAGAAAGCAAAAGCTACCTGCGCTATATAAACGATGAACCCATGATGGATGCCTACATAGATGATCAGATAAGGGTAACCAATATAGTCCTCCTACACGCACCGCACACAATGGTTGAAAAGGCCCATTATGTACTGGTGGATTTTTTAGGTGAAGGAAAGGCTGAGTATTTTGTTAACGGTAAGTATGAGCAAGGGACCTGGAAAAAGGCCTCCTATCAAGATAAAACAGAGTATTTTGATAGCAAGGGAGACCCGATTATCCTGCTACCAGGTAACACCTGGATCCAGGTGGTCCACAAAAACGTAACTATTAGGATGGAGTAGCCAACTTAATTCCTTATATAATACTGGATATAGCTTTAGGCTAAAAGCTAACAAGAAAATCGATCTATAAATGTATGACCAGTTTTGTTACTGTGTCAGATTTGTGTCACAAACGGGATATCTTCAAAAAGAGGGCTCCAGGGTAAAACCCTGGAGCCCTTAACTTTGGCGGAGAGAGAGGGATTCGAACCCTCGATACCTTTAAAGGGTATACACGATTTCCAGTCGTGCGCCTTCGACCAGCTCAGCCATCTCTCCATAATATTGAATTTAAAATAGCGCAAGTACTATGATACAATAACAGAAGCTTCTTGTCAATAAAATTAATATGGTCATTATGTAAACCATAATCTTGTTTAAATCTATCCCCTCATGCTTATATATGGTATAATATTTTGTAATTTAATAGAAGGTAATATCCTATACAGGAGAGATAAGATGAAGAAGATAGACTTCAAAAAAATTTTAAACAGCAAGGCCTTTAATAGAATAGTCATTGTCATCTGCGTTGTAACTCTTGTTTATAGTCTCTATAACATAGGTATTACAATCTATCACAGTGTGCGAAACAAGAGCATGATAGATGATATTCATGCTATATTAAATAATGATCAGTATGAAGGTAAGTCATTTCATGATCCCAGTTTTAATACACTATTGAGCAAAATAGTCCTTAACGAAAGTCCAAATAATGGTGAAGGCCAAGACGAAAAGCGAGAGGTCCTAGAAAAGTACAAGGGACTACTTATGATTAATGAGGATATTATTGGCTGGATAAAGGTGCCAGGTACAGATATTGATTACCCTATTGTCCAAGGTAAAGATAATGACTATTACCTCAACACCACCCATACAGGGGAGAAAAATAGGCACGGGGCAATTTTTATGGACTACAGGAACAGCAAGTACTTTGACGATATGAACACAGTCATATATGGCCACAATATGCGATTGGCCCCAAATATGTTTAGACCTTTAACAAAGTTTGCCCAGGACCAAGAGTTTTTCAATAAAAACCGCATTATCCAGATCGATTCAATATATGGGGAGCAGAAATGGGAGATCTTTTCTGCCTACGTCACTGAGATAAACTTTAACTACATAAAACGTAGCTTTGCCTCACCTGAGGAGTTTAAGACCTTTATTGCAGCTATCAGGGAAAGGTCAGCCTTTCCTACAGATACCATAGTAACAGAGCATGATAATATAGTTACCCTTTCTACCTGTACCTATGAGTACAAGGACGCAAGATTTGTAGTACATGCAAAAAAGATAAAAGAATAATACAAGGCTCAGTTTTTAAGAAAGGGGCTAAGGGATGACTAGTTCAAATAAAGAAAAGTTTAGTCTAATTAGTATAGCAAACAAAATATCTACTAGAACATATCTGATTGGTCTGGCTATAGTGGTCTTTTTGCTAATTGCCCTTCTTGCCTTCAAGCTAATATACAGGCATGATAAAATATTTTATGAAGATGGGTCCCTGGCATACAAGGGGGACCATGTTGATGGTAACCTAGCTACAATAGAGGGCTGGGACAATATTGACTCTAACCGTATCCCCCATGGTACTGGTACTAAGTACTTCAAGACAGGAGTTATTTGGTATGAGGGTCAATGGGAATACGGCCTTAGAAATGGTCAAGGCAAGTCTTACTATCCAAATGGCAAGCTAGAGTATGAAGGCCAGTGGAAAAATAATAAATGGCACGGAGAGGGCAAGGTCTATAGGATAGACGGTCAGCTGTTTTTAAGCGGACACTTTGAAAATGATGCCTTAAATGGTCAGGGTATGTCCTATTACCCAAATGGTGAGCTTGAATACGAGGGCCAGTGGCTAAATGGGGTTTGGGATGGCTTTGGCAAGGGCTATTGGGAAAACGGGACTTTAGGCTATGAGGGTAGCCTAGCAGAAGGTCTCCCCCACGGCAAGGGTACAAGCTACTATGATAATGGCCAGATTTCCTATGAAGGAGACTGGGTAACAGGTGAAAAAACAGGTAGGGGCAAACTCTACTATATAGATGGCGGTCTAAGCTATGATGGTGATTTAGTTAATGGCTTAAAAGACGGCAAGGGTTCATACTACTTCCCTGCTGATGATGAATACAATAGGTCCTCCTATATCGGCGACTTTAAAGAAGGGCATTTCCATGGTCAAGGTACAATGGTTTGGGACAATAGTGCTAGCTATGAGGGTGAATGGGTAAATTCCCTTCGCCAAGGTAATGGGACCTACACTTGGTCCAACGGTAGAAAGTATATCGGTCAATGGGAGGACGATATGATGACAGGCCAAGGTGAGTACTATCACAGAGAAGGCTACCTAGAGTATAAGGGTGGCTTTGACAAGGGCTACAGAGCTGGCACAGGTACATTATATGGACCTGAAGGCCAAGTCTTATATGAAGGTGAATGGAACAACAATGCCTATAGCCGATACGGCAAGCTCTACAGCCAAGAGGGAACACTTTTGTACGAAGGCTATTGGCAAAGGGGCCTTAACAATGGTCGGGGCAAACTCTATGATGAAGATGGTAACCTAGTCTATGAGGGTAACTTTGTCGATGGACAATATTATGGGACAGGCAAGGAATATTGGCCAAATGGCAATCTTAAATATGAAGGTAGGTTTACCAAGGGGCTCTACACCCACAATGGTAAACTCTATAGGGAGGATGGCCAGCTAGAATATGATGGTTGGTGGGACAGTGGTAAAAAGGCAGACAAGGGCAAGTATTACTGGGAGGACGGGTCCTACTACGAGGGTCAATTTGCTAACGATCAGATAAAGGGCAAGGGAAAACACTATTACAAGGATGGCCAGCTAAAGTACGATGGAGACTGGGCCAATGGACTCTATCAAGGCAAGGGCAACCTCTATAGGGAGGACGGTACCCTCTTATATAGTGGTAGCTTTAACAAGGGCTTAAGGCATGGTAGCGGAAAACTCTACAACGATACTGGCGAAACTGTAATCTATGATGGTAAGTGGGATTCAGATAAAATGCTTGGAGAGCCAGATCCAACNNCCTACTCCTGATATAGAGGCTAGTCCTGAGCCAGATGATGACTCAGGGGCGCAAGTAAGTCCTACACCTGAAACCAGCTTATCAGGTCAAGGATAAGTCAGTTAAGGATAAGGACAAGTGTCAAATTTAATAAGAGACTAAAAAAAGCTGTCAGTTTATAAAACCGACAGCTTTTCCTTTAAGTATACTTGCTAGTTATTCTTATTTTTTTCTTCTCTTGATAAGAACTGCGCCAGAGGTAGCAGCCATAAGAACTAGTGGAAGCATGCTAGTATAGCCAGTCTTTGGGCTTTCTTCGTCTTCGTCATCAGTCTCTGCTGGGATATCAGCCTTTTCGCTACCAATGTAAATTACTTCGTCAGCCTTAATTTCTGTAATATCATCTCTTGCTTCTACCTGGATTCCGTACTTAGAGAAGGGTAGCTCTCCACCAGGGATTTTCCAGGTTACTTCGTGCCATTCTCCGGGTTTAACATTAACCCATGAAGAGTTTTTCCAGTTTGTATAATCCTTTTCCATCCTGAAAATCTGGAAGCCCTTCATTGATGTGTCTTCTGGGAAATACACAAAAAGGGTTACTGTATCGTCAGGGTTAATCTTGTCTGCAGGTCCCTCAAAGCTGTACTTTCTTTGACCAGCCTTCATGGTACCCTTTAATAGTTTGCCTGCACTTTCTACTTCTGTGGCACCTTCTGCATATTCTCCAGTTGTTGCTGCCTGGCCCTTCCAGCCATCTGTACCCTTGCTAAAGTCATACTTTAAGTCTGCAGCAAAGGCTAGGGCTGACAATGACAATAATAGGGTCAGTGTCAAAACGATAGTGATTAATTTTTTCATCATCTTTCCCCCTTCATTTTTTAACATTGTCCTTTTTTGGGCAAATGCTTTAATTTTTTAGTGAATGTTTGTAGCATTTCACTATACTGTCCTAATTATATACCAAGCTATACCAGTTTTCAAGCCAATAACTGTATATATATATNNTCGTTTTTAAGCTTGTCATCTAATAGGTCAAAGGCCCCCTTGTTGGGTGTTGAGTAGCCAACATATTCTGCATTTGCTAGGGCATTTTCAGGATCACATAGCCAGTTAATAAACTTTTCTGCCCCCTCCTTATTCTTGCTTCCCTTTGGTATTACCATGGCATCAAACCATAGGTTGGTGCCTTCCTTTGGGATAGCATAGGCCAGGTCTTCATTTTCCCAGGTGGCATAGACAGCATCTCCTGAGTAAACAAGGGCTAGGGCAGCCTCCTCACCTATCATCTTGTCCTTTATGTCATCTCCCATATAGGCAAGGACTAGGGGCTTTTGCTCTATTAAGAGCTGCTTTGCCTCCTCAAGCTCGGCCTCATTACGAGTATTTAATGAATAGCCCAGCTTTTTAAGTGCTACTCCTAGTGAATCACGCTGGCTGGCATACATGAATATTTCCTTTTTATACTTTTGATCCCATAGTATATCCCAGCTATCCACTGGCTCATCTACCATCTTTGTGTTGTATAAAATACCTAGGGTCCCCCAAAAATATGGGACAGAATATTCATTTTCAGGGTCATAGGGCAGGTCTTTGAACCTCTCATCTATATATTTATAGTTGGGTATATTATCAAAGTTAAGCTTTTCAAGCCTATCTTCCTTTATAAGCCTTTCTATCATATAGTCCGACGGAAAGAGAACATCATAGTCGACTCCGCCTGATACTAGCTTTGCATACATATCCTCATTTGAGGTAAAGTCCTCATATATAACCTTAATACCGTATTCCTTTTCAAAGGCCTCATAGACTGACTCATCTATATAGTCTCCCCAGTTAAAGACCTTTATGGTTGGCTTGGCCTCACCACAGCCGGACAGGCTAAATATTATCGCGAGAGCCGCTAACAAAAACACCACTTTGGCGTATCTTTTCATTTTTTTCTCTCCTTTCATCGGCGTCCTTGGACGTTCTTATATTAACTACTATGAGTAGTAGCAATACAGCTAAAAACATAAGGGTGGACAGGGCATTTAGCTTTGGGCTTATACCCCTTCTGGCCATGGATTCTACTGTTATAGATAGGTTTGTCACTCCATTGCCAGTTGTGAAAAAGCTAATAACAAAGTCATCTAGGGATAGGGTGAGGGCCAGCAAAAACCCAGTTATAACCCCTGGCATAATCTCGGGCATTATTACCCTTTTAAAGGCGTAAAAGGGAGTGGCACCTAGGTCCAAGGCCGCCTCATACAAGTGCTTGTTCATCTGCTTTAGCTTTGGCATGATGGACAATATCACATAGGGTATGCAAAAGGTAATATGGGCCAGCAGCATAGACAAAAAGCCTAAGGGTAGTTTTACTGATGCAAAAAGTAGCATCAGGGCTATACCTGTAACTATATCTGGGTTTAGTATGGGCAGGTGGTTGATGTTTAGCATCAGTTCTCTTTTAAACTTTTTCATGCTAAATATACCTATTGCCGCTGCTATCCCCACTATGGTAGCCACTATTGAGGCAATAACTGCAATTGCCAGGGTATAGTAAAGGGCATTCATTATCTGCCTATCCTTGAAAAGTTCACTATACCACCTTAGGGTAAAACCTCCCCAAGCTCCCCTGGATCTTGAATCATTAAAGGAGTATATTATTAGGATACCTATAGGGGCATATAAAAATATAAATATCAGGTATACATAGGCCTTTTTTAAAAACTTCATCATAAGAGGCCCCCCTCTCCATACTCACGGTCATATTTAGACATTACTCCCATGCTCAATAGTATTAGGAGCATAAGGATAATCGAGAGGGCTGAACCAAAGCCCCAGTCTCCTGAGGAAAGAAACTGCCTCTCTATCAGGTTGCCTATTAGCATAAACTGGGCTCCACCTAGGAGCCTGGAGATAACAAAGGTTGTTACCGCTGGCATAAAGACCATGGTTATACCTGATATAACACCTGGCAAGCTCAAGGGGAGGGTGACCCTCTTAAAGACTTTTACATCATTACATCCCAGGTCTTGGGCTGCTTCTATGAGGCTTTTGTCAAGCCTTGAAACCACTGAGTAAATCGGTAGTATCATAAAGGGTAGGAAGTTGTAAACCATGCCAAGTACTACTGCGGTCTCAGTGTATAGGATGTTTATTGTTGGCAGTGAAAGAGCGCTTAAAATAGAATTTAAAGGCCCATTTTTCTCAAGTAAGGTCATCCAGGAATAAGTCCTTAAAAGAAAGTTCATCCACATAGGTACTACTGTTAGCATCAAGAGCACACTCTTGCGTTTAAAGGTCTTGCTGGCTAGTATCAGGGCAAAGGGGTATCCCAGCAAGAGGCAGATAATGGTTGCATAAAGGGCCAGTAGGACCGAACGAACAAGTACATCTATATAAATGGGGTCCACAAACTTTTTAAAATGCTTGGTGGTAAAGCTTATCCCTGCCTCTGTTGACTCTGTAATAGAGAAAAAGAGTATTAGGAAAAGGGGTACTATGATAAATATAGTCATCCAAACCGCATAGGGATAGGCTATCCATTGTTTTTTCATCTAGTCGACCCCCTTTTTCATAATATGAATGTCAAAGGGATCTACACTAAGGCCCACTATTGAGTCCTCATCAGCCTTTATGGTGGAATGGACCTTCATGGTGAAATCTTCGTTATCTACTCCGACGACTAGCATCTCAAAGTGCACACCCTTAAAGGTAACTGATTTTACCCGGCCAGCTATCATGCCCTCCTCTGGTCTTTTAACCTTGACATCCTCTGGCCTGATTACGACATCAACAGGCTCGTCCTTTTCAAAGCCCTTGTCAACACAGTCAAATAAAGTATTTAAAAAACTCACCTTGTAGTCCTGGTGCATAACACCATCGATTATATTGCTCTCACCGATAAAGTCAGCTACAAAGGCATTCTGGGGCTCATTGTATATATCCTGGGGACTACCAACCTGCTGGATGTGGCCGTTGTTCATAACCACAATAGTATCAGACATGGTCAGGGCCTCCTCCTGGTCATGGGTAACATAGATAAAGGTTATGCCAAGTTTCTTTTGTATATTTTTAAGCTCTAGCTGCATATCCTTTCTTAGCTTTAAGTCCAAGGCTCCTAGAGGCTCATCTAATAGCAAGACCTCAGGCTCATTTACTAGGGCTCTAGCTATAGCTATCCTTTGCTGCTGGCCACCACTTAGGGAGTCAATATCCCTTTTCCCATAGCCCTCTAGGTTTACAAGCCTTAGCATATGGTTTACCTTTTCATCGATTGTCTTTGCGGAAAGCTTTTTTATCTTTAGGCCAAAGGCTATATTGTCATAAACATTCATATGGGGAAAGAGGGCATACCTTTGGAAGACTGTGTTAACCTTGCGCTTGTATGCTGGTAGATGGTTAATGTTTTTGCCTTCAAATAATAGGTTTCCACTGTCCGCCTCTTCAAATCCCCCTATGATCCTAAGGGTTGTGGTCTTGCCACAGCCACTTGGGCCTAGCAGGGTCACAAACTCATTTTTGCGAATGGTCAGACTTATATTATCTAGGGCTGGCGTCCCATTATAGGTCTTTGATATATTTTCTAGCTTTATAATGCTGTTATTATTCATATTATTATTGTTCATTGAATGCTCCACCTTCCTAATGGTTATTAAAAGCTAGGAGGTGTTGCCACCCATAGCAATCTAGCCTTTGTCTTACCTGCATTTTTAACATAGTGGGCCTCGGTTGGTTCAAAATAAAAGGCCTCTCCCTTTTTTACCCTATATGTCCTCCTACCAATGTGTAGGACAATAGAGCCGGCTAGGACATAGCCAAACTCTTCACCGTCATGGGGGTCTTCTTCCTTGGAAAGGCCGCCTGGCAAGAGCTCTATAATTAGTGGCTCCATCCTATTTTTCTGGGCATTGGGGATAATCCAATCTATACTATGGCTTAGGTCCTCATTTTCAAGGGTAAAGACATCCTCTTTTTTAAAGACTATCTTTTCCTCAACCTGTTCATTAAAAAAGTCCTTGATATTGGTTCCTAGGGCTTCGAGTATATCCATAAGTGTAGCTATTGAAGGAGATGTCAAATCTCTCTCAACCTGGGAGATAAACCCTTTAGAAAGCTCGCTTCTATCAGCTAGCTCCTGCTGGGTCAAGCCATTGTAAATCCGCAATTCTCTAATCTTATTTCCGATTTTCATCTCCTACGCCCCTATCATAATATTAAACAAATTGTTTATAAAGACTAAACAAACATATATATTAATAACACAATTACTTTTCACTGTCAACACAAAATTTAAAATTATTTTCTCTAAGAAAAATCAAAAAGATTCTATAGCGGAATTATGTGGTATTATAATAAAGTCAAGTGTATTTCCCAAGGCCCCTAGAGCCTTTTATATATAGGTAAATCAATTTGAAAGGAAGCAGTATATGAAGCTTATTTTAAAATATTTAAAGCCCTTTAGTCTTTTAGTTGTCCTGAGCCTGGTCCTACTCTTTATGCAGGCAATGACAGACCTTAGCCTGCCAAACCTTATGTCTGATATAGTTAATGTAGGTATACAGCAGGCTGGTATTGAGGATAAGCTAGCACAAGCCCTAAGTCAAGATGGCCTTGACCTTATTACAGCCCTTGCCAAGGACCAGGACAAAGAGACCTTTGAGGATAGCTACAGGCTTGTAGAGCCGGGAACGCAAGAGGCAGAAAAGTACCTAGCTAAATATCCTTCTCTTAAAGAAAATAGTATCTACATTATAAAGACCGATGCTGACCTAGAGGCAATAGCTGATATCTATAGTAGGTCAAGCTATGCCTTTATTAGCCTAATGCAAGGCCTAAATAGTAGTGGCCATGAACAAACAGGCCAGCAGACTCCTACAGCTAGCCTGACTGACCTAGATATGGGTGACCTAGATAAGTTAGTAGCGCTAGTAAAAAGTCAAGCTGACCAAAGGCTTGAATCTGCAATAGTAGCTGCCGAAAAAGCTGACCCATCTATAAGAGATCAAGTTGCTTTAAGCTTTACAAGGGCCTTTTACCAAGGACTTGGTATGGATATGACAAGGCTACAGCGGTCCTATATATACAAAACCGGAGCCTATATGCTGCTTGTAACACTTTTTGGTATCGCAGCTACAATAGGGGTACGTTATACATCATCCAAGATAGGGGCAGGCCTAGCTAGAAAGTTAAGACAGGATGTCTTTAAAAAGGTAGAGTCCTTTTCCCTTGAGGAGTTTGATAACTTTTCAGCCTCTACCCTCATAACCCGTACTACCAATGATGTAACCCAGATACAGATGTTTACCACCATGGGACTTAGGATACTTGCCTTTTCTCCCATCATGGGTATTGGTGGTATCATAATGGCCTTAAATAAGAGCATATCCCTAAGCTGGATAATAGCAGTTGCAGTTATTATCCTAATTGGTGTAGTTATACTTATCTTTTCAGTTGCCCTGCCAAAGTTTAAGCTTATGCAAAAGCTAGTTGACAGGCTAAACCTAGTAACTAGAGAATCCCTAAGTGGCATGATGGTTATCCGCGCCTTTGGTAACCAGGACCATGAGGAGGACCGTTTTGAACAGGCCTCAAGGGACTTTCGTGACACCAATAGGTTTACAAACCGTGTACTCAACTTTATGGGTCCTAGTATGATGCTTATTATGAACTTTTCCTCCCTGGCAATTGTTTGGGTAGGGGCCCATCAGATAGAAAAATCTGCCCTACAGGTAGGAGATATGATGGCATTTATCCAGTATGCTATGCATATTATTATGTCCTTTCTAATGGTCTCTATGGTCTTTATCATATTGCCTAGGGCAGCCGTATCCTTAAACCGTATATCAGAGATACTAGATACCGAGACTAGGATCCATGACCCTGAAAACCCCATCAGCCCAGACAGGTTAAAGGGTGAGCTAGTCTTTGAAAATGTCTCCTTTAGATACAAGGGGGCTGAAAGTGATGTTCTTTGTGATATTAGTTTTACTGCCAAGCCAGGCCAGACCACAGCTGTTATTGGTTCAACAGGATCAGGCAAGTCTACCCTAATCCACCTAGTCCCAAGGTTTTATGATGTAACAAAGGGTAGGATCACCATAGATGGGATTGATATTAGGGATATGTCCCAGCATGAGCTACGTGAAAATATAGGCTTTATCCCTCAAAAATCAGTCCTATTCTCAGGGGATATCAGGTCTAATGTCAGCTATGGTAAGGCTAACGCCACAGATCAAGAGATACTAGTAGCAACTCAGGTAGCCCAGATAAGAGACTTTGTAGAGGGGTCAGAAGAAGGACTAGAAAGACCCATAGCCCAGGGAGGGTCCAATGTCTCAGGTGGCCAGAGGCAGCGGCTATCCATAGCCCGTGCCCTAGTTAAAAAGGCTCCTATCTTTATCTTTGATGATAGTTTTTCAGCCCTTGACTTTAGGACAGATGCAGCCCTAAGAAAGGCCTTAAAGGAATATACAGGAGACTCGACCGTTTTGATAGTTGCCCAAAGGATAAATACAATAATGCAGGCAGACCAGATTATCGTGCTAGACGAAGGAAGAATAGCTGGTATGGGCAAGCACAAGGACCTGCTAAAAAGCTGCAGGGCATATAGGGAGATTGCTGAAACCCAGCTGTCAGAGGAGGAATTAGCATGAGTGATAGAAAGCATAGCAATATACCAGATAAACAGGATACAGGCAGACAAGCTGTAGGAAAACCCATGGGCAGGCCAATGAGGCCAGGTGGTCGTGGCGGCGGTCATCATGCTATGATGGCTGGGGAAAAAGCCAAGGATTTCAAGGCTAGTATAAAGCGCTTGCTAACCTACCTTTCCCCTTACAAGCTAGCTATCACAGCAGTTCTTTTATTTGCCATACTATCCACTGTCTTTACAATAGTAGGGCCTAGGATACTAGCCAAGGCTATTGATGAATTATACTCAGGTCTTGTCCGTATTATATCGGGCAAGCCAGAGGGTATCCGTTTTGATTATATCGGTAGGGTTCTGCTCATCCTGCTTGGCCTATATGGGATAAGTGCAGCCTTTTCCTACCTACAAGGCTTTATTATGGCCGATGTTTCAACCACAGTATCTTATAGGCTTAGAAATGCCATAGGCCAGAAAATAAACAAGCTACCCCTCTCCTTTTTTGACAAGGTAAGCCAAGGGGAAATCCTATCTAGGGTTACCAATGACGTTGACCTACTAAATAACTCCCTGAGCCAAAGTATCACCCAGATTATCAGCTCAGCTACTACCATGCTAGGTGTGCTTATAATGATGCTTTCCCTTAGCTGGAAGATGACCTTGGTTGCACTAGGAATGCTGCCCTTGTCCCTCCTTCTGGTTTTATCTGTGGTTAAAAGGTCACAAAAGTACTTTCGCAAGCAGCAGGAATACTTAGGCCATGTAAATGGTCATATCGAAGAGATGTACGGCGGCCATGTGGTAATGAAGGCCTTTAACGGAGAAGAAAAGTCAGTAAAGGAATTTGAAAAGTACAACAGCCAGCTTTATGATTCAGCCTGGAAGTCACAGTTTATATCTAGCCTTATGATGCCTATGATGAGGTTTGTAGGGAACCTTGGCTATGTAGTTATCTGTATTCTAGGGGCCTATCTTACTACTATAGGAGCAATGACTGTAGGCGGTATTCAGGCCTTTATCCAATATGTTAGGTCCTTTACCCAGCCAATAAATGATATTGCAAATATCTCAAATATTCTCCAGCAGATAGCCGCTGCAGCTGAACGTATTTTTGAATTTTTAGATGAAGAAGAAGAAAAAGAAGACAATATCAAGGCCTATATAAATACAGGGTTTGATAAGAAAAATGAGCCTTTAAGCAAGGTCGATATAAGGGGTAATGTTGACTTTATAAATGTACACTTTGGCTATAGCCCAGATAAAATAGTAATCAATGACTTTTCAGCCAGCATCAAAGAAGGGCAAAAGGTAGCTATAGTCGGACCCACTGGGGCAGGTAAAACGACTATAGTAAAACTGCTTATGAGGTTTTACGAGGTAAACGATGGTGCCATCCTCCTAGATGGTCATGATATTAGGGACTTTTCAAGAAATGACCTAAGGTCAGTATTTGGCATGGTACTTCAAGATACCTGGCTTTACAATGGTACAATAATGGACAATATAAGATATGGTAGACTAGATGCCACAGATGAAGAGGTAATAAAAGCTGCCAAGGCAGCCCAGGTTGACCACTTTGTTAGGACCCTACCTGATTCCTACAATATGGTCCTAAACGAGGAGGCCAGTAACGTATCCCAAGGCCAAAAGCAGCTTCTTACAATTGCTAGGGCTATCCTAGCTGATCCAAAAATCCTAATACTAGATGAGGCAACTAGCTCCGTTGATACTAGGACCGAGGTCTATATCCAAAAGGCTATGTACAATCTAATGAAGGGCAGGACTAGCTTTGTAATTGCCCACCGCCTATCAACTATAAAGGACTCAGACCTTATCCTATGCATGAACGAGGGAGATATCGTAGAGCAGGGTACCCATGAAGAGTTACTAAAGATGAATGGCTTTTATGCTAGTATGTACTATAGCCAGTTTGAAGGCAAGACCGCTTAGGCCAAAGCATTTATTTGGCCTAAGCTTTACACAAATTGCAGAAAAAAAAGGATTATTGGTCTTTATCGTGTAATAGATAATATTATGTAGATAGACTAATTAGTAATCTGGATTTAAATCCTATCCAGCATTACTCTATTTAAGCGAGGTAAATATGAAGGGACAAGCAAGGCACAGATTCGTATTTAGACTACTCCAGATAGCACTTGGACCACTTATTAGGCGCAAGTTTAACTACTCATCAATCCGGGCAAAACTTGCTAATAAACCTGCCATAATTTTGCCCAACCATGTTACCTTTTGGGACCCCCTTTTAGTGGGTATTAGCTTTGCAACGCCAATGTACTTTGTGTCTAGCGATCATATCTTTAGGCTAGGCATCACTAGCAAGATCATCCAATTCCTAGTTGATCCTATCCCCCGAACCAAGTCAGATACAGATAGGAAAACAGTAATCTCCATGTTTAAAAGGCTTAGGGCTGGTAAAAATATTTGCATATTCCCAGAGGGCAAAATGACCTGGACTGGTGAAACCGACAGGCTACACGCCACGACAGCTAGGCTGATAAAGCGAAGCGGAGCTGCCCTTGTCACCTTTCGCATGATAGGGGGATACCTGAGCCAGCCAAGGTGGAGTAGATATATCCGTCGTGGTAAAATGACTGGGTCTGTTGTGAGGGAGTATAGCCCTGCAGAGCTTGCCAAGTTGTCTTTAGATCAAATAGAAGAAATAATAAAAGAAGACCTATATGAAAATGCTTACGAAAGGCAAAGGAAAGAGCCACAGGCCTATAGGGGCAAGAAACTAGCAGAAAACCTTGAACTGGCTCTTTATATCTGCCCTGCCTGCAATAGTATCTGTAGCCTAAAGAGCCAGGATGACCTCTTCTATTGTAGCTGTGGCTACAAGGTCATATACAATGAATACGGTTACTTTACAGGCTCAGATACAGAAAAACCAATCTTTGAGACAGTACTTGATTGGTCAAAATGGCAAAATGAGAGGGTGGTAGACCTAGCCAAGGACTTTAAAAATATGCCTCTTGACCATGTCATATTTGAAGATAAGACGGAGACCTTGTGGAGGATAGAAAGGGCTAGAAGGTCTGAATTACTTGGTAAAGGGACCCTACAGCTATACAAGGATAGGCTAGTCTTTAAAAGTCCTGACAAAGACTACACATTCCCACTAGATAAAATATCAAACCTTGATATCCATGGCCGGTCAACCATCATATTTACTACAGCTACTGATGAAAACTATGAACTAAAATCCAAGCACGCCCGCTGTGCCCTAAAATATCAAGACTTTTACCGACAATTAAAGACTAAGAAGAAGGGGGAGGACTAAATTGAATTATTCCGCAGCTAACACAGACCTCTGGAATGCTATGCTCCAGCTTGGCTATTTATCGGGTATATTGCTTTTGGCAAATGTACTAAGGCGCAAGATACCCCTTGTAAGGAAAAGCCTAATGCCTACTGCAGTATTGGCAGGCTTTATAGCCTTTATTGTCCGCAATCTAGGCATCTTAAAGCTTGATGGTGTCTTTATGGAGAATGTCACCTATCATGCAATAGCCCTTGGTTTTATCGCCCTGTCCCTCAGGATTATAAAAAAGCCAGAGCCAGCCTCTAATGAATACCTTACTGGCCCAAAAAGCGGCGCTCTTATAGTTAGTACTTACCTGGTACAAGGTGCTATTGGAATAATCATTACAATACTACTATCCTATACCCTATCACCTGGTCTGTTTAAGGCAGCAGGTATCCTACTCCCCATGGGCTTTGGCCAGGGGCCTGGCCAGGCCAACAATGTTGGAGCAACCTATGAGCAGCTAGGCTTTACCGGTGGTCAATCCTTTGGTCTTTCTATCGCCGCAGCAGGCTTTCTCTGTGCATGCTTGGTAGGTGTTGTCTACATAAATGTCCTCCATAGAAAGAATAAAATCAAGATAAAAACTGCCGAAGAAATAGCAGAGGTCCTTACAGTTGAGGATTTTCAGGACAAAAACGAGATCCCAATATCTCAGTCAATAGATAGGCTGTCCATACAAATAGCCATGGTCCTGTTTGTGTACCTGCTTACCTACCTAATATCACTGGGCATAACACAGCTAACCTCTAGCCTGTCCCCTGGCCTAGCAGCCACAGTTAATCCCTTGATTTGGGGCTTTAACTTTATAATCGGTTCACTGGTAGCCATGGCTTTTAAGGGTACAATAGGCTGGTTTAAAAATAGAAGATGGATGCTCAGGCAGTATCCAAACAACTTTTTACTAGATAGGATATCCGGCTTTGCCTTTGACTTTATGATAGTAGCAGGTATAGCTGCCATAGATGTAACAGACTTAGAGGGCCTTTGGCTTCCCTTTATTGTCCTATCCATAGTAGGCGGTATCATAACCTTTTGCTACCTGGCCAAGCTATGTAAGATAATCTATCCTAACTACTATTATGAGGGTTTTCTATCCATGTATGGCATGCTGACAGGGACTATTAGCACAGGTGTATTGCTACTTAGGGAAATTGACCCATCCTATAAAACTCCAGCGGCCACCAACCTCTTAACCGGTAGTAGCTTTGCCATTGTACTTGGAGCTCCTATGCTGGTTCTAATTGGCCTAGCACCAAAATCAGACCTTTTGCTCTTTATAACCCTAGGTCTGATGCTTGTTTATCTAGCCCTTCTTGTCTTGTTTTTAGTAAAGGTAAAGAAAACAAGACGGCAAAAGAAGGTCAAGTCCTAAATAGGCATAAAAAGGAGCTGTAAGTCAGCTATTAAACTGAACACCAATAAATGAAAGCTACCAATAAATGAAAGCTATAAATAAAGATCCATAAATGAAGATCTGAATACGGATATTGTAAAAAACAGACCCCCTCTTGTAGAACAAAAAACTACAAGAGGGGGTTTCTTTTCACCTGTTTTCATAGCCTAGTATTTATTTATAAGCACTTTTCTTTGCATCTAGACTAGCCTAGCTACCCTCGCTAGTAAGCTGAATAGTAGGATCCCTTTCCAGGTCTTTATTTGACTCTGCCTTTTTCTTTTCCCTAGCAGCAGTTGCCTCCCTAAACAAGACATATAGGACTGAGAAAAGGGGTACTGATATTAGCATACCCAGTATGCCCATCAGGCTACCACCAAGGGTGACAGCAGCTAGTACCCATAGGGCTGGTAGGCCTATAGAATTACCCATGATTTTAGGATATATTAGGTTATTATCTAGCTGTTGCAGGACAATGATAAAGACAACAAACCAAAGGGCCTTTATTGGCGATATCATAAATATCATAAAGGCTGCTATAAAGGTACCAACTAGTGAACCCACTAGGGGGATTAGGGCTGTTATACCTATGAGTACTGATATCATAGGAGCAAAGGGAAATCTAAATATTAGCATCCCTATAAAGCATAGTAATCCTAATAGCAAGGCCTGCAAAAGCTGGCCAGTAATATAGTTAGATAGGGTTTTGTTGGTCAGGGACCCCACCTTTATAATCTTTTTTGCCTGCCTTTCCTTTAAAAAGGCATTAAGGACCCTCTCTAGCTGGCTCTTTAGCTTTTCCTTGCCCAGGAGAATATAGATACTTAAAAATAGTCCGAGTATAAAATCAAGGGTTAGGTTAAATATTGAGACAAGTAGATTAATAGCAGAGTTAAATAGGGTTGTCGTCCCACTTGTAAAAATGTTTACCAGGGTTTCGCCCATGTTTTTCCAGTCCATATCAAGGGATTGGAGGATTTCCTCTAGGCGAGGTATATCTTCTGACAGTTCACTTATCCATCTTTCAGCATTTATATAAAAGGCTGGTATAGCTGTACTTAGTATCTTTACTAGCTCAATTAGCTGGGGGATCAACATAAAGAGGATCAGGGCCAAGACCGCGAAAAATACCAGATAAGAAAGGGCTAGGGCTAATGGTCTTTTTACCTTTGCCACTATGGGTTTTTCACTCTTTGGGAGGAATAGCCTCTCAAAAAACTTCATAGGTAGGTTTATTAAAAAGGCCAGGACAATACCTATCCAGATTGGAGTTAGTATACCTATACCATGTCTGACCGCCCCTATAACTTCTGATATGTTTTTAAGTATCAGATACATTATTATAGACAGGGTTATTATAAAGAGTATCTTGCGTACGTTTTTTCTATTTAGATCCAAGCAAAGCCCCCCTTTTAATATAAAACCGGTCATATCTTGACTAGTAAAAAACTATAGGCATATCTACTAGGCTTATCTTTGCCTTATCCAAACTAGCATCTGGCCCTTTTCTCGGTTACCCCACATAAAGTAGGGGATGGCCTTTATAGTACAGGGCTTTTCATCTACCTGGACAGGCCTGTATAGGTCCCTATCCCAAGAGTCAGTATTTACCCTATAGCCCATGCCCTTAACAATCATTGCTCCACCTAAGAGGTTCTTGTCAAAGACTGCTTGTAGACTGGCATCAGGATCAATTGAAATAAGGGATAGGTTCTCCCCATTGTCCACCTGCTCAAGGCAATATACCAGGGGGCCTCTCCTTATGGCTAACTTACCAGCATTGTAACGGACCATCGGGTTTGCCTGTACAAGCTCTGGGGTCATATCAAAGACCAGCTCTAATTGATCCCCATACTTCCAACTACGGTCAATATATATATAGCCATCCCTTAGGCGAGAAGCAAGAGAGGTCTCTTGGCCATTTATATGCAGGCTAGCCTGCCTTGACCAGCCGGGCCTTCTAAGGGCTAGTGTAAAGGTCTCTTCTTTAATTCCCCTAAGCTCTATCCTTATCCTGTCATCCCAGGGGTAATTAGTTTCAGTGACCAAGACAAGCTCACAGTCAGCCAGGCCCAGCCTTGCCTCTCCCCCTATATATTGGTGAACATAAATGGTATCGGAACTAGTACCAAAGGCATATTGACCAAGGGATGTTAGGAGCCTTGCTATATTTGGAGGACAGCAGGCACAGCCATACCAGCTTTGCCTTTCAGCCTTAATATGACTCCTATCAGGGTTTTTCTCACTCTCCATGGGCCAAGACTCCATGGGGTTTACATAGAAAAAGTTCTCTCCATCAAGGGACATTCCGGAAAGAACACTATTGTATAGGGCTTGCTCTATAACATCTGCATAAACAGACTTTTTCTCAATATGCAGCATCCGGCTAGCAAAAAATATTAGGCCTATTGAAGCACAGGTCTCCTGGTAAACAGTATCATTTGGCAGATCATAGTCAAAGGTAAAGGCCTCCCCATGGCGGGTAGAGCCTATCCCACCTGTTATATACATCTGCCTTGTTACAATATTGTCCCAAAGTCTACGGCAGGCATTTAAAAGGTCCTCATCCTGGGTTAGACCTGCAATATCAGCCATAGCAGTATACATATAAACCGCCCGTACAGCATGGCCAACTGCCTTGTCCTGGTCCCTAACTGGTTTGTGATATTGGTTGTAGTCCCTAGAGCCAGAAGGATGCCTGTCTCCCCAGTGATTTTTGCCTCCCCTTTTNNAGCTGATAAAGCTTTACCAGGGCCAGCTCTATCTCTTGGTGGCCCGGATAGCCCTTTAGCTTGCCCTGCTCGGGTCCAAAGATAGAGTCAATATGGTCTGCAAACCTACACATCATTTTCAGGAATTTATCCTTGCCAGTTGCCCTGTAATAGGCGACAGCAGCCTCAATCATATGACCGGCACAGTATAGCTCATGGCATTCCCATAGGTTGGTCCACCTCTTGCCCGGCTCTTTTACTATGAAATAGGTGTTTAGGTAACCATCGGGTAGCTGAACCTTTTCTAATAGGTCTATAAGGGAGTCAGCTAGCCCTTCTAGGTCCTTGTTAGGACGGGTTGTCAGGCTGTAGGCTACTGCCTCTAGCCACTTTGCAATATCGCTGTCCTGGAAAACCATGCCGTAAAACTCGCCTTCCTCTAGGCCTGCTGCAATCCTTAGGTTTCTAATGGCGCAGGAGGGCTCTATATCCTTTATCCTATCGTTTAAGGCCTCCCACTGGTAGGGTATTACCTTTTCTATGACAAGGTCCATATAAGAAGACCAAAAATCACTTTTTATCTTTGTATTTTCAAGTGGTATTGCTTGTAAAAGCTCTATCCCCATATCCTGATGCACCTAGGTCCCTCCTATTTGCTAGCTAGTATCTGTTTCCTATAGAATACCACAGTTTTAAGGCCTTTGTCCAAGCAAATTAAAAGCTAAAAGCAAGTAGCCTTAGGCCAATTATCTAGGTAGATTTTATAGCTAAGTGACCTTACTCCTAGCCCTCATTCTAAGGGGAAAATAGGTAAACTCAAGGGGCCTAAAGGCCTATATACTTTAGCCCTTATCCTGTATAATGTAATTAAGTAAACTCGAAAGTTTGAAAATTTGGCAGGCCATAGAGAAAAGCAGTTTTTAGAAAATCAAATAAAAGGGGACAAGGCTTATGAAGGGTAATATATATAGCTATAAAACCGAAATTGGCTACCTGGCTATAGCAGATAATGGTCATGCCATAACTGGGATTGATTTTTTAGCGAACAGGCTAGCCGATAATTACCATGACACCACCGAGCTTGATACTCTAGCTAATATGCCAGCAGATAATGGTCATGTCACCACTGGGATTGATACTCTAGCGAACAAGCTAGCCGATAATGACCTGGATATATATATAAAGCAAGGCTACTTAATTAAAGAAAGCCCCTTAATAAAGGAGGCCTGGGGCCAGCTTTATGAATATTTCTCGGGTAGACTCTTTAAATTTGATCTACCCTTAGCCCCTAGCGGCACAGACTTTCAGCAAAGGGTCTGGCAGGCCTTAAAAACTATCCCATATGGTCAGGTAAAAAGCTACAAGGATATTGCTATAGCCATTGGCAATAAAAATGCAGCCAGAGCAGTAGGTATGGCCAACAATAAAAATCCCATACCCATTATCATACCCTGTCACAGGGTTATTGGGGCAAATGGTCAACTTGTGGGCTATGGCGGCGGACTAGATATAAAAAGATACCTGCTAAATTTGGAAGGGAAATTTAAAATTTAGATCCTAAGGAGTGGCAAAATGAAAATATTTAAGTATGGGCAAAAAGAAATAGACTATCTAAAGGGTAAGGACAAGCGACTGGCCAGGGCTATAGACCGTATAGGTCCTATAGAAAGACAGCTAATACCAGACCTTTTCACTGCACTAGTAAATTCCATAGTGGGGCAGCAGATATCAAGCAAGGCTACAGAAACCGTTTGGAATAGGCTAGTTGACCTGATGGATGGTGATTTTACGCCCCAGGCGATTTTGTCAAAGAGCCCTGAGCAAATACAAAAATGCGGGATGACCAACCGAAAGGTTTTCTATATCCAAGATGCAGCCGAGAAAATAGTCACAGGGAAATTCAACATAGATGAGCTAAGAGACCTCCCAGATAAGGAGGTAAAAAACAGGCTTACAACACTAAACGGTATAGGCGAATGGACCGCTGAAATGCTTATGATATTTTCTATGCAAAGGCCTGATATCCTAAGCTGGGGTGACCTTGGCATAAAAAAGGGAATAATGATGCTCTATGGCCATAAGACACTTGATAGGACCAGGTTCGAAAGGTATAGGAAAAGATACTCACCTTATGCTAGTGTAGCCTCCCTTTACCTATGGGAAATATCAGCAGGCAAATAAAAAAACGCCTCATTCTAAATAAAGATTAGTTTGAGGCCTTACTTATACGATTATTTTACTCCTAGGTCTAATAGGAAGGCTCTAATAGTCTAATAGGGAGGCTCTAATATAGGTTAACTTGCTATTTATTTAGCTGCTCTACAAAGCTCCCAATCCCCTCTTCAAAGTTGACACCAAACCTATCATCAGTACCAGCAAGCCAGGTCCTCTTTATACTAGCCACTGTATAATCAACAGCTATCCTTGCTGCCCTCTCTAGGCCAAGACCCCTTATAAGGGCAGCCACTAGGGCAGAACCGAAAACATCTCCTGTTCCATGATAGTGTCCCTCTATTCTTTCTTCAAAGGCATAGTGGACCTGATTTTTTTCTACATCATAACTAGCAGCACCAAGCTGGTGCTCATCATAATAAACACCTGTTAAGACAACCTTTTTAGCTAACTGGGATAGGTCCTTGAGTAGGTCTTCAATATAGCTTTCTGTATATGGTCCCTCTTCATAGGGTCTGCCTAGCATAAAGACTGCCTCAGTCATGTTTGGCACTATAATATCTGCCTTTGAGGCTAACTTTTTCATCTCCATGGGAAAATCCTCTGAAAATGTCTTGTAAAGCTTGCCATGGTCAGCCATTACAGGATCTACTACTATGAGGGTTTCCTCGCTTTTTAGCATATCAAATACATCACATAGGATTTCAAGCTGATGTATAGAACCAACATAGCCTGTATATATCCCGTCGAACTTTAGATCTAGTGTCTTCCAATGCTTTGCAAAGGGCATAATTTCATCTGTAAGATCTAGATATGTATAGCCCTTTATTCCACCTGTATGGGTGGATAATACTGCGGTGGGTATAACGCTTGTCTCAATACCTGCTGCAGAGATTATTGGGAGTGCTACGGTAAGTGAACACCTACCAAAGCCTGATATATCATGTATTGCTACAACTCTTTTCTGTCTTTTCATTTAGATAACCGCTCCTGATTATTTGTTAATTTCAATGTATTATATCAGTATTGGTTATCAAAATCAAACTCTAGATCCCCTGTAGGTCCCCTATAATATCTTGGACTTTATAATTGGTCTTTTTATGATTTTAGCTAACTCCCATAGCAATTATTTCTTTCTTTTGAGTATCTTTTTAAGGCCTCTTAGATAATGACCATTGGCCATATCTAAAAGTCCTTGTAATAATTCGCCCCTTATACCACTAGATATCTGCATACTCCTTAGAGGGCTACCAACACTACAGGCCATCATCATCCTAAACTCTGGATTGTCATAATCCTTTTTGCCCCCATTAAACTTTATAATATTCTTTTCAACCCTTTTGTAGGCCAGCTTCATAACTAGAGAGTGGGGTCTCATCTCCTCCATGGTATTGTTCATTGTAAAGGACCCCTTTTTAGGTATATCCTCCACATGCTTTCTACCCAACATAGCCTCCCATTCCTCTTGACTTGGCCGTCCCTCTAAGCTTTCATACCATTTACCCTTTTGCCAGGAAGGGGCAGCTAATAGGTGACCATCCTTTTCGATTGTGACGCTCAAGGGTAGGTCAACACTACTAGGACCAACTAGGATAGTATAGGTCCCCTTTTGTATCTTCCAGCCATCTGCCCATACTGCAAAGCTGCGGTCATCTAGTAAAAAGTCTATGCTCTTGCTTTGGCCTGGCTCAAGCATTACCTTTGCAAAGCCCTTTAGCTCCTTAACTGGCCTGTGGAGACCATCTTGGGGAGGCTTTATATAAAGCTGAACTAGCTCAGCCCCTGGTCTGTCCCCTGTGTTTTTTATCTGAACCCTAACCCTGTTCCCATCTAGCTCAATATTGCTATAGTCAAAGCTGGTATAGGACAGGCCAAAACCAAAGGGGAAACGAACTTTTACCCCTGCCTTGTCATAATAGCGGTAGCCAACATAGATACCTTCCCTATACTGGGCGTTTTTCAAGCCCTTAAAATGTCCTGCACTAGGGCAGTCCTCATACTTTATTGGCCAGGTCTCTGTCAGCTTGCCAGATGGATTGACCCTGCCATAGAGTAAGTTGGCGATGGCCTCTCCCCCTGCCTGGCCAGGTAGGCCCATATAGAGAAGGGCCTTTACCTTATCAATCCAGGGAAGCTCAACCACACCACCACATAGCAAAACTACAAGGGTGTTGGGATTTGCAGCAGCAACGCTTTCTATCATCCTGATATGCCCCTCTGGCATCTTTAAGTCATCCCTATCAAAGCCCTCTGACTCATATCGGTTTGGTAGGCCTGCAAATACTACAGCTACATCAGCCTCTTTTGCTAGCTTTACAGCTTGGCTTAATAAAGCACTGTCAGTATTTCCCCTGATATCGCAGCCCTTGGCGAAGCTGGCATTTGGCATGGCATCTATGGGGTTTACTATATGGGTAGGATTTATATGGCTTGAACCTGCTCCCTGGTATCTCATAGCCCCCGCCATATGTCCTATAAGGGCAATTGACTGATTCTCTGACAGGGGTAGAATACCCTCATTTTTAAGTAGTACAGCCCCCTGTTCAGCTGCTCTAGCAGCTAGCCTATGGTGTCCCTTTTCATCAAAGCTGTAGCTGGCCTTTGTTTCTCTTTGCTTGCTAAAGACCAATTCTAAAATCCTGTTTGCGCAGGCATCTATATCCTCCTCTGACAGGACTCCTGCCTTGACTGCCTCTAGGACATCCTTTTCCATATAGTCACTACCGCCTGGCATAGAAAGGTCACAGCCTGCCTTAAAGGCCTTTATCCTATCATGCATACCACCCCAGTCTGTGACTACCATGCCTTCAAAGCCCCACTCATCCCTTAGAATATCCTTAAGCAGCATGACAGAATCACTACAATGGACTCCATTTATTTTATTATAGGCACTCATCAGGGTAGAGGGCTTGCCCTCCTTTACTGCTATTTCAAAGCCAGCAAGGTAGATCTCCCTCATGGTCCGGTCATCCATAACACTATCAGAATTAAAACGACTGTATTCTTGGTTGTTAAAGGCAAAATGCTTTAGGCAGGTACCAACACCCTTTTCCTCTGCCCTCCTTACAAAGCTAGCAGCCAGCTTGCCCGATAGGTAGGGGTCCTCGCTAAAGTACTCAAAGTTACGGCCGCTTAAGGGGTCCCTCTTTATGTTCAGGCCTGGCCCTAGAACTAGACCAACATCATAGGCTATGGCCTCTGTGGCAATGGCTTCACCTATCTGTCCTATCAGGTCAGTATCCCAGCTAGATGCGGTAGTGACTGCTGTAGGAAAGCAGGTAGCTGGCCTTGAAGCATTAATACCTAGCATGTCATTGTCACCATCTATATCCTGCTTGCGAAGACCATGGGGTCCATCACACATAAAAAGGCTAGGAATACCGTGCCTGTCCATAGCCTTTGTCTGCCAGGCGTTTACCCCTGAACACAGGCTTATTTTTTCCTCTAGGGTCATCTTTTTAAGGATATCTTTGTACTTCATGCCATCTCTCCTTACTTTTATGTAAATAGTCTAGGCCATAGCTAGCCTAGTAAAATCCTTTGTGGTACCATACACTTATGGTCAAGAAAATAGTCTGTATATAGGTATATACTAAAGGGGAAAACAATAATGAAACACCAATACAAGCTTATAAGGTCAAAGCGAAAAAGTCTAGCGCTTGAAATATCAAGAGATCTTGAGGTCATAGTTAGAGCTCCTAATAGGCTGGCCAAAAGGTATATTGATAGCTTTGTAGCTAAAAAGGCTCAATGGATAGATAAACACCTAGAAATTGCAGCCAAACGAAGGGCAATAGAGAATAAATATGCCCTAAGTCCAGAGCAAAAGGAAGAACTAAAGGAAAGGGCCAGACAAGTCATACCTGAAAGGGTCAAGTACTATAGTGACCTTATGGGTCTTGTCCCTAGTAGCATACGGATTAGCTCCGCAGAAAAGCGTTTTGGCAGCTGTTCTAGTAAGCATAGGCTAAACTTTTCATACAGGCTAATGCTCTATCCTGATAAAGCTATAGATTATGTAGTTGTACATGAGCTAGCCCATATAAAACACCTAAACCATAGCAGGGACTTTTACAAGCTCATCGAAAAATACATGCCAGACTACAAGGAAAGGGCAAGGCTTTTAAAAGACCCAAGTCCTAAGCCTTGTATTTAATATACAAAAACTAATCCTAGGTCTAGTTCTTCTAGCTAAGACATATGTTTTCCTTCTAGCCTTTTAATCCTAAGGCCTTTTATCAATAGGACAAGACAGATAAGAATAAGAAGTAATATGGCAATGCTAATTAGCCTAAAGGGGATGGGTCTACCCTCATCTACTAGCTTGAAGGTGACCTGCCTACCCTTGGCCTCAAAGACTAGGTATTTGCCATCGGCCTTTGAATCCACCCTTTCCCAGACTCCACCACTTAATATGTATATAGATAGCCTACCCTTTGTTGGCTTTGGGTGGTATCTTATAATATGACTAGCTTGGCCATCATCGGGTATGTTTAAAGTCAATTGCTCTAATAGGCCCTTTTCATCAGAGGAAACTGGACTGAATGTGACTAATAGTTCATCCTGGCCAGTAAAGTTACCCTCTACTAGTAAAAGGGGCAAGAGTTCATCTCTTTTTTCTCTGCTCTCTAGTACAGTAACATAGGCTGTATATTGAGCCATTATATCACTATCAAATATTAGGTTCTTTATATCTAGTTCTTCCCATTTACCATAGTAGCCTTCCCTTTTGGGGACCTTTGGTAGCTGATCTTCTGAAATGGTATCCCCATAGCTAAATTCAATGGTTTTAACTAGCCTGTCGTCTGCCCAAAAGTTTAACCTAAACTGCCTAAAGGCCAAGGGGATTTCCCCTATACTAATTAGGGCTTCGTACTCTATTGGCTCAGCCTTTTTACTATAGCTGATACCATCAATGCCATGCAGGCTCCTACTGACAAAGTAGTTATCCTTTATATTACTAAGAGGATCCACATCTCCTGCAATCGCACCTATATATGCCTTTGCCCTATCAAGCTTTACTAGGCTATAAGAGCCTATAATCTCCTTGGCATAGCCTGCTATCCCACCTATATAATTGCCACCAGCCAGTCTACACTTAGCATAAGAGCTAGCTATGGGTCCATGGGCAAGACCTGCTATCCCACCCACATAATCACCAGCAGTAGACTCAACTGGCCCTGTAGATAGGCATCCCTTTATATAGCCAAGGTCCATATTGCCAACAATACCGCCAACATTATTTTTCTTTGACCTAATAGGGCCCTCATTGTTTGAGGAAACAATTGTAGCCCGCCTTTGAAATACGGTTTTTCTCATAAGGGACCCCTCTAGTTTTAGGTCCTCCTCAGGATCTAGCTCAAGCTCTATTGACATTGCACCTGCTATGCCACCTACATTTATATCACCGTTTACAGGCCCTAGGTTTTTGTTGTTAGAGAGTTTGCCCTCTGTAGTATTGTCTATATCCTCAGAGGACACATCCTCAACTATTTCATCTATCCTGTCCTCTCCTATGCTAAGGTCAGTAAGGATAGAAAAGACCAGGTCCATAACCCTAAAGAGCTGGTCACTCAAGGCTTTAAAATCCTCTATTAGTAGGCTCCCCTGTAGGGTCAGGTCATCTATTAGTCCTGTAAGTGACCGTGACATTCCCCCTATTTTAGTAAAAAGGTCATCTCTGGTTTTTTGGTACTGGTCATCTGTAGTCCTAAGTTCTAAGCTGGCATTTTCCTTTACATAGTCAAGGAGGGTAACAAGTTCAGCAAAGACATGGTCTAGCTGGTCCACTCCCTCCTCTAATAGTTCTAAAGCCTTGGTCATATCCTTTAGACCACTGGCCATATAGGTGCTAGCCCCTCCTAATAGGTCGCTGATATCTAGTAGGTCACCGCCTAAGTCGCCTAGGCTGGCCAGGGCCCTATCAAGACTTTGCCCTGCCTTTATAAGCTGGTCAAAGGCCATGTTTAGCTTTTCTAACAGGTCCTCGTCATCAAGGCTAGTTAATAGCTGACCTAACCTATCAGAAATTATAATTAATGTATCTGCAACCTTAGTCATATCTGGCAGGTCCTTTCCTAGCTCCTCTAAGAGGTCTGAAAAGGCAGTCCTTAGTTGGTCATCCTCTGCCAATAGTCCTAGTATCAGTTCTAGACTCTCCCTAAGCAGGGTCATGGCCTCACCTAGCCTGTCCATCGCCTCCCTTATTTCTAAAACTAGTGAGTCCATAGGCTCAGCTAGATCCTGGGACTTTTCCATGGCCTGAGATAAGAGATCCATAGCCTCAGCTAGAGAGGACATGGCCTCCTTCATGGGACTTATGGCCTCTCCCATTTTAAATATTAGGTCCTCCACTGACTCTAGTATGGGATCTAGCCTGTTTAGGGTATTAATCGCCCCTATACTTATTTTATTAATCTGCCTGATATCTTCATTTATTAGGTCCTCTGTTTGCTTTATCAAAGACTTTAAAAGGGCTAGGCTATCATCCATATCCCCCTGTATCCGTGAAACATCCTTGTTTATTAGGTCTGAGCTGGCGCTAGACCTAGTTAGGAGCCTGTTTAGGGAGGATTGTAGCTTGGCCATCTCCCCTTGTAGGTCAACTAGCTTTGAGGAAGAAGTAAGGGTATTTATATGAGGCTCCATCTGGCCAACTATGCCACCTATATCCTTTCTACCATAGACAGGACCAGAGTTTTCACATTCATTTATATAGCCTGACTGGCGGCCAGCGATACCACCTACATTGTAGCCTACACTAGGATATCCTATGGTGCCCTTGTTACTTGAGCCAATTACAAGGCCAGTATTAATCCCTGCTATCCCCCCAATATCCATGGCATCTGAGACTAGCCTTTCTAGATTTATATCCTCTAGACTTAGGTCCTGAAAGGAAAACTCGGCCTCCTCAAGAGTGGTATTTACACTAGAGTCATTTATACAGGCAAGGATGGTTCCTGCATTGTAGCCTGCTATACCCCCTACCTTGTTCTGACCATAAATTGTACCGGAAAAGTTAGAATCTATTATCCTGCCCTTGGTCCCGTTCCAGCCAACTAGTCCACCGACTGTATCATTTCCCCTTATATAGGCAGAGACCTGGCAGTTTTCTATTTTTCCACTATTGTGACCTACTAGTCCACCTATCTTACCCCTGTCACCCCTTGGAGTCACTACCGCCTCAAGCTTAAGGTTTTTTACCAGGCCCCCCTCTTGTAGGTACCTGAAAAACCCCTGCTTGGACCCCTCTACTACTATGTTTATCCCCCTTATGGTATGTCCTTGTCCATCAAAGCAACCACCAAAGGTGGGAATAGGTAAAAAGTCCTGCCCCTCTAGGTCAAGGTCTGTTTCTAATAGGACAGTTTTGTCCTGGGACCATAGGTCTAGTGCACAGTCTCTAGCCAGTTGCCTTAGGTCCTCAGGGCTTTTAATGTATATGGTTTGACCTGTAGGGCTACTGGCTAATACAGGCCTTAGGATGCCAAGGGATAGACTTATAAGCAAAAGTAGGATAATAAATCTATTTATGCTCTTCATGACCTTCACCCTCTCCCTCTATTGCCCTTATTTCTCCATCAATGGTTCCGTCAATATGGGCATCTAGCTCACCATTTACATAGGCGCGGAGTCTCCCATCTATGTATAGCTTTGACCTTTTCTTTTGCTCATCGGCATGGGAACTTAGCTTAAAAGATGTTTTCTCTATTATAAAATCACCTAGATAAAGAAGCTGCGGCAGGACAAAGATTACCAGGACAATAGAAATAATAGTCCCCTGACCAATATAGGAGCCAAGTATGGATATGGTGCCATCGGTTGAAATAAAGCCGATAAGGTAACCGGCAATAGCGAGGATAGAGCCAGAAGTTATTACAGTAGTAAAGCCTCGATTTATTGCCTCGACCGCAGCCTTTGCCCGGTCCATGCTCTTTCTAAATTCTAGGTAGCGGCTAGTGATTACTATGGCATAGTCAATATTTGCGCCCATCTGTATGGCAGATACCACTAAATATCCTAGGAAGTAAAGGCCTTGGCCCCTGATATAGGGAAAGGAGAAATTGACCCATATGCTGGTTTGTATTACTGCTATAAGCAGTATTGATAGGCCTATTGACCTAAAGGTAATTATCAATACTATAATTACAAAGACAACTGACAGGATGCTAATTATTATATTGTCCTTGTCAAAGGTCAGGGACAGGTCTAAGGCATTTGAGGACTCACCTACAATGTATACCGAGGCTAGGTCATAGTATTGACTAGCCTCATCGTAGACCTTGTTTAAAAATTCAAAGGTTTGATTGCTTTCTATAGGAAGGCTTGAATTGATTATCAATCTAGAATAATTTTCACCCTCCATATTAAGCCTGGCATCGGACAGGAGGGCATAGTTTGCCTTTAGTTCTTCTGTAAGGTCATCATCAATGGAAATAGACCCTTCAATTATCTGATCATGGAGAAACTCGAACATATCTATTAAGGGGACTTTATAGCTTGCTATGCCAGCTACTAGCTTTGCATAGTCCTCCTCAAAAACCGAATAGGCAGAATAAAGTAGCTGGGCCAGCTCATAATCGATATCCACCAACTCTGCAAACTGCCTAGGGGTCAGATCGTCTGTTAGCATATAGCCAGCTAATGCTTGGGTGTTAGCAAGGCCCATTGTGCTTGTCACCCCATCAAGGCTAGAAAGGTTTGACAAGAGCTGACCTTCTGCCTCATAGTCACCAGCTGGTACAATAAGAGCCATGGTATTTACCTTGCCAAAGGTCTCCTCTATCCTGTCCTGCTGCCTTTGAGCCTCGCTAATCCTATGGGACCTTACCTCCTCCATACTAAAAAGGTAAGGGCAATTGCTAGATAAGAACAAGGCCAGCAACAAGAGAATAGCAAAGATAGGTGGCATGATGCGCCTGGTCTTTATGGAAAAGCGGCCTAGCCCCTTTATTGAAGGAACAAAGCTCTTGTGCCGACTTTTGTCAATTAAGCTACTAAGCGTTACTAAGAGGCCTGGCATTAGAGTAAATACTGATAGCATACTAAATAGGATACCCTTTATCATAACTATGGCCAGGTCCATACCAATACCAAAATTGATAAAGACCATGGCTGCAAGGCCAGCTACAGTAGTAAGGCTACTAGAGGCTATTTCAGGTATAGACTTTGCCAGGGCAGTAATAGCTGCCTCCCTAGCAGGTAAATGGTCTCTTTCTTCACTAAAGCGGTGGGAAAATATAATAGAATAGTCTATGGCCAAAGCCAGCTGAAGAATTGCTGCAACAGAGTTGGATACAAAGGAGATACTTCCATAGATAAAGTTGGTCCCCATATTTAGGATAGCTGCCAGGCCAAAGGTCAGGTAAAAGACAATAATCTCGGCATAGGCCCTAGTTGTAAAGAAAAGTACAACAGTTATGATTATTATGGCTAGAAGAGCGATTATTATCATATCATTAGCCAGTTCCTTGGAATAATCATAGCCTATCATTGTAGATACAGAACTATCATAAGGGGCTATTAGGTCCCTTATCTCATCCATGGCCTTGAGGCTAATTTCAGCATCCTCCTCTGCCTCAAAAAGAATAACAAAAAGGGCAGATGCCTTTTTATAATAATCCTCAGTATTGTCAAACATTACTGAGGATACCCCATCAATCTCACCTATTCTATTGGCTAGATCCTGAGCCCGGGAAAAGGATATATTAGAGACCATAAGCTGGGCAGTAGCAAATGTAGTAAACTCCTCTTTCATAATAGCTATGCCTTGCCTGGTCTTTCCATCCTCAGGCAGATAATTGACTATGTCCTCCTCTACCTTAACCCAGCCTAGGGAAAAGTAACAAAAAATAACAGCAAAGGTATAGAGGATGAATATTATGTTACGCTTGTCCACTACAAATTGGCCAATTTTGTCAAAAATGCTAGGATTGCTATCCATCATAACTATCTCCTCATTAACTCACTAGACTCCTATCCGCTGAGAACCCTGTGCAATACAATTATATCACAGTCTAGGCAAACTTTATCTATATTTATACAAAATAATATAGTGGGATTTAAGTGGCTATAAAACTCATAACTTTGTAGTTGCCCACAAACACATAGGAAGATAAGTAACTATATTACTAGTATAGATCTATAGATTTTAGTATAAAAAAATCCTATTTAGCCATAGCTTCCTTTTTGGCCAAATAGGATTTTTCTAATCTGTCCCTTTTATACTTGTTTAATCGATATTGAGCCTACTATAATAATCGGTATCTAAAATCTTGGTAGAATAATGAAACTTACTCTTTACTATGTCTGATATATAATCAATATATTCTTGATCAACTTCAGCCCCATCATTTGCTACAAACTCCTTTGTAACAGCATTATACCTACCCTTGTCGGTGATAAAGCTATGATTTCTAAATATGACCAAGGGCTCTGAATCGGAAAAGATATCCCTGCCCATCAGTAGCCTAGAATCATAATCTAGACCAAGTAGGTTAGAAAGGGTAGGCACTATATCAAGGGCTGAGGCTGGCTTGTCTACAACAACTGGCTCCATCCCCTTGCTATAAAGGATAAAGGTATTTTTATGGATCTCAAAATTCTTTTCTACCTCATGGCCTACTAGCTCATTTACAACCTTGTCATCAAGACCGTAGGGATAGTGGTCAGCACTAAGGGCAATCAGGGTCCGATCAGCTATGCCAGCTTCTTCTAACTGACCTAATAGGTGTTCAAGCGCCCTATCTAGCTCAATTTGAGTAGCATAATAAGCCTTGGCTGCTGTCGAGTAGTCTAAATGGTCAACCTTGTCCCTGTTTTTTATTGCCATGGCATTGCCTATAAAGTTGTACTCTAGGTGGCCACTTACTGTCAAATAATAGACATGAAAGGGTTCCTTATCTATAAATTCTGCTATGGTCAGCTCCATCATCTCAAGGTCAGACCTTGGCCATTGGCTTACCATGTCAAGACCATTTCCAACCCCCTTGTAGTCATAACCAAGATTAGGGTGGGATAGGTCCCTACGATAGTAGTCATAGGTGTGGTTGTGATAGGCCAGGGTATTGTAACCTAACTTTTCAAACTGCTTGCCCATAACAAAGGGGAGGTCAATCTTACTAGAATGATAAAAGGACCACACACCGGATTTGGGTATCAAACCGGTCATAGCCACATACTCGCCATCAGAGGTACTAACATCCCATAGGGGTACATAAAAGTCTGTAAACTGATAGCCCTCATTTACCATCTTGTAAAGGGTGGGGGTAATATCCTTATGAACAGCATAAGAAGAAAAGGCCTCAGCAGTAATAAAAATGAGATTGTAGTCCTTAAACTTGCCTGTATACTCATTCTTTTTTGTTGGAGGTACACATTTAAAATACTCATGCATATCCCTGATTTCCTGGTCTTCCTCTTGACCTATTAGCTTGTCAAAGTCAATATCTAGAATATTGTATTCTACTACCGGCTCTTCAACCGGCTCATCTCCTGGGCCCTTTGGATCAGAAGGGTCATTAGGATCATGGCTTGGCCCTGCTGGTTCATAGGGATTGACTGACTCAATTACTGGTGTCCAGCCAGAAATTAACCTTTGAGTATCAAGCCTCATGGTAGTAATAAGGCCTAGACGGTCTACCGAAAGTATAGGGTAGGAAGAATTGTAGTAAAGGTCATAAGGAGAGTGAAGCCCCTTGTCCCCACTATTTATAAGGCCCAAGTTCAGAAGGTGTACTATAACAAGGCCTAGGGCTAGTAGACCCTTTAGCTTTAAAGGGGACCTGTCAAAGCTTAAAAACCTCTTGCCAAAGGCTATCAAAAGTATAGCTGGCAGCAAGAATAATAGTATCCAGTGAATATTTTTAAGGATCCTAAAGATAATATCAGTAATAAAATCCGTTAACTGACCTGCATTTAGGGCAGAAAAGAGACTGTAGTAGGTCCCAAAAAAGTCGTTATAAACAAATTGGGAGGCATAAATCAAAGCTACAAGCATCATTAGGAAACAGGATATTTTTCTGTTTGCCTTTGGCCTAAAGATACTAATTAAAAGGTAGATTAATATAGCAAAAGCCATTGCAAACAGGAGGGATATTACTAAACCCTTGCTGATAAAGGATGCCTTTACTAAAATCCTTAATAGTAGCTCCATATATACTATTGAAATAATAGTATATAAAAGGAGGCTAAATCTTTTTATTTTTTTTGTCATAGATGTCCATCCTTACTAGTCTAGTTTATTAAAGGGCCCACTTTACAAAAATAAGCTAGCCCATATTATCTACAAATACTTAACATAATTAGTATACTCCTATATTTTTGTACTGTAAAGTTCTAAGCTCCCACTGCTACTATGCTCCCACTTTTCCTATGCCCCAACTGTACCTATGACCCAACTCGCCCTATGCCCCGCTGTCCCTATGGCCCAACTGACCCTATGCTCCCTCTATCTCTGTCAGCAAAATAGGTGAATACGAAAAAAGCACCTACCCTTTTAAATCTAAAATCAGATTAAAAGACTGGTGCAGCAGTATAAGTAGTTTATTTCTCTTTTTACTTATTTCACTGTAAGATTTGCTACCTTGTCAGGTTCTTGCCTATCATTTATAAAAAATTCTACTATATAGGTCCCTTGAGGAAATCCCTCTTGTAAGCTTAGATGTGTTTGAATATAGCGAGACTTATCTAAGACTAGTTCCACATCATCAATAAATTGTTCTCCGCTACCATCATTGTATTTCCATACGATCTTTACCCTGGTATCACTAGGAACATTTGCAGTCAATGCAGATACATACATAATAGTATCCGAGCTAGAGAAGACATCTGTTTCATCTACTGGTTTTGCGTCTTCATCTACACTTCTGCAAGGATATACCTCCTTTACCCTAGCTGTAGAAACACTAAAATTACATGAAGAAAGTACAATAACAAACAAGAGGACTAGTAGCAATAAAGGTCTTTTACCTTTCACTTGATATCCCCCCTTTCCTTTTTAAGATAAACAGTATTATCCTCTATCAGTATCTATATGCACAAGTTACTATTTATTGAACAATAAACCTGAATCATACACCTGTCAATATTAAATTACTTACATTAGTCTTGATTCGCTATATCGTGACATGATATAGTATAAATACGACATATCGTATCACGATATATCATAATGCGACATATTAAGACCAGCTAAAGGAGGGATTAAAAGCTTGAACCTACAAAAGCTAGCCAAATCATATATTCCCATGAGTGAAACAGCCTACTACATCTTACTTTCCTTAAGTACATCAAGACATGGTTATGGCATTATTAAATTTGTCGAGGACCTTACAGAAGGCAGGATAGAGCTAGGCTCAGGCACAGTATATGGGACATTGAGTAAAATGTTAAAAGACGGGCTTATTAGTGTTTTAGATAGCAAAGGTAGAAAAACTGTATACCAAATCACTAATAACGGAAAATGGGTCTTGCTACTAGAAATGAACAGGATAAAGAAGCTATATAAAGACACCTTATCACAGGAGGTCTATTTTAAATAGGTCTACCTTGACTTTGCTATATGCCCTAATATAAATTATTAGCCTTTGTACTATTATCATCAAGCTAAAATAAATATCATCAAGAAAAAAGCTTTGAACAGGGTACTCATCTAGAGCAAGTTCCCTGCCAAAACTCAGCTTTGGCTTAAAAAAAGGATAGTTGTTGACCTGATTGCTTGTCCTCAAACTGCTTTAGGTATTTAAATATTGAGTCTACTTTGTACATTACTCCATGTCTTTTACATTCATCGTAAAAGATCTCCATCAAGTTTTTATGGTTAGGACTAGGACAGGAATAACTAAAGCCAAAGGCATCTATATACCTTTGCTTCATACCTGGGAAGTGCTGGTCTAGCTTTTGATAGAAATACTCCCGGTTACCCTGCCTTAAGGTTAGGCCTATACCAAAGTTAATAATACCCTTTACCCCAGCAGAAAAACAGTAGTCTAATATACCCCGCAAATTTTCCTCAGTGTCATTTATAAATGGTAAGATAGGGCAAAGCCATACAACTGTAGGTATCCCTTCATCTCTAAGAATATTTAGTATCTCCACCCGCCTGGCTGTTGTACAAACATTAGGCTCAAGGATTTTGCAAAGGTCCTCATCAAAGGTGGTCAAGGTCATCTGCACTACACACTTTGTTTTTTCATTTATTCTTTTTAATAGGTCCAAATCCCTTAGAATTAGGTCTGATTTGCTAATGACAGTAAAGCCAAAGCTGTAGCGGTCAATAAGTTCAAGACAGCGGCGTGTCAGCTGCTCACTCTCCTCAAGGGGCATATAGGGGTCAGACATAGAACCAGTCCCTATCATACACTTATTACGTTTTCGGCGTAGGGCATCCTCTAGTAGGTCTGGACCATTGCGCTTAACTTGCACATCTTCAAAATCATGATCCATCTGATAACACTTACTCCTAGAATCACAATAGATACAGCCATGGGTACAGCCCCTATATAGGTTCATGCCATTTTTAGCTGAAAGTATCGTCTTTGCATCAGTATAGTGCATAATATCCCCCTCATAGGCCCAAGTTTAAATTAATAATATCAGATTGATCTACCGCCTATTAGGTCAGAATAAATAATCCGCCAAGCTCCTATTCTATCTACATAATATAGTCCTTTCTGGGCCTGCCCCAGGGTCCGAGCTCTTTGCCAGACCATGAAAAGTATGTACTACAGGTAGTTTTTACAGGGGCTATCTGCCTTAGCCTGTCTTCAAGACCTTTTTCCTTGTCAAGCAGGCCTTGCTCCGCTAAAACATTTCGAATCTTGCAAAGGAAAACGTCCCCATCTCCTATGCAAATTGATTCCGCTAGTTCCAGCTCAAAGGTCAAAGGGCTATCAGTTAGCGTTGGCACATCTAGAACTTCACCCTTTTTAGTATTTATACTAATGTTCATCTTGTCAGGTGAATAGCCTTCCTTGTTGCCAAGATAGTCTGCCAGGGGCAAAATGGACTCTGTTACAAGTTTGCTGAAAAACCCCTTTTCTCTAATTCGGTCCTTTGTCAGCTTGTCTCCAGCTATGCAGGCCATTACCCCCAATTCATTAAACCAGCAATAGCTAGACCAGCAAAAGAGTCCAAAGTTAGGAGTCCCGTCCTCCTTATAACTACCATATAAAAAGAGTGTTTGAGGACAAAAATCATTAGAAATCGGGGCTGCTACTTTTGCCCTGATACTTAGCTCCCTTGTATAATTAGTATTACATTCAATAGTGAAAGAAATCACTATCAAACTTTTATATTATTAATAAGTCCTATCTAATAGAAATGAATCCTATCCTAAACATCAAACATATTTTGGCTTCCTATCTCAGCCAGTTTATCAGCTTATGTTGGCCTGAACCTTGATAACATGTATAATACTATCTGGACTTGGAGAGTAAACGCAAATTCTCCTGGGGCGACCCATAGTGGTCCGGCTACCCGTAATTTAGAGTGTTGATCCATTCCGGTAAGTCTACATGTTTTGGCTGGTTGAGGCCAGCTTTTTAGCTGGTTCCTCG
>MTKW01002555.1_pt1 | contig 40610 bp, 36 predicted proteins | sample 1042761 | NCBI WGS metagenome assembly MTKW01 (sample SAMN06205366, study PRJNA360243) | anaerobic digester metagenome | biome: Wastewater treatment plant; feature: Anaerobic digester sludge; material: sludge; isolation source: anaerobic digester fed with sludge from wastewater treatment plant ... | reverse complement strand
CGCGCTATTGCAAAGGCGGTGACTACGTGCGGCTGCTTGAAAATCTCTGCTTCTCGCCAGACCTTCCCGCCGGACGCATCTTTCTCAGAGCTTCGCAATTTCACCACGTCACATCTTGAAGGCACTCTCTGCCCTGAGTGTCGTGACGTATTGGAAAGTGAGATCGGACGAACCCTCTTTTACGTAGCGGCTTTATGTGATGTCCTTGACCTTAGTATTGAAGAAGTCATGGAACAGGAACGAGGGAGACTGTCAACCCTTGGAATCTTCAACCTTACTTAGGACACGGTGCACATAACCTGTCAGCGGGAAGACAGAGGCCGGAGAGTTATCGCCGCATTGCATGATCCAAAGCCTCACTTATGGTTCTTACCTGTACAACCCGGAGATTGTCATGGTCCGCCAGGACTGCTCTGTTGGCAGCAGGGATAATGCATTGTTTGAACCCCAACTTTGCAGCTTCCGCCACCCTTGATTCCATGCGATTTACAGCTCGAACCTCTCCTGACAGCCCCACTTCTCCGATGATCACAGTATCAGGATGACATAAAGCGTTTCGAAAACTCGATGCCATGGCGCAAGCCACTGCCAGATCCGTTGCAGGCTCGTTCAGTCTGGCTCCACCCGCTACACTGACGTAGACATCACATGATGACAACCCTAACCCTGCCCGTTTCTCCAGGACGGCAAGGATAATTGCGACCCTGTTGGAGTCTACCCCTGTCGTAGTCCGCCTGGGAACACCGAAAGGAGTCCGAGTAACAAGCGCCTCGACCTCGACAAGTATTGGACGGGTCCCTTCAACACTTGCAGTCACGCAAGAGCCGCTGACCATGTGTAGCCTGCCGGATAAGAATACTTCTGAAGGGTTGCTAATCTCAGAGAGGCCTGCATCCCCCATTTGGAATACCCCGATTTCATTAGTGGACCCGAATCTGTTCTTCACACACCTGAGTATCCTAAAACTATGGTGGCGCTCTCCTTCGAAGTAAAGCACAGTATCAACTATATGCTCAAGCACCTTTGGGCCTGCTATCGCCCCTTGTTTAGTCACATGTCCCACAATACAAACCGGGATTTCAAGTTCCTTAGCCTTCCTCATGAGCCTGCCTGCGCACTGGCTTACTTGTGATACGCTTCCCGGCGCGGAATTCAAATCTTGGGTAAAAACAGTCTGAATTGAATCAACGACAACAAGCCCGGGAGAGATGTTTTCCATCCAATGCTCAATTCTCTCCATATCCACCTCAGGGAGAACCAACAGATTATCAGAGTTAATCCCCAGTCTGTCTCCGCGAAGCTTGACCTGGTTCAAGGACTCTTCTCCTGAGACGTACAGCACTTGAATTCTGCTACTGACCGCTCCGGATACCTGAAGGAGAAGCGTTGATTTGCCTATGCCGGGATCTCCTCCGATTAACACGACAGACCCGGGGACTATTCCTCCGCCCAGGACTCTGTCGAGTTCAGCGATACCGCTGGTAAGCCTCATCGCTCCTTGGCTCTCCAGCTCAGTGATGGGGCGAGGGGCGACTCCTCCTAGAGCATGCCCACCGCGTCCGCGTCCGACAGGCCCGGAGCTGACTACTTCCTCAACAAGAGAGCTCCATTCACCGCATGACGGACATTTCCCAAGCCACCTTGGGGCCTCGTACCCGCATTCTCTGCACACATACCTCGTTTTCTCCCTGGCCATTTGGTTCCTTCCCATCTATATGCTGCCATAAGGTTCCGAGCCTGTGATACTCAGTCAGCCCTGCAAATGGCTTCTGCTAAATCCAAAGGTGTGACTCCGGGAGACTCAATCGATAACTCATCGTATACTTTAGATATCAACCCTTCGATGGCTGAAACATCACGGTTGGCTCCAACCAGCGAGTCTTCAATATCCTTAAGACGATCCTTTGGATAGAACGTGAAGTCTCCGGAAATCGATATGTCTTTGATAATGTCTTCCTCGAGAACANNTCAAGGCAGGTTTCATGTAACCGGCCAAGCTTCTTTCTAAAATTCTCAATGAGTAAATCCTCAACTTCCCTGCGAGGGGGCCTCTTTCCCGTCTCTTTGAGCACGCTGCTTACATTGTCTTCCAAAGACTTGTGGACTTTGTCACGGAACTTCTCACTGGGCACCTTGAGTATGTTAGCCATTGCTCTGGAATCAAAGTCCAAAATGACGTTACCCACAAACACCACACACTCGCCTATGTCAGCCCCGCCTAACCCTGATACCTTGCGTCCTTCCTCTGTCACTATATCATTTACGGGCCTGAACAACGCACGAACCCCGAGCCGGCGGTATGTGTTAACGCATGGCTCGGCAATGAGCCGATACAAGGACGAAATCGCCCGCGGGAATTTAGGATTGTCCCGCCTCAGTATCAGTTGGAAAAAGATTTGATTTCTGTCAAGGAGTGTAGTTCCTCCCCCGATTTCCCTACGCATTACTGATATGCCGTTCTTTCGGCAATACTCCAAATCAACCACCTTGTCGGTGTCCTGAAAATACCCTATGCTGACAATTCGTTCTGCAGGTGAAACCAGAATCAGGCCCTCCAGACCCACCCTTGCTAACGCATGGAAAATAAGCATTGACATTTGCCCTTCCAAACACCCCAGGCGATACACGTTCACGGATATCGTGCCTCCTTAGCCTTTAACGTTTGTTCAGGAAAAAACCAGCGAGAGCATGGAATACTTCATGGGAAGGCTTAAGAGCCTCTGTCATTTTTTCAAAAGGACACACGTCTGTTCCATCCCTATTGAGAATACGCGGGGTTCTTTCATCAGCAATCAGCTTTATGTTGGCTGTCCCGAGCTCCTCCACTGCACTATCAGAAACTAACGGCGTGTAAACTGCAACTGCCCCTGAGTAGATGCATAACATGGCGGAAGCCCGCCCAACCACACGATCACCAATCACAGCTCCGCGGAGCTTATCCCCAAGATCTATGATTGCCTGCACGAGTGGGCGGACACCTCGATCCTGTGCCTGTATCAGGACTTCACCGTCTTTGATTGCCACAAGCCCCATGCCGTTTTCGCTTATGATCTTTCGTGTCAGCTCAATGTCGTGCTCCATCCGGTGTTTGCTCATATCTACGACCGCCCTTACAGCATAAAGCCGCGAAGTGCTCTCCATGACATTCTTCAAAAATCACTCAATTCCTCTTACCCAACAGGATGAAGAGGAGCAGGAATCTTCTTTCCTGCTTTCTCAATGTGTATCTGATTGTCCTTAAGACTGACAGATACCAAGTCCCCGTGGGCAATCTTGCCTTCAAGGATCTTTTCGGACAAGAGAGTCTCCAGTTTACGCTCAATAACCCTCCTAAGAGGACGGGCTCCGAACTCTCTGCTGAAACCTTCCTCAGCAATAAGGTCTTTTACCTCATTACTCACGTCCAGATGAATATCGCGATCTTTCAGCCTTTCTTCAACCTTCCTGAGCTGCAAGTCCACTATCTTTCGTATCTCCTGTTCATTCAATGCCTTGAACACTATGACCTCGTCAACTCTGTTAAGGAACTCAGGCCTGAACATCTTCTTCATGGCAGATAGGACTTGTTCCTTCATCCGTTCGTAGTCGTATTCTTCAGTGTCACCTACAACGAAACCGAGTTTCGTGTCACGGCTGATGAGATTCGCGCCTACGTTTGACGTCATGATAATCACAGTATTTCTGAAATCCACCGTGCGCCCTTTGCCGTCTGTCAATCTACCTTCCTCAAGGACCTGAAGGAGTATGTTGAAGACATCAGGGTGCGCCTTTTCTATTTCGTCAAATAATACCACGGAATAAGGCTGTCTCCGGACTTTTTCGGTGAGTTGACCCGATTCCTCATAGCCTACATAGCCCGGAGGCGCTCCTATCAGCCGGGAGACTGTGTGCCTTTCCATGTACTCGGACATATCAAATGCCAGCATCGAGTTTTCATCTCCGAACAGCGCTTCTGCAAGTGCCCTGGCAAGCTCTGTCTTACCTACGCCTGTCGGCCCCAGGAAGATGAATGACCCGATAGGCCTCTTTGGGTCTTTAAGGCCTGCATGTGCCCGCCTTATGGCCCTTGCAAGGGAAATGACCGGCTCATTTTGTCCGATCACACGCTTATGAAGAGTCTCCTCAAGCCTCAACAGCCTTTCCGTCTCCTCTTCGGTAAGCTGAGTCACAGGAACGCCTGTCCATGCAGATACTACTTGAGCAATATCCTCCTCAGTCACAGTAGCTTCCACCATACCGCGCTTGTTCTGCCACTCGCTCTTCTTGGCGTCGATTTCTTCTTTCAGCTTCTGCTCCTTATCACGTAGGGCTGCAGCCTGTTCAAATTCCTCATTCTTGATGGCAGACTCCTTCTCAGTCCTGATCCTTGTGAACTCCTCCTCAAGCTTCCTTATGTCCGGGGGAGCAATGGTAGTTCCAATCCTTACTTTAGACGAAGCCTCGTCTATCAGGTCTATTGCCTTGTCCGGCAAGAATCTGTCAGATATGAACCTGTCTCCGAGCCTCGCAGCAGCCCTGACCGCTGCATCAGTTATTTTTACCCTGTGATGGGCTTCATAGCGATCTCTGAGTCCCTCGAGAATGGATATTGTCTCCTCAACCGTGGGTTCCCCCACCATGATAGGCTGGAACCGCCTTTCGAGGGCAGCATCCTTCTCCACGTACTTTCTGTACTCATCAATCGTAGTGGCGCCGATACACTGAAGCTCGCCACGGGCCAGGGCGGGTTTTAGAATATTCGCAGCATCAATTGCTCCTTCCGCTGCTCCGGCTCCGATGATTGTGTGCATCTCATCAATGAACAGAATCACGTCCCCGCCTGCTCGTATCTCATCGATAATCCGCTTTAGCCTTTCCTCGAATTCCCCGCGGAATTTCGTGCCTGCAACTATCGACCCCATGTCCAGTGCAATAACGCGCTTATTGGCCAAAACTTCGGGAATGTCTCCGCGCGCCACCATCTGAGCCAAGCCTTCAACGACGGCAGTCTTGCCTACTCCCGGGTCTCCGATAAGGACCGGGTTGTTCTTGGTTCTGCGGCTTAGCACTTGAATGACCCTTTGAATCTCCTGGCTGCGCCCGATGACAGGGTCAAGCTTTCCTTCTCCTGCCATAGCCGTAAGATCCCGTCCGAACTGATCCAGCGTCGGTGTCTTCTGCGCTGTCCGCTTACCTTTACTGCCCGGAGCGGGCACATCGCCCAGGAGGCCTGTAACCTCGCTGCGGACTTTCTCGGCATCAGCTCCCAGGCCGGTTAACACTTGTGCAGCAATACCTTCGCCTTCACGTATCAATCCCAACAGGATATGCTCTGTGCCAATATACCCCTGCCCGAGTTGCCTTGCTTCAATCATGGCCAGTTCAAGGACCTTTTTCGCCCTCGGAGTGAGGGTCAGCATCTTCACCTTCTCCGGATTTCCTGTACCTACCATTTTCTCTACAGCCTGTCTTACATCTTCCAGATTTATCCCAAGGTTTTGAAGGGCTCGGGCGGCTATACCGGTGCCTTCGGCAACAAGGCCCAGCAACAAATGTTCCGTGCCGATGACATCATGGCCAAGCCGCCTGGCTTCCCCTTGAGAGAGCTGCAAGACCCTTTGGGCCCTCTCAGTTAATCCACCAAACATCATCATCTTTCCTTCCCTTCCCTTCTAGTCCTGATTCTCTCCCGTATGAGTGTTGCCCGCCTAATATCTCTCTGTGGGGGGTCAAGCCCTTGTCCTGCTAGTTTCTGCAAATAGGCAGGCTGTGTAATTACCATGAGCTCGTTTAAGGTTTCCCCGTCAACCTCTGGTATCAGTTGCAGTTCCACACCAAGCTTCGTATCAGACAGAAGCTTTAATGCTTCTTGTGATGTCATTAACCTGGCATGGCACAATACTCCGTATGCCCTTTGAACCCTGTCCTCCAGTTGCTCCCGCATTTCCAAGATCAGCTTTTTCCTTGTGGAACGTTCCTGTTGTATGACTTGCATGGTGACTGCATGAAGACTCTCTGTCAATTCTTGTTCAGAGCGGCCCAAAGTTACCTGATTGGATAACTGAAACATGTTTCCTGAGGCTTCAGTTCCTTCACCATAAAGACCCCGAACTGCTATTCCAAGATTAGATACTGCTGAAAGCACCGCCTTTACCTGGCCTGTAGCTACCAAAGCCGGCAGATGAACCATTATGGACACACGTAAACCGGTTCCTACGTTGGTGGGACAAGCGGTAATGTAGCCAATCCGTTCATCAAAAGCATAGTCAAGTTTGCTTTCGAACAAATCATCGATCTTGTCTGCAAGCTGATATGCCTCACTTAACTGAAGGCCGGGCAAGAGAGTCTGAATGCGTATGTGGTCTTCCTCGTTCACCATCACACTGACACTCTCGTCGTCGGCTATTATTGCAAAGCGGTTCTCAGCACCCTGAGCGTGCTGGGGGCTTATCAAATGCTTCTCTACAAGAATGTGCCTGTCTAGTACGGAAGCCTCAGAAAGCCTCATGACTTCCAGCCTTGAGAGCTCAGGAACCTGGCTGACAGCCTTCTCTACTTTCCGGGCAACCCTGGCAAGATCAGCCTCAGAAGCCTGGTTAGGAAAGGGGATATTGCCCAGATTGCGTGCCAGCCTCACACGAGAACTCAACGCCACATCAGTATGAGGAGCGTTTGTGCTCATCCAAGCGCTGTATGTTCCATCTATTATGTCCTTGAGCGGCATCCGTTCTTCACCCCCTACGCTTTGTCGGAAAGGCGCTTCTCGAGGACTTTGATCTTATCACGGACGGCAGCCGCTTCTTCGTACTTCTCGTCTGATACCAGCTTTGCCAACTCCCGCCTGAGACTCTCGATCTCTCTGACCACGCCGGCAGATCCTCCAATCCTCTTGGGGACTTTCCCGGTGTGCTGACAATTACCGTGTAGTCTGCGGATGAGCGGGTCAAGCCTTGGCTCAAATTGTGTATAGCACTGACTGCATCCTAAGAAACCTCTGTCTGCAAAAGTAGAAAACGCCATCCCGCAGTTGCTGCAACCGCCTACTATATGGGCAGGTATTGATACCGGCGCCCCTATGCCGGATCCTGTCTGCAAAAGGCCTGTAAGAAGATTGGGAAACGAGAACTCTGATTCGGAAATCAGAGTCAGTTCACCCTTTTCCTTCGCACATTCCTCACACAGATGAGACTCGCTTTTCACTCCGTTTACCATTTTAGTAATGTGGACATTGGCAGGCCTCTTCTTACATTCATCACAAAGCATTTCTTCACCCCCGACAGCTCCCTCACTCCCGAAGCAGTAAAGCAAGCATAGCCTTTAGAAGGCTGGCCCGAACTGCGCTTCGGTAGTCATCAGGCGCTTTTTGAGTCTCCCTATCCAGTACAGTCCTTATGAAGACATATTCATCTACGGTTAGGAAATCTTCTTCCTTGAGTCTGAGCAGTAAGCCATCGGCCCGCCTGACGGTGATTTCATCTCCGATGTTTTCGTCAAGCACAGACAGGAAATCACGTCCGGTTCGAAAGGCTAACCTGACAATGCGTATGTAGCCGCCGCCGCCCCTTCTGGTTTCCACCAGATAGCCCCTGTCCAAAGTGAATCTTGTGTCCAGGACATAGTTTATCTGAGACGGGACGCATTCAAACATCTCGGCAAGCTCACGCCTTTGGAGCATGATCATCCCTTCAGTAGCTTCTCTCAGCAGTTCTTTAAGATACCGCTCAATGAAATCCGACAGACTGCTCAAAACTATCCCTTCCAATAGTCTGACCTTCCTTGACCTTTCTTGTTCATTATAACATAAGTAATGGCGGAAATCTCATCCGCCATAATAGCTCAAATATGACTTGGAAGCTATATCTAGCTTATTTAGCACACAGTTCCTTTGCCTTTCGCTGTATTCCTTTATTTAGTGTAGATATCCTCGTTCATGTGATAGAAGCCATTCCTTGATATGTAGCCCGCCGCCGAATCCCACCAGCTTTCCGTCACTACCCACCACGCGATGACAAGGCACGATTATAGGGACAGGATTCCCGGCAAGAGCCCGACCCACAGCCCTGGAAGCAGTCGGCATACCGATGGCCCGGGCTATGTCCCGATAACTGGCGGTAACGCCAAAAGGGATCCTACACACCTCATCAAGTACAATCCTACTGAACCCGCTCACTGCCAGGATGGGCTTGCACGTGAAATCCCTCAGCACCCCCCTGAAGTAATCATCCAGCTCAATGTGGAATTCAGCGTTATTCTTCTCTCCCGGAACAAGCCTGGCATTGGGGAATTTCTTTAGCACCCACTCCAGGCTCTCCTCTTCTTCCCCGTCAAATGCCATCTTTACAAGTCCCAGTTCGGTTGCGGCCAGCCACAGCCTCCCAATGGGGGATTCAAACCGAGACACAAAGACCCGCTGTGGTTCACTTAACCTAAGCATCGCACAGATATCCCCCTCACGTAAAGATGATATCAGAGCCTCATCATGTCCTCTACATCCGTGACAAAAATGATAGCCCCGCCTGCTTCGTATTCCATCGGCACTGCAACCGACGGCACCAACTCACCTGCAGGCCTAAACTGCGGAGCAGCCCGAAGGCGTTTGGAGCAGCATTTTCTTATGACATCCATGACCTCGTTTTCTCTGTCATCTTCCACGCCTATCAAGAAAGTAGTCCGGCCTTCGCTCATCAACCCGCCTGTGGCAGCAAGCCTTGTAGCCCCGATATGCCGCTCAGCCAGGGCGTCAAGAAGACCCGAGGCGTCACTGCCCTTTACAATGGCAATGATTAATCTCAAGCCCTCCCCTCCTTCTGATAACCAACTTTACGAAAATGGAAACGCTTCATACCCGGTCTTCCTGTGAAGTCAGGGAATTCCACGAGCCTTGCCAAGGGAATTAGAGCAAGAATGCGAAAACCCGCACCTACATAGAATGTAACATAGACTCCGAACCTCTTGTAGCATGCATCACCCAAGAAAGGCGCGATAAATGACGCAAGGTTGATGAGCATGTTGAAAACCGCGGTTGCGCTCGGGCTTCTTTCCGGTTTGGAGTATGCAAATACAAGATTGAACACTGCCAGATTAAGGCCACCCAGAACGAATCCGGATACGAGGTGCATTATGTTAAGAAACGCAACAGAAGGGGACAGCGTGTACAGGATTGGAAACACGCCTACGACTATCATACTGGCGAATAGCACCCAAACGTTGCCTCTGGATGATGCCATCTTGCCGAAATATCGTGAACCTACTACAGTCGCAACTCCTGAAAGAACAGAGAACCCGGCAATTACGGTATTTGAGAGTCTCAAGACCTCTACATGGTAAATAGACCACATGGCTGCGAGGAACCCGAATCCAAACCACAAAAGGAAAGAACTCGCGCAAAAGACCTTGAACTGTGACCCTAGCTCCTTGTCATCAAGGAGGTTCTTTATTCTGGACGTGAACCGCGCCGGCTGCTGAACATGAACCGGGCGCTCAATCAGCGGTTCACGCATTCTAGATAAAAGCACAATACCCCAACCGCCAAAGCCTGCTGCAATAAGAAACAACAGTGAGAAATTCCCTGGGAAAGGCACCCGGTCCAAAAGGCGTCCTGCCACCATGGTCCCTAGGATTCCTGTGATGCCCATAAACATGTTCCGCAATCCGAAAATCTCTCCGCGATCCTCTGCAGGAAACATGTCTCCCATCATGGCAGTCCAAGCCACTCCGGAGATGGCCCCCGGGACGGACATTAACGTCACAATACTCACGAGAAATGCAGGCTTTGCCACAGGCATGAAGGGGATACATGCCAGGACCAGATACAGAGACCTGTGGAGTCCGGCCCAGAAACGAACTGTAGGAAGCCTGGATTCCTTCTTCTCAACAAACCCTGCAGCAGGCATAAACACAATGGCGTTAACGAGGGCAGGGATGGCGGTAAGAAGGCCGACCATGAGGCTGGATGCACCAAGAGCAATGGCATACACGCCGAAAAACGGGTTAACCAGGCTAAAAGCTATGTTGCTTACCATACCCTCGAGAGTGCCGTAGGCGAAATTGTGCTTGACCTGTCCATTGACAGTTGACTCAAGAAGGCCTTCGAGCTTCCTCATCCACCGGTTGATGACTCAATCACGCCTTTCTCCGTTCTCTCTCCCATCTCTTGGCCTTTTCTTGTCATAGGACAACAGCAGAGTGATTCCTCCCACAATCAATGTGAGATAGTATGTTACACTCCGCCACAAAAGGACGAATACACCCAGAAGGGGAAACGGCACTATCGAACCGAACAGGGCTGCCAGGCTCAATTCCGCTGCCCCGCTTGATCCCGGAGTAGGCGCATAGGCTGCTGCCAAATAGAAGATACCTGCGATAGCCATCGTCTCGGCAAACGGCGGAGCGATACCGAGGCCCTGGAGAATCAGGACAGGAATGAAGAAAGCGATAGCCCACGCAATAATACTCAATAGAGAAATCAGAACAAGTGTGGAGCGCCGTTCTCTAAGAAACATGGACAAAGCATCACGAAAGTCGCACACTCCTTTTTCCACGTGCCGCATGACTGTGTCAGCAGTGGACTCGGAGATAAATTTGCTCATGAATCTGTTATTCAAAACCTTATCCATGATTATCCTTATATATTCAGGATACGCGGCAAAGAATACGCCAAGCCCGAAGAAAGAAACGTAGACCAAGAGCCCTATGAATAAGGCTGTCTCCAGACCTTTAGGAAGCGCCCAAGCCCGTCTCCTTACTAAATACCAAGTAGGAATCAAGAGCACCAAAAACAACCTGGCTAAAGCGCTTATGAGACTTTTCAAAGTTATTATCGCTGTGGATTTACCCGGTTCAAAGCCTTGTTTATGAAGGAGGTACACCTGCAGAGGCTCCCCTCCGGTATCAAAAGGTGTGACGCAAGCAGCGAACGCGCCTGCAAGAGTGATCTTCAGTGCAACCGGTAATCCGAGTCTTCCGCCGAGCGCGGCAGCAAGAACCTGAATGCGAACTGCGTCCAAAAGCCAACTCAGCGCCATGAGGCCGCCGGCGAATGCTAATTGAGATAGATCCACCTGAAACAGACTACGCCAATTCTCGCCTCTCGCTGTAACCTGCAATACAATGAAAGCTCCAAAGGCACTTAGAAGAATCGCTCCGGCGGTCCCTCTTAGCAGCCTTCTCGTATTAGTCGGCTCTTTCATATTACTCAGCCCCTCATCCCCGCATCACCGGTGCGTAGTCCTATGACCGGTGTCCCAGCTCCTCCCCGGAAGGACTGAAACTCCCCAGCCTAAGATGGGGGAATCTTGCCCGAAGCCTGTCAATCACGTTGTCTATGCCCATAGTCTCCTCTGAAGGTGCAGGTAAGGCCTGGACAAGAATGTCCGGGTCTATATTCAGGTTCCTGAGTTGTATCATATCGATTCCCAACTTGTCTATGAAATCCGAGAGAGCCTCAAACTCCTCTTCGCGATCTGTAAGTCCCGGGAATGAGAGAAGATTGAGTGACACATACACCCCGAGGCCCTTTGCCTGCTTTATTGAGTCTATCACATTACCCAGGCTGTAACCGCGAGGGCGATGGTAGGCATTGTACATCTCTTCCCTGGCGCTTATCAAGCTTACCCTTATGCTGTCCAAGCCGGCTCTCAAAACCTTAGACATTTCCGTGGTAAGGCCTGCATTTGTGTTCAGATTCAGAATACCCCGGCCGGTCCTGGCTCTAATGCAGGCAATCGCCTGACTTAGAGTTTCACCTTGGAGCAGAGGATCCCCTTCACACCCCTGGCCGAAGCTGATAATCGCATTTCCGGCTTCTTCAAGATGAGGCACTGCTATCTCCACTATTTCTTCGACCGAAGGGACAAAATCAATTCTTGATTGAGGGGAAGGGCAACACTCAGAAGGTTGGAGCGAAATACAGCCGATACAATTGGCAGAGCAAGACGGAGATATAGGAATCCCGCCCTCCCAACGCCTGTAAAACACGTTCTGCGCCGTAGGACACGAGTATGTCATAGAACACGTGGCAAGTTGTTGAAGGAGCCTGTTATTCGGACTCTCCTCAAGCCTATCCTTGACTAATCCGGGAAGATCACGGGTGTTGTACGCTTTGGGATCCCATCTTCCCGGGTCATCGGTTTGCCTGGCAGCCACGTAAGGCTTGCCGCACCGAACAGCCATGGCTGTGTAACCGTATAACGGCAGAGTGACGGGTCTTTCCCGTTCCTCCGAAACGTACGCCGGAATCAGGGTGCGAGTGAATCCTATGGGCAGCAATGCTGCTACAGCAAATCCAGGACGTTCCATCCCTTTTCCCGATACCTCTTCGTAAGTCCATACAGACAGGACTTCCCCTGAACCATGCGCCAAGCCCAGCGGATGCCGGCCCGGCAATACCACAATTGTGGATCCTTCAGGCATTGGGATCATGTCACCGGATTCAATCTCCCACATTTCGTCCCACGAACGGCCCAATGCAGCGAGATCCGGCTCCTCGAATATATTACCTTGCTCATTGGAGTATACTGTGGAAAACAAGTCTCCGGTTTCCTCAATAGATGTTAGTGAATCCATGTTCTCATCAGCTCAGCGCTCTGACGTTGTCCGCGAAAGGAGATTTCACCACAAGTTGTCTGAATTCTTCATTATTCTTGGTATGACGGAGACGTTCAATAACGAGCTCAGTCATTTCCTGCGAACCCAGATTCCCCATGGCGCGCCTCAACAGGTACATCATGTCTAATTCCTCTGGTGTGAGAAGCAGTTCTTCCTTGCGTGTTCCGGACTTGTTGATATCAATTGCAGGGAAAATACGTTTCTCAGAAAGCTTACGGTCAAGGTGCAGTTCCATGTTGCCTGTACCCTTGAATTCCTCATATATGACATCGTCCATGCGGCTGCCTGTCTCAACCAGGGCTGTAGCTATGATGGTAAGGCTTCCGCCTTCTTCAATGTTTCGCGCCGCCCCGAAGAACCTCTTGGGGCTCCGAAGCGCGTTGGGATCCAGCCCTCCTGACAGAGTCCGTCCGCTGGGCGGTTCCACAAGGTTGTAGGCTCTCGCAAGCCTTGTGATGCTGTCCATCAGAATCACTACGTCTTTTGAGTGTTCCACTTGCCGCTTTGCCCGTTCCAGAACCATCTCAGCTACTCTTATGTGGTTCTCAGGCGGAAGATCAAAGGTAGAACTCATTACAAGGCCTTTTACAGACCGCTCCATGTCTGTTACTTCTTCAGGACGCTCATCGATAAGCAGGACCATGAGGACTACGTCAGAATTATTGGTAGTGATTGAGTTGGCCAGCTTCTTGAGGACAGTTGTCTTGCCTGCCTTAGGAGGTGAGACTATGAGGCCGCGCTGTCCTTTTCCGAGAGGCGCCACCAGGTCTATCATACGGGTGGTTATCTCTTTTGGGGTGATCTCCAGGTGCAGTCTTTCATTAGGGTATATCGGAGTAAGATCCTCGAAGAACAGCCTCCTTGTGGCAGTCTCAGGGTCAGCCCCGTTTACTGCCTCTACCCTAAGGAGAGCAAAGTACTTCTCATTGTCCTTCGGGGGCCTTATCTGACCGGATATGTCATCCCCCGTACGGAGGGCGAATCTTCTTATCTGTGAAGGTGAGACATAAATGTCATCAGGGCTCGGATTCAAACCTGCTACTCTTAGAAAGCCGAATCCGTCATTCATTATCTCCAATATCCCGTCACCAAAAAGCAGCCCTTCGCTTTCTGCGCGTACTTTCAGTATCTCGAAAACCAATTCCTTCTTTCTGAGCTTTGACACTCCGGCGATACCCAACTTCCGTGCGACCTCATATAATTCCTGGATGGTTTTGGCTTCAAGGTCGCCGAGGTTCATCACCGGATCCTCATTGTGGTTTTGACCATTTCGCGCCATGCACGTATCATTCCTTTTCCTAAAGTTTTTGTGAGACTGTCGAGCTTCTCACGAGATTCCCTTTGCTTTCGAACCTCTCGACCCATTCAAGGCACGGAATCGGCAAGGACAAAAAGAATCGCCTCACCTCTCAGATAGAGAAATATCTCTACGCCTAATACACGTTATTCTTGAAAAGTTGCCATGGAGACTTCATTGGAATTGAAAAGCCCCTCTTGAGACTCATGACGACTGCGGACAAACAGGTATCGTTACTTGAAGACCACAATACCGAGACATAAAGACAGTGTGGGATGACGGACTGACGTCGCATTAAACTTCGTCACCCAAACTTGGATTCCTTCAAAAAGTTTAGAGCCGCCTCGATAAAGTCACGCCTATTATTCCCTTAGTTCTCCTGATTAAACCCTGCATACTTCAGAATCGCCTTGACAAACTCAGAGAATAGCGGGTGGGGACGGTTAGGCCGTGACCTAAACTCAGGATGAAACTGAGTTCCCAAAAACCACGGATGGCCTTTTAATTCCATGATTTCAATATGACGTCCGTCAAGAGACATTCCTGACACTACCATACCTGAAGCTTCCAGCATATCCTTGTATGCAGTATTGATTTCAAATCTGTGCCTATGCCGCTCATGGATAACATCGGTTTGGTAAGCCGCTTCTGCAAGAGAGCCTGGAGCAACTCTACATGGCAAGGATCCCAATCTCATCGTGCCGCCGAGTTCTGAAACACCCTCCTGGCCGGGAAGACACCGGACTATCGGATGAGGACTATCAGGATCACACTCTGTGGTATGTGCGTTTTCGAGCCCCAGGACTAACCTGGCATATTCCACGACAGCGCATTGAAGCCCCAGGCAAAGCCCGAAGAAGGGCACCTTGTTCTCTCTGCCATAACGCGCAGCGACGATCTTGCCCTCAACCCCTCTGCATCCAAATCCTCCGGGAACCACAATACCGTGGACACCACCGAGAATCTCCTCTGGGTCATCAGTCTCGAGGAGTTCCGAATTCACCCACGAAATATCCACCTGTGTCTCCAAAGCGATGCCTGCGTGTCTCAAAGCCTCGACAGCGCTTAAATACGCATCAGGCAATGTTACATACTTCCCTACAATAGCGATTCGGACAACACGTTTTGGGTTAAGCAATGCGAAGACCATGTCTTGCCACTCTGCAAGGTCTCCCTCACCTGCCAGGCTTTGAAGGCCCAATCGTTCAATTACGATGTCATCTAATCCTTCGCTCTCGAAAGCCAAAGGCACCTCGTACATTGTCTCTGCATCGAGATTCGGTATTACCGCCCGTTCATCTATGTCGCAAAACAAAGCAATTTTTGCTTTGATTTCGCGAGACAACGGACCTTCAGAACGTGCGACTATCACATCAGGTTGTATTCCGATACTCCTGAGTTCCTTGACACTATGCTGCGTGGGTTTTGTCTTTAGCTCTCCTGCCACTTTGAGATAAGGCACCAGAGTCACATGGACGTACATGACACTCTCCCGTCCCAGGTCGCTGCGGAGCTGTCTGATAGCCTCAAGGAAGGGGAGACTCTCAATGTCGCCGACTGTGCCTCCGATTTCAACCAGCACTACATCGGCGCCGGACTCTTCTCCCGTTTGAGTAATCCTGGATTTGATTTCGTTTGTCACATGCGGAATGACTTGAACGGTTCCGCCGAGAAAACCGCCTTTGCGCTCCCGACTGATTATGGACCAGTATATCATACCTGTAGTGATGTTATTGCCTCTGCCAAGATCTACATCGATGAATCTCTCATAGTGGCCGAGGTCCAGATCCGTTTCAGCGCCGTCCTCTGTAACGAACACCTCTCCATGTTGATAGGGACTCATTGTGCCGGGATCCACATTAATGTATGGATCAAGCTTTAATGCAGTCACTCGAAGGCCTCTGCTTTTCAAAAGCCTGCCTATGGATGCGGCAGTAACGCCTTTCCCCAGTCCTGAGACAACTCCGCCGGTCACAAATACATACTTTGCCAAGGTTCCCTTTCCCTCCTGCTGAAGATACAACCACTGACTTCTGCAAATTGCTCCCTGTAGTAAGCCGGCCACCGCAAACTGCTTACAGCTTGAACACGTATATCGTGGTATCTTCAGGTAGCTCATCCGGAGTCAGCTCAAGTTGGTTACAATCCAGCCTTACTACGTTATCAAAACCTTCGAGGAACTTATCTACCGTTGCAATAGGCCAATCGCGAACAGTCTCTGTCTTGTAATGCATGGGTATTACAACTTTCGGGCGAGCGGCTTCGACAAGTTTCTTGGCGCCCGCTGCATCAATCGTATAATAACCTCCGCAAGGGACAAAGAGCACATCCACCGGCTTGATGGCGTTAAGTTGCGAAGGAGCGAGATCATGCCCGATATCACCCATATGGACCATCCTCACCCCATCGACCTCGATGATGAAAACCTGGTTCCGGCCGCGCTTTGCGCCGTGTTCAGTGTCATGCCATGTCTCAATGGAATAGATGTTGACTCTCTCATCTTTGTATTCTCCCTGGCCTTTTAGAATCACCGGGTTCCCTTTTACCACCGAAACGTTGCTGTGATCGAAATGATCGTGACTGGACGTCACAACATCGGCAAACGTGTCAGGAAGGCAGTAGCCTACACTCTCATCAAACGGGTCAGTAAGGACCTTCACACCGGATGGCGAAGATATACGAAAACATGCATGCCCAAACCACCTAATCTGCAGTTTCGCCGTCATTTTGCCCCTCCCCTTCCGTACTGGGAATCACACCGTAGTGTTTAAGGAGAACCACTGTAGCCCTATTCCCCAAAAGACCGGCAAAGCCCAAATATGCCATGCAGAACACAGGCGGGGCAAACCTCAGAGACAAAACAGCCACTCCCACCTGAAATACTGCAATAATAAGAGAATAAAAAGGGTTAGCCAGTGTAAGTAATGCAGCGTTCTTAAGGGTTTGTCTGAATCCCGCGTCTTGATTGACGATAACCGGAAACAAATACGTTGAAACCATGGCCACGAACATCAAGACGTACGCAAAAACCAATGCGACTACTTTTGGCAGCCAAGTAGGCCTTGCCAAGAACCATACTATATCAAGTACCAAGATACTTGCAAGGGTTACTTGAGCGCCGGATACCGCCAGGCTCCTCCAGAAAAGCTTCCTTGCACCTTCAATGAAGTCTCTCGGCACAACATAATCACCCCGAAGGATGAGATTCGTCACATAAAAACCTGCGCCTATCAACGGAGATGTCACGACAATTACCAGGGGCAGCAGGACAAGAAAAGACTCTGTGAAAAGAGTGACGAGGAAAATTACGGCTGCGGTTACAGCAAACCACACTACACTCACCGCCAGCACAGTGCCGAGGTATCCATAAGTATCCTTGAGCGCGCCCAAAATGACGGCTCCTGCTTGCCGAATCTCATCTCTAAACCTCTTCATTATCCATCTCCGGTCTCAACGTTTTCCCGCTTTTACATCTCATGAGGAGCAGATATGCCAAGGAGGCCAAGGACATTGGCAAGCACTATTCTAACTGCCCCGGAAAGCGCAAGTCTCGCCATGGTCAAATCAGAATCTTCGTTGATTACTCTATGGCTATTGTAGAACGAATGGAAAAGCCCTGCAAGATCCAATGCGTAGCCGGCTAATCTATTCGGCGTACGCTCAATGGCGCTCATTGCTACTTCGTCAGGATAAGCTGCAAGTTTCCGCATGATGTCAAGTTCAGAATCCTCGATGAGACAGGACAGGCCCGATCCGTCCACCCCGGAAAGCTCTATGCCCTTCTCCTCCGCCTGCCTGAAGATACTGGAGATCCTGGCATGGGCATACTGAATATAGTAGACAGGGTTGGCTTGCGAGTGTTCTTTGGCAAGGCCAAGGTCGAATTCCAGGTGGCTTTCGATGTTTCTCATCAACAGAAAGTAACGGGCAGCGTCGCTACCGGCCTCATCTATGAGATCATCCATAGTGACGAACTCCCCGGCACGTTTTGACATTTTGACACGTTCGCCGCCGGACATAAGAGAAAGGAATTGAAGGAGCAACACTTCCAGGCTGCTGCCGGGATACCCCATGGCTTCCAGGCCGGCACGGGTCGGTATGACATGGCCATGGTGGTCAGGGCCCCATATGTTAATCAACAGGTCGAATCCCCGCTCAAGCTTATTCTTATGGTACGCTATGTCTCCGGCAAGGTATGTGTAGTCTCCGTCGCTCTTTACCAAGACTCTGTCTTTCTCATCACCGAATTCAGTGGTACGCAACCAAAGAGCGTCAGCTTCCCGGTATACCATGCCCCTCTGTTTCAAGAGCTCAATAACCTCTCTGACTGCGCCTCTATCTACAAGCTTCCTTTCGCTGAACCATACGTCAAATTCCACCCCGAAACGGGAAAGCGAAGCCTTCTGATCCGCAAGCATATGGGAAAGTGCGAAATCCCGGAAGAACTTGGCTCTATCTTCCGAATCCATGCCTTCAAGCTCCTCGCCGTGCTTTTCCATAGCCAGGCGAGCTATGTCAATTATGTAGGTACCTTGGTATCCCGACTCAGGGAACTCGACATCTTCCCCCTTAAGCTCAAGATATCTCAGTTCGCAAGATCTGCCCAGCACATTGATTTGGCCTCCGGCATCATTTATGTAGTACTCAGTGGAGACATCATAACCTGAGGCCTTAAGGATATTCGCCAGACCGGCGCCTACTGCAGCAGCCCTTGCATTTACTATGTTCATGGGGCCTGTAGGATTCGCACTGACAAACTCCAGGAGAATCCTGGTGCCATTTCCGATCCGGGATGTGCCATATGTGGGACCTGCTTTCAGAATAGTCCTCACAACGTCTTCCAGCCACCTGCGCCCCAAAAAGAAGTTGATGAATCCGGGGCCTGCGACTTCCACACGCTGAATATAGCGAGCCGCATCTCTCCCTATCTCCATATGGCCTACTATTGCCTGAGCAATATCCCTGGGTTTCCTCTTTACCTTTCCTGCGAGGACGAGAGCGATAGGTGTAGCGAGATCTCCGTGGGCTTTCTCCCGCGTATACTCCACCGGAATATCCCCGGCAGTGAAATCCCCCGGCACACCGGGAATTCCGGACCTCGCCAGGCCGGCAATGATCCTGCTTCGGATTTCACACCTTACATCATCAACTATATTGTACAACCTGGTCCCCTCCCGCAGGCCCACATGCTAAGCATGAGTTCATTAGTTTTCGCCGGTTTTCCGATTGTCTTGGGTGGCCCCGCACGGTACGCACGTTTTCTGAGGCCGGTGATTGCAACGAGGGGTGTCAAAATCCGGCTACCGGCCTACGGGCCGGATTTTGTCAAGGCGACGCGCTTGGGGAGCCGTCCCCTTAGTGCAACACCGGCAACCCCCAACGGTACGTACACTTTCTGGAACCGGTGATTACTTATGGTGTTCCACTTAGGGGTTAAACTCACGTTCCCTATTATAGCATAGATGAGTCTAATACTCCCATTATCTCGTCTTCTCCCTCAAAAGGGCCGACTGCAGCCAGACTCAGTTTCTCTTTTTGAAGCAAGTCCCCTGCCACACTTTGGATCTCATTTGCGGTAACAGCCTCAATCCGTTCAAGGACTTCCTCAACCGGGATTATCTTGCCTGACAACACCATATGCCCGCCATGTCTGAGAGCCAGGCTGAGAGTATCCTCCAACCTCAAGGAGAGGCTGCCTTTATAGAAATCCTTTGCCATGCGGAGTTCATCCTGTGTTATGGGCGTCTCTCGGATTCTTTCCAATTGTTCAAGAATCACCTTCACCGCGTCCTCGCCCCTTTCAGGATCAACGCCTGCGTAGATACGGAATAATCCGGTGTCCTGGTAGGGTGAATACTGAGATCCTACTGAATATGCAAGCCCTCGTTTCACTCGAACCTCCTGGAATAACCGGGAACTCATTCCTTGGCCCAGGACGACATCGAGCAACTCCAGCATATAACGGCTGGGATGAAGCCGGGAATATCCCGGAAAACCCAGCACGATATTGGCTTGCTTGGTGTCGCGATTCTCCACTCTCACGGATGGCCCGCAAATTCTCGTATCAACCGGCACAAACGTCTTCTTCTCACGGCCTGCCCTCCCGTGGAAATAGCCGGCAATAACTTGATTTGCTTCTTCTTGTGATATGTTTCCCGCAGCTGAGACTACGATGTTTCCAGGATGATAGAAGGTGTGGAAGTAATCAAGAATTGCCTCCCTGGACATGGCGGTAATTGAGTCCAGGGTTCCTGCTATGCTACTTCCCATGGGATGGTTAGGCCATACCAGATCCTCCAGCATCTCATGGACCCATGAATCAGGCCTGTCTCTTACCATCTTTATTTCTTCAATAATGACTCCCCGCTCCCTTTCTATCGATTCGTCCAGGAAGAGAGAATCCAGGACGATATCTGCGAGGACATCTACACCCAGCAAGAACTCACTTGCAGGCACTTTTACCAGATAGCATGTGGTCTCCTTGTCAGTGAAACCGTTAATTGACCCGCCGACACCTTCTATTGCCTGAGATATTTCCAGATTATCCTTTCTTTTCTTGGTACCTTTAAACAAGAGATGCTCAATGAAATGAGAAACCCCGCATGCCTCAGATGCTTCATACCTGGCGCCCGCGCCAATCCAGATAGTGCAAGACGCAGACCGCATTTGAGGCATTTCATAGGTCACAACCCGGAGCCCGTTTTCCATTGACCGGACAGTAAGCATAGTCAATCACCTCTGGATTAGCTTCTCCGATTTCAAAAAAGAGAAAACGCCCCCTACGGTTTAGCGCCCAATCTTCAGTACAGGGGGCGGATTTCATGCTCTCTTCCGGATAAGCCTTGGAATTCCATGTCTGGCTTGAACGTCGGTTAGGCTCTCTTCTTTCTGACTATTTCCTTGACCTTCATGAGACGCGTGAGGTTGCCCCTCTCAACCTCGTCAAGTTTCATCACTATATATCTGACCGTCTCTTCGAGGTTAGGAATAACTACATACTCTAAAGCATTCACCCTTCGCCTGGTCTTTTCCAATTCGTCAGCCAGGAGTTCAATGCTTTTCTCAACTTCTGCAAGCTCCACCAATTTCGGCACGATTCGCGTCAAGCCTTCCACAGCATCGTCCAAAGCCGCAGAAGTCCCAAAAAACCCGTAAGGATATACGTCTTGAGCTTCTCCAATCACCCATGAAAGCTCAGGCACTTTAACGTTCATAATGTTTCTCGAGGCTGCCTCTATCCTGGATTGAGCCCTGGATACCAAGAGAGCTCCTTCCATCGCTTCTCTGCTCATCGTAGCTCTTGATTCGAGGAATGCAGGTAGCGCACGGGCAAGGGCTGCCTCGACCTCCTCGCGGAGTTCATGTTCTTTCCTTATCAACTCCAGAAAGTGCTTCATAAGCTCATCCAGCTTATCTTTCAGCAGTTTATGTCCTCGTTCTGCCATCACCAACCGCTTTCTTGTGGCAAGAAGCTGCATCCGTGTGGCGCTTACTCTAATCTCCATAGCTATTCCAGAGCTGAGCCTCCCTCCTCAAACGGGCCGTACCCGCTCTTAATACGCCTTTTCACTACGCCGAACGCGTACCGGGCAGGTACTTCTCGATGTACTCCTCACGGATCCTCTTTAGCTCTCTGACAGGTAGAAGCGTCAAGAGTTCCCAACCCAAATCGAGTGTCTGCTCTATCGTCCTGTTCTCTTCAATGTCCTGGTTCACATACCGCATCTCAAACTCATCAGCAAACTTGGAGAACTTCTTGTCATCTTCAGACAGGGCAGCCTCGCCGAGGATGGCAGCAAGTTCCTTTGCATCTTTCCCTCTGGCATAGGCGGCGTAAAGCTGATTCATGGTATCAGCATGGTCCTCTCTCGTCTTCCCCTCGCCGATCCCTTTATCTTTCAGCCTTGATAACGACGGCAGAACGTCAATCGGCGGATATATGCCTTTACGATGGAGTTCCCGGGCAAGCAGTATTTGGCCCTCTGTGATATAGCCGGTCAAGTCGACTATAGGGTGGGTTTTGTCATCTTCGGGCATAGTGAGAATTGGGATCTGAGTTATGGACCCTTTCCGTCCCTTGATACGTCCTGCTCTCTCATACATGCCGGCAAGGTCTGTATACATATATCCCGGGTACCCGCGACGGCCTGGCACTTCCATTCGCGCTGCGGAGACTTCTCGTAGCGCCTCCGCATAGTTAGTTATGTCAGTGAGGATAACAAGTACATGCATATCCTTTTCAAACGCCAGATATTCCGCAGCAGTAAGAGCCATTCGCGGAGTGGATATCCGCTCAATAGCCGGGTCGTCGGCAAGGTTGACGAAAAGCACGGCACGTTCAATCGCGCCTGTCCTTCTGAAGTCTGAGATAAAATAGTCAGCTTCCTCAAATGTGATACCCATGGCGCCGAATACGACACTGAACTTCTCCTCTGTGCCGAGGACCCTTGCTTGCCTTGCTATTTGAGCAGCAAGTGCAGCATGGGGAAGTCCGGAACCGGAGAAGATCGGAAGCTTCTGTCCCCTTACAAGGGTATTGAGGCCGTCTATGGCGGAAATCCCTGTCTGAATGAATTCTGAAGGATAGTCCCTGGCATAGGGATTTATCGGGTTTCCGTTGATGTCCACCTTCTTCTCAGGGATAATCTGAGGGCCGCCGTCCCGTGGCCTGCCGAATCCGTCAAAAACGCGGCCCAGCATATCCATGGACACGCCAAGCTCTATGCCACGCCCTAAGAATCTGACCTTGGCAGTTGCAAGGTTCAAACCGGCTGACCCTTCAAACAACTGCACCAACGCCTTTGTACCGTCTGCCTCAAGCACCCTGCCTCGTCTGACCTCATCTTTGGAGACTTCAATTTCCACCAGTTCACCGTACTTGATGCCTTCAACTTGCTCCACAACCATTAGTGGGCCGGCGACTTCAGAGACTGTTCTGTATTCTTTAAGCAACTTCCTCACCACCCTCCACTGCCTGGGTCAGGCCGGCAAACGCAGCCTTCATCTCGTGAAACACGCTGTTCAATCTCTCGTCCTCGTGTTCAGGAATATACTTCATCCTGGCTATGTTGTCTCTGACTTCCAGCTTCATGACTGCGCCGAAATCAACACCTGCTTCCACCGCATTCATAGCAGAATGATGAAAGTCGAGAATAGCCTTAAGCATAAGCCTTTGCTTGTTGAGAGACGTATACGTGTCTACCTCGTGGTACGCATTCTGGTGGAGGAAGTCTTCGCGTATGGATTTTGAGGTCTCCAGCGACAACCTATCCTTAATGGATAAGGCATCCACACCTACAAGTCTTACGATTTCCTCCAGATCCGCCTCTTCCTGCAGGAGTTGCATGGCTTCCTTTCGCAAATCCCCGAAGTCGGCTCCAACTGTCTTGGAGAGCTGTTCCTCCAAGCGCTCAAGATAGAGCGAATAGCTTATCAGCCAGTTAATTGCAGGGAAATGACGCCTTGCAGCCAGTGTTGCATCCAGGCCCCAGAACACCTTCGCCACCCGGAGCGTTGCCTGGGCAACAGGCTCTGATAGGTCACCGCCGGGAGGAGATACAGCTCCGATAGCAGTCAGTGTGCCTTCTCTCCCGTCAGTCCCGAGACACTTGACACGTCCGGCACGCTCATAGAACTCTGCTATCCTGGAACCAAGATACGCAGGGTAACCCTCTTCACCGGGCATTTCCTCAAGTCGTCCTGAAATCTCACGAAGAGCCTCAGCCCACCTGGAAGTCGAGTCCGCCATTAAAGCTACATTATAGCCCATGTCGCGGAAGTACTCGGCTATCGTAATACCCGTGTAAATTGAGGCTTCACGGGCTGCAACAGGCATGTCCGAAGTATTCGCTACAAGCGTTGTCCTCTTCATAAGAGGCTCGCCTGTGCGCGGGTCAGTGAGCTTGGGAAAATCCATGAGAACCTCAGTCATTTCGTTTCCACGTTCCCCGCAGCCGACGTAAACAATGATGTCTGAGTCCGCCCATCGTGCCAACTGGTGCTGGACAACTGTCTTTCCGCTGCCAAACGGCCCCGGTACGCAGGCGGCTCCGCCTTTGGCCACCGGGAAGAACATGTCTATGATACGTTGCCCTGTGACAAGCGGCGCGTAGGGAGGAAGTTTCTCCGCATAAGGTCTTCCTCGCCTGACAGGCCAGCGGGTAAGCATGGTAATATCCTTTACACCGTCGCTTGTTTCGATTGTCGCCACCACGTCCCGAACGGTGAATTCGCCTTCCTTGATGTGTCGAACCGTACCTCTTACACCATGGGGAACCATTATCCTGTGTTCGACAACTGTGGTCTCTTGGACGACACCAAGAATATCACCGGGTTCTACGGAATCCCCGGGCTTTACCTTGGGTTGAAAATACCACTTGCGTTCGTGGTCTATACCGGGCAATTCGATTCCGCGTTCAATACGGTCGCCGACGCGGTCCTTGATCTGGTCAAGAGGCCTCTGGATTCCGTCGTATATCGCCTCTATAAGCCCAGGCGCCAGCTCTACGGAAAGAGCTTCACCGGTAGTGTAAACAGGTTCGCCGGGCCCGAGGCCGGCAGTCTCTTCATAGACCTGGATTGACGCCTTGTCACCATGCATTTCTATGATTTCGCCGATGAGCCTCGTTTCGCTCACCCGCACTACGTCGTACATTTTTGCGTTGCCCATTCCTTCCGCTATGACCAAAGGCCCTGAGACCTTTACAATCCTTCCTTCATCCATGCTAGCTCCTACCCTCTCTCCTGGAATAAGATGTCGGCTCCCACAGCCTTTTCCACGATCTTCTTCATCCGCGTCCGTGCAAGCCCTGTCGAACCCTCAATTCCCGGGATTATCGCCACTGCGGGAAGGGGATGATCTTCAAACGCCTCTACCAATTCAGGCAGTATCTTTGCTGCCCGTTCAGTGAGGAAAACCACCCCGTACCTGCTCTTTTTCAGCGCAGCCATAATCTTTTCGCCTTCCTGGGGCCCGGTTAGGGTAAATATGTCCGCTCCAAGGGAACGAAACCCCAAGACAGCTTCTTCCTCACCAACTACTGCCATCTTATACATAGGCATCACGTAGCCTTTCCCTCATGGTATCCCTGGACACGCCGGCTGCCTTACCGGCAATTACCAATCGGGCAACCCTAATCTCCTGCTGTTTGGCAAGAATATACCCGATTAGCGGCTCCGGGCCTAATGGAATGTACCTGGCTTGCCGGATTGCCCGGCTTACAGCTTCTTCAAAGAATCGCTCTATCTCGGAAAGGGATTCTCCTTCCTCAACCAGTTTCAATCCGCGCCCGGCGATAAACTCATACCCTGTACCCGACAACACATCCATTAGCGCATCAGCGGATTCGTCTTCATAAGCGAGGCTGAGCTTCGCATGATCTATGTTGCCGCCTGCCACGAAAGCATGATCCAGGAGCCACTTATCTCTTTTCATTTTCCTGGCTCTTAAGAATATCGAGATATTAAGGAAGTCTATCTCCCTCTGTACTTGCTCAATTAAAAATGGAATTCCGATAGCCTGTGCCAAATCCAGCAAAGCCTCATGCATAACCCTGTCAATCACGATATCAATGACTTCAGGGGAAGGACGCAGAGAATGAACGGCTTCAGCCTTTTCTATTGCAGAAGCAAACTCAAGCGGCAATTCACGTGTCTCGCCTGCCACAGCCTTACTGATGGCTTCTGTACTTAGAGTCCCAAAACGAGACAAGGCGATTCCAGGCGAAACATTATAAACCTTTGCCTTCAGCATGACTTTCAAGTTATGGTAATCATGCCGCAAGGTAACAAGCTTCGAAAGCCTCTCATCAGGACTGGTCTCTCTGATAAAGCGAAGCAGCTTTGATTCCTCTTGTTCCAGAACCTCATCTATAGCTAAGAGCTCCTTCGCGAGACTGTCGACATGGGCATAACCGGCTTCCTCCAGTACCTTGAAAGCGCTCTGGACATCGGAAGCGTCAATCATGCGCTCATATGTCGCGCGATCCAGAAGCCCGGCCTCAACAGCCCGCGTTCGGCCTACAGCGTATGCATACTTTTCCTCAAGTCCCAGCAATTCATCACCTCCGGACGCAAGAGCCTTCTCAGTTAAAGAGAATTGCTGCTACATCAATTAGCAGGGCCTCATATTCCCTGGCCAGGATAGCGTCGAAAGTACAATTAACCTCGACTCTTCCGGAGCTCAGGACAAACCCTCCGATGAAATCTCCTGAAGTATCACCTAACCGAACCCTGCCTTTTCGGCTTGCCTTCGCAAGCTCGGCATTGACTTCCGCCACGATTTCTTCACCGATTGCCGACCGGTCCCGCTCTGACATGATAACGTCTCCGCCGGTGTCGCCTGCGGCTTCGAATAAGGACTGCTTAAGATGGTTTCTATACACCTCAGGTTCAAGAGACGCCAGCCGCCTCTTGGCGCAAGAGAACGCTTCCTCAATCAGCTCCTCTTTTGCGGTAAGCAATTGCCGCCTGGCATCCAGGTCAGCCAGAGTACTGATACGTCTCGCATTCTCCCGGGCCTTCTCTCTGGCTTTAGCCAACTCTTCATCACGCTTCCTCGCAGCTTCTGCCCGCGCTTCCCGGAGAATCGTTTCTGCGTCACATTTGGCAGTTTCTATAATCTCGTCAGCCCTTAGTTGTGCTTCTTGAAGGATCGTGTCCTTCATTTTCTCCAGCGCTTCCATTTATGCTGCTCCTCCAAATTGAACGCCAAAGAGAACCAGAAGCAGAGTCGCAAGGAATGCCAGCACTGCGTAAGTCTCAACCATAGCGGCGAAAACCAGAGGCTTCCCAAGTTCTTCAGGACGCTTCGCGACTACGCCGAGGCCTGCAGCCGCCACCTTGCCTTGATAGATGGCTGAAAGAAACCCTACCATTGCAATGGGCATGGCTGCTGCGATTGCAAGCCAACCTTCAGAGGTAGTCAGCCTAATGATATTTCCGCTGAAAACCCCCATTTTCATCATGAGCAAGAATCCTGCAAGCGCTCCGTATATGCCCTGAGTGCCTGGAATAACCTGCAGAAGAAGAACTTGTCCGAACTTGTCAGGGTCTTCCGTCACCACACCGGATCCTGCAGAGCCTACCAGAGCCACGCCGATTGATGATCCGATCCCCGGAAGGACAAATGCTACAGCAACTGCGAAGAACCCCAAGACCATTCCTACTGTGATTGACATATCTTTCTATGCCTCCCCTTCCTCCACAATCTCAATGTACTTTGTCTTCTTACTAAAAGGCCTGAACCTTCTGCCTCCGCCTTCAAAGAACTTCCCATAGAACTCTACGTACTGCAATCTACTGGAGTGGACGTATGAACCGATTACGTTAATCGCCAGATTAAATACATGCCCTATGACGAGGACCACAAGCATGGGAATCCATCCGACGAACCGGATTGAGAGGAAACGCTTTGCCATATCGTTAACTACCATCGCAATTACAGATGAGGCAAGGCCCAAAGCCAACAGCCTCGAATACGACAGTATGTCGCTGACGTAACCTGTCAGGTCATATAGGCTCAGGATCCCTGACCCTAACCTCTTGATGATGTTCTTGTGCGCTCTCCCCTGGGTGGCAATGAGTCCGCCTGCACCTGCTATCGCCAGCCACTTTCCGACTTGACTCATCGTAGGATTACCCAAAGCAGACCCGCCCAGCAATAGAAGGAATCCTGTTAAGAAAGGATACCACAAGCCTTGATCAAATATCGCTTCCTTCAGATTGCCCTGTCTGATATTGTAATAGAGCTTCATACCGATACCGACATAGATTTGCACGAGGCCAAGGGCAAAAGACACAATAAGCATGAGCAAGGGATCATCCAGCGGACTGAACCAAATAGGAGCTATACCGAAAAGGTCGCCGAACCACGAACCGGTCACAGCTCCCACCAGCACACATGCGGCTCCGCATATTGCCATCATTTTGAAGAGCTTCTCCGCAGTCCCCGCCATCCTAATTTTCCTCAGCAGAAGCAAGCAGACTATGCTGAGGATAATCCCGTATCCGGCATCCCCCAGCGCCATCCCGAAGAATATGAAAAAGAACGGCATGGCGGCAAATGAAGGGTCCAAGGTTCCGGGCCTGGGCATTCCGTAGACTTCGGTAACTGCCTCAAAGGGTGCAACACGTGCCGGGTTGTCCAAAATGACGGGAGGATTCTCATCTTCAAACGGGTCACGCGCTTCCACATGAACCAAATCGTATTCTGACTGCACCGCTTTTTCCACTTCAGGCAGAGTATCCTCACATACCCACCCTTCTATCAAGAACGCAGTGCGTGTTGCAGGACATTCAGCAGCCAGGGTCTTCCTGTCCAAGGCAAGGGATACACGGTCATAGGCTGAGTAAATCCTGATACGCTCCTTGAGCAGCCCCTTTGCTTGCTCATTAAGCTCTGCCACTTCCCGGTCAATCTCAGACAGCCTTTGCTCTATTCTCCCGATAGCCTCTTTCGGTGTGCCCTGTACCTCAGGAAGAAGCTCAGGGAGTATGCTGTAAGCTGAGAGCGCCTGGCGCACTTCATCCCTGTCTTCACTGAGACAGATTACCATGACAGGGATGTTGCGCGATCCCGGTGACAGGCCGGGCACTAAATGTGCACGCGGGCACGATTCCTTAAGTTGAGTTGCAATATTATCATGAAAACGCGATGGGAATGTATAGAGATCAACTGATATCCGGCTCGCTGCGGCTAACTTGGAGACAGGTATGTCCAGCCATTCCCATGGGATGAGTTGATCGTGGTTGTCCAGGAGACGGGCTTCCTCATTACTCCTCTTTGAAAGCTCTTCATCGAGTCTTCTACACTCTTCGTAAACCGCGTGCGCTTCCTCGACCTTACTCCCCAAGTCATCAAAGGTTGAGCCCGGGAGATACACCTTTCCCCCGGCAAATTGCTCAATGATGTTCTTCTTGATCCTCTCGAATCTATCAAAAAAGTCTATACAGAACTTCAGTTCAGTGAGTGCCCTTGATAGCTCTTCCTGTTCCTTGCCGAGGCCTTGTCTGACTTCAGATAGCTGACACCACGAGTGTTCCTCGGGTTCAATCTCGGTCTGTTCAATCTCGACCACGCCGACATCTTGTAACACTCGAATGACTCCGTCGGCGCAAGATACAGGCGCGACAAGCGACACCTTCTTCATATTAGCGATTGCCACTTGACGTCACTATCCTCTCCACTACTAAGTCGGCAGCACGAGGGATGTTAGCCCGTGCCGCATCACGCAGTCCACGGCAGAGCTCATTACTTCGTCTCAACGTCTCAGCAGCTTCACCCTGTGCTCTGGCGTCTTCAGCATCAATTATGGATTTCCCCTCAGCAGTTGCCTCAGCCTTCGAGTTCTCTATAAGAGTTCGCGCAGATACGCGAGCATCTCGAAGGATGCCTCGTGCCCGCTCCTCTGCTTCTCTCACAATTTCATCGGCACGAGATTCAGTTTGCTGAAGCTGCCTGAGGACTTCGTATGCCAAAACTCTCACCCCCAGCCTACAGCCAATTCCACTCTATCATATAGCAGAAACCGGACTATAGCAACAGTAAAACACCAAGCAGCCTGAGTATGGGTTCATTAGTATTCGCTGGTTTTCCGATTGTCTTAGGTGGCCCCGCACGGTACGTACATCAGGGAGAGTCAAAGACTGCACGCATTCCGCATGATTCCACAATTTCTTTATATTCGCGAGAGGCTCCTCATATCCTCCCGGAAATTCTATCTGAGTCTTGGAACTAGTTTTCACAAACCACGTTCTATATTACTGAAGTGGAGAGATGAGTCCCTGTTTTCGAGTTTTTTCTACCTCCAACATATCCACGCCAAAAGACCACCCTAAACCCGGCGAGAGCCGCTTCTGGCACAGTATTACCCCAAGGTGCCAGCCAGGCGGCTCTTGCTTTCTTCATGTTTTTCACGTAATAGGTATCCGTTATGTGGAGACGCCATGCTCCGGATTCGCTCGTCTGATTGCCGATAGGTGCTCTCCTGCCTCTACCGCAGCTATTGCGCCATCACTGACAGCAGTCACAACTTGTCTCAGTGATTTTGCCCTGACATCCCCGGCAGCCAGTAATCCCGGGGTACGCGTTCTCATTCTGTCATCCGTAACAATGTAACCCCTTGCATCAGTATCAACCATACTCTTTACAAACTCAGTATCAGGACGGCTACCGATTGCCACAAATATGCCGTCAGCTTCTACAAGCCTGGTATCACCTGTCCTTACATCCTTTACGATTACACCTTCGACTTTATTCTCTCCAAGAATCTCACTGACCACAGAATGCCAGCAAAACTGGATCTTGGGGTTGCTGAAAGCGTCATCTTGGAGCACTTTTGTCGCTCTAAGTTCCCCTCTTCTGTGAACAACGGTAACCCGTCGCGCAAATTTCGTAAGGAATAATGCTTCGACTATAGCCGAGTCTCCTCCTCCGATTATCAGCACTTCTTTCTCACGGAAAAACGGCCCGTCGCAAGTGGCGCAGTAAGATACCCCCATGCCTCTGAGCTTGTCCTCACCGAGAACTCCCAGGCTCATAGGAATTGTTCCTGTGGCAACGATGACCGTGCGGGCGGTAAGTTCGCCTTCGCCGGAAATCACGGAAAAGCGTCCCTTGCTGTCCTGAGAAACACTGCTCACAGCGGTATAGATGAATTCAGCATCAAACTGACGTGCTTGTTCTTCCATTCGCTGCATCAGATCCGGCCCTGGAATCCCTTCAGGAAACCCGGGGTAGTTTTCTATCCAGTGTGTAGTGGCTGCTTGTCCACCGGATACCCCTTGTTCTATCACCACGGTAGATAATCTGGCGCGTCCGGCATAGAGAGCAGCCGAGAGTCCTGCAGGGCCGGCGCCGATAATTGCCACGTCTTTGTCATTGCCTCCATAAAGCCGCAAACTCGCTCACCTCCGCTATTGTCAGAGATACGCCTAAGTATGAGTTGATTAGTCTCCGCTCGTTTTCCGATTGTCTTGGATCTTTATCTTCTTACAGTATCCTCAAGTTTCCTGACTATTAGGCGAGGCAGTGTTAGTTTGGCCACACTTGTCTCCGATACCAAATCGACTCGGGCCAATTCCTCCTTGTCAAAGACAATTACCAGTCTGCCTACGGTTTGACCTGAGGAAACAGGCGCGATCAGGGGTTCGTCAAGAGTAATTCTCTCTTCAATAAGGTGAGAGAGATCTCGCGGAACTATAAGCCTCAGGTCATCTTTTGGCATAACACTGACCTCAGGTTCCATTCCTCCTTCGACGCGGATCTTCGTAAGAGTCTTGCCGAACTCGGCGAAAGTCATTACGTGGAACCTGTCAAACCCATAGCTAAGAAGGCTTGCAGAATCTGACCATCTGGCATCTGAATCCAGAACAACTGATATGAATTGAACCCCGTTGCGGGTAGCTGAAGCTACGAGACAGTAGCCTGCTGCTGCGGTGGTCCCGGTCTTTACACCGTCTGCTCCCTCAAATGACCAGAGTAACCAGTTAGTATTGGCGAGCTTGCGCTTCTCGTCAGATTCTCCCTGGGTCAAGGTCAACTCTGCTTCCCGTGTGCTTACTATATCTGCAAATAAAGGATATTTCAACCCGTATCGAGCCATGAGGGCCAGGTCAAACGCAGTGGAATAATGGTTTGGTTCAGTGAGCCCGTGTGGGTTTGTGAATCTGGTATTCATTGCACCCAGCTTACGGGCTTTCAGGTTCATCATTCTTACGAAGTCTTTTTCACTGCCTGCGATATGCTCTGCGATGGCGACGCAGCCGTCATTACCTGATCTAAGCATAGTTCCGCGGATAAGATCACCCAATTTAATCTGCTGGCCTCGTCTAAGCCATAAGGATGACCCTTCAATGCTTGCTGCCTTCCGGCTGACTATGACAGTGGATTCGGCATCCCCCAATTCTATGGCAAGGAGGGCGGTCATTATCTTGGTGGTACTGGCGGGATGCATACGCATACGCTCGTTCTTTCCATAAACCACTGTACCGGTTACCGCTTCAATTAACACAGCAGACCTTGCAGTCACGTACGGGCCTTCAGTGTAGTTCGGGACATAGACAACTTCAGGATAGTGACTTGCCCTGGTATATAACCTACCTGTAATAGGCAAGAGTGGGGCTCGGCTGATTATCGCCGGAACCGCCCAGATAGCGCATATGCAAACAACAAGGAAAAACAACTTCCTTCCAGAGATAACCAACTAAGCCACCTACATTCTGATGCCGGCATTTGATGAGATGGTATCTCCAAACCGGGATGTGCCCGCCCAGAACTACCCTATGCCGTCATTTTTCGTCCTATGCATCGTTCCAGGACGCAAAGCCGGCCTCATTCGAGTCTGTNNATCATGTTGGTTTTCCTGTTAAGTCAAGGCATTTCCCAAGCGGGCGGCAGTGAATCGGTGATGCCTGTTATGTGCAGAGTAATGCCCACCATCGAAGCGACATTCCCTGAGTCAGTGGAATTCGGTGATGTCCGGCCTCATGCCAACCGGAATGAGTCGTATGTAGTATCGCAGCTACAGACTATAAAAATATGGTCCAACACAGCGTGGACCTTGCGGATGAAAAGTGATTCCACAGCCGGGTGCATGACAGAGTGGACAGAAGAAGGATACTCCGACAAAGCCCTTTCCTTCCCACTGGAGTGGAAGGTGAACGGGGAAGGCGACTTCACGGAAATCACGGGACATGACGTTGAGATTGCAGAGGCTCAAAGCCCTACACAGCAGTCGGGAGAAACCATAAGCTTACTCTTTAGACAACTGATTACATACAGCGATCCTCCGGTATTTGGTTCTGACGCCTACAGAATCCAAGTGACATTTACAGTCTCGCATGCTTACTAAAGGGGGCCTTGCAACTTAGGAGGTGGTTTGCTTGTCCGAAACACGTGGATTCCCCGTACTTGCTAGAGTCATAGTGCTCATATGTCTTATGACCTTATCCTGTTCTGCACAAGCTCTACCTGACACTGTCCCCCATGGCAACATATCAATGCGTGTCAGCCCCACCTACGTCACGGCAGAAGTCCGCAACGGGGATTTCATCGGCCCGATAGAGGTATCAAATACCGGATCCCTTCCCCTGAATTTGCAAGGTTTCATTAGTAAAGGCGGTCATGATGAGAACGGAATGCCGATCTTACTCGAACCTCTGAGCGATACCTTGGCATGTGGTGTCTTCCTGACCTTAGAGCCTGCCAAATTCACACTCATGCCGGGAGAATCAAAACTGATTAAGGCGAGAGCTCACGTAAGTCCCACCTTCTCAGGGGGTACGTACCCCATCATCGTCTTTCAGGGGCAAACGGCAAAAGGAACACAAGCCCGGGAGATCTTCACCAGTGCTCAAGTGGGAGTGCTTACGCTCATTACAGTTAAGCCCGGCAGAAAGCAGGAGCCTATCTACGCCTCGGTAAACATCGAATCTGTCTCTCTTTCACAAGACCCTGTAGATAAGTCCATAACGGTGGAAGCAGTCTGTGAGAACCAAGGAAACATCCACACCAACTTGAAAGGAACGGCTGTTATCAAATCCTACCCGGAACAATCGGCTTCTTTGGCGCAGTTTGCGCCTGCCCTATGCTTACCCGGGCACAAACGTATCATGACCGCACGCTTTGGGGCCCTTGATCTCAATGAGGGTATCTACATTGCGGAGGTTCTTATGAATTCAGAAGGCAACACCTCACCTTCAACGCCTGTAGCTTTTGAGGTAGCTGAGAATGGCATCATCAGTCGAATCCACTAAGTATGAGCCCGTTGGTTTTCGCTCGTTTTCCGATTGTCTTGGGCGGCCCCGCACGGTACGTACGTTTTCTGAGGTCAGTGATTGCAAGGTATCTTAGTATCATCTTTCGACTATGACTGCGAGGCCCATACCTCCTCCGATACATAAGGTGGCAAGGCCGAGGTTTACATCCCGCTTAATCATTTCATGCAAGAGCGAGACGAGGATCCTTGCCCCGCTTGCCCCAATTGGGTGGCCGAGGGCAATGGCGCCTCCGTTAACGTTGACTTTATCCGGATTCCAGCCCAGCTCCCGTCCTACTGCAAGAGACTGGACCGCAAATGCCTCGTTTGCCTCGATCAGGTCAATGTCATCCAGGCGCAAGTCTGCCCTGGCTAAAGCTTTCCTCGTAGCCGGAACAGGGCCGATTCCCATCACTGAAGGGTCTACGCCTGAAGACCCGTAAGCCTTAATGACTGCAATAGGCTTTACCCCCAATTCGGCAGCCTTATCTTTTGAGGTTACGACAAGCGCGGCTGCCCCGTCGTTGATGCCTGAGGCGTTACCTGCTGTAACAGTGCCGTTCTTCTTGAAAGCAGGCCGTAGGAAAGCCAGTTTCTCCTTGGTAATACCGGGCCTCGCGTGTTCATCCCGGCAAAACACTACAGGATCGCCTTTCTTCTGGGGGATTTCCACCGGGATTATCTCGTCTTCGAATCTTCCCTCGGCTATTGCTTTTTCAGCCTTCTGCTGACTCCGGGCAGCAAATTCATCTTGCTCGTCCCTGCTGATGTCGTACAGTTCGCCGAGGTTCTCAGCGGTAATCCCCATATGCGTATCACTGAAGATGCACCATAAACCGTCTGCTATCATGGTATCCACAAGCTCTCCGTGACCCATTCGATACCCGTATCTCGCCTTGTCAAGGATATACGGCGCCAAATTCATGTTCTCCATTCCGCCTGCCACTACCACATCTGCATCACCGGATATGATTGCTTGAGCAGCAAGCACAACAGCCTTGAGGCCTGAACCGCATACCTTGTTCACAGTCGTTGCAGGCACGTTCGTTCCCAGCTTTGCTTTGACCGATGCCTGTCTGGCCGGATTTTGGCCTTGACCTGCTTGGAGTACATTCCCCATGATCACCTCGTCCACAGTGTCAGGGGATATTCCCGCCCTTTTCACCGCTTCTTTGATGACAACTGCGCCCAGATCGGAAGCAGGCACATTCTGGAGCGTTCCCCCGAAAGTACCTATTGCCGTCCTCACCCCACTCAAGATCACGACCTCACGCATCTTTCGTCACTCCCCATCTGATTATTGTGGGAAAAGGCCACCGAATCATTGTGTTCGTCTGTAACCCCTGTATTCCAAGGTTATCCTGAAATCACGTCCTAACGTGAACAATCCGCCCTCAATCTCCATAACCATCCTTTGCGGGAACCAAGCGCCGCCTGACCCGTGGTGAAAAATCACTGTAACGCGCTGTCTTGAAGAAAGCTTTGGCTGTACACTCTGTTTCCCCGATGACTCTGTCTTAACAGGAATACCTGTGTCTTGTTCCAACCAGGCAGTGCCTGTCAGGACCTCTGTCTCTTTACGCCAAACATAATCATACCTGACGCATTGCCTGCCTTCCACATTCTTTGTCTCACCGGTGAAATAAACCGATATTTCGTTTTGGAACTCGGGTTCGAAAGGGCTGTTACCTACAATGTTAAGAGAGCCAGGATCAACATAGGGACCGGCAGGAGCTTCGCCTGTCTCGTCTGACACGAGATGAAGTAAAGTCTCCTCTCGCTGCTCCACCTCGCCGTGCTTGTTCAGGAGCTCGATTCTCAAAATCGCAGAGCCGGGAATCCACCCCTTGTTTGCTTGAGCTATGGCAACAGCTTTTTGCCAAACGAGATCTCCTTTGGCGCCTTTCGCCTGGACCTGTTGGAACAATGGACATACACTCAACACCAGCAGTACCAGGTAGACGGTGCGTGACCCGCAACGATTGGTAAGAGGCATATTTAGAACAGCTCCTGTTTCTCATGGTAATATATGTATATTATACATATATTACCATATGGGATCAACTCCTTTGCTCGTCATAGAACATAACCCGCTACTGGGTGACCTTGCTATCAGCGAGCATTGCGCTGATCCCGGGAGGAGCAATTGAGAATCCCACAATACCACGATTAGTGACAGACGAGAACTGACTTGGTAAGTTAGGCTAGCACTCAGTATACCCGCAAGCCATGCATTTGAGGCAGCCTTCAACGTGAATCAGGTTCCAGGTGCCGCACGACGGACATAGACTGAACAACTTGGCTGCTGCGTTATCCTGTTCAAAGCGGAAGTGATCTCCCTGTGTACCTCCGATGCCGGCTTCCCCTCGCAGTTCATTTAGATACCCGGCGAGGAATTGCCCGATAGCGTCGGGCACAGACCTGACTCTCCCGGGGCCGAACCCGATACTCCTCGAACCGCCGATCCCGGTGAGTTGGGAAGCAATTTCCTCCGGATCAACTCCGGATCTCAGGGAAATCGATACCAATCTTGCAATTGCCTCCGTAAACGCGCTTACGTCACTACCTGCCTTGCCTATCTGTGCAAATAGCTCTATAGGATGACGCTCAGCCGTATTTAGAGTAATGAAGAGTTTGCCCAGGGGAGTAGCTCGCACATCAGTGAACCCTTCCAGCCTTGACGGCCTGTCTATAGGACGGATCTTGCCCCATACGCCGTTAATGCGCCGGTGCATTCCGCTTGCTGCCACTTCAGGCCGAATATCGTCTCCGGCAGGCTCAACCGATGTGAGAAAAGCCCCTGTGCCTACAGTCAATACCTGTTCAACTCGGCTGCCGTCTCTGTAAACAGTGACCCCTTTACAACCGAGAGCGTGAGCAAGAATGAATACCCTTTCCACGTCTTCTAACGTTGCTTCATTGGGGAAATTCACGGTCTTGGATACTGCATTGTCAGTGTAAGCCTGAAATGCAGCTTGCATCCGGACATGCCATTCCGGCTCTACTTCATGGGCTGTGACGAATATTCTCTTGACTTCGTCCGGCGCGCCCTCAACGTCCTTCAGCGCACCCTTCTTCGCCACCTCATCCATAAGATCCTCTGAATCGAACCCCATCTCCTTTGCTAAGGCTCGAAACACCGGGCTGACTTCAGGAAGGGCAGTTCCATCCAGAACATGCCTGGTGAAGGCAAGGCTGAATGCAGGTTCTATCCCGGACGATGCGCCTGCTATGATACTTATTGTTCCCGTGGGCGCAATCGTTGTCGTGGTCGCGTTTCTGACCCTGAGGCCTTCCTCCTCCCTCCTGCTCCCTTTCCAGTTAGGAAAGACCCCTCTGGCCCTGGCTAACTCCTTAGATGCCTCCCTGCTTTCCGCCTGGATAAACTCTACTAAGTCACCGGCAAGATCAACTGCGTCCTCTGAGTCGTATGCAATCCCCAGCTTCATGAGAAGGTCTGCCCACCCCATTAATCCCAGGCCCACCTTGCGGTTTCCCTTATGCATAGCCTCGATTTCAGGCAACGGATACTTGCTGGCTTCAATCATGTTATCGAGAAAATGGATCGCAGTATGGATTGACTCTCTGAGCCCTTCCCAGTCAATCCCGGGCGAGCCGTCTGTCTTTGTGACAAACCTGCCTACGTTCAGAGAGCCTAAATTACAGGCTTCATAAGGCAACAGCATTTGCTCGCCGCAGGGGTTGGTGGCTTCGTATTCACCTATATTGGGGGTGGGGTTGAAAGCATTGAGCCGGTCAATGAAGATAATGCCGGGCTCCCCTGTCTTCCATGCAGACTCTATCATGAGGTCAAAAACATCTCTCGCCCGAAGCTTCCCGCTGACCTGCTTAGTGCGGGGGTTTACCAGTTCATATTCACCGTCTTCATCCACGGCTTCCATAAATGCTTCAGTCACCGCTACCGAAATATTGAAGTTGGTCAACTGAGTTGTGTCATTCTTGACGGTAATAAACTCGAGAATATCCGGGTGGTCCACACGAAGTATCCCCATATTGGCGCCGCGCCTGACCCCGCCCTGCTTTATCGCTTCTGTAGCTGCGTTGAACACTCTCATGAAAGAGATCGGGCCTGACGCAACACCGCCTGTCGTTCTTACAACATCGTTCTTAGGACGCAGCCGGCTGAAGGAGAAGCCTGTCCCTCCCCCGGACTTGTGAATAAGCGCCGAATTCTTCAGTGTCTCAAAGATGCTTGCCATGGAATCTTCAATAGGTAAGACAAAACACGCGGAAAGCTGCTGAAGCTCTCTTCCGGCGTTACTCAAAGCAGGCGAATTGGGCAGGAATTTTCGTTCTGCCATGAGGGTATAGAAACTCACGGCAGTGCGGGCGAGTGACGGCATACGTTTGCCTACAATTGCCTGCAGATCTTCCCAAGTTCCTTCTATGAGGCCTCCGGATGCCAAATCAGTAAAGGCGTGATTCAGTGCAGCCCAATCCCATGAAGAAAACTCCGGCACAGGCAGGGAAGCCTCTTCAAGGGAAGCGGATGGCTCCCCTGAGACTTGTGGCTCAGCTTCATGCACAAGATCATACACAGGCTCATATAGCACGTCCATTAACGCAATATTCTTCGCCACTCTCCAGAACATTTCTTTAGGAGTTTCTGTAACGTTTCCTGATTCGTCCTTACTTAAGTAACGACTCTCCAGCACAGTCAAAGCATTGTGGGAAAGCTCAGGCTCAGGCAACAGCAACTCTGATTTCACACGGATTCCTCCTATAAGCAAGGCCTCTGGTATTTTGACAAGCATTCGAGAAGATCTTAGTGTGGCACGTTGATGCCAAGATTTGCCGCATCAAGTTTAGATTTCCCCGCCGCGGATAATTCTCCTCCTCCGAATTTACAGCAAACGTCGGAATTAGTCTTCACCGCGGGTTAGGGAGCACGATATGTGCACGCGAACTGTTTGCGTCTTATCGTCGGCGGTCACGATGTGTACAAGCAGGCTTATCTGCACCCTCCTGTCAATTGGGTAGACGCCGGGGTGGTTAGTGAAGTTCTATGCGCTCCCAATTGCCTCGTGAGAAGCACTTCTGCCCTAACACGGCACGGACCACCCATTCAAAGCACATTCCGACCCACACCGCAGGGAGAGAAAAGCGAAGAACGTATATGATAAATGCAAGCACAGGCAGGCGCACAAGCCATGTACCAATCGCAGTTATTTTCAAGGCAGACCTTGTATCACCTGCACCCCTTAGCGAACCGCGGAAAGTATCACCGATTCCGATAAATACCTGCTCCAGCCCGGCTATCCTTAGGCAAGTCGAAGCCAACAGCATGACCTCAGCGTCAGACGTGAAAAATGACACGATAATCCGGGGCATGGAAAAGAAGATGAGAGCAGAGCCGCCCATTGCAATAACAGCATACCTGATAGACCTGTACGCAACTCTCCCGGCGCGGTCTACCCTTCCTGCGCCGAGACTCTGTCCCACAAGAACCCCGGATGCGGTGGAAAATCCTGAGCCGGGCATAAAGGAGAGCGATTCTGCGGCAATGGTTACTTGGTGAGCTGCAAAAGCCACTGTGCCGAGGGATGCTATCATGAATGACGAAAGTATCCTCGCCACGCTCGTCATCGCCTCTTCTATAGCAGCCGGAATACTCAGATTCACCAAGGTCTTAATGGTAGTCACATCAAGCCTGAAAAGATCCCTAATCGCTATGGACAGCCTTGATCTCTTCTGAAATAAGGCGACTAAGATGAGAATACCGCCTGCCAGGTTCGCGACGAGCGTAGCAATGGCTGCCCCCTTCACCTCTAACCTAGGAAACCCGAGCAGGCCGAAGATAAGCACGTAGTCACCGACTGCGTTTATTGTGTTGGCGACAACAGCTACGAACATGGGTGTGCCAGTATCTCCTGCGCCTCTTAAGACGCCTGCGCCGACCTTCGTCAAGACAAGCAGCACAGAGCCTGCCCCGACAATACGAAGGTACTCAATACCCATGGCGCTTACGTTGCTCTCGAATCCACCGAGCCTGAATATGAGCGGGGCGGAGACGTATGTTCCAAGAGTGAAGAAAATACCCAAGGCAATTGAGATGAGTAGTGCCTGCCCTGCAGCGTGGGCCGCCCTACGTGTATCCCCTGCGCCGACAGAGCGGGCTACAACAGCCATAGCGCCCACGGCAATTGCGGAAAATACCCAGAGGACGTTCCAGTAGACACTACCTGAGAGGCCTACCGCACTAAGAGCCTGAGCTCCTAAACGTCCCACCATAGCAGTGTCTACCACCCAAATGAAGGTGTGGAGCACATTCTCAGCTATGGTAGGCCACGCAAGTTTCAATATCTCCCTGTCCAGCTCCGGATCGGAAGACTGCTTAGCCAGAACTGTGCTGATATCAGACACGGTTTCCTCCTAAAAATATAAACGTCGGACATTTTCTCCAGATGATCTTACGGGGCAAAATCAGATGCCCTGCAAACCATAAGCATCCCGGCATATCCTGAGCATCCGGATAAACCTAGGACACTCTGGTAAACCCTGGACTTCCCGACAAGTCCCGGATACCCTGGTAAACCCCGGACACCCGATAAGCTCTGGACATCCCGACAAACCATAGACGCTCCACTGGACCATACGTATCTCGATGAATCTGAGTCATAAGCATCCAAGTTTCTGCATTCCCCTAGCCGACAATATTCCCTACTTTAGCAGAAACCCCCGGTAGCCGCAATAGAACGAATTGCCTCATCAAAAAAGTACTCGAAATACATTCGTTGCCTCATATCAAAAATGTACCTGAAGGAAGTGAGTAGAAAATACCCAAGACTCTAAGTGAGATTCCATTAGTTTTCGACAGGTTTAAGCCGCCAACGTAAGAGCTTCTGGTTCGGTTAGTTCCTTGAAAAACGCCTTTACGGCGTCTATAAGAGCATCTATCGTCCCATAGAGCCTGTTTGCTGCAACTACACCCTTAAGTCGCCACCATATCT
>MTKW01001623.1_pt1 | contig 40817 bp, 26 predicted proteins | sample 1042761 | NCBI WGS metagenome assembly MTKW01 (sample SAMN06205366, study PRJNA360243) | anaerobic digester metagenome | biome: Wastewater treatment plant; feature: Anaerobic digester sludge; material: sludge; isolation source: anaerobic digester fed with sludge from wastewater treatment plant ... | reverse complement strand
TAATGACCCAACACCATTAGGAGAAGAACCTGAACCCCTTCCCGAATTCAAAGGGAAACTGCCTGAGGGATTTGAAGGTGAAAATACATTAATTGATCCGGTGTTTTACGGTGAGCGTTTCGGTTCATTTGGACAAACGGGTGCTGCTACCGACCTGACTGTGGCTGAAAACCCTGCGAAAGTAGGAATTAACACGACCAACAAAGTCGCCAAATTTGTGCGTAAAGTCGATGGTAATTGGTGGGCAGGCGTATATATGATCCCATTGAACCCCATGGTGATTAATGAAAACAACAAATATTTTCATATCATGGTATATCGTGAATCCGATCCTACGCCTTTAAGCTTAAAGCTTGAAAAGAGTGGTGGCAATACCGGAGATATTGTATTAGATGGTAATGTTGCCGGCACATATGACTGGGTTGATTATGTTTTTGAAGTCCCGGCCGAAAAGTATGACACTTACGATAAAATTGCCTTTATGCCTGATTTTGTACAAGATCCGGCACCTGCTGAAAGATTTTTTGAAGATGCATTGATTTACTTTGATGCATTGGAAATTAACAATGATCCTAACCCGAGAACTTCTGCTGAAATTAGTGGGTTATTTACACCCGCAGCTCGTAAGCTTTCATCCTGGTATGATGGAAATGGCAATATTCAAATTCGTCTTCCTCAACATGCACAAAACTGTACAATTGAATTAGTGAACGCTACAGGACAACTGATAAAGAGTACTATTTCCAAACAACACGAACATAATGTCACTATATCAGCTAACGGTGTTCGTGGATTTGTGCTTGTTAAACTTACAACAGCTTCCGGCGAGGTGTATACCTCAAAGCTGGCGCTGTAAGATTATATTTTATACATCAATACAATAACCTTAGCATTGATAGCTGAATTATCAATGCTAAGGTTGAAATTTAAAGTTATCCATCAAAATACAACCCCAAAATGAAACATTACACAATACTACTATTATTGACATTAATTTTATTTTCCTGTCAAAACAAAGAGGAAAGTCTATACCAAAATAATCGTGCTCCACTCACCAAAAACGCATTTATTGAATTACCCATAGGTTCCATACAGGCTGAAGGTTGGTTGAAAGAAAGACTTATCAGACAAAAAAATGGTTTAACCGGTAATCTGAATGAACTATACCCATTAGTTATGGGTGATTCAAATGGGTGGTTAGGCGGTGATGGTGACCAATGGGAACGGGGTCCGTATTGGATTGATGGTTTACTCCCACTGGCCTATATCCTGGACGATTCGGATCTGAAAGCCAAAGCACAAAGATGGATTGAGTGGACGCTAAACAGCCAGCGGGAAGACGGCTATTTTGGTCCGCAAATAGCATATCCGAATGACATACCGGGTGTACAACGTGATAATCCGGATGATTGGTGGCCTAAAATGGTTATGCTGAAAGTTTTGCAACAGTATTATTCAGCAACCAATGACGAACGCGTGATACCATTCATGACACGTTACTTTCATTATCAACTAAAAGAATTACCTGAGAAGCCTCTGGACTTTAAAACATTTTGGCCAAGATATCGTGGCGGAGATAACCTGATGATTGTCCTGTGGCTTTATAATATTACCGGCGATAAAGCATTGCTTGAATTGGCTGACATCATTTATGAGCAGACATTTGATTATGTAAATACATTCAAAACCAAAAACTGGTGGGCTACCGGTAGCATGCATTGTGTAAATCTGGCCCAGGGACTCAAAACCCCGGCAATTTATAGTCAATATAAAAACAAAGCAGCATATCTGGAAGTTTTGAAATCCGGTTTTAATGATATAAAAACATACCTGGGCTATCCGCACGGTGGCTTTGGAGGAGATGAAGCATTACACGGTAACAATCCAACGCAAGGAACAGAATTGTGTACTTTGGTTGAATATATGTTTTCACTTGAAAAAATGCTTCAGATCTCAGGAGACTTAGATTATGCTGAACATATTGAAAGATTGGCTTTTAATGCGCTTCCTGCACAAACTGATGATCATTACATGAATCGTCAGTACTTCCAGCAAACCAATCAGGTGTGCGTAACAAAACACGTACGTAACTTTGACGTCAATCATGCCGGCAATGATGTGTTGTTTGGACTGCTAAACGGCTATCCTTGTTGTACAGCTAATATGCATCAGGGCTTTCCCAAGTTTGTGCAAAATCTGTGGTATGCTACATCAGATAATGGTCTGGCAACTGTGCTCTTTTCTCCTTCCAGTGTTCAAGCAAAAGTCGGAGATGGTACATTGGTAAAGATTACGGAAAAAACAGACTATCCGTTCACCGAAGATATTTTGTTTATCGTTGAAACTGAAACGCCTGTAAAATTTCCGTTTTACATCCGAATCCCATCCTGGTGTAAAAATCCTGTCATAATAATTAACACCGAAATGCAGGAAATTGATGCTGATAACGGATTGATCCGTATCAATCGTACATGGGAAAATGCAGATCAAGTTGCAGTTTCTTTCCCAATGCAAGTAACATTAACAAAATGGTACGAACGATCAGTAGCTGTTGAAAGAGGACCGCTCGTTTACGCATTGAAAATGAAAGAAAACTGGACTAACAAACCTTTTGTTGGAGAAGATGCCAAATGGCACGGCACAAATTATTGGGAAATCACCTCTTCATCTCCCTGGAATTATGCTTTGATAGATGTTCAACCTGAAGATATAGAAAATCAATATAAGTTTTATGCTCAGGATGAAATTCCTTTATTCCCGTGGAATGTCAATGATGCTCCTGTTCAGATAAGAACAGTTGCCAAGAAAGTTCCTCATTGGACATTGTACAACGAATCAGCAGGACCGATACCCTATAGTATTGCTTATGACATGCCGGTTGGTGAAACAGATTCTATTACATTGATCCCATACGGAGCTACAAAATTAAGGATAGCCGAGTTTCCGGTAACAGGAAGATACTCGATTAAATAAATAGTAATTCATATTATTTCTAACTTGAATTCAACTAATTAAACATCATGGAAAAAAAATTAATATTGCCATTAATAACATCCGGTCTAATGTCGTCTATGACAATATCAGCAGCTAACGAAAAACCTAATATCGTTTTCCTTATCATAGATGATTTGGGATGGGGAGAATTTGCTTCTTTCGGAAACACCTTTAATGAAACCCCCAACATAACAGCACTGGGAGCCGAAGGCATGACATTTACAAACGCTTACAGCGCCGGACCTGTTAGTTCTCCTACACGTGCCAGTTTCCATACCGGACAATATACTCCTCGTCATGGCATATGTGATTTTTTATCTGAAAATACAGCCAATTATCTGGACCCTGCCAAACATATTACCATTAATGAAGCATTGAAAAATGCAGGTTATTATACCGGTTTAATCGGCAAATGGCATCTGGATACTAATTTTACAGATAATAAAGGTGGTCCGCTTGCACATGGTTTTGACTGGGTGTTTGGTACTGAAACAAAATACATTGCCGGTGGGGATTACTTTTACCCCTATGATAAAATTTCGACAATCACTACGGGAACAGATGGTGAATTTTTAACAGACCGGCTTTGTCGTGAAGCCGAAAATTTCATAACTGCAAATAAAGATAGACCGTTTTTTCTGTCCATTCAACTTTATAGTGTGCATATGACTTTGGAAGCGCCACAGGATTTGGTTGAGAAGTATAAATCAAAATATGAGCAAAAATATGGTGTAGGAACATCTGCTTATTTCGACAGCTCTTCTCCCCGCCATTCCGGAGCTCCCGATAACCCTTATATGGCAGCTATGCTGGAGAAAATAGACGACAATGTTGGTTCTATCATTCAAAAAATTAAAGATTTGGGATTAGATGACAATACAATCTTCATTTTATATTCAGATAATGGTGGCGATCAACCAGTTGCAAATAATGGTGGATTACGTGCAGCAAAATGTTGGTTGTATGAGGGTGGCATCAGGGTTCCTCTGATTATCCGATATCCGGGGAAATGTCTCGCAGGTGCTGTTTGTGAAACACCTGTAAATACCATTGATTTTTATCCAACTTTCCTGGAATTGGCAGACCATGCAACCACCACTCAACAACTGGATGGAGAAAGTATTGTGCCTTTGTTCCAAAATGGAACGCTTGAAAGAGATGAGCTTTATTGGTATTATCCCGCCGGAAATGCCGGATGGAATGATCGCAAAGCCACTGCAATCAGAAAAGGTGACTATAAACTGTTACTTCGTTTCGGACTATCACCTAATCATTATGAATTATACAATCTGAAAGATGATCCGGGTGAAACAACCAATTTAATTACCACTGAACCAACAAAAGCCAATGAGCTTAAAACAAAGTTACACGCCTGGATGGTGGAAATGAATATTCCGGTATGGGCTGAAAATTATGATTGTCTTATATTTGATTTTGAATCTGATTTCTCCGGTAATTACGGGACCAAAGGAAATCTCACTCCTCCTCCAACCGCAGCTAATGATTTGGAAGATGTAAATCATGAATATATGACCAAAGTTCCTAATCCTTTCCCCGAAGGAATTAACACAACAGCTACAACCGGTAAATTCAAACGTTCCAAGAACGGATATTGGTGGGCATTCGGGTGGTTTGATTTTCCAACGGTTTACATTCCTGCTTCTGAAGCAACACCAATGTATTTGCATGTAATGGTACGAAAACCCATAAAATCAAAGGTATGTGTGCAGCTTAAGGGATTGAACAACGCATCAACCTATGAGATTCAAACTGTGAATAAACGTGTTAATGAATGGGAAGATCTGGTCTTTGAGATCAACAGCCCAAATTTCTATTCAATGATGGAGTTCAAAGCAGATTTTGAAAATGCATATAATCCGCCTTATCCTGATAGGTTAAGTGATGATATAGATATTTATTTTGATGAGATTATTGTAAATTCGGATCCAACTCCACGTGGTGGAAGTCTCGGAGATGATGAGTCAGAAGTGGTCGTGATAAATTTTGAATCCGGTTTTACAGGCCGATGGGGGACTAATGGCAATGGAAGTGGTTTAGCTGAGGATCATGATGCTTTTAAGATTGTTGAAAATCCGAATAAATCAGACAAGAACAATTCCGACAAAGTGGGTATGTTTGAACGAAAAGTAACAGGAAACTGGTGGGCTTATGCATGGTTTGAATTCGACACAATCAGTATTGAGATAACGCCTAAATACTTGCATATCATGGTGAATAAACCGATTGTGTCAACTGTATGCGCTCAAATTAAAGATAGACATGCCACTCCATCTTCCAATACCGGAGAAATGAAGTCTAATGCACAAACACTCACAAACGAATGGCAAGATTTGGTGTTTAAAATTAACAATACAGGCGACTTTTGTTATTTTGAATTTAAACCGGATTTTGTCAATGCTGTACCTTCTTCGCGTCTGACGGAAAATATCAATATTTACTTTGATGATATTGTTATCAATAATTCTTCCGAACCGCGGGAACATATTTCAACCAATGTCAGTTTAATAAGGGATCACCTGCTTGGTTTAAGAATTTTTCCAAGTGTCACTTCTGATTTTGTAACCGTCGTTCATGAAGAAAAACTTGCCGTTAAGCTCGAAGTATTTAACATAACAGGTCAGGTTGTTACACTTAAGCAACTTGCCAGGCCCAGAACCAATATTGATTTATCTGCCTGGCAAAATGGAACATATCTCTTTAGACTTACGGTACACGATAAAACGAAAGTTATGAAAATTATGAAAACCTAAAAATTAAAGGATAATTAATCAGTCAAAATACATCAAGCATGAAAACTAAACAAAACCAATTCTCAAAAGCCGGATTTTCTTTGTTAACTTCTGCACTGGTTTTTCAGGCAGGTGTTTCTGCAGAAAAAAAACCCAATATTCTATTTGCTTTTGGAGATGACCTTGGACGATATGCCAGTATTTATCATGAGATAGAAGGTGGTGATGATACACCATTGTCTGTTTTGCATACGCCCAATATGGACAGGGTTGCGCAACAAGGAGCCGTTTTTCTGAATGCACATGTTAATGCTCCTCAATCTACTCCTTCCAGAAGTGCAATACTGTCAGGACAATACTTCTGGAGGACAGGCAGAGGTGCCATTCTACAAGGAGCTGTATGGGACAGCAACATACCTTCCTATCCGTTAATTTTGAAAGAAAACGGATATCACATCGGACGCACTTACAAAGTTTGGTCTCCCGGAACCCCTGCTAATGCGCCTTACGGGGGTGCACAAAATAAATTTGAATCTTACGGCACTGATTTTTGCAGATTTTCACAAACTGTTTTGAGAAAAACTACTGATCCTGAAATTGAAGCAGAAAAACAGCGTTTGTATGATGAAGTGATAGGAAACTTTGAAGAATTCCTGAATGCAAATACCGGCGACTTACCTTTCTGCTATTGGTGGGGACCCTGGAATACACACAGAGAATGGGAAAGAGGCTCAGGTAAAAAGTTGTGGGGCATAGATCCTGATGATCTCATTGGAAAGTTACCTCCATCCTTCCCTGATATTCCTGAAATCAGAGAAGATTTTGCTGATTATCTGGGAGAAGTTCTGGCATTTGACTATGCTTTAGGACTTATTCTTAAAAAGCTGGAAGATATAGGGGAACTTGACAATACTGTTATTGTAATCAGTGGTGACCATGGAATTCCCGGATTTCCCAGAGCTAAATGCAACGTATATCAGCTTGGAACTCGGGTTCCGTTGATAGTCCGATATCCGGCTATGGTCGATTCGGGCAGGGTGATCAATGATTTTGTGAATTTGATGGATTTGGCTCCTACTTTCCTTGAATTTGGAGGAGTAGCTATACCTGAAGTAATGACAGGTAAAAGTCTTGTACCTATATTATCAGTTGCCGGAAGTGGACAGATTGATCCTGAACGTACGTATGTAATTACTGGTTTTGAGAGACACGTGGCAGCAGCGAGGGATGGCAATCTACCCTATCCTATCAGAGCCATTACAACATCAAAATATAAATACATACGCAACATGGCCCCGGAAAGATGGCCAATTGGCAGAAGAAGTAATAATTTCCCTGATATTGATGGAGGTCCGACTAAAACCTGGTACCTGAACAACTGCACTAATCCGGCTTACCGGTACTACATGGAACTTGCTTTCGGCAAACGACCGTATGAAGAATTGTACGATCTTGAAAATGACCCCCATGAACTGAATAATGTAGCTAATGACGCGGCATACCATGCTGACAAGATGATGCTGTCTCAAAAATTAGATTCTGTGCTTATAGCCACGGATGACCCCAGGATGAAACCCGGTTTGTGCATATACGAGAGATATCCTTTTACTATTAGTAATCAGTAATTATTTAACTTTTTATTTATGAAACGAATACCATTTATTATATGTCTGCTGGGTGTATGTTTGGTAGTACAAGGACTATCAGCCCGCACATTATATGTAAACAAGTCGGGCGATGACAAAAACAACGGACTCAGTGAACATACAGCATTTCTTACCATAAATAAAGCATTTTTGCATCTTCAGGATGTCGATACGATTTTAATAGGAGCAGGGACATACACCACACATGCAACTTTAGAATGGAATCGTGATATATCAATTATTGGAGCAGGTGCTGACCAAACAATTGTCCAGACATCAGACAGTATGATTAAAGATATCAGTTCGCTTTTTGTTTCTTCGGTTTTTCATCACATGATATCCGATTTTTATGATGGGCGTGTAACACAATCTTCAATTTCCGGAATTACCATTCGCAATGGTGCCGCACCCATCTCAGAACCTATGCCCACAGGCGTTGGTGGCGGGATAAAAAACTTTTCGAATTTGACTGTTAAAGATTGTATTATTGAAAATAATGTTGCACTCAATGGAGGTGCAATATACAATGATGGTAATCTGGTATTGGAAAATACCGTTATAAGAGGGAACTATGCTTTCAATCTGAATGGTGGTATATATAATACCTCACGTGCTTCCTGTCAGGAAATTGGGTCGGTTCTAAAAGAGAATAATACAGAAGATAACCTGTTTAATACCACATACATTGTCAGCAATTTTGAAAATGGTTTTTATGCCGGTAATGGAACCAACGGCAATAATGAAGGTGGATTAATCGCAAACAGTCCTAATTTTACCATTGTTGACAATCCTGATCCTTCAGCGGCAAACAGCACAAGTAAAGTTGGTAAGTTTATTCGTAAAAAAAACGGTAACTGGTGGGCATATGCCTGGTTTGAGTTCCAGCCTATAGAAATACAGTATGTACCCCTGTATCTTCACATTATGATTAGAAAACCAATCAATTCAACCGTATGCGTGCAGGTTAAAGACCGACATGCCAATCCGGTTTCAAACACGGGTGAATTGGTTTCAAATGCGCAAAATGTTGTAAACGAGTGGCAGGATTTGGTATTCGAAATACCAAACACCGGCAACTATAGCTACATTGAAATAAAACCCGATTTTGTCAATGCAGTTCCATCTTCCAGATTAACTGAAGATATTGAAATCTACTTTGATGAAATTATCATCAATGGTTCTTCAACCCCCCGGACATTTTCTGAACAAAAACTGGGTGAGTACCCTTTTCCCATAGCAAATGCATCACTGCTACCGGAAAACACAGATACATCCGTTCAATTAAGTGAATTGACGTATTCGTCCGGTTTGTTGTATAACTACAATACTTCTACTGGTTATTTTCGTCCATATGGTTGGCCGGAAGGAGAAAAAGACCCTCAAAAGTTTTTATCTTTCTCATTGACACCTTTAAATAATTCAACTGTTGAACTTAATAAAATTATGATCAATCATAAACCTAACACCATTCGTTTAGGTCCTTCAAAAATTGGATTGTCTTATTCTTTAGATGGTGGTAATACATTTTCAGATTTGCCGGAACAGGTTATTTCGAGTCGTTCAGCATTCAACAAAAGCACGTTTTCATTTCAGGATTTGAGTACAAAACAACCGGTTCAAATCAGATTGTATGCCTGGGAATCGCTACACGGAACAGAAACAGAACGGGACTTTTGGATAATAGATAATATTGAGCTATATGGTACTGTTGGTGCTACTACCTCGCATGATTTCATAAATGTTCAGGATCCATACCGGTGTTTTTTCTCTTCCGGTAAATTACATATCGAAGGAATCAGCAATACAACTACTATACGAGTTTATAATTTACTTGGTCTGGAACTTATGCAAATGGAGGTGAAAGAAGATATAGTCCTTAATGTTAATTTTAACGAACCCTTCATCATTGTTGCATTTGATAATAAGCTTAAGAAAATAACGATTAAAGTTCATTGCCGACAAGTAACTGTTTAATTTGTAATTATTAATTTTATAAAAACACATCAAGATGAAAACAAAACTTACATTATTCTTTATTCTTTCTTCTTTTTATATTTTATCGACAACTGTCACATTTGCAGAGGAAATAAAGTTGGGAGGCTATCCTTTTCCAGAAACCACAGCATCTTTTACTGCAACAGAAGTAGCTGACAACATCCAATTTAATGAGTTAACTTATACGAATAATCTCATATATGATTACAATTTATTAAAGGGTTATTTCCGCCCTTACAAATGGCCTGAAGGAGCTAAAGATACAGGTACTTATCTGGAGTTTACTCTGACTCCTCAAAATAAAGCAACTGTAATTGTAAATAGCCTGAAGATTGTTCATAAACCCAACACCGCCTTATTAGGTCCATCGAAAATCTGTACAGCATATTCTACTGATGGTGGTGAGAATTTTATTAATCAACCAGAAGTAGTAATTGCAAGCAGAACATCATTTAACACGGATACTATTAATTTTGTAGGTTTAAATTCTGCTCAGCCTGTAATTTTTCGTTTGTATGCATATGAATCACTGTATGGAACAGCAACTCAAAAAGATCTTTGGATCATTGATTACATAGAATTATTCGGAAATGTGCAGGAAAACCCTTCTACATCAAACAAAATTTTATCCAAACAGGTGCAGGTTAAGTCATTTTATACAGACGGAACATTACATTTAAAAGATATAACAGAACCAACAAAGCTCACTGTTTACGACATGCTGGGGAACCAGTTGTATCAGGAAAATTTATCAGCCGACAAATCAATATCTCTTAATTACGTTGATCAGTTGTTGATTGTAAAAATTGAAACAAAAGGGCAAAGCAAATCCCTTAAGATTATTGCCAGATAATTCCTAATAGAGCTGTGGTGGAACAGCAAAAAGTATGAACATTCTCTAATCGGTACAAGTCCGTAACATGCCTGATAGCCGGAAGTGTATAGCCAAAAGCAGGGGTGTTTATCATCATGATTGGTGCCTGTTTTACACCTGCCCGTCGTGGAGACAACGCAAGCAAGGAGGCCCATTATACACTTTTAGGGAATATTGCTTTGTTATTTTTTTATACTACTTTTGTTTCTTTTATTAAAGAACCATGTCAAAAACCGTTATTTTCAATCCCCTTTCCATGCCCACTTATGTGATGGCAAAACCTATAGGCTCTCTATGCAATCTTAATTGTAGCTATTGTTATTATTTAGAAAAAGAAAATCTTTACAAAGAAAGCGGAGAAAATTTATACATGAGTGATGAAATCCTTGAAAGATATATAGAGGGTTATATTCAAGCGCAACCTATTCCTCAGGTTTTATTTATTTGGCATGGCGGAGAAACTCTTATGCGGGACAAGCAATTTTATTACAAAGCTTTAGCATATCAGAAAAAATATGGACGCGGCAGACAAATAGATAATAGTCTCCAAACTAACGGCGTATTACTAACTGACGATTGGTGTAAGTTCTTTAAAGATCATAATTTTTTAATCGGCATTTCATTGGATGGACCGGAACATTGTCACAATGTTTATCGCAAAACCAGGAATGGAAAGGGAACTTTCAAGGAAGTGATGAGAGGAGTTGAACTGCTTCAAAAACACGGAGTTGAATTTAATATTCTATCTGTCATCAATGATTATAATGTAAATTATCCCCTTGAGGTATATCATTTTTTCAAAGAGATAGGTGCACATTATATACAATTTACTCCTATTGTTGAACGCATGCACAAAAACGATGTACCAAGCGGATTGAAACTGATGGGACCTGAAGAAAAAGATGATCATGCAATTGCACCATGGACGGTTGATGCACGTAAATTTGGTCAGTTTTACATAGATATTTTTGATGAGTGGGTACTCAATGATGTTGGACAGTATTATGTGCAAATTTTTGATGCTACATTAGCAAATACTGTTGGAGAACAGCCCGGGAGCTGTATTTACGCCCCAACATGCGGACATGCCTCGGTGATGGAATTCAACGGTGACCTTTATGCCTGCGATCATTTTGTGTTCCCTGAATATAAATTAGGCAACATTCGTTATCAAACTATTTTTGAGATGATGTTTTCGGAAAAGCAACTGCGATTCGGATCGGATAAAAGAGACAAGCTTCCTTCCCAATGTTTGCAATGTGAATTCCTTCATTTGTGCAATGGAGAATGTCCCAAAAATCGCATCTTAGCCACTTCTACCGGTGAACCGGGATTAAACTGGCTTTGCGCCGGCTTTAAAATGTATTATCGCCACACCAAACCTTATATGAAATTTATGGCCAACGAACTGTTTTTTAAGCGACCTCCGGCCAATGTAATGACTTGGGCAAAGAGCAGAAAATGAGGTGTAATGTTCAAAAGCAACGATGATCTTTCCGTGAAAAGCCTTTTATGAAGGAATAGGCTTTTCACAGGAAAGTTGCCTTAAAATGGTTTTTCCTGACTTCGTCACTCAAAAAAAAGTGCCGAAGACAGGAATAGTGAGTAATTTGTCCTTTTATAGATTGATTATTTGGTACTTACACTATATGTTCATCATTGATAAATTTTATTAGAGATGCTTTAATTTTTAAGTTGTATTGTTTGTTGTGTTGTGTCAAAATAATTTGTACTTTTGTGGAGTAAAAACTGTGTTCGTGCACGGTCAAGTGATCAGTGAAAAGTGTTGTTGATAAAGCTTATCAGGCGAGGCGTCTGAATTGGGTGTGTCTTATGTATAAGTTAAACTAAAGGGATAAACAAAATCATAAGTTTAATTATGCTTTATTTTTCAAAAGGTTCAACGGATATTGAACTGACATCCGAAGATTTGAAACAAGGCTTATATGAAGCTTTGAAAAAAATAGGTAAGCGTAAAAAAGTTATCGTTGTGCCCCCGGATTACACACGTTATCCAAGTAGGGCAGGGGAGTTGACTGAATATGCCTGGCAGTATTATGGCGATGCTTTGACGGATGTGCTTCCGGCTTTGGGTACGCATACACCCATGACCGATTCACAAATTGCTCATATGTTTGGCACGCTGCCGGCTTCCTTGATCAGGGAGCATGATTGGCGCAATGATGTGGTTACCTTGGGAGAGGTGCCTTCAGAATATGTAAAGGAAGTTTCGGAGGGTGCAGTTGATTTTCCCTGGCCTGCTCAAATTAACAAAATGTTGCGTGATGGCGATTATGATTTAATTTTATCCATTGGACAGGTAGTGCCTCATGAGGTAGTGGGCATGGCCAATTACAATAAGAATATTTTTGTGGGAACCGGCGGAGTGGAAGGTATCAATAAAAGTCACTTTATTGGTGCAGCTTATGGTATGGAGCGTATGATGGGACATGCCGATACGCCGGTAAGAAAAATATTCAATTATGCCTCTGAGCATTTTTCCAACCATTTACCCATTGTTTATGTGCAAACAGTGGTGGGACTGGATAAGTCGGATGGCAGGGTAAAATGTCGCGGTCTGTTTGTGGGAGATGATTATGAAGTGTTTGATAAAGCAGCCCGGCTGTCTTTAAAAGTGAATTTTGAGATGCTTGATTCTCCGCTTAAAAAAGTTGTCGTATATTTGGATCCTACTGAGTTTAAAAGCACATGGCTTGGTAACAAGGCTGTTTACCGTACCCGTATGGCAATTGATGACGGAGGTGAATTGATTATCATAGCACCGGCTTTGGTTGAGTTTGGAGAGGACAAAGAAATTGATCGTTTGATCCGTAAATACGGTTACTTTGGCACACCAAACACACTTAAAGCATGTGATGAAAATGAAGAGTTGCGTAACAATTTAAGTGCAGCTGCACATTTGATCCATGGTTCTTCCGAAGGCAGGTTCAGTATAACCTATTGTCCGGGAAAAGAAAAAGAAAACCTTTCACAAGCTGAAATAGAAAGTGTTGGATTTTTATATGCTGATATTGATGAGGTTACTGCCCGATATAATCCGGAAACACTAAAAGATGGTGTGAATATGTTACCTGATGGGGAAGAGATTTTTTATATTTCAAATCCTGCACTGGGTTTATGGGCTTTTAAAGATAGATTTAAGTATTGATTATTTATCACTTAATTTATCTACCCATTTTGATTTAACTCAATTAAATGGTATATCATAAGTGGTAAATCGTAAATTTTTATATTGTAAATTGTAAAATTGCAAATAATTATGATGGATAAAATCAAGTGGGGTATCATAGGATGCGGTAATGTCACAGAATTGAAAAGCGGACCGGCATTCAACAAAGTAGATCATTCGGAACTTGTTGCGGTAATGCGTCGAAATGCCGCATTGGCAGAGGACTATGCCAAAAGACATGATATTCCCCATTTTTATACAAATGCAGATGATCTTATTAATGATGCTGACGTAAACGCTGTATATGTTGCTACGCCACCCGATACCCATGCTGAATATGCTATCAAGGCCATGAAAGCCGGTAAGCCGGTTTATGTGGAAAAACCGATGGCAAGAACTTTCGCCGAATGTCAGGAAATGATAAGGGTATCTGAAGAGACAGGTATGCCTTTATTTGTTGCTTATTACAGGCGTACGTTGCCGTCATTTCTCAAGGTAAAAGAGTTGATTGAAGAAGGTGCCATTGGTAAGGTGTTAACCGTGAATCTCAGGTTGCATAGGGCCTTCGGAGAAAAAGATCAGTGTCCGGATCAACAATCATGGCGTGTTAATCCGGAAATTGCCGGTGCGGGATACTTTTATGACTTAGCTTCTCATCAATTGGATTATTTGGATTTTTTGTTGGGACAAATTACAGAGGTTAAAGGAATTGCTGAAAATATCGGTGGATTTTATAAAGCAGAGGACACGGTAGTGGCTGTTTTTACATTTGAATCAGGTGCAACAGGTAGTGCCAGTTGGTGTTTTGTTGTGGATAAAAATGCCGAAGAGGATAAAATTGAATTCATGGGAACGGCGGGAAAAATAAGTTTTCCATGTTTTGAAAAGGGTGATATAGAGTTATTTACTCCGCAAGGTAAAAAAACTTTTCAATGCCAAAATCATGAAAATATATCATTTTATTTAGTAGAGCAAGTAGTTGGTTCGCTTCGGGGTACGAATAACTATACAAGTAATATGTACATAGCGGCAAGAACTAATTTAGTTATGGAGGAAATAGCCGGTAGTTATTATAAAAAACATCCGGGATCGCAAAATGTGTAAACAGTTGGAATGAAAATAAATCGGTGAAACTAATTATTGATGATAAGATTCCTTATATCCGGGGTATATTTGAACATGTAGCTGAGGTCGCATATTTGCCTGGTGCTAAAATTACTCCGGAAGTGGTGCATGATGCAGATGCAATCATCACTCGTACACGAACCATATGCAATGAAGATTTGTTAAAAGGTTCTTCCGTTAAATTTATTGCCACTGCAACCATTGGTTATGATCATATTGATACAGATTATTGCAGACGAGCAGGCATTCAGTGGACAAATGCACCCGGATGTAATTCAAAGTCTGTGGAACAGTATGTAGCTTCGGCTTTAATGGTTTTAACTGAGAAAGATCTTGTCAATTTAAAACAAAGTACTATTGGCATTGTCGGGGTAGGGAATGTAGGTAGTAAAGTAGCACGTATTGCTGAATTGTTGGGGATGAAAGTTTTGATGAATGACCCTCCCCGTGCCAGGGCAGAAGGACCGGAGAAGTTCGTGAACTTGCAAACCATTCTTGAAGAAGCTGATATTATCAGTTTGCATGTGCCGTTAAATATGAAGGGAGAAGATGCTACTTTCCATATGGCCGATGAAATTTTCTTTTCATCTTTGAAAAAAAAACCTGTTTTGATTAATTCATGCAGGGGTGAAGTAGTGAAAACTGAGGCTGTGAAACAAGCTGTTCAAGAACATAAGATTAAGGCTTTTGTATGCGATTGTTGGGAAAATGAACCCAATATCGATTTGGAATTGTTGGCTATGACAACCATAGCTACACCACATATTGCAGGTTATTCCAGGGATGGCAAAGCCAAAGGTACACAGATGAGCGTACAGGCTGTCAGTGAATTCTTTAATTTGAAATTGGATAATTGGATACCTGAAAATATAGAGTGTCCTGCTGAGCCTCTGGTTGTTATAGATGGCAAAGATTTAACGGACGAGCAAATTATTGCTCAGGCAGTCCTGCATACTTACGATATCCGGCAAGATGACCAATTGTTAAGAGCTAATTCCTCTGATTTTGAAAAACAAAGAGGTGATTATCCTGTGAGAAGAGAATTTCCTGCATATACGGTACGGTTGAAAAATACCGGAGAAAGAGTTGAGGAAGTTTTGAAGGAGATAGGGTTTGTGGTGTTTAGTGTGTAATGTGTAGTGTGTAGTGTTTAGTGTGTAATGTGTGATGTTGAATTGNNAAGACAAATAAGAACTAAGAACGAAAAAACTATCAGCTACTAACTACCAACTACTAACTACTTAAGTTAACTTCTTTAACTTCTTTAACTTCTTTAACTTCTTTAACTTCCAAAAACTACCAACTACTAACTACTAACTACTAACTACTAACTACTAACTACCAACTACTAACTACTAACTATAATATCAATATAATTTTACAAACAAAAACATGAAACAAAAAGCAGACATTGGATTAATTGGTTTGGCCGTTATGGGCGAAAACCTGGTGTTGAACATGGAGAGCAAAGGCTATACAGTTGCTGTGTTTAACCGCACGGTAGAAAAAGTGGATAAATTCATTGAAGGACGTGGTGCAGGTAAAAATTTTATCGGCACACGTTCTATCAAAGAATTGTGCGAATCATTGAAAAAACCACGCAAGGTGATGATGTTGGTGAAAGCCGGTAAGCCTGTAGATGATTTCATAGAACAACTGATACCGCATTTGGAAGAGGGTGACATCATCATTGATGGCGGAAATACGCATTTCCCGGATACGACCCGTCGTACGAAGTATGTTGAAAGCAAGGGCTTATTGTACATTGGAACCGGTGTTTCAGGTGGTGAAGAAGGTGCTTTGTTAGGTCCTTCTATCATGCCCGGAGGTTCTCCTGCCGCCTGGCCCCACGTAAAAGATATTTTCCAATCCATTTCGGCAAAGGTTGAAAATAATGTACCTTGTTGTGATTGGGTGGGAGAGGATGGTGCCGGCCATTTTGTGAAAATGGTACATAATGGTATCGAATACGGTGACATGCAAATCATCAACGAAGCTTATCATATCATGAAAGATTTGTTGGACATGAGCGCTGATGAGATGCATGAAGTATTCAAGAAATGGAACAAAGGCGATTTGGACTCTTATCTCATTGAGATTACGCGCGATATTTTGGCTTTCAAAGATGAAGACGGAGAACCTTTGGTAGAAAAGATCCTGGATACTGCCGGTCAGAAAGGGACCGGTAAATGGACGGGCATTACAGCTTTGGACTTGGGTATTCCGTTGACCTTGATTGGTGAAGCAGTGTTTTCCCGCTGTTTATCAGCTCAAAAAGATATACGCGTGAAGGCTTCGAAAGTTCTTAAAGGTCCCAAAGTAAACTTCACCGGAGATAAATTACAGTTTATCGCTGATTTAGAAGACGCAGTCTTCGCTTCTAAAATCATTTCTTATGCACAAGGTTACGACTTGATGATGGAAGCTTCCAAAGAATATAAATGGCATCTGAATTATGGTGGTATTGCTTTGATGTGGCGAGGTGGATGTATCATCCGTTCTGCTTTCTTAGGCGATATCAAAAAAGCATTTGATAGAAATCCTGCTCTGGAAAATCTATTGTTAGATCCTTATTTCAAAGAAAAAGTAGAAAAAGCACAAGCCGGTTGGCGCAGGGTAGCAGTTGCTGCTTTGAGCAATGGTATTCCTGTACCGGCAATGACTTCTGCACTCAATTACTTCGATGGTTTCCGTTGTGAGAGGTTGCCTGCCAATTTGTTACAGGCACAACGTGACTACTTCGGTGCTCATACCTATGAACGTATCGATAAACCCAGGGGCAAGTTCTTCCATACCAATTGGACGGGCAGGGGAGGTGATACAGCTTCTACGATTTATGAGGTGTAGAAATAGCCCCCTAAATCCTCCAAAGGGGGACTTTGGGGATGGATTCACCGTTTCGAATGGTGAATCATAGTAAAACAAAACAGTAGTCGGTTGGGAATTATCCTGAACCGACTGTTTTGTTTTGAAATAATTTAATTCTGTGTAAATCTGCGACAATCTGCGAGAAATTAATTTTTAATTCCGCGAGAAACCATAAATTAATTCTACAGGATTGCGGATCAATTTTATGAGTATTGGTCACCCTTTAACCTCTATTTTAAATAGAATAAAACGTATATATTCTTCTATTTCAAATAGAAGTTGTATCTTTGCAGAAAAATAGATTTATTATGGATAAGAATTTATTAAAGACAGTGATAGCTGATCAAGAGTATTACTTTGAACAAGCTAAAGGTAGTGTGAAACGTAAATTACCTGCTGGTTTTTGTACTGCACCTGAGATCGTGATTATTACCGGCATTCGTCGTTGTGGTAAATCTACTTTGATGCAGCAAATTCGTGCAGAACAAGCTGAGCGTGACTATTATATCAACTTTGATGACGAACGGTTAGTCAGTTTCAAGGTTGATGATTTTCAGGTCCTGTTAGAGGTTTTTTACGAGCTTTTTGGCGTACAAAAAACTTATTATTTTGATGAAATCCAAAATGTTGATCAGTGGGAACGTTTTGTTCGCCGTTTGCACGATACCGGCAATAAGATTTACATTACCGGTTCTAATGCGCGCATGTTGAGCCGTGAATTGGGTACTCATCTTACCGGACGTTATTTGTCTCACGAACTGTATCCTTTTTCATTCAGAGAATTTATTTTGCTGAAAAACCCGGAATTGCTGAATGAGAACTTTTACAAAACTAATATAAAAGCAGCTATTTTATCCCTTTTTGAAGATTACTTTAATAACGGAGGGTTTCCGAATTTTGTTAAAACCGGTGATGAATTAGCCTTGAAAACCTTGTTTGAAAATATTCTGTATCGTGATATAATGGTACGGAACAATCTTACCAATGAAATTGAAGTCAGAGAATTGGTTTCCTATCTTGCCGGAAATTACGCTCGTTTATCAACAAACAGTGAATTAGCTGAAATTATTGGTGTAAAAAATCCATCAACTGTTAAAAAATACATTGGATTTTTGTCTGACAGCTATTTAATATTTCAGGCTTATAAATATGATTATTCCGTTTCAAAGCAAATTTTAAATCCGAAAAAATCTTATTTTATTGACAACGGATTGGTAAAAAGAGTAGGGTTTAGTTTCTCAGATAATCTCGGGCATTTACTTGAAAATCTTGTTTATATTGAATTGCTTAGGCGTGGAAAAGAAGTCTTTTATTATAGTAAGAAACAAGAATGTGATTTCTTGTTAGTGGAGAATAATATAGTCACTGTTGCCATACAAGTATGTTATACTTTTTATTCAGAAAGAACAAGGAAACGGGAAGTTGATGGGTTATTGGAGGCGATGGAAACATTCAATCTGACGACAGGATTGATCATCACGAGTGATATGGAAGATAAAATTACTGTAGATGATAAGCGTATTGATATCATTCCGGCTTGGAAGTGGTTGCTGGAGTAATTTTATGATTCATTTTTAATACTGCTCATTCTCATTCGGAAATGAGCCTGACTTCACATCAGCGGAATATTGCTTGAGGGCCTGGTCCATGACCTCTTCTAGGTTGGCATATCGCCTTAAAAAACGAGGAGAAAAGTCATTGTTTAAGCCCAACATATCGTGGATCACCAATACCTGACCGTCAACACCGCCACCGGCACCAATACCTATAACGGGAATGGTCAGTTCAGAAGCAATACGCTTGGCTAACTTGGCGGGTATTTTTTCCAACACGATGGCGAAACACCCAATTTCTTCCAATAAATGGGCATCCTTAATTAGTTTTTCGGCTTCTTCATCTTCTTGTGCCCTGACAGCATAAGTACCGTATTTGTTGATGGATTGGGGCATCAAGCCTAAATGTCCCATTACAGGAATACCGGCACTTAATATTCTTTTGATCGACTCGGCAACTTCTTCTCCACCCTCTATTTTCAGACAGTCAGCATGACTTTCTTTCATGATTCTGATGGCAGAAGAGATGGCTTCACGTGAATTGCCCTCATATGAACCGAAGGGCATATCCACCGCTACTAAAGCACGTTTAACACCGCGCATTACTGATTTTGCCATAAATATCATTTGATCCAATGTGATAGGTAAAGTGGTTACATTGCCACACATGACATTGGAAGCTGAATCTCCGACAAGAATAACATCAATGCCGGCACGATCGACAATCTTCGCCATGGTATAATCATAAGCAGTGAGCATACTGATTTTTTCGCCCCTTTTTTTCATTTCCACCAAACGTTGGGTGGTTACTTTACGTATATTTTCAAGATGTACAGACATATTACTAAAGATAAATGATTTGCTTTTTTTTTTTTAAAACATGTTTGCAAATATACATGATAATTTCCAATTTCCATCCGAAAGCTTGAAAATTGACGGGTTTCTAACGGTTCTGAGACGAAGAAAATCCGTGCTTGTACACATCATTTCTATCAAAGTAATTTTATGTGTTCTTTTTATCTAAAGAATACACAATTTATTGGGCTTTTATACGTTGAAAACTTATATTGTAGAGATTGTCTTAAGACAAATATTCAATTTAAAAAATAGTAAGCAAGGTGTTTTAGAAGTGTTCAAATGCCCTGAGTTTCGAAAGCAACGTGGCAGTTGGGCACTTTATGAGACACAGTCAGGTCCTAAGTTCAACTTGCAAGTGTAATTTTTTTTCGTGCTTTACTTTAAAAATTGTACTTTTGCACCTCGAAATTTTGAAGCGTATGGTAAGATTCAACTCCGGTCGTCTGTTAGACGAAAATATTTTTTCCAAATTTGTTACCATGAAATACCTGCCAAGGTGGATCGTCCTGTTTGTCGACGTTCTGCTGTGTGTGGTGGCGTTTCTGATTTCCATTTTGGTGGCTGAAAAAATTCGCTTTAATCCTTCTCATTTTATCATAGTCAATGATTTTTGGCGGATTACCATCGTTATGTTGTTACAGATATTACTGTTCTGGGCATTTCATACTTATTCGGGAGTCTTGCGCTATTCCAGCTTTGTCGATACTGTAAGAATATTGTTCTCAATCGTTGTTAATATCATTGTTCTGATCGGTGTCAATTTGGTTTTGACTTTTCTGTCGAAAGGTTTGCTGGTGTATTATTCAGAATTGGTGGTTTATGGTATTTTGTCGTTTTTGTTTCTTTTGATGACGAGGTTGTTGATTAAAACTACCTATGACTACCTGACACAAAGAGGCGATTATCTGACGCCGGTAATGATCTACGGCACTAAATCGGCTGCTATCGGTATTGCCAAAATGCTGATGTCGGAACAGGTAGGTTCAAAATACAAGTTGGTGGGATTTATTGATGATGATAAAAATGCCAGTGAGAAAATGATTATGGGCGTTAGAGTCTATTTGATGAATGATGAAACTTTGGAGAAAGTCATCGTTAAAAAATGTAAATCCATCATTGTTTCGCCTACAAAATTAAATGAACCAAATGTATCCAATGCATTGGAGAAGTTTGTCGATAACGATTTGACCGTTCTGTCGTTGCCTCCAATGAATATCTGGAAGAATAATATTCCTAATATCGGGGAAATGAGGTCCATTCCCATTGAAAGTTTGTTGGAAAGGCCTCAAATCACTATCTCTACTAATAATATCGCTTCTCAATTAAAAGATAAAGTTGTACTGGTGACCGGTGCAGCAGGCTCAATTGGCAGTGAAATAGCTTTACAAATATTGAAATATGACATCAACTTATTGGTGTTGCTGGATCATGCCGAATCCCAAATGCATGATTTAAAGCTTGATTTACAAGAAGAATATCCCGATAAAAATGTAACGATATTCCTGGGTGATGTACGTTACAAAGAACGCATGGAGTATATGATGGATTTATACCGACCTGATATAATTTACCATGCTGCTGCTTATAAGCATGTTCCCATGATGGAAGATTATCCTGTTGAAAGCGTTATGGTCAATGTGTTGGGAACTAAAGTTTTAGCTGATTTGGCTGTAAAGTACAGGGTTGAGCGCTTTGTGATGGTTTCAACGGATAAAGCAGTCAATCCTACTAACGTAATGGGTGCGTCCAAACGTGTAGCTGAAATATATGTACAGTCTTTATATCGTAAGTTGAACACCACAACTAACGGAGATACTACCAAATTCATTACAACCCGTTTTGGTAATGTGTTGGGCTCGAGCGGTTCTGTTATTCCTTATTTTAAAAAACAAATTGAACGCGGGGGACCGGTAACTGTTACGCATCCGGAAATAATTCGCTACTTTATGACAATCCCGGAAGCTTGCGTATTGGTACTCGAAGCCGGATCTATGGGCAATGGAGGTGAAATTTATATTTTTGACATGGGTAAACCTGTGAAAATATTAGATTTAGCACGTAAAATGATCCGCTTAGCAGGATTGGTGCCTGAGCAAGACATTGAGATTGTGTTTACAGGATTGCGACCGGGCGAAAAATTGTACGAAGAACTCCTGAACAAGAAAGAGCACACCCAAAAAACACATCATCCGAAAATAATGATTGCGAATGTCCAGCAATATGATTACGACAAAGTTTCTATATTGATAGATAAACTAATCAATTACAGCAAGCTGAACAAGGACTATCTGACTGTTTCGACCATGAAAAAAATTGTTCCGGAATTCAAAAGCAAAAATTCGCAATATGAGCGTTTAGACATATGATTTCAATTGAACAGTTGAGTGTTGATTTCGGAAGTACTTCCTTGTTCGATAATATCGGATTTTTAATCAATCCAAAAGAAAAAATCGCCTTGGTCGGGAAAAATGGGTCCGGCAAAACTACCTTATTGAAACTGATAGCAGGTAAAATGACGCCCACGCGTGGACGTATTGAGCTTCCGAAGGATTTGACCATCGGATATCTCCCCCAACATATGATTCACAACGAGGGCACAACAGTGCTGGAAGAAACTGAAAAGGCTTTTGAACACATTCATACACTTCAATATGAAGTCGAATCCTTGACTACGGAACTGGCTGACCGAACTGACTATGATAGTGAGGATTATCATCGCATCATAGATAAACTCAGTCATGCCCAGGAATATTTACAGATCATTAATCAGAGTAATTATCAGGCCGAAATAGAAAAAACCTTGATCGGATTGGGCTTTAACCGTGCTGATTTTGACAGACCTTGTGCTGAGTTTAGCGGGGGATGGAGGATGCGCATCGAATTGGCAAAAATAATTTTACAACAACCTGATTTGCTGTTGCTTGATGAGCCCACTAATCATTTAGATATTGAATCGATACAATGGCTCGAAAGTTTTCTTGTCAATGCCAATAGTGCAGTTGTGTTGGTCTCACACGACCGGGCTTTTATAGATGCAGTAACAACCAGAACCATAGAAATCTCCCTTGGGAGAATATATGATTATCAAGTTAACTATTCGAAATATGTTGAATTACGCAAAGAACGTTATGAACAACAAATGCGGGCTTATGAGAATCAACAGAAAATGATTCAGGATACCGAACTGTTCATTGAGCGTTTTCGTGCCAAGGCCTCAAAAGCCATTCAAGTACAATCACGTATCAAGCAATTGGAAAAACTTGAAAGGATTGAGGTGGATATTGAAGATCACACCCATATGAACTTAAAGTTTCCGCCGGCTCCGCATTCGGGTATTATTCCCATTGAAATAGAACATTTGTCGAAAGCATACGGAGACCTCTTGGTGCTTGATAATATTGGCATGATAATCAACAGAGGTGAAAAAGTCGCTTTTGTTGGGAAAAACGGAGCCGGTAAAAGTACCTTGGTGAAATGCATCATGCGGGAGATTCCCTTTTCGGGAAAGCTTAAACTCGGTCACCAGGTTAAAATAGGCTACTTCGCTCAAAATCAGGCTTCTTTGTTGGATGAAAATTTAACGGTTTTTGAAACCATCGACCAGGCTGCAGTTGGTGAAATTCGCACCAAAATCCGGGATATTTTAGGAGCTTTTATGTTTGGCGGTGAAGCATCCGATAAAAAAGTAAAAGTACTTTCCGGTGGTGAACGCTCGCGACTTGCCATGATCAAACTATTGCTCGAACCTGTTAATTTGTTGATCCTTGACGAACCGACCAATCATTTAGATATGCCCTCCAAAGATGTATTAAAAGAGGCTCTCAAAGCTTTCACCGGTACGGCTGTTATTGTGTCGCACGACCGTGAGTTTTTAGACGGATTGGTTGATAAAGTATATGAGTTCAGCAATAAAAAGATCAGGGAACATCTTGGGGGTATTTATGATTTTCTACATCGTAAAAAAATAGAGAGTTTACAAGAGCTTGAAACCAATGAACCTTCATCACCACTACAAGGTCAGACTGCAAGTCCGGAGACAAAGGGTGTTTCTGACAATAAATTAAGCTATGAGGCGAGAAAAGAAAAGAACAGAAAGATCAGAAAAGCTGAACGCGATGTGTCGGAGGTGGAGATGGAGGTTGAAAAGTTAGAAGCAGCATTGAATGCAATGCAAGCCGAGTTGCAGCACCCTGAAAAGGCTTCAGACAGTGATTTTATTTTGAAAATGCACCAAAAGCAGCGGGCGCTGGATCAAAAGATGTACGAATGGGAAATTTTGACGGAAACACTTGAAAATTTAAAAACAGAATGATATGTCCGGTAAATTGTACCTTTTTCCTACTCATTTAGGTGATATTGAGTTGTCGCGGATACTTCCGGTTTTCAATATAGATCTGATTGAGAGTATCAAGTGTTTTATAGTGGAAGATATTCGCTCTGCACGTCGCTTTCTCAAGAAATGTAACAATAACATCAACATTGATGAACTGCATTTTTTTGAATTGAACAAGCGGACAGAAACTGCAGAAATCCGTTCATTTATCAGTCCTCTATTGGCAGGTAACGATATGGGCGTTATTTCTGAAGCCGGCTGTCCCGCCATAGCCGATCCCGGGGCAGATGTTGTGGCCATAGCTCATCAACATGATATTCAGGTTGTCCCCTTGGTAGGTCCGTCATCTGTGCTACTGGCTTTGATGGCATCAGGGTTCAACGGACAAAGTTTTGCTTTTAATGGATACCTGCCGATTCCCAGGAACGAAAAATCGGATCTGCTTAAAAAGCAAGAACGAAAAATTTATACGGAAAATCAAACGCAAATCTATATTGAGACGCCCTATAGAAATATGCAGACTTTTAGCGATATATTGAGTGTTTGTGAACCTGAAACTAAATTATGTGTAGCTGCCGATTTGACTTTACTTTCTGAGTACATTCGAACCAAGTCTGTCAGGGAATGGCAAAAGAAGATACCGGAATTAAACAAACGACCTTGTGTGTTTGTTCTGTATAAATAGTGGCGAGTTTACGAGTTCCGCGTTCCGGGTTCAGGAGGTCAAATTGTTGCAGTGCGCTATCGACCTTGCCTGATGAGCCGAAAAATAAGTAAGAACAGCGTTAAAAATCGTCCTTGTTTGAGCAACGAAGTTGCGAGTTTGGACGATTTAGCTGTTTGAGCGCTAATTTTTCGAGCGAAGCAGGCACAGTCTTGATTTTTTTTTGCTTCGTTTTTTTGTATCAAGACAAAAAAATGAAGAGATATCTGAATTTAACGAATATTCCTATGTAAATTAATGCGTTTTTTATAACTGCCTAACTGTAAGGCAGTTTTTTAAGAAAACTGATTGAATTTTTTATTAATTTCCCTATCCATTTCTCTTTCTTTCAAAGATTGACGCTTGTCGTGTCTTTTTTTACCTTTTGCGAGGCCAATCTCGAGTTTAGCCAAGCCTTTTTCGTTGATAAACAAACGAATAGGAATGATAGTTAGTCCGGTTTCTTTGGTAGCCCGATTTAGTTTATTCAGTTCTTTTCTGTTTAGCAACAACTTCCTGTCACGGCGAACATCGTGGTTATTATACGTTCCGAAGAAATATGCGGCTATATGTAAGTTTTTCACCCACAGCTCATTGTTGATAAACACGCAGTAGGTATCAGTCAGGGAAGCTTTGCCTTCGCGCAAGGATTTTATTTCAGTTCCGAAAAGTTGTATGCCGGCCGTATAACGTTCTTTAATTTCGTAATTGAACGTTGCCCGTTTGTTCTTGATTGATATGTTGGCACTACGACGCATTTTCTCCCTTTCCCTTTTAATCGGGTACAAAATTACAGTTTTTTTTTAAAGTTTCCTTACTTCTCCATTTTTCTTATATAGTGAGGTTTTTCGGAAAAAAACTTGTAAATTTGCTTTATCTTCTTACCGGAAAGATAGAAGCTAAATTTCTTATAAGAAAAGAAATAAAGAAAATAAGTGTATAATAAGTTGAATGTGCGCTTGTAGCCTGTGTAAATTTTTGTAATTGAGATAATTTAGAGTTGTAAAGTAAAAATAGGTTCACAAGGTATTACAAGAATGTAAGGATAGAATTCAACTCAGTTTAATTATTATTAGATATGTCGTCTGAAATAAAAATAAACGTTGTAGGATTGGTTTACAATCAGAATGTAGCCGGTACTTACGGCCTGGTGTTGGCTGAAGAAAGCGGGAATAGACGATTTTCCGTCATGATTGGAGAACCGGAGGCGCAGTCCATCGCCTTACATATGATCAAGAAAAAATCTCCCCGTCCTTTGACACACGATTTGATCCTTACGTTGTTGAGTGTGTTCGGCACCAAGTTGGAAAAAGTCGTAATCAATGATATGGTGAACGATATATTTTATGCAGAATTGTATTTGAAAAAAGGGGAAACATCCATGGTTATCGATTCTCGTACGTCGGATGCCATTGCATTAGCTGTTAGAGCAGAATGCGGAATTTTTATCAAAGAAAAAATTATGGACATCGTTAGTGTCGAAATTGATTCTTCAGAATTAGAAAAATTTGCCAGGGACCGTGCTTCAGAAGTTGTCAAGCCTGAAGAACTAACTTCTGAAGAGTTGGAAATGCTTTCTGTGGAAGATTTGGAGGAGCTTTTAAACATAGCAGTAAGTGAGGAAAAATACGAGTTGGCAGTTAACCTTCGCGACACCATAAAAAGAAAAAAGAAGGCTTGAAAAAACATCTTGTTTTTCTTGTCAGATTCAAAAGAAAATAGTACCTTAGCCTGATTTTTTTTGAGAAATATAAATACATCAGATGATCAATCCAGAAAGAATTATTAAGGTAAATATTGACGAAGAAATGAAGTCTTCGTACATTGACTATTCAATGTCAGTGATTGTATCCCGTGCGTTGCCGGATGTGCGGGACGGACTTAAGCCGGTGCATCGTCGCGTGTTGTTTGGCATGAATGAATTGGGCAACAACTCGGACAAACCCTTTAAAAAATCTGCAAGAATTGTTGGGGAAGTAATGGGTAAATTCCACCCCCATGGTGATTCGTCCATATATGGTACATTGGTTAGATTGGCCCAGCCCTGGTCTATGCGTTATCCTTTGGTTGAAGGAGAAGGAAACTTCGGCTCTGTTGACGGTGATAACCCGGCAGCTATGCGCTATACTGAAGCGCGCCTGCGCAAGATAGCGGAAGAAATGCTGATTGATATCAATAAAGATACTGTTGATTTCCAATTTAACTTTGATGATACTCTCAAGGAACCGGTAGTATTGCCGGCTCGCATTCCCAATTTGCTGGTCAATGGTTCGTCCGGTATTGCAGTGGGAATGGCGACCAATATGGCTCCACACAATCTCTCGGAGGTGATTGATGCTACAGTTGCCTATATTGACAATAACGATATTGAAATTGCAGAACTCATTAAATATGTGAAAGCACCTGACTTTCCGACAGGAGGTACCATTTATGGTTATGCCGGGGTGAAGGAGGCTTTCGAGACCGGAAGAGGGCGTGTAGTTATTCGTTCTAAAGTTGACATTGAAGTAGACAGCTCCGGTAGAGAGAAAATTATTGTTCAGGAAATTCCCTACCTGGTCAATAAATCTGAACTGATTCGCTCTATTGTTTCCTTGATTGAGGATAAACGCATTGATGGTATCTCACATATCAATGACGAATCCGACCGTGACGGTATGCGCATCGTTATTGACATAAAGAGAGATGCGAACTCCGGCGTTGTCCTGAATACTTTGTATAAATTTACCGCTTTACAGTCTTCTTTCAGTGTCAACAACATTGCCCTGGTGAATGGAAGACCGCAAATGCTGAATCTGAAAGATCTTATTAAATATTTTGTGGATCATCGGCATGATGTGGTTACCCGGCGTACGCAATTTGAACTGGCTGAGGCAGAAAAGCGTGCACATCTCCTGGAAGGTTTCATGATCATCCTGGATAATTTGGATGAAGCCATTCAAATCATACGTGATTCAAAAACGCCCGATGAGGCACGTACCCGCTTGATGGAAAGGTTCGGTTTGTCGGAAATTCAATCTCGTGCCGTGGTAGAAATGCGTTTGCGTCAACTTACGGGGATGGAGCAAGATAAGTTGCGTGCTGAATATGAAGAAATTTTGAGTCTGATTGAAAACTTGAAAGAAATTTTGGCAAAGGTCGAACTGCGCATGGCAATTATTAAGGACGAATTGTTAGAGGTGAAAGATAAATTTGGTGATGAGCGTCGCACTGACATCGTCTATGCTTCTGAAGAATTCAATCCTGAAGATTTTTACGCTGATGAAGAAATGGTCATTACCATTTCGAGATTTGGCTACATCAAGCGGACGGCTTTGGTGGAATTCCGTGCACAGGGCAGGGGAGGAATAGGTTCAAAAGGGAGCGATTCACGAGATGATGACTTCATCGAATATATTTATCCGGCGTCCATGCACAATACCATGCTGTTCTTCACGCAGAAAGGAAAGTGCTATTGGTTGAAAGTATATGAAATACCGGAAGGCAGTAAAACCTCGAAAGGCAGGGCTATTCAAAACTTATTGAATATTGATTCTGATGATAAGGTAAATGCTTTCATCAGGGTAAAAGGATTAGATGATGAAGAATACATCAATTCTCACAACATTATATTCTGTACAAAAAATGGAATAGTGAAGAAAACCTTGTTGGAAGCCTATTCTCGTCCTCGTGTAAACGGTATAAAAGCCATCACCATCAGAGAAGATGATCAGGTGATTCAAGTGCGTCTGACAGACGGAGATACGGAAATCATTATGGCCAATCGGAATGGACGCGCCATTCGTTTCCATGAATCTGCAGTGCGCCCCATGGGCAGAACTGCCACCGGTGTAATCGGTATGAGATTAGATGATGATGGACAAGATGAAGTTATCGGCATGATTTGTGTGCCGAAAAACTCCCATGATACTGTTATGGTGGTTTCTCAACACGGATATGGCAAGCGTACCCCGTTAGATGATGAAGATGGTAATCCTATTTACCGTATCACCAACAGAGGTGGTAAAGGTGTTAAAACGATGAACATCAACGAGAAAACAGGTAAGCTTGTTTCCATTAAAAATGTCAATGACGATAATGACCTGATGATCATTAACGTGTCGGGAATAGTCATTCGATTGCATGTGGCAGATATAAGCATAATGGGCAGGGCAACGCAGGGTGTTCGATTAATCAACCTTGAAAAGCGAAACGATGAGATTGCTTCAGTATGTAAGGTGTTAACGGAAACAGATGAAGAAGATTTTGGTGAAGGTGATGAACACAATGATGTTGATAATATGAATGATGAAAGTAGTGATGTTCGCCCGAATGAAACTGAAAATGATGAGGAATAAATATTCTCGAAGTTGGCGTTAGACAAGGATTGATCGTAGAAAGAGAAGATCAAATTACATTTCGAAAATGAAATTAATAGTAAATAATTATTTTAAATTTTAAAGCTTATGAAAAAGATATTTTTTTCATTGATAATGCTTTTGGCTGTTACAACAGTTTTTTCACAGAGGAAAAATGTAACCAAAGCCAGGAACTTGACATTGATGGAAACACCGGATTTTAAAGGTGCCAAGGAATCGATATTGCCGGCCTTAGAAGACCCTTCAACTGCAACAGACCCCAGAACATGGCATGTAGCCGGATTGATTGGCTATAAGATAAATGAAGAGTACTTTAAGCAAATGGCATTAGGTAAAGATGTTGATATAGTAAAAAAGGGTGAAGCTGTGATGGAGTCTTATCATTATTTTTTAAAGGCTTATGAATTAGATCAAAATAATTTCAACAAAAAAGGTAAGAAGATCAAGCCGAGATATGAAGTTGACATTAAAGACAAAATCAAGGAGTACTTCGAGGAGAAGCATAATATCTTCTATTATGCCGCTACCCTTTTTGATGAGAAAAAGGACTATGAAGGGGCTATGAAAGCTTTTGAGACTTATCTTGAGATTCCGGAATTGCCTTTCATGAAAGATTATGTGACTATTGATTCAACCTATCTTCAAGTAAAGTATTTCAATGCTTTGGCTGCCCGCAATATTGAAATGTGGGATAAAGCCATTCAAATACATGAAGAAATAAAAGATCAGGGTTATGAGACAGGTAATGTTTACAAGTTACTTTATGATGAATATGTACACTTGAACGATACTGTGAATTTTTTAAGAACCTTGAAGGAAGGTGTTGAAAAAATGCCGACAGATCCCTGGTTCATTCAAAATTTAATCAACTATTACCTGTCTATGAACAACATAGAAGAATCTAAACTTTACATAGACAAGGCTATAGAGATTTCGCCAAATGAAGCGGTTTATTATTATATCAAGGCGAAAATTTTTGAAATGGAAGAAGATAATGAGAATACGAAATTGTATTATGATAAAACGCTCGAATTGGATCCCAACTATGCAGATGCTTATGCGGGAATTGGTGTTTTGATTATTAGTCAGGGTGAAAAGATTTTGAACGATGCGGCATATAAATCTGACAGAGAATATAATCTGGCCAGAAAACAGGCAAATGAGCTGTTTAAGTCGGCAATTGACTATTTTGTAAAAGCCAGTGAAATCAGTCCGGAGGAGACTCTATATAAAAGAAATCTCAGAACCTTGTATTATCGTCTGGATATGAGTAAAGAACTCGAGGAGATAGAAAAGGAATTGGGTTATTAAGAACTGTATTGAAGTTTATTTCTGAATAGAAAAAAAGGTCTGGTTTGAATACCAGACCCTTTTTTGTAGCGGGAACGAGAGTTGAACTCGTGACCTTCGGGTTATGAATCCGACGCTCTAACCACCTGAGCTATCCCGCCGTTCGTAAAAACGAGTGCAAAGATAAGATATTTCAGTAATACCGCAAACAGAAACTACAAAATATTTACATTTTCTAACTCCCCATTATTAGTAGATTGGGGAGGTAGTCTTACTCTTCGTAGATTTATGCCATCTGATTAACTGTTTGGTTTGAAGGTGGTTACTTGTAGTTCATCCCTAAATTCTTCATTACAAAAGCCCATACATCGGTTTGTGCATCAATAATTTTGCTAATGGGTTTTCCGGCACCATGACCGGCTTTTACGTCAATTCTGATGAGGGTAGGAGTATGACCTGAATGAAGTTCTTGCAAAGTGGCTGCAAATTTAAAAGAATGTGCAGGAACAACCCTGTCGTCATGATCACCCGTAGTGATCAGGGTTGCAGGATAAGTGGTTCCTGCTTTTAAATTGTGTAGTGGAGAGTAACCCAACAGGTATTCAAACATTTCCTGACTATCTTCAGCGGTACCGTAGTCGGTAGCCCATGCCCAGCCGATGGTGAATTTTTGATACCTCAGCATGTCGAGAACACCAACCTCCGGAATGGCTACGGCAAATAAACCGGGGCGTTGGGTCATACAAGCACCGACCAGCAAACCACCATTGGAACCGCCGTTGATTGCAAGCTTTTTGGAGTTGGTGTAATTTTCCGCAATGAGATATTCTGCTGCGGCAATGAAGTCATCAAAAACATTTTGTTTTTGCATTTTAGTCCCTGCTTTATGCCATGATTCTCCATACTCACCACCTCCGCGCAAATTGGCGATTGCATACACCCCTCCCTGTTCCAGGAAAGGAATGCGGCCTACCGAGAAGCCGGGTAATAAACTGATGTTGAAACCTCCGTATCCGTATAGCATGGTTGGGTTCTTCCCGTTCTTCTTCAATCCTTTTTTATAGATGATGCTCATAGGGACTTGGGTGCCGTCTTTAGAAGTGAAAAATACCTGTTCACTGATAAAATCTTCGGCATTGAAGGATATTTCAGACTTGCGGAACAATTCGGCTTTGTTTTCGGCTACATCATACCTGTATATCGTTGGTGGATACGTGTAGGAAGTAAACATGTAAAATGCCTCATTGTTGTCATATCTGCCGGAGATTCCTACCGTACCAATCGTTGGTAGTTTGATTTCATGTAGTAGTTGACCGGAAGTATTATAGGCGTAAAGGCGATTGGAGGCATCTTGTAAATAATTGATAAAAAGCTGTCCGCCAATTAAACTGACATCTTCAATCACATGTCCGCTTTCCGGAATAAGTGTTTTCCAGTTTTCCAGCTGAGGCCGGGCAGGGTCAACCACCATCAATTGCTGATTGGGAGCTTGATAGTTTGTGAGTACATAAATCTTACCCTCATAATGGTCAATGACGTTAAAATCTGAATCGAAGCCTGGTGCAATCAGTACAGCCTTTGTTTTTGGTTTCGTTAAATCTTTTAGCCATAATGAGTTTCCGGAAGTCGATTCAGTCTCTACAATAAAAAGGAATTTTTCATCCTCCGAGACACCTGCGTAATAATTTCTGAGTGCATGCTCTTTATTTTCGAAAACAATTTTGTCTTGTGTCTGATCATCATTCAAACGATGGTAAAACACCTTGTGATATTCGTTTTTATTGGAATATTCCTTTCCCGATTCGGGTTCATCATAAGCTGAGTAATAAAAGCCATTTCCCTGCCATGAGATCCCGGAAAACTTCACCCACTCAATGTGATCCGGCAGGAGTTGACGCGTGGCAACCTCCATCACAAAAATCTCATTCCAGTCGGAACCGCTTTTAGATATACTGTAAGCCAAATATTTCCCATCTTTGGAGAAAGATGCGCGTGACAAAGCTATGGTTCCATCAGTTGAAAGCTTGTTGGGGTCTAACAATACTGTAGGCTCCGCCGTCAAAGAATCGAGCTCGTAAAGTACGCTTTGGTTCTGCAAACCATCATTTTTATAGAAATAATATTTGTTGTTGATTTTTTGCGGATAGCCATATTTGGGATAATTCATCAATTCTGTCAGTCTTTCCCGTAATCTATCTCTGAAAGGGATTTTTTCTAAATAGCTGTAAGTGAGCTTGTTCTGTTCAACAACCCATTCTTCTGTTTCTTGCGATCTGTCATCTTCCAACCAGCGATACGGGTCGTTTACCCGGGTACCCCAATAATCATCACAGATATTTTCTTTTCTGGTTTCAGGATACTGAATATTGTTTTTTTGACTACAACCGAACATGATAAGTGTGAAAAGGAATATTTTAAAAAAAGTTTTCATTGAAATGTGTTTTTTAAGTGAAAATAAATGCTATTTCTTTAGAAAGCACAAAATTACAAGAAAATACTGACAAGTCCAACGACAAGTAAAAGAACTAATTTTTGTAATTATGTTGATAATCTTTGTTTAAAGATGATGGAGGGATTGACAAAAATGATTATCTTGCGAAAGTTTAGATCCATACCGTATGAAGAAGAAAAAATTCAAAATAGAATATCCACTCAGCAATTCATCCCTTTCCGTTTTATGGGATAGTATCGGCACTGCTTACGGCTTGTCTGAATGGTTTGCAGATGATGTAAGCATAGATGAAAAAGAATTCATCTTTAGATGGGAAGGTTTTGAGCGGAAAAAAGCATATTTACTGCATTCGAAAGTAAATTACTCCATTCGTTTTCAATGGGAAGAAGATAAAGGTGGTGAAGCATATTTTGAAATGCGCATTATAACTTCCGAATTATCTAACGATTTGGTGTTGCTTGTCACTGATTTTGCCAAAGAAGACGATATTGACGATGCTATCCTTTTGTGGGATCATCAGATTGAAACGCTCAAAAGAGTCAAAGGTATGTAAGTGCTGAAGCTGACTTTGTTCCAAGTTCCGGGTTCCGGGTTCAAGAGATACGGGTTCCCTGGTGCGATTTTCGGGTTCAGTACAAGGCATCTTGTTGTTTGTTAGTTGATTGTTTACGTGCTACCAATAAGCCGGTGTTTTTGCTTTCAAGAAATTGTTTGACTTTTGCTTTTTGAACAAAAAACATGTAATTTTGCGGGTTAAAGGAAACCGGCATGTCTTTCATTAAAAAGATTGATTCATACATCCTCAAGCGCTTTTTAGTTCTACTAGTGATGACGTTTCTCATCGTCATCTTTATTTTGCTCATGCAGTTTTTGTGGAAACATTTTGAGGATTTGATAGGCAAAGGTGTCGGGTGGAATGTGTTGGCAGAACTTTTTGTATACGCCACTATGACTTTGGTTCCATTGGCTTTGCCATTGGCTCTTTTGCTGGCCTCCTTGATGACTTTCGGTAACCTGGGTGAAAGTTTTGAGTTGACGGCCATGAAATCATCAGGTATTTCTTTGTTCAGAATTATCCGTCCCCTGATTATCCTGGTCGGCTTGATTGTAGTAGCTGCATTTTTCTTTTCCAATAATGTTTTACCGAGGGCACAGCGTGATATGTACACGCTTTTGTTTTCTATACGCCACAAATCTCCTGAGTTGGATGTGCCCACCGGTGAGTTCTACTCCGGCATTAACGGCGTCAATTTATATGTGCGTGGTAAAGATGGAAATATTCTTAAGGATTTAATGATATATGATTTTTCCAACGGATTCAATAATGCTATGGTGTTGCTTGCAGATTCAGGAAAAATTCAGCTCACCAGTGATAAGAAGCACTTGTTGTTTACTCTATACAATGGAGAAAGTTTTGAGAATCTGAGGGAACAGAAAATGTCCAGTCCGGATAACATCCCGTATCGCAGAGAATCATTTTCGCTAAAAGAAGTGCTGTATGATTATGATTCCGATTTTAATCGATATGATGAGTCTTTATTGCAAGACCGGCATATCAGTAAGAATATCAAAGAACTGTCGCGTTCGATAGATTCCATCAAATTGATCGTGCAGGAAAGGAGTGAGATGCAGGTACAGGAAATGTTGCACAGCAGGTATTTCGCGTTTACCGGAAAGTACAGGAATACTTTGTTTCTGCCGGATCCTGAAAAATCTTACAATCAATATGATGTAGACAGTGCATTTCTTAATCAGACCAATGCTGAAATTGAAATGTCGATCAACCATGCGATGGAACGTGCCAAAAACATGGCAGATCACATCACATACAATAAGCTTCTGTTGGGGGAACCTCAAATGAATATGAACAGTCACAGTGCCGAATGGCACAGGAAATTCTCTCTTTCCTTTGCATGTTTGATCTTCTTTTTTATAGGTGCCCCTTTGGGAGCCATTATTCGTAAAGGAGGCTTTGGCTTTCCGGTGGTTATTTCAGTGTTGATGTTTGTGGTTTATTATATCATAGACTTGACCGGTTATAAAATGGCAAGAGAAAATATCTGGGAGGCTTATCAGGGTATGTGGCTCAGCTCGGCTATATTATTTCCCATTGGTGTTTTTCTGACGTACAAGGCAGCAAAAGATGCCACATTATTTAATGCGGATACCTATATTAAATTTTTTCAAAAAATTAAAAATGTATTTTTAAAACTCATCGGAAGATCAGAAGAAGAAGAATTTAAATACAATCAATAAATAAAAATGAATAAAATTTTAGATACGATTGAAGAGGCCATTCAGGATATCAGAGATGGTAAAATAGTTATAGTTGTGGATGACGAAGATCGTGAAAATGAAGGTGATTTTGTTTGTGCTGCAGAAAAAATAACTCCGGAGATAGTTAATTTTATGATTAAAGAAGGACGTGGTCTTCTGTGTGCTCCTTTGACAGAAGAGCGCTGTGCCGAGTTGGAATTGGATATGCAGGTTGTCGACAACACCTCTTTTCATGCTACTCCGTTTACAGTCAGTATCGACAAGCTTGAAGGTTGTACGACAGGAGTTTCAGCACACGATCGTGCAGCAACTGTTCGGGCTTTGTGTGATCCTGATTCCAGGCCGGAAACATTTGGTCGTCCGGGGCATATTTTTCCTCTACGTGCCAAGTCGCGTGGTGTTATACGCAGAGCAGGACATACGGAGGCAGCTGTTGATCTGGCCAGATTGGCCGGACTATATCCTGCCGGAGCTTTGATTGAAATAATGAATGAAGACGGCACCATGGCGCGTCTTCCTGATTTGTTGAAGTTGAAGGAAAAGTTTAATATTAAAATTATAAGCATTGAAGACTTAATTGCTTATCGTCTCAAAACAGAGTCTTTGATTGAAAGAGGTGTAGAAGTAAAACTGCCTACTGCATACGGAAATTTTAGATTGATACCTTTTCTTCAGAAATCAAACGGCTTAGAGCATGTTGCTTTAATCAAAGGCAGCTGGGAGCCTGATGAGCCGATTCTTGTGCGTGTACATTCTTCCTGCGTTACAGGCGATATCTTCGGGTCGTTGCGTTGCGAGTGCGGCGAACAATTGCATTTGGCTATGAAGATGATAGAAGAAGCAGGTAAAGGCGTGATCGTCTATATAAAACAAGAAGGACGGGGAATAGGGTTGATGAATAAAATCAAAGCCTACAAATTGCAGGAAGAAGGTTTAGACACAGTTGATGCGAATCTTCACCTTGGTTTTAAAGCCGATGAACGTGATTATGGAGTAGGAGCGCAAATATTGAGAAGTATTGGCGTGACTAAATTCAAATTGATGTCCAATAATCCCGTGAAGCGAATCGGTTTAGAAGCTTATAACCTGACCATCGTAGAGAATGTGCCGTTAATTGTTAAGCCCAATCCTTATAACAGGTTTTATATGGAAACTAAAAAAAACAAGATGGGGCATGAATTACAGGAATAAGCATTTTTTTGCTAAATTTGTGATTAGTTGAAAAAATAGTCTATTTTTGTAACACAAAACTCAAGCAATCAATTAGAAAGAATTTGTAATATAATTTTTTCTTAAAAATACTGAACATGGACCCACGTGACAAAGCTAATGATGTAGATGCTGTAAACAAGAATTCATCTAAGGAATCCCTGAAGGAAGAATCTTTACAAGAAGTTAATTTAACTCAAGAAACTGTTGAGGAAACTGTTGGTGTAGTTGAGGTAACTCCGGAAGCTGTTGAAGCTGAAGAACAAACTGTTGATGCAGAAAAAGAATCTGCTGATATAGTTGAGCAAGCTGTTGAACCAATTCCGGAAAAGGCTGATGTTGCGTCTGAGCAAGTTGCGGATGCAGTTGAACCAGTTGTTGAAAAAGTAACCGAACAAGCACCAAAAGCACCTGAACAAGTTGCAGAAACACTTGAGCAGGTTGCAGAAGCGGCAGAACCAAAAACGGGAGAAGTAAAACCTGTTGTGAAAGCGGAGCCGGTTGCAGATACGGTTGAACAAGTTGAAGAAGCACCTGAACAAGTTGCAGATGAGGCTGAAAAAGTTGAGGAAGCACCTGAACAGGCTGTAGATTTAAATACTTTTTCCCGACAGGAACTGGTTGATCATTTGCGGCAATTGCTGACTCAAGAGATAACTGAAATCAGGCAAGAGGTTGATTTAGTGAAGCAACTTTTTTATAAAAAGCTAAAAGCTGAAAATGAAGAAAGGAAAAAAGAATTTCTTGAATCAGGAGGTGAAGAGCTTGAGTATCAATCTATTAAAGATGGTTTAGATGAGGAGTTGAAATCGTTGTTAGGAGATTACAGGGCTAAGAGAGCTGCATTAAAAGCTAAGCTGGAGGCAGATAAAGAGCAGAATCTGCTGGAAAAACAACACATCATTAACAGAATGAAACTGCTTGTAGAAAGCAATGATGATGTTTCGTCTTTTATCGGTGAATTCCGTGATTTGCAGCGCAAATGGAAAACGATTGGTCACGTACCGCCTCAGTTTACTAATGAGTTGTGGAAGTCTTACAATAATCTTCAGGAAACGTTTTGGGATTTAGTGAAGATTAACAAAGAGCTGCGGGAATATGATTTCAAAAAGAATTTAGAAGCCAAGACTGAGCTTTGTGAAGAAGCAGAGCGTTTGGCAGAGGAAGAGGATGTGCTTTTGGCATTTCGTCAGTTGCAGAAATTGCATGACGATTGGCGTGAAACGGGGCCTGTAGCACGTGAATACCGTGAGGAAATCTGGAATCGTTTCAAAGCTGCCTCCACCATCATCAATCGTAAACATCAAGGGCATTTTGATGAAGTAAGGAAAATTGAAGAAGAAAATTTACGCTTGAAGATTGCTTTATGTGAAAAGATTGAGGCATTCGACGTTTCTTCTCTCAACACTTATAAGGCCTGGGATGAGGCTACAAAAGTAATTTTTGCGTGGCAGGAAGAATGGCGTTCGATTGGTTTTGCTCCCAGGAAAATGAACCATAAAGTTTTCGATAGATATCGCAAAGCTTGTGATGTCTTTTTCGATGCAAAGTCTGAGTTTTATAAAGCTGCCAAGGGTTTGTTAAATGAGAACTTAGAGAAAAAAATAGCCTTATGTGAGAAAGCTGAGCAATTAAAGGATAGTACAGACTGGAAAGAAACGACTGAGGCTATGATCCGTCTGCAAAAAGAGTGGAAAACCATCGGTCCTGTTCCCAGGAAGTTTTCAGATGAAACCTGGAAGCGTTTTATCGGTGCATGTGATTATTTCTTCGAACAGAAGAAAAAGAATATGGGTGGACAGCGTAAGGTTGAGTTAGAGAATTTAAAGCTTAAGCAAGAGTGTGTTCAGAAAATCAATGCCTTAGATACAGTAACTGATAAAACACCGGAAGAAATTTTACTCATGCTCAGAGAATATATTGCTGAGTGGAATGAAATTGGGCATGTTCCTTACAGAGATAAGGATAAGATGTATAAAGAATACCGTGCTGCCATAGATAAAATGTTTGAGAAGCTGAATGTAGATGCTAATCAGCGCCGTTTAGACATATTTAAAACAAATTTGAAGGATATGTCATCGAAGGGCGAAAACAAACTGTTGCGCGAGCGGGAAAAGCTGATGCGCACGTATGAGCATCTGAAATCAGAGATTGCTACCTATGAAAATAATATCGGATTTTTATCTTCAACCAATAAGAAAGGTTCGAGTTTGATTAAAGAAATGGAGCGCAAAATTGAGTCACTGAAAGAAGAAGCCCGACTCGTTGAACAAAAAATTTCTATGATTGATGATAGCTTATAAGCATCATCACGCATTATTATCTATAAATTTAATTGACTTATTATGCAAAGGACAACCATTATTGATTTACTGAATGACAGTGTAAAGAAATTTTCGGATAATCCATTTTTATGGGAAAAGACCAAGGATAAGTTTGAACCCACCACTTATAAAGAAACTAAACAACAAGCTCATATATTGGCTGCCGGACTTATTAGTTTGGGTGTTTCGAAAGGCGATAAAGTAGCTTTACTATCTGAAGGAAGAAATGCCTGGATAATTGGGGAATTGGGCATTTTACTTACAGGTGCCATCAATATTCCGCTATCTGTCAAATTAGAAGAAAGCAATGATCTGATTTTTCGTTTACTTCATTCTGAGGCTAAATACATCATGGTTTCGGGTGGACAGTTAAAGAAAATACAAGCCATTATCGATGATTTGCCATTGGTAAAGACAGTAATTGTATTAGACGAGCAAGCTAAATATCAGGAAAAAGAGATCAGTTACAAAAGCCTTCTTAAACAAGGCAAGGAATACTTGAAAAAAAATCCGAAAGTTGTTGAGGAACGTGCAGCTACTATTTTGCCGGATGATTTGGCCAATATTAGTTATACTTCCGGTACAACTGCCGACCCCAAGGGCATTATGCTGACACACCGAAATTACACGGCAAATGTTGAGCAAGCCCTGACTTTGATGTCCATTCCAACTACTTACAGAACGCTGATCATATTGCCCCTTGACCATTGTTTTGCGCATGTTGCCGGATTTTACAGTTTTATGGCAAGCGGTGCAAGTGTTGGTACAGTTCAGGTTGGTAAAACGGGCATGGAGACCCTGAAAAATATCCCCATCAACATCAAAGAGTTAAAGCCTAATTTATTATTGAGCGTACCGGCTTTAGCCAAAAGTTTCAGAAAAAATATAGAATCGAATATACGGGCAAAAGGGCCGTTCGTTGAAAAGCTGTTCAATCTTGCGATGAAGATGTCGTATTCCTATAATAAAGAGGGATATAACAAGGGTAGGGGATTGCAGATCCTTAAAAAACCGATTTTAGCTTTGTTTGACAAAATATTATTCTCCAAAGTACGTGAAGCTTTTGGTGGAGAGTTAGATTTCTTTATCGGGGGCGGTGCATTGTTGGATATTGACTTGCAGAGATTCTTTTACGCCATTGGTATTCCCATGTTTCAAGGATATGGCTTGTCGGAAGCTACACCTGTGATTTCATCCAATGGTTTAAAACGTCATAAATTAGGTTCTTCCGGTGTTTTGGTTAAGTACATGGATCTAAAGATTTGTGATACAGACGGCAAGGAATTACCCAATTATGAAAAGGGAGAGATTGTCATTCGTGGTGAAAATGTGATGGCGGGATACTATAAAAATGAGAAAGCCACCGCCGAAACCATCAAAGACGGATGGTTATACACCGGAGATATGGGTTATATGGATGATGATGGTTTTCTGTATGTGGTAGGTCGCTTCAAAAGCTTGTTGATATCCAGTGACGGCGAAAAATACAGTCCGGAAGGCATTGAAGAGTCGCTGGCCGACAACTCAAAATTGATTGAGCAAGTTGTCTTGTACAACAATCAAAATCCCTATACTTCAGCTTTGATAGTACCAAACCAGGAGGCTTTGAAACAAGTTGTAGCAAAAGAAGGCCTCGACTGGAATACAGTAGAAGGTAAAACTTTTGCTTTGAATGCATTGCAAAAAGAAGTTGATGCATATAAGTCGGGAGGTAAATTTGAAGGCAGTTTTCCGGAGCGCTGGCTCCCTGCTGCCATTGCCGTAATTGGAGAACCTTTCTCAGAAAAGAACGGGCTTGTAAACAGCACCATGAAAATTGTGCGTGGGAAAGTTGAAAACAGGTATGCTGATCGCATTGAAAAATTATATGAAGCCGGTGCCAAAGAAATCGTAAATGAAGATAATCTTGCGGCTTTAAGCTGATTCCATTCTATCCCGGTTACCAATTAAACTTACTGATATTGGATGGTAGCGAATATTCACTTACCTTCCAAGACGATGCTTGTGACGGATTTCCT
>MTKW01001619.1_pt1 | contig 40885 bp, 30 predicted proteins | sample 1042761 | NCBI WGS metagenome assembly MTKW01 (sample SAMN06205366, study PRJNA360243) | anaerobic digester metagenome | biome: Wastewater treatment plant; feature: Anaerobic digester sludge; material: sludge; isolation source: anaerobic digester fed with sludge from wastewater treatment plant ... | reverse complement strand
CGGGTGTTTGACGAGCAATTCGAAACCGCCGGGGATGGCACCCTTGTTTTGAAAGAGAGCAAACGAGTAGGTGGTCGTTCGGTACAGTCTCCTCACGACACCGATTGCACGTTCCGCGACAAGGGTGGCAACAAGGTCAAGGGTTACTCTATCAACGTTACCGAGACCTGTGATGATCAACCCGGGGATGAAGATGAAGATGCAGACCCCGCGCTGAACCTGATCAGCGACGTTCAGGTCAAGGACGCGAGCGCGGCGGACAACGACTACTTGCAGTCGGCTGTCGACAACACCGGTGAGCTTACATGCTCAGACGTGGAAAACCTGTACGTGGATGGAGCCTACAACAGTAGTGATAACCGGGAGTACTGCGAGGAAAACCAGATACAGTTGATACTTACCGGTTTGCAGGGTCGCCCGTCTCGATACGACCTCTCTTTTGACGATGCTCAAGATACCCTCACGGTCATTGACCGTGAAACGGGGGAGATACAACAAGCCATAGAGGCAAAGCCAAAAAAGAATACACCCGTCAAGCGATGGCGAATTAAAACTGGCAAGGGTTACCGCTACTTTGACGAGAACGACGTGGAGGTATCCATGTTACGACGGCGCTTGGAGGAAATCCCCAAGGAGGAGACCAACACGAGAAACAACGTGGAGGCTACCATATTTCAACTCGGTTACCACTGCCCTCACGGTAAAACCCGGTACAGGACACTCGGTAAGCATAAACTATGGGCTTACTCGCGCTCCGCGTGGATAAATTTCAGAAGGATCCTCAAACATGTCACAACAACAAGTGAAAGAACGCTTTCAGGACAGCTTTCGTCCTGTTTTTTCACCGGTGTACCGGCGAAAATATCTTTTCTAGTGAAAATATTTTTCAACAACGTCAAATTCTTGAAATCCCGGGAGGAAACCGCTTTTTGGGCCGTTTCATGAAAACGGGGTTTTCAAAGGGGATTCAATATTTAATAAATTACACGATGAGCAATTACAGTAAATGTGCGTGAGGGGCACACGTTAGGACGGACAAGGCACTTATCAAATGCTATTGCAGGTAACAGAGGAGCAGTATCAGCAGATACAAAAGGAGATAGAGGAGTTTCTGAAAGCAGAGGGGAAAGAGACGATAACACGCGACGAACGGGCTGATATAGTGTCCAAAATTCTGGCGAATAACAATAAGAAAAGTTCGGTGGGTAACCTTAATTTACGCCAATACGACATAAATCCCTCAACACCGAACTTCGTAATCTTACAAGGTATATAACAACTAAACAAAAACGCTATCAGGAAAGACTTTAACAACTCCTCTCTCCAACCCGTAGGCTGACGGGGTGACTTTACCGCCAAATAGCGTTATAATAAGAAAGTTAATACATAAATTGCAGAAAAGACAGTTATCAGGGAGGGCGGACAAGTCCTCATAAGCAACTATGTGCGTCAGCAGTCCTTTCTAATCTTCCTGATAACTCTTTCGATAGCAAAGATAGCATAAAAGATAAATAGAACAAAAACTTCACGTATATAAAAAATAGAGTTGTTAATGGAGCTATGTTGAATGACAAAAAGCCACTGTCGTGTCGAGCAATGCAATATTATTTTGAGCAACAGAGAAAAACATTCTCCTCACCAACGCTAAAAACAATGAAGTTATTCCAATTTTGAATTTGGAAACAGTTTCATCTAATAAAATATGTAAGTCACATAAAAGATAGCAGGTAGAAAACTTCTTCCGCCATCACTCGAGTAACCCCTGATGGCGTTTATGAGAGCAGGGCTGTCGCTCTCAAAGAAGTTTATATTTTTATATACAGCAAATTACATAAAAACAATAGAAATATCATCTCTGACAGCAGGGCAGAAATTGACAGAATCCGATATACTATAGCGAATAAGCTAAATGGCACAGCTGTTCTACAAAACTACACTTCTTCTTTTTACAAAGGTAAACGATTAATCTCGTTTTGCAAGAAATACAAAACCGACCTTACTACACAAAAAAGGACGTTTCCCACCGAGCAATGACTATCATAAACAGTCCAAACTCTCTACGTCCAAAACGAGTGGGGCAATCCTTTTAATGAATCAAAGATACGAAGTCTATTTCGACATAACAAATAGTCATTATCAGAAACAATAATAAAGCCCACAATCAATGGAAACCATTAAAAACTCTCTGAGGCTATCAATGCTCGTGAAAACGCCCCTGATACACACGTCCAAAACGCTATCCTCAGCATGAGTAGAAAAAATAGAACTGTCAGAAGTCCCGAGAAATGCCCCCGAAGTCGCAAGAACTAATTTGGGAGATGCATCTGACATCTCTATCGTGTTTCAAAGTTACTAAAAGGAGTTGAGAAATCCTTATTTTTGAACAAAGAAAAAATCCAAACCATTACTATCTCAACAGCAAACCCATCTTGCTGATGTGGTATAGTTTGATTTGGATTTAATTGTATGTGATTGATATAAAAACTTATAACGCCAACCCTACCGTACATACCCAGATTATTGACAGGGCGACCGACATAGGCGATAGCGTTACAATTAATACAAAGTTACAAGATTTTTTATTAAAAGCAAGAGATTGAAATAGTTGGCAGTTAATACGCATTTGTATTTTCCTTGCTAAAAAGACATATCAAACAATTGCTACTGATATAAAAAGTTTTGAGTTAATTAAGTACAGTCCCCCTATTTGGAGACATTCATACTATTAACCCAAAACTTATTTCTACTTCAAGTCTTCCTAAAAGAATAGCTTCTTGCAACAAAACTCAAATACAAATTAAAAATGGTATGGTCAGCATCCGCACCAACGCTAATAATACTGAAGTTGCGCTAATTTTGGATTGGATACTTTTTTTCAATAGTGGATTTAAATTGTTCCAGCCCGATACAGGGGTAATCGATGAGAAAAAATCTCAAAACAATTTATCTCCACTTTATAAAGACAAAGATAATACAGAAAGAACAAAAAAACAAAGTAAGCACCCGAAACCGCGTAGTCTCTTTCAATGAAAAAGGATAAACCAACAGCCATTTCAGGTGCTTAAACTTATACTTTTTATCCCTTAATGACCGCCACCGGACTAAGCTCAACTTTGATTCTGACCAAATCCTGCTGATTTGCCATTACTTCTTCAATGTCCTTATAAGCTGAGGGTGCTTCTTCCAAGTCACTTTTAGATCTTACCGCGTGAATAATACCCAGAGCATCCAGCTTTCTCTTTTCTTCTTCGAGATCCAAATTCCGAACAGCTTCTTTTCTACCCATCGTGCGTCCTGCACCGTGCGAGCAACTGTTAAAACTATCCTTATTTCCAAGACCTTCAACGATATAGGAGTTTGTTCCCTGCGAGCCGGGAATGATGCCAATCTCCCCCTCTCGTGCAGAAGTAGCACCCTTGCGATGCACGACAACATCCTTACCGAAGTGGTTTTCCCAGGCAGCGTAATTGTGTGCCTTGTTTATGACATCACCGAACTTTATCGTTGGAAAATGGTCATAAAATGATTCCTGCACTCTTTCTATCATCAGTTTCCTGTTGGCAAGAGCAAAATCCACGCAATACTTCATTTCATTGTAGTATTCGTGAGCCTCGATTGTCCTAAAAGGAAGAAAAGCTAAATCCACGCTTTTATCAACCGATGAATACCAAATTTCGTTCAGCTGCCTTGCCTTCTTGTTGTAAAAGTCGGCAACCTGTTTCCCAAGGTTCCTGCTACCCGAATGAATCATTAACCAAAGGAAGCCTTCACTGTCTTTCTGAATTTCGATGAAATGATTTCCGCCACCCAACGTTCCTATCTGTTTTAATGCAGCCGTGTACTGGCTGCTTATGACATGCAAGTTGTTTAAGTCGTATCCTTGTGGCATCAGGCTTTCATCCTGTTTTTCTTTGTGATGATTAAAACCAATGGGAATTTTATTTCTAATTTCAGAAAGGATATTCAACATCTCTTTTCTTGAAACCTCTGACGCCATTAAGTCAGATTTAACCGCACACATTCCGCAGCCAATGTCAACACCAACGGCATTGGGTACAATCACCCCTTCAGTCGCCAATACACCACCAATGGGCATCCCGTATCCCGAGTGGGCATCGGGCATCAAGCTCACGTGCTTGAAAGCGAAGGGAAGGTTCGCGAGATTAACCGTTTGCTCCATCGTCTTATCGTCAATTGAATCCATCCAGACCTTTATGGGAATTCTTTCTGATAAAATAACTCTTTTCATGTCAATTATATTTGTTTTCTGCAAAGGTATTCACCCAGGTGCGCAGTCTTTTTGCGTAGCTAAAAATATTTTACCTATTTTTGCATGGAATTTTAAAAAATGATTTTCATGCCTGTTAATAAAAACGCGTTGATACGCTATAAAACCATCGACAACTGCTTGAAAAATCCATACAGGCGTTGGACGTTAGATGATTTAATAGATGCTTGTTCTGATGCTTTATACGAATTTGAAGGTGTCCGTAAGGGTATAAGCAAAAGAACCATTCAAATGGATATTCAGCTTATGCGAAGTGAAAAACTTGGCTATAATGCTCCGATTGTCGTGTATGATAACAAGTATTACAAGTACGATGACCCCGATTACAGCATTACTAACTTGCCATTGACTGAACAGGACTTGAATAAAATGTCTGAAGCGGTTGAGGTGCTGCGTCAATTCAAGCAATTCACGCACTTTTCGGATATGTCTGATGTAGTTAGCAAACTGGAATCGCATCTCGCGGCAATGAAACGTAAATCCCCGGCTGTCATTAACTTCGAGAAGAACGATGACTTGAAAGGTCTTGAACACCTCGACTTTATCTACCAGGCCATCCTTAACAAGCAAACCATCAAGATAAATTACAAGTCGTTTAAGGCAAGACACGTTTCCAAAATAATATTTTATCCTTACCTGTTAAAAGAATACCGTAACAGGTGGTTTGTGTTTGGCGTGAAAAAACATGGGTTGGATTTGTTGAACCTTGCCCTGGACAGGTTCACCAAGGTTAAGCTTGCCGATGATGAACCCTTCGTTGAAAATACCTTTTTTGAACCGGAATCCTTTTTTGATGATATCGTTGGAGTGACCAAAAGGTTAAATTCACAGCCTGAAATCGTGAGATTTATTGCAAATCCACAGAGCGCACCCTACATCGAAACCAAGCCTATCCACAAGAGTCAAAGAATCGTCGAAAGGCGTGGGGATGGTAGCGTGCTATTTGAACTAAACGTTGTCATTAATCACGAACTTCAACGTGATCTTTTTGCCTTTTCCGACGGTATTACCGTTGTTCAACCTAAGCATCTCGTTGATTACATGAGTGAAAAATTTAAACAGGCCTGCTTGAATTATGAAACCAGCATTGAACCGGATTAATGGCATCAAAATGGATTAGGGCTTACGTGTTACACGGCGTGAAAAAGCATCCTTGCTTCATTTTCCTTTGGGTCAACATGCAAGCACAAAAAGTATAGAATTTGAGTTTAATAATTGCAAATTCCTTGCAAACAGAAAACATGTGAAAATTAGTAAGCTTTCAATACTAAGTATTGGAGCTTGTCGTTTTCAGATTACCCCACATCTCCAAGCCGTCATCTCGCTTGAGATAAATCTGTATGGTGTAATAGTCACTGCCCGAATTCCTTGTGAACAGAGTCTGAGTACTCGAATTCCTTGAGCACCGAATCGCACCGTTCACAATATTACTACTAGAAAATTCCATGGGTACCCAGTCTTCAGATCCTGCTTCTGTATTTGCGATATGTACAAAAACAATATAAAGGTTGCTCCACGCCGGACTATTTATCTCAATCATCTGGCCCAGCATACTTTCAGTCAAACCTAATATAACTCCATAAGAGATCGTGACTCCATCAGGAAAACCTTCTGGGTACATTCCCTTGGTCCAATCTACAGTATAAGATTCGCCACTTTTCTCAATACTCACATAGTCTCTTTCATCTTCTATAATCTCAACAACTTCTTCACCGATACGAACCACGTTTTCTCCCAGTCTTTTTGCCTTCTTCAGTTGGCCTTCGTTACTGTCATCCTCCTCCTCCTCCGGCGCGGTTATTTCAGATTTGACGGAACCACTCCACACGATCGGTACATTGGTCGCGAATTTTGCCGTTACGCTACCTTCGGTAAAATCTTCTTCTGCCGTGAAGACAACGTCAACCGTACCGTCCGGAGCAGTCAGACCGGAAGCAGGGCAAGTACCGCCGACAACGGTAAATGTAAGGGTTTGACCTTGCACAGGAGACCATTCCCCGGTCAGCGAAGTGTACTGTTCCAGTTTGAAGGAAATCGGTGCTTTTCCATCTTCGCCGATAATCTGTGATGTAGGATTGGCGGTCAAGCGGAAGTTGATGATTTCCGCCTCCCATAGCTCAGCCTCAACCGGGTCCTCTTCCTCATCTCCAAGCACGATCTCTGCCTTGACATTGCCTTCATCCGTGCTGGTAAGTGTAAAGGTCACCTCCACATTGCCCTCGCCATCGGTATAGGCATACTCCTTGTCCAGCGTGCCTCCTTCCGCCTCGAAATGAACCAGCAAGCCCGCCCCATTGTAAGTGGTGCCGGTGAGGTGATTTTTATGGGTAGCGTGGTATTTTATAACTTTCTGTTCGCCGGTTTGCATCAGGGTGGGCGTCTCAGTGGTTAGAGTCAATGCCTCCGGGAGAGCTACTATAGGCAGATCAAATAGATTAATCGGGTCAATTTCTACCAATTTCTTCTCAATGAAGAAAAGATCCAAGTTAAGGGCAAGCTCCAGATCAATACCGGTAGAGAGTCCGGCATTCCAGCCGAAATAAGGGTTCTCAACTAAACGCGCATCCGCGGCAGCTTTTACGTAGGGCTTGGGGTTGATGGTTGGGCACAGAACACTGTAGAGCCCTATCTCTATGGAGGGGTAGGTATAGATTCCTCCCTCCAAATGGGCGTGTGCATCAACCGTGGGGTAAATAAGTTCCAAGTTCCTTTCTACTCCGTAGATGGGTTTGCCGCCGGTCTGATGGTCCCATTCAACACCAAGCTTCGCCGTCATCCCGGCGCTGACACCGCCTGAGATCGATACCTCACCCTCTGCTTCTGCGCTCAATTCTGCCATCAAATCAGATGAAACCGATATATATACGGGAACAGTCCCCACCATGAAGGTAAACCTCGTCTTGACGATCTCTTCCATGAGTGTAAACTCCTTGCTAACTTCCGAGCCCGCGGTAGCCGCGATCTTGAGCGCTAAGTTCATGTTAAATCCCCCTTCAAGGCTTATGCTCAGATGTTGCAGATCTCCCATACCAACATCCTCCCACGGCACCTCTCCGAAATCGAATTCAAAAGTGCCCTTAAGTCCTATGTCGAAGTTGCACTGTTCCCAGGACAGGCTTAAGGGGCCTTGTTCCCACAATTCGGTATCATCCATGTTCTTCTCCCACTTGAACAGTTCCTTGGACATCTCCGCGGAGGATCTCGTCCTGCCGTACACGGGGATATACCTCTGCCCGTCGAATACCTCCACCATAATCGGCGTGTAGACGGGATTGAACGAAGAACGGGTCGTTACGCCGGATTCAGTTGAGAGGGTAAATCTACAGTTCTTGAACAGGTGTCCCATCTTGCCCTCCGAGGTTTTCAATGACAAGGCGCGGCCGCCTCCCGTTAGGGTAGCGGACGAAACGAGCCGGATGTGATACTCCCCGGATTGATCCGGGACGATGAGCACATCATTCTTTTTAACGCGCGGGACATGCTCTTTGAAAATAATTTCGATGTCGCCGGAAGCAACATCAAACGTTTGAGAATTTACATCCTGCTCCCAGTCAATGTCAATATATTTCAATTGATCATCCTCCCTAGGGGTTATTTCAGCTATGACGGAACCGTTCCACGCGACCGGTTCGTTGGTAGTAAACTCTGCCGTCACACTACCTCCTTCGGTGAAATCATAGTCTGCCGTGAAGGTAATATCGACCGTACCGTCTTGGGAAGTCACGCCGGAGGCAGGACAAGTTCCGCCGACAGCCGTGAATGCAAGGGTTTTACCCGGCACAGGAGACCACTTTCCGGTTAACGAAGTATACTGTTCGAGTTTAAAGGTAATCGGTGCTTTCCCGTTCTCATCGATGAACTGTGTTGTAGGATCAGCGGTCAAGCGGTAGTTGATGATTTCCGTCTCCCAGACTTCGGCTTTGATTTGGGCAGCCTCCTCATCACCAAGCACGATCTTCGCCTTGACATTGCCTTTTTCAGTATCGGTGAGTGTAAAGGAGACCTTTACGTTACCCTCATCGTCAGTAGAGGCGTACTCTTTGTCCAGTGTGCCTCCTTCCGCCTCGAAATGAACCAGTATGCCCGACCCGTTGTAATGGGTATCGGCGAGGTGATTTTTATGGGTGGCGTGATATTTAATCTCCTTGGTTTCGCCTGTCTTCATCTGGGCGGGTGTCTCGGTCTTCAAGGTCAACGCATTCGGGAAAGTCACGATAGGCTGTTCAAATAGATTAACCGGATTGATTTCCACTTGGGTGTTTTCAGCGAAGAAAGGATTGAGGCTGAGGGCGATATCCAAATCGATACCGGTGGAGAGACCGGCGTTCCATCCAAAATAACTATTCTTAACCAAGCGCGCATCCGCGGCTGCTTTCACGTAAGGTTTAGGATTGATAGTTGGGCAAGGAACGCTGTACAGTCCTATCTTGATGGAAGGATAGGTATATACATTTCCCTCCACATCCGCTTGGGCATCAATGGAGGGAACAATGAGACCCAGCTCCTTTTCCAGCGCGTAGATGGGCTTGCCGCCAACTCCCTTATCCCATTCAACACCGAGCTTCGCCGTCATCGCTGCGGTAACGCCACCTGAAATCGACGCCTCACCTTTCGCGGCGGCACTCAATTCAGCCATCAGATCGGATGAAACCGAAAGGTACACGGGAACGCCTCCTACCATAAAGGTAAATCGCGTCTTCACGATGTCCTCCTTGAGTGTAAACTCCTTGTTAACGTTCGCGCTCGCGGTAGCCGCGATCTTGAGCGCCAGGTTCATGTTGAACCCCCCTTCAAGGAGTATGCTCAAATGCTGCAGGTCGCCCATGCCAACATCCTCCCATGGCACCTCTGCGAAATCGAATTCAAAAGTGCCCTTAAGTCCCATGTCAAAGCTGCATTGTTCCCAAGATAGGTTTATTGGACCTTGTTCCCACAATGGAGTGTTGTCCATATTTTTATCCCACTTGAACAGTTCCTTGGGCATCTCTCCGGAGGACCTCGTTATGTCGTAGACGGGAATATATCTATCGCCATCGAATATCTCAACCCGACTCGGCGTGTAGATAGGGTTGAACGGGGATCGGGTCGTTACGCCGGATTCAGTGGAGAGGGTAAATTTACAGTTTTTGAATAGGTGCCCCATCTTGCCCTCAGAAGTTTTCAATGACAAGGTACCGCCGCTCTTCGTTTGTATAGAGGATGAAACTACCTGAATGTGATACTCTCCTGATCGATCAGGGACAATGAGCACATCATTCTTTTTAATGGGCGGAACATTCGCTTTGAAAGTAATGTCGATATCACCGGAAGCAACGTCAAACGTGTAAGAACTTACATCCTGCTCCCAGTCAATGGCAATATATCTGGCACTCCTGGTGAAAACGGGCGCGTTGAAAAAATACAAATAGTTTGCACGGGGAATCAGGGATTCGCAGGACAACGAGTAGATAAACGCTTCCTGTGGGGTAATGGTTAACTCGAGATCTGTGGCACCCCCCGGGAAGACCGAGACAAAGATCATCTCCTCGCTACCGGCCTCTTGATCGCAAGCCACATTGATGTAGGAAGGTTCCTTTCCTAGTGTGAAAGAGCCGTTCTTTAGATCAAATGTACCTTCAACGATAAGAGCACTGCCGCTAACGGTCAATTGAGTGATCTTCAAGTTGGGCGAACCATCTAACGAGGGTTTTTTAATCCCTATGACAGCCATCTTGCTGCTAAATGAAAGGGGCATCTTTCCGGAGGAAACCTTTCCGGAAGCACTCATCAACATCGGCAGAGTGCGCTTGGATTGTTCCTGTATGTTTATCTGAAGTTTTCCATTTGTAATCGAAGATGCCTGACATCCATCAGCATAGACAAAGTACGCGGTTTCACCATTTTTAGGTTCTTGAAATGTGCCTACTTTCTTGAAGTGGGCGGTGCCGTCACTTGCAACTTCACCCACTTCATAAGTCATCTGGACATCGCCGGTACCATTGTTATAAAAACCGATAATCTTGTCTCCCTTCTCCCATTTGGGGGTAAAGCCCTGATTTCCACCTCCTCCTGTTCCATCGGTCATGGTCTTGACCGATGTCCAATCCGCGATCACAGCGGAAACAACAAGTTCGGTATTGCCGTTATTCGGGTCTTCATTGCCGTTGTTAGGTTCAACGGGTTCATCCAGATCGGTCTTGCAAGAAAAAACACTTGCCAGAGTGACACAGAGAGCGAAAAACAACATCAACTTGTTCTTGATCACACGCTCCCACCCTCGCCTTGAGAAGTGTATTTGTATGTTTTTCATAAGATAATGGTAATTGTTTGATTAATATTACAGATGAACAATTCCCTCAAAGATATATGTTATTTCTAAACACCAAGGTAAATTTAACAAAATTTTAGTAAATATTTATGCAAAAGTGAATATTGCACATCTGTATCCCAGTGAAAAGTTGCCTTATTTACAGGTTAGGCAAGAAATTATATCCCTAGCATAAAACGAGATGACTCCATTACAAGTTCTTCATTCTTCTATGTTCCGAGGGCGTGACACCATACATCTTCTTGAACGCGTGATAGAAGCTGGAAGGATGATCAAAACCACAGCGGTCGGCTATATCTTCTATCTTCAGTTCAGATTTTCCCTCAAGCAATAAACGAGCCCTTTGCATCTTTATTTTCAGCATGTATGAGGCGGGGGTATCTCCTGTCAAAGCGATGATTTTCCGGTGGAGTTGCCTGGGACTCATGCAGAGTTTCTCAGCCAAAGTATTTACTTCCAGTTTTCGCTTGTCCATGAGGAGGTATATGAAGTCCACCGTTTTCACAAGGAATCTACGCTCCGCTTCAGTAAGTTGCTCTTCTTTGCCCGTCTCCTTGTTAGTGTTGGGACTCTCTCCAAATTTACGGCGCAAACGGCGATGGCGATCAAGTAGTTTCTCCACCCGTACGCGCAATTCATCGCTGTTGAAAGGTTTGGCGAGATAGGCATCTGCTCCGGCTTCTATGCCTTTGATACGCTCTTCTTCGGTAATCTTCGCCGTTACTACGATGATGGGAATGTGGTTCACGATTTCGTTGCCGCGAATCTGTCGACACATCTCCAAACCATCCATCCCGGGCATCATCAGGTCGGTAATAATCAGGTCGGGCACCAGATCCAATGTCTTTTCCAATCCTTCCCCTCCGCCGGAAGCGTAAAAAATAGCGTACTGGTCGGTAAACTGAGAGCCTATATATGCGGCTATGTCACGGTTATCCTCAACGATGAGCAGGCGACATTCGTTATCGTCTTTCTCGCTGTCCGCGGGCATTTCAACTGTTTCAGTCAGCAGTGGCTTGTAGGTTTCCTCACAGGCAGTTACCTGTCGTTGGTAACGATTGTGGATGGGTAAGCTTACGTGGAAAGTCGTGCCTTTGCCCACCTCACTTTCCACCGTGATACTTCCCTCCACGGCCTCGATGATTTGCTTGACGAGAGCCAATCCTATACCTGTACCGAGGTTCCTTGCATCGCTATCTGCCTGATAAAAGGGCTCGAAGATATGTTTCAAAATCTCCTTGTCCATTCCCTCACCTGTATCCTGTACATCGACAAACAATCGTTGATTCTTGCTCCATACCAATACACTAATTTTCCCATATTCAGGTGTAAACTTGAAGGCGTTTGATAGCAGGTTGTTGGCAACCTTGTTCACATAGTCCGGAATGAAGTCCATTTCCACAGTATCCTTGATAAAGAGTTGCAGATCAATGTTTCGGCAGTGGGCATAGTCTCGCCAACTTTCAATTATCATAGTAAAGTGCGTCGTGATATTGCCGTTGCACCAGTCTTGATTACCTGCTGCCGACTTTATTTTTGAAATATCCAACAGTTGATTAATGAGCGTGAGTAGTCCGTTGCCTTGCCGCTCGATAGTTTGTGCCTTATCCTTGACCCCTTCCGCTTCAACGGCTTGCAGGTCGTGGCTCAATCCGAGTATAACAGTGAGCGGAGTGCGGAACTCATGGGTGATATTGGTAAAGAAATTCTCGCGTAGTTCCGACATCTGTTTCAACGCCAGGTGGTTTCGTTTGCGTAAGCGACTGGTATATAGTAGGAAAAGGATAAAAAACCCCAGTATCAATGCAAGTGAAATACCGACAATCAATATCATTTTTCGTTCCGCCTTGGTGTTTTCTATTTCTCTCGCATACTCTTCGTTTTTATATTTAGCGTTGTAGTTGCTCACTGCTTGCTCCATATCTCGCTGAAAAATAGAGTCTTTGAGTTGGGCGTAGCGATATAGATGCTCGGTAGCGGTTGCCAGGTCACTCTTCTTCAGCGCCTCATACAGTCCAATTCTTGCACGACTCTCGTTGTAGATACTCCCCTTTGAAGCAAATACGTCCACTGCTTTCTCAAAATATTGGGTGGCTTCGGCATGGGCGTGGCGACGGTTAAGCAGTTCGCCCATCTGATTATTGCAAATGGCAAGCGAATAATTGTTACCTGCTTTTTCCAATATCGGAATTGCCTGCCTCAACGAACGCTCACCATCCGCATCTTGTCCCAACGAAAGTTGCGCCGCCGCCATCTGCGAAAGTCGTATGCCTAACTTCGCGTTGTTGCCTTTTATCGAGTCCATATTGTAGGCTTGGCGGGCATAGTCCAACGCCTGATTGTCCTTGCCCATGCCATGGTATATTTCCGATGCCATGCCACACTGTATGGCAAAGCGGTTGGAATCGTTTGCCTCTTTGCTGTAATGAATAGCTTCGAGGATATATCGCTCTCCGTCTGCAAGTTGTTTCATTGTTAAACAAATGGCTGCCAATGAATTGAGCGAACTACTGATATTACTTTTGTCATCGGTCTCACGGTAAATTTCGAGAGACTTATGCACGTGTTCTATTGCTTGCACATAGTCAGCCTTACGAAAAAGGAACTGCCCCATCAAGTGTTTGCAATCGGCTCTCAATAACAAATCATTCACCTTGTATGCAAACGGGAGAGCCTTTGTGACACAGCGTATTCCCTCATCGAAGTCGTACACTTCCCAAAAATAGACCCCGGCTTGGTACCAGACCAAGAGGTTTAGGCTGTCGGGCGGTGTTTGAGCGGTTACCCTGATTTTCTCGTCAAGAAAATCCTCCTTATAGAGCAGCGAGAATATCTTGTTCGCAGTAGTTACCCGCTCGTCGCCTTTTTGTCCGTCGTAGTCGCCAAGTAACCGACGTATTGCCTCATCGGCGTTATCATCCTCATCTTGTGACAACAATGGTAGGGCCGCGATGTTATTCGTGGTGTCGTTCTCTTCGGTTACGAAAGATGCAGGCTTCTTGCCAGACGAGATTAGTAGAAAAGAGACTGAAATAAACGCGGCTAATAGATTATTAAAAATCAACCGATAGCGTTTACGCCCCCCATATGTGTATGGCCTGAGCTGTTTGATAGAGTTCTCCATACCCGGTTCATTTTTATGGTTTATCATGTTGCCGATTAGCCATTGGTCGAACTCACGTTATTTGTCTACAAAAATACAAAATAGTATCAGGTGCACTAAAATATTGCTTCATTATTTCTAGATTTTCTTGCTGTATATGTTGACAAGATATTGCGCGTTGAAAGATATTTACCCTCAAAATTACCCTGCTAATCGCAAAATACGATAGCAGAAAATCAACTTTTTCTCTCCCAAAACGCATTTCTTAAAACATGTAAAAATGCTTGCGTGTTTCATTTAATTATCAGCTAGTTACAAGTTTAATATGGCAGTTTAAAACAGTCGTAACAGATGAAGATTGTCAGTTTAGAACATTTGTTTGGCAGATAAAAGCACCAAGATTGGCTTATATCACCTGTAATTTTACCACAAACAAAATAGAGAATATCGGATATGGCACAGAAACGACAAAAGCAGCATCTTAAATCAGATGAAGCGTTGCATTTCTCGGAAGACCGCGTGCAACTTCTGGAGACCGTTCGCCAGATGATTGACTCCGAATTCGAACGCCGCGAGCATGAAAGGAATCACAATGTGTACCCCGTGAATCCACCACCTTGTCGCGGCCTTTGGCGACGACTGTTGAGTCTCTTTCCTCATTCCTATCATAATAAAGGTATAAAGAATTCATAAATCATCAACAAAGACAGATAACGAACAGTCAAACAATTAAACAATTATCACAATGAAAAAAATTATTGCAATCTTAATGCTTGCTTTGGCAGTACAAGGTACTGCACAGGCACAACTGGGCGGGATGCTCAACAAGGCAAAAAAAGCCGTGACAAACAAGGTGGAAAACGCCATTGAAGATAAAACGAAATCGGCAGAAAAAAAAGCCGAACAGACCGTAAAGGAAACCACCGACGAAGCGAAACAAACCGTAAAGGAAACCACCGACGAGGCGAAACAAACCGTGACGGAAAAGAGTAATGAAGCGGTAACCGGCGCTGCTGCAGAGAATGAGGAAAAGCCGTTGTTCAACGAAGATTCATCTGAACAGGAACTCTACAAGGCTTTCAACCAGATAATCGAAAAACTCAACGCTGCCACGGATAAGAAAGACATTGACGAGATGACCACTTACTACTATCAACTCGACGAGTGTATGGATTTAATCGTCAAAAGCAATCCTTTTGCAATCGATGAGAAAAATCGGCAATCCGATGCCTACAAGAAAGCTCACGATGTACTGTTCGATGGATTACCTTTTCAAGGCATGTCCACGGCAGCAGAAACAAAAGCAAGCATGCAATGGGACATGGAAAAAATAAAGGCAAGCAACCACATGGCTACACAAAAATTCTACGTTACGGATGCCACATCGCGCCGCTACATGCACTACACATTCGGCAAAGATGCTAAACTTGACCCCGACATCGAGGCTATCAATAACGAACTTATGCCCTACTGGGACTCATTCAACGAAGCCTTCAAAACCAAGTACGCTAACTCAGACCCTCGCCTTGAATTCGATGCCATGAAAGAGTATGGAGATTATATTCACAAGAGAGTGGCAGAAAATAAAGCCAAATTAGAAGCTCAACGTGTAGAAAACTCCAAATACATACCCAAAGCAGCGGTAAATGATCCGGCATTGGAAGCCGAGATAAAAAATTGGGCAAAAGGACGATGGGAAAACCGCGATTTAGTTAAAGTTATTTTGACTGATAAAGAATGGGGGTACGACACCAATGCTTTCGGAGTGATTTTAAGAAGAGGAAAAAACTTTACCGTTATTCTCCGCGACAAATCTGACAAAACTTACTATATGTCTCGCTGTACGCTGACGCAGCAAGCCAACGGCTCTAGTTATGGTAAAAACCTGTTCTCGGTAGATAGTTTCTTGGATAACTTTGAAGGAACACCGATTAATTGGAATGAATAAATCGTTACAGTCTATTGTCGCCAGTTTTAACTGACGGATAAGAGGATAAAGAAAACAAACCGATGCTTATCACTTTTACACCCGATAAGCATCGGTTTGGCAGTAGGTTATTGATAGCAAGTGGTGCGGTAGTAACGTGTAGGTCGGCAAATTGTTATCCTTTGACATTCAAGTCTATTTCCCGTATTCAAGCAATTCTTCCAAATATTGTTCACTAAAGTCAACGTTTAACTCCACCCACAAAGGCAAGTGATCCGACATTCTAAAAGTACGGTATTTCAAGTAGTATTTTTGAATCTCATCATCCGATTTTCCTTCTACATATTTCTTGTCGAAATCAGGCATGTAAATCTTCCAGTCGTCGGGCTTGTAAACAGATTTCGTGAAATTAAAAGCCCCCGCTTTTTGTATTTTCTCCTTAAAAAGCGTCATTGTTTTATTCAGCTTTAAATTAAAAGCGATTTGATCGTAGTGTTTCGTCCCACCTAAATCCGTTGGATGTTCTTTAATGGCATTGGGTATTTCAAAACCTCCACTTTCGAGCGCTTTCATGTAATCGTCATCAACAGATGGGACATTGAAATCACCCAGTAAAACATAATTGGTTTGTTCCTTCTTTTGACGTTTTGTCAAAAACTTAGCGATACTTTCTATCTCCTTCAGGCGTTGCGGGTTCACCTTGGTCGATTTACCAAATAGGATATGCACCGTGGTTAAATAAAACTTAAACCACCCCACCTGAAACAACACGCTGAATGGTGTTCGTGCAAATTGCAACCCGTTAATGAGCAATTTCGGGGGCAACACGATCTCACCGGCCACATTTTTAAAAGTAACCTTGCTTTTATCATACAAAAAGGCCATGCACTCCGACCCTCCTGCCGTTCCCTCGGTAGCATCTGTGGCAATATAATCCCAACTCCTACCTAAAATGGGCATCAATTTATCAAGGGCTTTTTTATTCCCGAGTACTTCCTGGATCGCGATCAGGTCAAAGCGGCTGATAATCTCCGCAATGTAGAAATAGTCTTCGATCTTGCGCTTTTGACTGCCAAATTCTCTGATATTCCACGTGGCTAAAAGAAAAGAAGAGGAGGCTGTTTTTCCCGGGATCTCTTTATCAAGTTGCTTGCGCAACATCAACAATCGCTCCACTATTCTCTTCCTCTCCTCTTGGTTTCGGACTTTTTTAATGGATGTATAAATCATAGGTCGTAAGAATTAAAGGGTTATTGAAACGATATATGGAGAACTTTTTGTAATAACTCTTAGCAGCACTTTTCAATATAACAGACGAATAAAACACGAAACGCAATGCACAAATGTATGAATATTTTTTTATACATTGCACGAAAAACAGATTAAATAAGTTAGCTTCAAACAGTTGCAATATATAATTCATTCCTATCCTCTTTTGAAACTCATCCAACATAAGTTTAAGCACAAAACATTTCGTATATTTGTGTAGCAATATGAAAGCCTCCCTATTCAACCATAAACATTCTGTCTTCTATGTTGAAGCAGAGTATCAGCCTGAATTAAACCGATTCATTCAGGAGAATTACTCGAAACTGATGAAATTGTTTGATTCATCAGAGCTGAATTTTTACTACCTCCCTGTTTTGCTTAAAGACAAAAGGTATTGGGACATTGTTCTTTACAACCGGCCCTACGTTCAACCTGTTTCTGCAATCGATGATGTTCAGCCAATTTACGATGTCTTAATCAAAAGAGGAGGCCACGAAGTCATAAGGGGAGCTTTATTGCTTTCATCCGATGATGTATCTCCAAGTTCCCTCTCACTCTTCACGTTGACAAAGGAAGATACGTCCTTGCACTCTTTTGAAGCCATCGCTCTTAAGATTTCTGACTATTTTGGTCGTTTTGAACGTTTTAATCGTGTTGAACATATTAATCGTGTTGAACATATTGATCGTGTTGAACATATTGATCGTGTTGAACATTTTGACCGTGTTGAACACCCTCGCCCGCTGTTCAGAGCAGTCGCTCCTACTAAAAGAAAGCATCTTCGCGATGTCGGCATAAGAAAGATGTTTAGAGATATCTCTAAGCAGGCAGCAGAAGAGGTGATTTCATACGAAGAAGCGGATGCAGATACGACATTTGAGACAGAGGCCTTTCGGCTTGCAGAGGAAATTCGTGAGCGTCTCAAGTTATTGAAGGAATATGGGTCGTTATCATTGCTTGGTGACATCATAGAAGAGATACAGGGAACGAAAAACAAGATAAGCTCGTTGTTCATTACCGATGATTTCCGTATTTTCCTCAAGGATTATGGCATGAAAGAGGTCGTGATGTCTCCACTCCCCAAAAGCTTGTTCCTTCTTTTTCTCAACCATCCTGAAGGCATCCTCTTCAAGGAGTTGGGCAATCATCACGATGAACTGCTATCGATTTACCGCCACATCACGCTGCGTGAGAATATTGACGCGGTAATGGAAAGTATAAAGGCAATGACCGATCCGCTAAACAACTCGGTAAATGAAAAATGCTCCCGCGTCCGTTCGGCATTTCTTGAAGTGATAACCGACGAACTGGCCAAAAATTATTACATCACGGGAAAAAGAGGTGAGCCCAAAAGAATAACCTTACATCGGGAATTGGTCACTTTTCAGTCAGATAACCAAAGACAATAAACCTTAAATCCGGGATACGATAGTTTGCAAGCCTTGCAAAAGCCAAAACCGGTTGTTTTACGTCATAACTTTGTGCCGTTATTCATCTTTAAAAATTCAAGGTTATGGAAAACAATTATTTAAAAATCATTTTCGTGATTGATGAAAGTGGCTCTATGGCAGGTAGCGAACGAGACGTGATTGGCGGGTTCAACAATTTCATAGAAAAACAGAAGAGAGAGGATTATGGGAAGATTGACGTTTCGCTCTACAAGTTCAACGACAAGGTAAACCGTGTGGTCAATAACCAACCTGCATCGGAGGTGCGTACATTAACCCTCAAGGATTACAACCCGAGCAGTTTTACCGCGCTCTACGATGCCGTTGGTAAGGCAATCCATGAGACAGACAAACAGATAGCACTCATCCCGGAGGCAGAAAGGCCCAACAAGGTGATGACGGTAATCATTACAGATGGAGAGGAAAACGCGTCAAAAGAATATTCAGGAGGAGCCATCAGGTCCCTTATTTCGTCGCGTGAAGAGTTGATGGGTTGGAATTTCATCTTCCTGGGCAGCGGGCTGGATAACTTTGCTGATGCCGATGTTATGGGTGCGAGATACAGGGCCAGGACATCCAAAAAACAGTTCACGGCAGCTATGGATAGAATATCTGATCATAGTTTATTTTTTAGAATTGCCGGCAAAAAAGATGAAAAGGCTGTTTTAGAAAACTTAATGAGTGATTTAAATAAACTGGATGACAAGTAATTGACGGTCTATGTTTCTATTTCAACAATAACGGGATGGTCTGTCATTTCTAAAATGATAGCATCGACATCCCTTTTGATGTCTATGGGGGCAGTACCTGAGGTTGGATCATAGAGGTTCACCAACTGGTATGTTTTGCCTAAATGTATCGTAATCGTATCTGCCCCCCCCAAGAAACGTTCACCCCATAGAACCAGGAAGAAACTCCCATTGCTTTTTTGCAACAACAGATCATGTACAGTATCCGGCTGATCTTGAATTGAATAATTCATCTTCCCTGGAGTATGGAGCTTACCGTCATACGCGAGAATGGTCGTGAAGTTATGCAGGTAATGGGCAGCCTGTTTAGGCGCGTAATCCATTTTGTAGAAAGCATATTTCTCGTGATCCGGTTCATTGCTACGCATTCGCAACAGGTAAATGGCGGTATAGCTCCAACCTCTTTTAAACTGCGATAAATACAAATTCATAAACAGACGCGCCTGCATATCTTCAGTCACTTCTCCTCCCATGGCAATTCCTGTCTCGGTGGTCACTCTCGGAAGAGTCTGAAGCTCTGACTCCGAGTACCCGGGAAACTTTTTCCTCCAGGTCACGCCGTAATTGCCGGCCAATCCATCGACGGGGCAATCAAAACCGGGACTGGCACTCAACCACGTTTGGTTGTCATGCAATCCCGGCCAACTTGGATGTGTGATGTAATTGTGACAATTGGCATAGTCGGCGTATCGCGTTCCAGCTGGCATTATGGTGCCGCTGCCATCGGGAATAGTCAGGAATTGCAGTCCCACGTTATCCGTTTGCGCGCCACCCTCTGAAATACTCCACACCGGATAATCTTTTAGAATAGGGTCTTCCTTTGCAGCCCTGTACAAATTCCTCTGCAGGTGAGCAACCGGTAGCCATGACTTTTCTCCTCCCCCCACCTCGCCTTGGTAATCAACTGTCCAGTTATTGGGTTCGTTGTTCCCTTCAATGGCGAGTAGAACACCAGCTTTGGCTAAAATCCTAGCGGTATCAATAACCGCTGAAACATTATTCCCTCCGCTTAACAGTCCAAACACAATTTTTACACCCGTCTCTTTGTGAAGAGAGATCATATCCTTGGTTGAAATCTTGTCCTCTAATCCACATCGAATCCAGCGAATCCCGGTATAATTGATGGCATCTATCGTCCCGGATAGTGTTTCACCACGACCGGTAATACTTGAAACCACCCCGACACTATTGAGAAAGTCGTTCGCGCTTATGGCCGTTATCCCACCTGACTCTGGCTTTTCAACGTTCGAAACAGTTTTGCATGATGAAAACAGACAGAGAATGATGATGAAACTGCCTATTGTTTTGATACCTGTCATCTTTAAACCTTGTCAGATACAATAAGAAATTATAGAAAAACTATCTCATATAATGAGTCTAAATTCACCGATTACTACTCAAGCACAAAGTGACCAAACGATGTGGGTACATGGAAGTCCGGTTCGCCGCCATATAGAGTTTTGAAATTTTGAATCCACACTGTTTATAACAATAAAAAAATCACGACAGCTGCGCTTTGAGCGTGTCGCATACACCTTTTGGAATGGGGAGGTGGTAAGAAGCGTTGGGGGTGACAAGTGAACAGGTGGAGGTCTTGGAGTTCAGCTTGCGGATGTAGTTCTTGTTGATGATTAAACTGCGGCCGGCACGGATGAAAGCCGGGCTGTTCAACCTTTTTTCGATGTCGCCCAAACGCTCGAAAATCAGCTCTTTCTTGTCGTGCAGCAGCTGTATCTGCGCGTAATTGCCATCGGCTTCAATGTAGACGATATCCTCCTCCGACGCGATAAGCCGCGAGTTGAGCATACGGAACGAGTAGATATTTTTTTGAGATGCATGCTTAATCTCTTTCTCCTCTTGAATCCGCTTTTTGGCCTTTTCGATGGCTTGCGCCAGCTCCACGATATTAATCGGTTTGTTCAGGTAATCGGTAGCCGAGAACCTGATGGCCTTCAACAGGTACTCGGGATCGGTATAGGCGGTGGTGAATATGATTCGCGGCAGTTTACCGGTTTGTTGCAGCTGTTCCAACAGCCAAATCGAGTTTTGCCCCGGAAGCTGGATGTCCAGGAACAAGATCTGCGGTCTGTTCCGCAAAATGCATTCCAGGGCCGACTCGGCATCTTCGCACATGGCCAGAATCTCGATATCGGGATGATAGGTCTCCAGCTTCGACTTTAACGATAACCGGGGCAGCTCTTCATCTTCAACGATAATGCAGGTGTACATGTTGCTACCCTCTTTTTAAATATATTCGTAATGATATGGGACGTACAGTTCAAAGCGCATTCCCGCCGCGTTACCCTGCTCATCCCTCAAATCCACCACCTTTTCCTCTATTTTCTCGCTGTTTTGCTGATTGTACAGTGCTATTTGTCTGGAAAGGATGCTTAAACCTTGACCAACACGGTTTTGCTGCCTGTTTTTCTCTTCGGAAACAGCACGCCCCACCCCATCGTCTTCCACGGAAATACGTACGCCGCTACCTTCATTTTTGATGGAAATGGTTACTTTACCGGCCCTGTTTTTACCCCGTATCCCATGTTTCACGGCATTTTCGGCATAGGTGTGCAGCACCATGTTCGGTATCATAATCTCCTGCCTTACATCACTATCAACGTCTATATCATACGAAAGTTTGTCGCCGTAGCGCATTTTTTCCAACTCGAGGTACATAGATACATACTCAAGCTCATCTTTCAGCGGTCGTTGCGCTTTATCGATATCGTGAAGGGTAATGTTGGTAAAACGGGAATAGGTGGTGAGCAGTTCGTTGGCCTCCTCCTTCGATTTGGTCATGATGAAATACTCGATACCCGCCAACACGTTGCTGTTGAAGTGCGGGATGGATTTCAGCCGCACGGATTGCACGCGGAGCTCGTTCATCTCTTTTTCGCGGTTGGCCTTGCGGATCTCCTTCTCGTGCCTACGTCGCTGATACCGGATGGCGAGACAAGCTATCACCCCCACGAACAGTGCAAAGGCCAGGATCTTAAAAAGCAGTGTCTGCCAAAACGCGGGTTTGATGTATACCGGTAATGAAACCGTTTCGGTTTGTGTTTCAGGCGTTCCGGCATTCGCTTTTAATTCGAAAATATACTTGCCGGGCTTCAAGTTGTTGAAAGTCAACTCTCTATCGGCGACAGGTTGCGACCAGTCATCCTGAAAACCGACCAACCGATACCGGTAGCGCACGTTTTGGGCCGCTGAATAGGACAACCCGATGTAAGAAAATCGCAGGTTCTTTTTCTCGTGCGTGAGTCGTGGGGCCTCCAGATCCTCCTTCTGCCAATTGACGTTGTCAGGAGAGGAGGAAAGCGAAAGAATATAGAGCTTCGGTACCGGTTGTCGCGTAAGCAGTTCATCGGGATTGAAACTGACGAGAGAAGTAACCGATGGCATCCATACCCTTCCCTCTTTATCTTCCGTCATAGAGGCCCGCATCACCTCTTTCCCGGTGAACCCGTTCAGGTGATCATACACGACGATATTATCCAATTCTGTATCTGAAATGTTTATCGCGTTGGAGGTGCCGACAATCAACTTGTTGTTTCGGGTAAAGAAAATGGTTTCGATGGCGCTCCGGAAAGTGTGCATGAGTTGCACCGAGTCCCTCGCGGCGCGGAACAGTCGGTTTTCCGCGGCAAGCCAGACATCGCCCTCGTTATCGTTCGCGAAAACCAGGCATGGCTGCAAAAGATCGCCGCTTACCCGTTTTATTCCATCTTTTGTCACGATAGTGATCCCGTGAGCCCCACCACACCATACATTGCCTTGCTTGTCTTCAGCGATATTGGAATGGATAGCCTGTAAAAGGGTATCCATCGGAGATGTTTTCACTATGTTTCCCTCGGCAGAAATAAGATGTATGCCATCCATCCCGCCCACGGCAACTGTCCCATCGGACAGGGCATACGCGAAATCATAACTTTGAACCGGAAGATTCAGCCAGCGGCTTTGACGGCCATTGATTTTCAATATTTTCCCATTCCCGGGAAGGAAGAGACTCCCCTGCTCCCCTGTAAAATACGCGCTAAACGAATTGCCGCACTCATTGGATGGGTAAGGTATGTTCTCACTCGAATCATCGTTAAACCGTATAAGTTCCCCGTTATAGCTGCCAATGATTTTGTCGTTACTGCCATCCATCACAACGCCGCGCACCACGTCGCTCCGGTTTTTCAGCCAGTAGTTTTTGAATTGAAGACGGAACAGGTTATACAACCCCTGGTAGGTGGCGACCCATAGATTGCCTTCACTGTCCACCAGCATATCGGTAATTTGGTTGACGCCGGTGAAGAGCGTTTCAATTTGGTCGTTCAACAGCCTGTAAACCGAAAAATTGTCACAGAAGAGTAAGCTCCCTTTAGCATCTACACACAATTTCATGATGCCAACATCGTGTTGGGCATCAATGGATATCATTTTCTCGATGGCATCATGATCAAAACGGTAAATGCCATTGGGAGTTATAAACCAAACGGCATCGCGATAACGAATGAAATTATAGGCGTAATAGCCTGAACAGAAGGCGAGACGCTCCCCCGACAAAGAGAGGATGCTGATGCCATCGGACATCGGGACGTAAATTCGATCGTTCTCCTCATCAACAAATAAACGCCCTGAAAACAGATCCGTTTTCTCAAAATCGGGATGCTCTACTCTTTTCACGAAACCGGTATCGGTTAGCTGAAACAGTGCCTTTTTATTCGAGTAGCTTTTATTCAGTAGGAAATAGTTCGCGGGGAAGTCGCCATGATTGTTTTTGTAGACGTAATATCCCTTGGGAAATTTCCGTGAACGGACGGTATCGGTGTTACGGTCAATCGTGTTTAAGTTTAAGCCGTAAGCTATGATTTCGTGCTGACTGTTTTCTGAAATCCGAACAATATTGCTGAATTCGCCCTCCATGTACCGATGGAAGGTAAAGCCGTCGTACCTGGCAATCCCACTGGTACATCCCACCCAGATAAACCCCCTACTGTCTTGATAAATTGTTTCAAGCGAGTAAGAGGGCAACCCGTCATCGGTGGTATAATGGCGATAGGCATACTCCGACGTGATCAGGTTTTCCTGAGCGCAGACGTTTTGCAGGAAGGAGAAAAGAAGCAGTGCAAAAACAGCGTGTAAAACAAAGCGTAATCTACACATAAAAGAAGCTTTAACAGGATCACATTCTCCCTACAAATATAAAACGTTTCAACTTCTCGACTTCTTTTTTACTGTTATTTCTCACGCGTGCTCAATCTCTTCTCTCTTCCTATGGCAACGAACGTTTACCTGTAAACTGGTCTATTTGATATTCGTAACTAACACGGCTATACATTACGTACTCTGAACTTTTTAATCAAAGTGTTTTCTCGTTTCAAAAAAACTGTCTAACTTCGCCTTTGAAAAAACAGCAAAATTTCAAAGGTGATATGTGCAACGAACATCCCAATACAAAAAATATAACTCTTAAAGAGCGAATAGAGGCATTACCTGAAGACAGCGTACTGTTCCGCTCTGATTTTCCCGAGTATCACTCCGAGTTTGTAGGAAGCACCCTGTCAGAACTGACAAGTAGTGGAGTACTATCCAAGATTGCTCAAGGAATATACGTGAAGCCAAGAAAGAGTAGGTTTGGTTTGCTATTACCATCAGTAGAAAAAGTTGTAAAATCAATTGCTGCTCGCGATAAAGCAGAAGTATTGCCATCAGGAATGACAGCTTTGAATGCATTGGGACTCTCGACTCAACTCCCTATGAGTTATACATATCTAACCACAGGAAGTGAGCGAACTATTAAATTAAACAATCGTCAGGTAGTACTTAAACGAGGTGTACCCAAAAATTTCTGTTATAAAACACGTCTTATTTCTTTATTGGTGCAGGCTCTCAGGGCATTAAAACAAGAAAATATCGGTAATGAAGAATTACGTATAATTCGTGAACTCATATCCAAAGAGCCTGATAAGAATAATCTTGCCAGGGACGTTGACATGATGCCAGTTTGGATGAAAAGAATCGTGAAACCGATGCTTAATAATTAATTGAAAAGAAATTATGGGAAGATTGTGGTTGAATAATAATATACTAGATCGTCTGGCAATGCTGCAACAGACGGAGATCGGTCATCCGGGGGTCAATCAGGTAGGAATAGAAAAAGATTGGTGGGTAACTGTAACTCTAAAGGCTCTGTTCCTGACTGAGTGTTGCGAGTCGTTGATTTTCAAAGGCGGGACTTCTCTTTCAAAAGGCTTCAATCTAATTGAACGCTTTTCTGAAGACATTGATTTGGCTATTAGCCATTCATTTTTCGGAATTGAGAAAACAAGCAAAAATCAACGTGAAAAATTGCGCAAAAAAGCCCGTGCTTATATTCACGATACACTCTCAATACAATTGGATGATAAGTTGAAGGAAATGGGCGTTTCCGGCAATAGCATAGAGAATGTGACAAAAGAGCAAGGTAAGGATGGGGAGTGGCGTTTAATAGATTCTGATAGGGACCCGACGGTCAATTTTTGCACTATCCTTCAATTATCGAAGATACAATAGCTTATATTCCTCCTCGTGTAAAGATTGAGGTTAGTGCTCTTGCGATGGGTGAACCAACGGAGTCGCGAGATATCCATTCTTTGATAGAGGAGAGTTTTGAAGGTGAAGATACCAGTGCTAATTGCAAAGTAAGAACCGTAGTGCCAACCCGTACTTTCTTGGAAAAAATATTCCTGCTGGCCGAAGAATTCCAAAAGGAAAAGCCGAGAAGCCTAAGAATGTCTCGCCACCTATACGATCTTGAGAAACTTATGGACACACAATATGGACGTGAAGCCCTGTCTGATAACTCACTCTATAACGCTGTAGTGGAGCATCGCAGGACTTATTATGCCCTGAATTATGTCAATTATGATCTTCACAATCCTTCCACTATCAATTTTATGATCCCCGAGGAAGAAATAGAGCAATGGAAAACTGATTATGCTGAAATGAAACGTTCTTTCATTTATGGTCAATCGCTAGAGTTCGAGGTTCTGATGCAGAGGATAAAGGAATTGCAAAATAGAGTGAGAAATATGTAGTATAAACATTCTGCAACTCGCAACACGTACCCTACCGGTACCACCCCAAAGTTATGGAAGTTTACCGGGGGTGGAGGTAGAACAGGTCCAACAACATGGACGATTACTGACTGTTTTAAAAACGCCAATGTAAGCAACTACGGCGATATCCCAAACCATTGGAAGGGACTATAACGCCCTCCCTCGATCAACAGATCCCTCTCGTCCCGGTGGCGAGAGGGATTTTTTTGTGCGCTACGCGTACCATACCTCTAAAGGGTGCAAATCCCGAACGTCTCTGCCAATAGGAAACCTTAGTCAATGTCAAAAGACAGGAAAATAAAGGTTCATTTTTCAGTTCGTGTATCAAATCGGGGGCTTCATGTAGCCGTAAGGCACGTTCATAAAGCACCTGTTAAAATAGTTGCACACCCTTTGGTTACTTCCTAAAATTGTAGCCGATAACATGGGTTTTGAACGTTCGGAACCGAGATTTTCGAAAGAGATATATCAAATAAACCAGTTTCGACACAACAACTTACACCAAAAATGAAACCACAACAGTTTAATCAACCAGTTGAACGGCAAGAAGCCGCGGTTGAGCCCTACGTGGCTCCCGCCATTGAAGTCATCGATATCGAGTTGCAACAGAATATCCTCGAAGGATCAGGATTTACTTTACCTTCTGATCCGGATGACGGGGGCGATTTATAACGAACAACTATGAAAAAAATTAACGTTATTATCACGATTGTAAGCCTGTTGACAATCCTCTCTACCGGCTGCAAAGAGGACACTTTATTGCCTGAAAGTGTCATGAAAAAGGGAGTGCTCTCGCTCAGCGTTACGAAACCTTCCCATGACGAGGCTTCGGTCACGCGCATCAGCGTTTCAGAATCTCCCCAAAACAGCAGGCAATTGCAATACAAGTGGGTTACAGGCGAAACCGTTCACCTCTGTTTCGTTCAAGGCAACACGAAAGCAATAGCTTCCGCTACCGTGCAAAGTGTATCGACAGATGGGCGTACAGCCACGTTCTCCCCGGTAACGATACCCCAGGAGATCAACGACGGCGATTTCACGGTTATCGGCTCCAATGATCTACAAGAATCAGGTGGAGGTATGGATGTCAATAATCCCACCCATATTCACCTGCCCCTTTCCGATTGGTACTGGACTTCGTTGGAATCGATCAGCGACAATGGCATGCGCTTTTACTTTACATCGCAAGTCACCGGTTATCAAAGAGGGGGTGCCGTTAACGTGATCTCTCAATTCAAACCCTTGGGTTACTTCTTGTGCATCAAAATCAAAAATATCTCCGATAATCCAATTCATATTAACGAGTTGTCATTAAAAAGTACGGATGGAACCCTATGGGTGGGAAACTCCGGAGAAAATGTTGAGAACCATCCCGCGGTATTCGATGCCCTAGCGGAAGAGTACCTGAACAAAGACGCGTCGGATACCCGCCGATTTAATGTAAACAAAGATTTGTCGGCAAACGAGATAGCGCAAATCGATGCCTGGTCCATCCCGCTGGATAATGAAGCCGATGTGAAGCTCAGCATGGAGTACGGTGAGGCGAATACACTGGTTACCACCACTGCTACCAAGCACATCCCCATACTGCAGGTCAACAAACGGTACTTCCTTTACGGCTTATGGGAGGACGGAAACAAACTCTCGTTCACGGATAGAGATTTCACACCCCAGACGGACAACTATAAAGTTACCTTCACCACCAATAAATCGGTAGGAGAAGAGTTAGGAATAGGCGTAGATGCCGCGGAAGCCTACCGTGCCGCTGTTTGGATTGACCTCAACAACAACGGTGTGAAAGACCAGGGAGAAGCCATTACCAACTTCGGCCTCGATAGCTGGGAATTAGGATATTACGCCATACAAAACCAGACCATAACCATTTACGGAAAACTTACTAAGTTAAGTCTAAACGCGTGTGGGTTGACATCACTCAACGTATCGGAAGAACCGTTCCTTACCCGGCTTCTTTGTGGCAGTAATTCATTAAGTGCATTGGATATTTCCAATAATAAAGAATTGTCATTGTTATATTGTGCTTTTAACAAATTGAGCGCGCTCGACCTCTCATGGCAGACAAAGCTTGTATCGCTCTCCTGCGCGAGCAACCTGTTTACGCAACTGGATGTGACGAATTGTGCCCTCCTTACTTATCTCCAATGTGAAAACAACCGGTTGACCGGGCTTGATGTTTCTCAGAATCCTGAGTTGTACAGGTTGTGGACAAACAATAACAAACTCACCGGGTTAAGTGTTGCGGCTAATACAAAGTTGGCTGAATTGCGTTGTTCAGAGAATACCCTTACAGCATTGGACGTTACCAACAATCCGGAATTAAAGGAGTTCTATTGTGACAAGAATCAATTGACGGCGATGAATCTTGCAAGCAATCTGAAATTAAAAGATTTTAGATGCCAAAATAACCTGCTGACGGGATTGGATCTCTCTAATAATACGTTATTGAAAGAGCTCCGATGTTCAAACAACGAACTTACATCGTTGGATTTATCCAACAAGGCGGAATTGGCTTACCTGTGTTGCGACAACAACGACCTCACTTCCCTGGATCTCTCGGACAGCCCGAAATTAACCGCACTATACTGCCACAACAACAAGCTTGTCGAGTTAGACCTAACGGTAAATACCCTGTTGACCCGGGTGGATTGTTACAGCAATAAAATAAGCGGTACCGCGATGACGACGTTAATGAATTCATTGCCCGATCTGACCGGTAAAACGGCAGGAAAGCTAATACTAATCGACAACAAAAGGTTGCCTTACAGCTATCATGCTGATGGAAATAACGCAACCGTAAGCGACGTTAATATTGCAACCGGGAAAAATTGGTTGGTATATGACAATAACATGGGTTGGCTAATACCATTCCCCGGCTATTGATAACGAGCGAAATTCTGTTCCGTTGCACCGCCACCAATGCCCCCACCAGACTGGTAGAGATAGTGCAGGGGAAGTAACAGGCAAGTTGAAAAGTGCAGGAGTTATCGGGCACGATGAATATAACAGAATCAATTTTCTCGTAAAAAAACAAAAAAAACATCCCTTCTTGAACAAGGTTTTAAACTATTCCACCCAAAAGCCGTCTGATGAAATAGTTCATTGAAATTAGACTATTTCTCGCCATGGCATAGTACAAGTAAACTTGTCCTCTGCTCATCTGGCTTAACGAAATAGTTCATTGAAATTAGACTATTTCTCGCCATGGCAGAGTACAAGTAAACTTGTCCTCTGCTCATTTGGCTTAACGAAATAGTTCACTGAAATTAGACTATTTCTCGCCATGGCAGAGTACAAGTAAACTTGCCCTCCGCTCATTTGGCTTAACGAAATAGTTCACTGAAGTTAGACTATTTCTCGCCATGGCAGAGTACAAGTAAACTTGCCCTCTGCTCATTTGGCTTAACGAAATAGTTCACTGAAGTTAGACTATTTCTCGCCATGGCAGAGTACAAGTAAACTTGCCCTCCGCTCATTTGGCTTAACGAAATAGTTCACTGAAGTTAGACTATTTCTCGCCATGGCAGAGTACAAGTAAACTTGTCCTCTGCTCATTTGGCTTAACGAAATAGTTCGAATAAACTACTAAAATGTTAAATGAAAAAATCAAGCAGAATGAAAAAGAATGTTTTAACAGCAACGTTGATGGCACTCCTGCTATCGTTTGTTTTTGTCTCGTGCGACAAGGAGGATGATGACCTTCAGCTTGTTACCAAGAAGCCGGTAGATATACAGTTTGTCGCTAAAGGCGGTGATAAATCCACAAGATCAACCGTGGGAACCATTTTTTCCTGGTTCAGCGCCTACAACATCCAGGTAACCGATTTTATCCTGAACATTGGAGATATCGAGCTGGAATTTGACGATGATTACGATTACCATAAGAATGGCAAATTCGATGACGACTACAACCCGTTCTTAACCTTTAACGGGACGTACGATGGTGACGATGAGTTGAAATTGAAGGGACCGTTCGAGATTACATTGATTTCCAATGGTAAGCTCAACACCAACATGGTTATCAAAGGGATACAACTTCCCATGGCTGCCTACTCCGGGATAGAGTTCAAGATGAAAAAGTCAAAGGATAAGACATCCGTGATGTACGGTAAGAGCATCTTGATTAAAGGTACCATCGGTGACACGCCGTTCGAGTTCGCTTCCGACAAGTCGTTCGATTTCGAGATCGATTACCCGGATAACAAACCGTTCGTGGTAGGGGAAAATCAGGACCTGGTGGTTTCCTTCGATTTGGATAAGCTTTTTGCCAACAAAATCATGTTTGCCACCTTCGCGCTGGATAAGGTTATCGAAATAGACGGTAAAACCGGATTCTACTTCTACTACTTCGATGACGACGATGACAAGTACGAGTGGTTCGAAAAAACCCACAAATGGCACTACGAGTTTGCCAAGAAGTTCTGGGACTGGCTGGATGACATTCTAGACGACGACTGGGAGGACGATGATGATGACTAAAATGATTAATGGATTCTAATTGATTGTGTGAATTGTTTTAGGTTAAAGGGGGCGTTGCAGGTGCAACTCCCCCTTTTTTCCGTCACTAAATCAAGATCATCCCTTTGCTTTTCGCCTCCTCCCGCATCTCGTGCGGCCATAGGCTGGCTTGAATCTCGCCGATATGCGCTTTACGCAGGTAGTGCATGCATAGACGCGACTGACCTATACCCCCTCCGATGGAAAGCGGGAGCTCGTTGTTCATCAGCCGTTTGTGGAAGTACAACGATAGGCGGTCAAGTTCTCCCCTTAGCCTCAGTTGCCGCTCCAGGGTTTCGGGATTCACCCGGATGCCCATGGAGCTAATCTCCACGGCTTGCTTCAATACCGGGTTCCATATCAACAGGTCGCCGTTCAAACCCAGGAAACCATCGCTGTTGGGCGTGCTCCAGTCGTCGTAGTCCGGCGCCCGTCCGTCGTGCGGCTGCCCGTTCGACAACGGTGCCCCGATCCCCATCACGAATACCGCGCCATACGCCTCGGTGATGGCATCTTCCCGACCTTTTGGATCCCTGTCCGGGTACTTTTGCAGCAATTCCTCGGCATGGATAAAGGTGATATCGTAGGGCAACTCGGGCTGGATAACCGAGAAGAGCTCGTAGACCAGGTACTCCGTCCGCAGCATCGCGGCGTAGATACGGCGCACCGTTTGCTTCAGAAACTCGATGTTGCGATCACTGTCATCGATCACCATCTCCCAATCCCACTGGTCCACGTAGAGCGAATGGAGGTTGTCCAGCTCTTCATCGGCACGGATCGCGTTCATATCGGTGTAGATACCGAAACCCCGCTTGATCTGGTAATCGGCCAGCGTGAGCCGTTTCCACTTGGCCAACGAATGCACGATCTCGGCACTCTTGTCATCCATATCCTTAATCGGGAAGCGCACCGCCCGCTCCACCCCGTTTAGGTCGTCGTTAATCCCGGTACCACTCTCCACGAACAGCGGCGCGGTAACACGCCGCAAACGCAACTCGGATGAGAGGTTGGCTTGAAAAAAGTCCTTTATATTTTTAATCCCCAGTTCGGTCTGCTTTAAATTGAGCAGTGGCGCATAGCCGGCCGGAATCACTAATTTTGCCATGAAAAAGTACTATATGAAATAATTTAAAAACTGGAAAAATCCATCAGGTTGGGTTATTTTCGAATCAATCCGACCAGGTCACTGACCGATTCAAAACCATGCCTATCCAGGTAGTCGTTTATCCCTTCGACAATCTTCACCGTTGCCGTCGGGTCGATGAAGTTGTAGGTCCCCACCTGTATGGCCGTGGCACCTACCAGGATGAACTCGATGGCATCTTGCCAGTTACAGATTCCCCCCATGCCGATAACGGGGATCTTCACCGCGTGAAACACCTCCCACACCATGCGGAGGGCGATGGGCTTGATGCAGGGCCCCGATAGGCCCCCGGTGACCGTCGAAAGCAGGGGCTGCCGTTTCTCCGCGTCGACCGCCATACCCAGGAACGTGTTGACGAGCGAGACCGAGTCGGCCCCCTCCCCTTCCACTGCCTTGGCGATCTCGGCGATGTGGGTAACGTTTGGTGACAGCTTCACGATCATGGTTTTGGGAAACACCTTGCGCACCGCACGGGTCACCTCTGCCGCCGATGTAACCGAGGTGCCGAACGCCATCCCCCCCGCTTTCACGTTGGGACAGGAGATATTCAACTCGATGGCAGGCATCTTATCAAGGTCGGCCAACTTCTCCGCGCAAGCCACGTACCCCTCCACGGTGGAACCCGATACGTTCACCATCATATGGGTGTCGTACTCCTTGATGACCGGGTAGAGGTGCTCCACGAAATAGTCGACCCCCGGGTTCTGAAGGCCCACCGAGTTGAGCATCCCTGAAGCGGTTTCAGCCATCCTGGGGTAATCATTCCCTTGGCGTGGTTCCAGGGTCGTCCCCTTCACGAAAACCCCTCCAAGGCGCCCTAAATCGACGAAATCGAGGTATTCCGTACCGTAGCCGAACGTTCCCGAAGCGGTGGTCACCGGGTTCCTGAGGGTCAACCCTCCTATCTGTACGTCTAATCTAGCCATGTGAGCATATCGGTATTAAAGACGGGCCCTTCCGTGCAGGTGTTGAGGTTCCCGCGTGTCGTTTTCTCCACGCAACAGAGGCAGGCGCCAAAGCCGCACGCCATGAGGTTCTCCAGGGATGCCTCGCAAGGCACTCCCCGCTCGCGGGCAAGCCTGGCCACGGCCACCATCATGGGCTTGGGCCCGCAGGTGTAGATAAAGTCGTACCGCTTCTCCTGCCATAACGAATGGTGGGTCACGAACCCCTTTTCGCCCAATGAGCCATCCTCGGTGGTGCAGTAGAGCCTGCCGTACTGCTCGAAATCAGCCCGCTGCAAGATATCGGTATCGGAACGGCCACCCAGCAGGAAGTCGACCTGCAGGCCGCGGGCATGCAGCTCCTTACCCAAAAACAGAAGGGGAGCCGTCCCTACCCCGCCGCCTACAAGGAGGAAGCGGCGATCTCCATTGCGGTTTTTCTCTTGACGAGTCTCCTCATGGATTTTTCCAGCACGACGTTCTTCCCCAAAAAGTTCTCCCACTCGTTCCCCCTTCCCCTCAGGCAAGGTGAACGAATTCCCCAGCGGGTATATGATGTTCATCATCTCACCGGGCTGACGGCGACATATCTCACGGGTACCATCCCCCACCTCTTGGACAAGCAGCCACAACTCGTTCTTCTCTCGATCCACGAAGTTGATGGAGATAGGCCTGCGCAAGAAGGTGCCGGGTGAACGGTCTACCAGGACTTGCACGAACTGACCCGGTTGCATCGGGGGCAAATGCCGGTGATCGGCAGGTGTCACCTTGATCAACCGGTTGCGGTCGTTCAGCGCTTCGTTCGAGCGGATAATAAAATCGGTTACTTGCATCGGGATATATCGTTAGTGACGACAAAAATACATCTTTATTGCCACTCTCACAAAAGAGAAATGTAGTTTACACGACATTTCTTTCGGTATCAGTATACAGTTTTTTCATCCTGACATTTTGTATCAATGGATTTATTGACGACATTTGCCCAGTAACGTCGTAAAACACAAGTTAAAGGCTCACTATGGATACCCTGCTTAATCCAAAAGCCTACAAAAAATAAAATCACAAGTATAGTTGTAGTCCAACTAATTCTAATTACTATGGCAATAAAACAGTTACGGTTATTTCTCTCAATAGCTGCTCTCATCACCTGGATATCCGCGCAAGCTCAAACAATAGAGCCCGTTGATAGCAAGGATTTAACGTTGAAGAATTACTCCACGTCGTGGATAGGCAACGATGGGGGCTACGAGGAGGTGCACATCCCCCACGATATGTGGAATATCTACACCAACAACGATGGCATAGTGGCTACCATATGCGGGTGGGATGAGGGCGGTACCAACGTGGGTGTATACCAAAACGGCAGGCTGATTAGCCGTCCCGAAGGTTCCGGCACCGGGGGCTGGGGGCGTCACTCCGGTAAGGCCGTGGTGATAGATGACCAATATGTGTACCAGCTTCTGACACAGCACGGATGCGACGGGGGAAACGACCGGTTAAACGACAACCAGTTGCCACAATATCCTCCCTGCGACAAGGGCATCGAGTGGAAAACGATACGTCGATACGACCTCTTCACGGGCAAAGGCGCACCCTTCAATAACGGATACGGCTATAAGGGCGATATGCTTATCGTATGCCGGGAGGCCTCCCGGTCATTAGAGGGACTGGCGCTACAGGGCGACAACCTTTTCGTGGCTGTCGCGGGTGATGATAACCAAAACATGCCCGACTCGATAAAAATTTATGACAAAACAACCATGACCTACCGTTGTGGATACCCCGTAACGGGTGGCGTGGGGCAAATATACGCCGACAACAAGCATGGACTCTGGATGATGCGGGGAAAACGAATCATCCGCATGGACGCGATGAGCGGTCGGTTATTACCCCAATCATTGACTATCCCCGAAGAGGTGACCGCGCTCTCGTTCTCAATAGATACCTACAACAACCGACTTCTGCTGCCCAATCGCGGTAAGGATATGAACATCCTGATTTACGAAAACATATACCAACAGCCCACGCTCGCCGGCACGTTTGGCACCCAAGGAGGAGTGTTTGCCCAAGATACCCATTTTAAGGCGGGAGAGGCTGGTGAATATCGCTTTTCGGGTCCTTCGGCGGCAAGTGTTGATGGCAAGGGGAATATCTACATTGCCAATACCGCCGTGAGCGGTGGCCGTGGAGCGGTGGTAGAGGCCTACGATGAACGAAACAAAAAACGGCTATGGAAGTGCGAAGGGCTGATTTTCACGGCGACGGCCGACTTCGACCGCGCCAATCTCCACCACGTCTACTCGCCCGAAAAGATACACCGTGTGGACTACAGCAAGGAGGGAGGCAGGATAGATGAGCTGGTGGCCTATACCGCCGACCCGTTCCGCTTTCCGGACGATGAGCGCGTTAAGAAAGATGGGGCCTTTATCACCTCATCATTCAAGCGCACCATCGGGGGCAAAAGCTTCCTCTTTGTATCTGATATGTATGGCGGTATGTTGGCGGGCTACCGCTTCGATGAGCAGGCATGCGGCTATATAGCCATTCCTTTCCTGTTCGTGCACAATGGTGATCCCGACAAAAACAGGGATATTACCTTTTGGGTGGACCAGAACGGCGATGCCGTTCGCCAGGAGAACGAATACCTAAATAGCACAGAGGTCAACCAATACTCGATGAGCATGTTCGTGGACCACGCGGGGAACATTTGGCGCGGCACACGGCAACAGGGATGCTTTTTCTGGAAGTGTAAAGGGCTGAACTCGCATGGCATACCGCAATACGATAAACCCCTACTTTACCCGCTGCCCAAAGGTTTTGGCGATGCCAAACGTATCTACTACGACCCATCAGAAGACGCGTTATACCTGGCTGGCTTCTCATCGGCATACCCTGATGGTCGTGACACATGGTGGGCTATGGGCAGCACCATCGTGCGTTGCAGCCGTTTCCTGGAGAAAGCTGCAGCCGGCCAGATCACGGATGGCTGGACATCCGATATGACGCTCTACATTCCCTTCAATATCGAAGATGGCTCACAGCGTGACTACACCAATGCCAAAGCTTTTACCGTGGAGGGCGATTACATCTTTGTAGCACTTGCACGATATGGCCATATCACGGTCTATGATGCCCATTCGGGAAAACTCGTCGGCCGCATTGAGCCGGGTGAGAACGTTAAAAGGCAAAGCGGCTGGTGCGATTTCAACTACGCCATTAACGCTATGAAACAGGCCGATGGCTCTTACCTTATCTTGCACGAGGAGAATGCCTTTGCCAAAATCCTCTGCTACCGCTGGTGGCCAGATCAACAATAGAAGAGTACAAACGCAAAAAGAGATACACTATGAAACGAATCATCTTATCACTTGCCCTGCTGCTGGGCACCATCATCGCCTTGCCAGCCCAAGGGCTGCCCCAGCTCCGGGTTTCAGACAACGGCCACTTCCTGCAATATATTGATGGCACTCCCTTTTTCTATCAAGGGGACACGGCGTGGGAGCTGTTCCACCGGCTGACGCGCGAGGAGGCCGACCGCTACCTGCAGAACCGTGCCGATAAGGGTTACAACGTTATTCAAGCGGTGGCACTCGCTGAATGTGACGGCGTGGACAGCGACAACGCCTACGGCCACAAGCCTCTCCTGAACCGCGACCCGGCCCAACCCGCCACTGTTGAGGGTGAACAGAACGACTACTGGGATCACGTGGATTACATCGTCAAGAAGGCCAACGCCTTGGGGCTCTACATGGGGATTCTACCCACCTGGGGGCGTTACTGGAACGATAACAACCCCATCTTTACCCCGGACAATGCCGAAGCATACGGCTGCTGGATAGCCGAGCGCTACCGTGAATATAACGTGATCTGGATCCTGGGGGGCGACCGTAACCCCGACAATGATCATAAGCAGGTCATCATACGTGCCATGGCCCGCGGGATACGTAGCGTGGACAAGCAAAACCTGATGACCTTCCACCCTACAGGCTGGCAAACCTCATCAAAGTGGTTTCACAACGATGAGTGGCTCGACTTCAACGGTCGACAGAGCGGTCACAATCAACGCTACAACTCCAATGCCCAAATATTGGATGACTTCCGCCGCACACCCGCCAAGCCCATCATGGAGATTGAGCCCTTGTACGAGGATCACCCGTTGGAATTCCGCCCCGATGATGACGGTCACTCCAACGCTTGGGACGTACGACGCACGCTCTACTGGTCGGTCTTTTACGGCTCGGCCGGCATCACCTACGGACACCACTCCGTGTGGCAGATGTATGACCCCGACAAGGGACGTCACCCCATTAACCGACCGCTAATGCCCTGGTACAAGGCAATCGACCAACCTGCCGCGGGGCAAGTGATCCACCTGCGCCGCTTGATGGAGTCACGCCCATACTTCGACCGCGTACCCGCACCCGACTTCATCATTCCCTCTGAGGTACACTCATCAGTCCCTGGAGCCGGTCGCTATCGTTTCGTCGCCACGATGGATAAGACAGGCTCCTACGCCATGGTCTACGCGCCGATAGGTCGTGAGTTCTCGGTGCGGGGCGATATGCTCAAAGCCGATAAGCTCACCGCGTGGTGGTACAACCCGCGTACGGGCAAAGCCAAAAAGATAGGTGCCATCACCAATAACGGCGAGCCGATCACGTTCTGCCCCCCGATGAAGGGCGAGGCAGTGGACTGGGTACTGGTATTGGACGATGCCTCGAAACGCTATCCCGCGCCGGGACGTCCGCTAAGGAAAAGGTAAGTGATAAACGGGCAAACTTCCTTACCCTGAATGCTAAGATTTAAACGACATTATTTAAAAACCAACTAACACTAAGAAGTTCAAAATTTCTGGCTAAAAATAAAACGTTCGAAATTTAGATGCGCAAAACCATCATGTCATCATAACTTCACGGTTTGAAGACTTTAAAGGTATGATCCGTGAAGTAGACGATAATCTGAGAAATCTCTTTATCTGGCTTGTTAACAGCCGATGTAGTTAATGGAGTAGCGCCAAACGCTTGTGGTGAACCCACCGAGCCGCACGGGGTCGCTTCTCGCGGGGAGGATCCCGAAACGCGGGCGGCTACATCACGCGAAACAGTTTCTAAAGCACGTGCAGCTACCTCGCGCAGGGATGTTTCCAACGCGTTAACCTCGTTTCCTCGCGATATTTGCTCCGAACTTGGGGACGGGGCGTTTTTTTCAGCGGGTGGGGTAACCGGTGGGGTAAATAGATCGGGCTCCTTGGGAATGGAGTTTGGATCAATTCCTTCCTTATACATGCTACCGGTCCCGTTGATGAGCCACTCGGGGTTGATGTAGTTCATCTCGTTTAATATACGTGTCACCACCTCTAAGCTGGGATTGTTGCGACCATTCAATATATGCGACACGCTGGCTCGGCTAATCTGAATCCTCTCGGCAAAGTTGGCAGAAGTAAGGTTTTCTGCTTCCATGATCTGTCTGATGCGATCCTTCATACGACTTGCTTTTTATGTTCATAGCAACTTTTCCATGGATAAAATAGCATGAACAGATGTAGAAAATGTAACTACAAATGTAAATAATATAATTCACACTTGAAAATCATCGATGTATATAATTGTGAATCAGAAATGTGAACCACAGAATACATTTGTAACCCAAATCGTGTATACATTTGGAAATAATTGCTTTGAAAAACAGAATAAATACTTTATATATATAATCTATTCAACTGATATAAAAGTAGATATAATCGCTATAAGCTGATTTTTTAACTGTTTTGGCTCCATATCTAGCGATATAGCCTAAAATTATGAATTAAAACTTGTCAAAACAACTATAATGCACTGATATATAGCTTAATGCATCATGTAGAAATTGGGATAATCGAGTGTTAAAAAGAGGTTTATACAAAAGTAAATAGTGGGAGTTATCTTCTGGCTATCATGGCAAATATAGGTTGCGATTATGCTGTTACATTTGTGAATACACAATTGTATACATTAAAAAGTTGCTATTCTCGCATTTTCTTGATAACATGCGTAAATTATAATGGTAGAATTTGAATTCGCTGTGATTGCGATATTCAAGAGAGGGTTAATGCATGATCCGATATACAAGCTCCTTGAGCAATTCAGTGTGGGAGGCAGAAGCGTTGTCTACCCCTTTGGAACGTGCATCAAATGTGCGCAGGTCGGTAATAATGGTCATCACCTTACGTGCGTTAAAGTGGCGAACGCCAATTAGGTAGTCACGTGCAAAAAAGGCAGAGCGGAGGTTCAAGGCATTCATGATGCTCTGCTCATCTTTTCGTGGCAGCCAGAAGCACTCCAACAGGTTGCTGAAATAGTTGAATAGCACTGATACCGTGACCATCATGGGATTTTGTTTGGGATTCATCCCGAAATAGTTCACGATACGGTTGGCCATCAGCACATCCTTGTTAATAATGGCCCTTAACAACTCAAAGTTGTTGTAATCCTTGCTGATACCCACGTTTTTCTCGATCAGTTCAGAGGTGACCCTCCTATCGCCATCATTTAGGGAGACCTCCAACTTTTGAAGTTGAGGAATCAGCTGGCTGATATTGTTCCCCACGTGGTCGGTGAGCATCTGCGCCGACTTCAAGTCAATCGTGATTCCCTTCTCTTTGAACCAGGAGGTTATAAAGGGTGGAACCTGGTTCTCATACAGCTTCTTCGACTCGAAGAGCACCCCCACCTCGCTAATCTTCTTCACGAACGCCTTGCGGCGATCGATATTTCCATGCTTGTAGTTGATGACCAAAACCGTGGAAGGCATGGGCTGCTTGGCGTACAGCTCCAGGAGCTCCAGGTTATCGAGATGATGTGCCTCCTTGACGATAACCAACTGCCGTTCGGCCATCATCGGGAAACGGCGTGCCGTGGCGATAACCGTGTTCACGTCTGCATCCACCCCGTAGTAGGTGTAGAGGTTAAAATCCTTCTCGGTTTCCGTGAGCACCGAATCGACCAAAAGTTCGGTAATCGCATCGATAAAGTAGGCCTCTTCACCCATCAACAGGTAGATCGGGTAGAATCTGCGCTGAAGGATATCATTCCGTATCGTGTCGTATGTCCATTGGGAAATTTTAGCCATGTCGTTACCAATCAAACCGTAAATGCTTAATCGTGGAGCTTTGATTCATGATGGATGAGAGCGATTTGATACCGATTTTCACATGCTCCTCCACGAATCGCTCCGTCACCAGTCGGTCGCTCTCCTCTGTTTTCACCCCGGTTGAAATCAGGGGCTGATCAGAGACCAATAGCAAGGCACCAGTGGAGATATGGTTGGCAAAACCACATGTGAAGAGGGTTGCCGTCTCCATATCGACCGCCATGGCGCGTATCTCCCGCAAATAGTCCTTGAACACCTCATCGTACTCCCACACCCGGCGGTTGGTGGTATATACCGTGCCGGTCCAGTAGTCGCGGTTAAAATCGCGGACGTTCGACGAAACGGCCCGCAAGAGGCTGAAGGCCGGCAGCGACGGCACTTCCGGGGGGAAGTAGTCGTTCGATGTCCCTTCGCCACGTATAGCCGCTATGGGGAGGATATAGTCGCCCAGCTGGCTTATCTCCTTCAGCCCCCCGCACTTGCCCAAGAAGAGGACCGCGGTAGGCGACACGGCGCTCAAAAGATCCATCACGGTGGCCGCGTTGGCACTTCCCATACCGAAATTGATCATGGTGATCCCGTTAGCCGACGCGTTGGGCATGTTAGCACCGGCCCCCACGATGGGGACGTTGAAGTGGGCGGCAAATATCTCCACGTACTTTTGAAAGTTGGTCAGAAGGATAAACTTCGTGAACTCCCCCAGGGGCCGTTTGGTGTATCTTGGGAGCCAATTCTCCACTATTTCTTGCTTCGTTTTCATCTTTCTTGCTTCGTTTTCATCTTTCTTGCTTCGTTTTCATCTTTCTCGTTCCTTTCTCGTGAAAAAATGGTATTTTAGCACCGGGTAACTTAAAGTCGATAGAGCAAAGATACAATGTACCGTTTAAATTTACCACCTTTTGAGCCAAAAATCCGGAAAAAGGAGGCGTCAGGCGATAGCGAGATATTTGATCCGCTGCGGCGAAGGTACGTGGCGCTCAC
>MTKW01004405.1_pt1 | contig 40959 bp, 39 predicted proteins | sample 1042761 | NCBI WGS metagenome assembly MTKW01 (sample SAMN06205366, study PRJNA360243) | anaerobic digester metagenome | biome: Wastewater treatment plant; feature: Anaerobic digester sludge; material: sludge; isolation source: anaerobic digester fed with sludge from wastewater treatment plant ... | reverse complement strand
ACACTACTATGTTTTTCTTGTAGTAGGTCCATTCTATGTATAAATAATGCTAACTCTTTTCCCTTTAATTTTTCCTTTAATGACAAATAGTCCTTAGCCTTTTTTGCCTGAAATCGCAAAGGTTCAATCTGCTTTTCTAATTCATTTGTTATATCTACGATTCTAATTAAATTCTGTTGGGTTTTTTCTAATTTTTTTTCTGCTTCACTTTTTCTGGATTTATACTTTACAATTCCTGCAGCTTCCTCAAAAATAGATCTTCTGTCCAGTGAGTTGGCACTTAGGATATCATCAATCCTCCCTTGCCCTATGATGGAGTAACCCTCCTTTCCTAGCCCAGTATCCATGAATAATTGATGGATGTCCTTGAGCCTACACGAGGATTTATTGATATAGAACTCACTTTCCCCAGATCTAAAAACTCTTCTGGTTATCCTAACTTCATTAAAATCAATGGGGAGTTTCCCTGAGGTATTATCAATAACTAACGAAACTTCTGCATAGCCCAATGGTTTTCTTTTTTGGGTCCCTGCAAAAATTATATCCTCCATTTTTGAACCCCTAAGACTTTTCACGCTTTGTTCGCCTAATACCCAACGAACAGCATCAGCAATATTACTTTTTCCACTGCCATTGGGTCCAACGATCGCCGTAATCCCATCCTTAAATTCTAATTCAATTTTTTCTGCGAAGGATTTAAAGCCGTATATTTCAATTTTTTTAAGATACAAGTATGCCACCTCATTTAACCATCTTATTAGTTATTTATACCATCTAATAAATCAATCGCAATCCTCGCCGCTTCCTGTTCTGCTTCCTTCTTGTTCTTGCCAACACCCGAACCGTATATCCTATCATTAATTTTCACATTTACATAGAAGCTTTTATCATGATCAGGTCCTTCTTCTTTAGTAAGAACATATTCTAGGTTATTATGATGATCCCTTTGAACAATTTCTTGGAGTAGGGTTTTATAATCCTTATTGTACTCTTTCTTTTCTACATTCCTAATAACATCCTTTAGCTGTGTCACAATAAAGTTTCTTGCCTCTTCTAGCCCCCCATCTAAGTAGATAGAACCTATGATAGCCTCCATAGCATCAGCCATTATGGATTTACGCTTTCTACCCCCACTTTTTGCCTCCCCTTTTCCCAATATGATTAAATTCCCAATGCCTAACTTAAAAGCTGCTTCAGCTAGGGTGTCTGAACATACTATACGAGCTCGCATTTTTGTCATTTCTCCTTCAGTGAGATCAGGATAGTTCCTATATAAATACTCACTTATTATTAATTCTAGTGTAGCATCTCCTAAAAACTCAAGTCTCTCATTGTTTTGTATTTGCTTAGATTTGCTTTCATTATTGTAGGAACTATGGGTCAACGCATTTAACAATATATTTTTATCCTTATATTTATAGCCTAATTTGTTCTCTATATAATTAAAATCGATCCTTGTATCCATTTTTCTACCTCCAATCACTATATTATTTTATCATATATAGAGCATATTAGTACATTTAAAGTGGTTGGAGCAAACCCTTCGACGATTCTCACATGAGCACTCTTCTTGGCCGGCAGAGGATTTTCCCATATAATTCTATTTTTTATCTCTAAATAAAGTAGGGCTTTCCAATATATAAAAAAGTAAGATAAAATGAATTATCTTACTCTTATAATATTCTAGATTTTTTTGAAAATCAGTGTTGCATTATGTCCCCCGAACCCTAAGGAGTTTGACAAGGCATATTTAATTACACAATTTCTCCCTTTATTTGGTATATAGTCTAGATCGCACTCTTCATCCACTGTTTCATAGTTCATAGTGGGAGGTAGAAAGTCCTCCTTCAGCGAGTTGATACATACAATGGCTTCTATGGCTCCCGCAGCACCTAATAAATGACCTGTCATGGATTTAGAAGAGCTAATTGGAATCTTATATGCCTTTTCTCCAAATACACTTTTAATTGCTTGGGTTTCATAAAGATCATTATAATAAGTAGAGGTGCCATGGGCATTTATATAGCCAATTTCCTTGGCTGTTATCCCCGCATCTTTTATGGCTTTTGACATTGCACGGGCTGCTCCTTCCCCTTGGGGTGCAGGTGCAGTAATATGGTATGCATCCGCTGTTGCACCATAACCGACAATCTCAGCGATGATATTAGCCCCCCTATTATAGGCATGATAATATTCCTCTAAAATAAGCACCCCAGCTCCTTCTCCCATAACAAAACCATCACGATTTTTATCAAAAGGACGGCTGGCTTTTGAGGGATCGGTCTGCACTGACATTGCCTTCATTGAACAAAATCCCGCATATCCCAAAGGAGTTATGGCTGCTTCACTTCCCCCTGCTATCATAATATCCGCATCCCCATTTTGTATTACTCGAAAAGCATCTCCAATGGCATTTGTTGCTGTTGCACAAGCAGTTACAACGGTTTCATTATGCCCCTTTGCATCTAAATATATAGCAACTTGACCTGATGCCATATTGGAAATCATCATTGGAATGAAAAAAGGGCTTACTTTACCGGGACCTTTCTCTAAAAAAGTTCTATACTGATTCTCTAGGGTTTCTAATCCTCCGATACCCGAGCCAATAATAACGCCCATACGTTCATTGTTAATTCTTTCTAATGGCAAGGATGCATCCTCTACTGCCATTTTGCTCGCTGCTACAGCAAATTGAGTGTACCGATCCATCCTTCGTGCCTCTTTTTTTTCTATAAAATCATGCACTTGAAAATCATTCACTTCTGCTGCCAATTTACTTGGAAATCCATCTGTATCGAACTTTGAAACTGGTTGAATTCCTATTTTCCCTGATTTAATAGAATTCCAGAATTCAAAATTCCCAATCCCTACTGGTGAAATAACACCAACACCGGTTACTACAACTCTTTGCTTCATACTCTACCTCCCAGGGTTTTGAGTTTATATATTAAAGATGTATTACAATTATAAAGTATAATTACAATATGATTGTTTTAAACGACCGATTGAGTTCTGAAAAATTAGATATTTTATATATTTATTATAAAGTCCCGATTGTGATCGGGACTTTACTTTATTGATTATTTTGTAAGTAGTCAACAACATCCTTCACCACTTTAATTTTCTCGGCTTCTTCATCTGGAATTTCTAAGTCAAATTCATCCTCAAAAGCCATAATTAATTCTACAATATCTAGGGAATCAGCATCTAAATCATCTATAAATGATGATTCTAGTGTCACCTCATCCGGTTCAACCCCTAATTGATCAACAATAATTTCCTTTACTTTTTCGAATAACACCTCCATTCACCTCCCTTCAATAATAGCCATTCTAAATTTATATTTATAGAATAAATCATAAAAATATTATTACATATACATGCCGCCGTCAACATGTATTATTTGACCTGTAATGTAATTTGAGAGTTCCGAGCTTAAATATCCTACTAAATAGGCTATATCCTCAGGCTTTCCTAGCTTTCTAGAAGGAATTGCATTTATTAATTCATCCTTTATATTTTCAGGTAAAACATCAGTCATTTCAGTTTCTATGAAGCCTGGTGCAATTGCATTAACTTGAATCCCTCTCACAGCTACTTCCTTGGCCACAGATTTAGTAAACCCTATAAGACCAGCTTTAGATGCAGAATAATTTGCCTGTCCAGCATTTCCTATAACTCCTACAATAGAAGTAATATTTATAATCTTTCCCCGCTTATTCTTTATCATTTTACGAAGCACCCTTTTGGTCATAAGAAATACTCCCTTAAGGTTTGTATTTAACACTTCATCCCATTCTTCTTCTTTCATTCTAAGTAATAGATTATCCCTGGTTATTCCAGCATTATTTACCAGGATATCTATATTGCCATATTGTTCTAGTACTTCTCCTACAAATTCCTCTACTTGTTCTTTTTTTCCAACATCTGCCTTCATAGCAATTGCTTTTCTACCCATTGACCTTATTTCTTCAATCACTTTATTTGCTGCATCAGCATTACTATTATAGCTGATTGCAATATCTGCTCCTAAACTGGCAAGATGAAGTGCGACCTCCTTTCCAATGCCCCTAGATCCTCCAGTTATAACGGCTGTTTTGTTATCAAGTCTCAAAATCAGTACACCTCCAAAACATCTAAAGTTTCATTTAGAGTTTTTAGATTTTCTACCCTAAGGCAGACAATGTCCTTGCTTATTTTTTTTGCAAAGGAAGTAAGGGTTCTCCCTGGTCCTACTTCAATAAAGGTATTCACATCTTGATGAATCATTTTACCCATACACTCTTCCCATCGCACCGAAGTACTGACCTGCTTTATTAAGTTGTCTTTTATTGTTTCAGATTTTTTTTCAATGGTGGCATCCACATTAGTAACGACGGGAATCTTCGCATCGTCAATCCTATATTTCTTTAATTCTTCCCTTAATTTTATACCAGCTGGGCTTAATAAACTAGAATGAAAGGGAGCACTCACCGACAAAATAGATGTTCTCTTGGCACCCAACTCTTTAGCAATTTCACAAGCCTTTTCAACCCCTATTGTCTCACCTGCTATTACGATTTGTCCGGGACAATTATAATTTGCAGCTTCTACTACACCATACTCTGACGCTTTTTTGCATACAACCTCCACTTCCTCTTTACCTAGACCCATTATTGCAGCCATGGTACCAATTCCAATTGGTACGGCCTCCTGCATAAATTTCCCCCTTTTTTTTACCAAAGAAATAACATCCATTAGTTTAATACTTCCAGCAACCGCTAGAGATGCATATTCACCCAGACTTAATCCAGCAGTTATATGTGGAAGAATGCCCTTCCTTTCAAGTATCTTGGCAAAGGCGAGACTTGTTGTAAGAATAGCTGGTTGAGTATATTCTGTAATATTTAGTTGTTCCTCTGGACCATCAAAACAGATTTTTTTAATATCCATATTTAATACTTCATTTGCCATATCATAGATCTCCATTGCTTCAGGAAAGGCTTCCGCTAGCTCTTTTCCCATACCAACATATTGGGATCCCTGGCCTGGGAATATAAATGCAATTTTATTCACTTTGAATCCCCCTAAATATTCTTGGTTGAATTTAATCTATCGATGGTGCTAATCGTCTGACTTACTAATTCTTCAATAATTTTATATGCGGGCTGTACCTTCCTTACCATTCCGGCGATTTGACCTGCCATAACCGACCCGCTATCAACATTACCATCAATAACGGCATCCCTTAATTTTCCAGCTCCTAAGTTTTCTAATTCTTCTATTGAAGCACCTGCTTTTTCTAATTGTTCAAATTCCCTAGTTAGCCTATTCCTAAGCACCCTAACAGGATGGCCAGTACTCCTGCCAGTTACTACCGCATCCCGGTCCTTGGCGTTGATGACAAATTTTTTGTAATTGTCATGGGCAATGCATTCAGTGGCACAAATGAACCTTGTCCCCATTTGCACCCCCTGGGCACCGAGAGCAAAAGCCGCAGCCACTCCACGGCCATCTCCTATCCCACCGGCCGCAATAACAGGGATGCTAACAGCATCTACCACCTGGGGAACTAATGCCATGGTTGTAAGTTCACCAATATGCCCTCCGGCCTCCGTTCCTTCTACGATTACAGCATCAACCCCATACTTTTCCATCCTTTGGGCAAGGGCTACCGACGGAACCACAGGGATCACCTTGATCCCTTGTTCATGTAATTTTGGGATGTACTTCCCTGGATTTCCAGCACCAGTAGTTACAACAGCTACCTTCTCTTGTACAGCAACCTCCATTACTTCCTCTGCAAATGGTGATAGCAGCATAATATTGACGCCAAAGGGCCTATCGGTATTGGCCTTAGCCTTTCTGATTTCATTTCGTATGACTTCAGCTGGGGCATTTCCTGCTCCAATTAAGCCTAACCCACCAGCTTTTGAAACGGCAACGGCTAATTCCCATGTTGCCACCCATGCCATTCCCCCTTGTATAATTGGATATCTAATATCTAGTAGCTTACATAATTCACTTTTAATCATTATGTCCTCTCCCTTACCACCTTATAAGTATCGCTCCCCAGGTTAGGCCTCCACCAAATCCTACAAGAACGATGTTATCCCCCCTGCCTATTAATCCTTTTTTTACAGCTTCATCCAATGCTACAGGAATGGAAGCAGCAGACATGTTTCCATATCGATCCAGATTTACATAAACTTTTTCTTCCTCAATATCTAGTCTTTTTGCTGCTGAAGCTATAATTCTAATATTAGCTTGATGGGGTATCAAAAAATCTATATCCTTTACATCCAGGCCAGCCTTTTCTATAACATTCTTAGCGCTGGATGACATCTTCCTTGCTGCAAATTTAAACACCTCATTACCATCCATCTTTATATAGTGCATTCTATTATTTACAGTTTCTCCTGAGGCAGGATGTAAGGAACCACCAGCTGGAAGTTTCAATAGTTTGGCACCTTTACCATCTGCTCCAAGTTCTGAGCTTAGTATCCCGCTTCCCTCTTCTCCCAACTCTAATACAACGGCACCAGCACCATCCCCAAATAGTACACAGGTATTTCGATCCTTATAGTCTGTTATTTTAGATAATGTTTCAGCTCCGATAACCAGTACCTTTGAATAGTACCTGGTTAGCAGAAACTGTTGGGCCATGGTTAGAGCGTAGATGAAACCCGTACATGCTGCTTCAATATCAAAGGCTGCTGCATTAATGGCTTCTAATTTTTCTTGAACCAAGCATGCCACTGAAGGAAACATCATATCTGGCGTAGCTGTCGCTACAATAATACAATCGAGCTCTTCGGGTTTAACTCCTGCAGAGTCAAGTGCATTCAATGCAGCCTTCGTGGCTAAATCCGAGGTGGATTCAGTCCTCTTCGCAATTCTTCTCTCTCGAATACCAGTTCTAGTTATAATCCATTCATCCGAAGTATCCACCATCTTCTCTAAGTCCTGATTGGTCAGTGTTTTTTCAGGTACATAATGTCCTGTTCCGATTATACTTGCACCCATTGCTTAATCTCCTTCATCTATAGTAGCAATCCTATTGATTTCTTTCTCAATATTACTGTCAACATCCTGTTCTAAATAAACCAATCCTTGCCTTATTGCATTTTTTATGGCCTTGGCATCTGAGCTACCATGTGCCTTAATGAGTCCACCCCTAATTCCTAAAAATGGTGCCCCACCGTGCTCAGTATAGTCAAATTGATCCTTAAATTTTTTTAACGAAGGTTTCAACAACAAGCCTCCAATTTTACCTCTTGTTGTAGACATCATATTTTCCTTTAAGGATTTCATGATGAAGGATGCTAATCCTTCGGTTAATTTTAGAATAGTATTCCCGGTAAAACCATCGCATACTATCACATCAACAGCACCATTTGGAATCTCACGGGCTTCTATATTACCTATAAAGTTAAGCTCCGTCTGTTTTAACAATTTATAGGCTTCTTTTGTAAGTTCATTCCCCTTATTTTCTTCAGTACCTATATTTACTAGTCCAACCCTCGGACTCTCTACCCCAATCACTTTATTCATATAGATCGATCCCATAATTGCAAATTGTTGTAGATATTGAGGTTTACAATCAGTGTTAGCGCCTGCATCAATTAAAAGTGTGGGACCTGACTTAGTGGGTATGATTGGAGCTAATGCGGGCCTAATAATCCCCTTTATTCTTCCGATCCTTAAAAGTCCGCCAGCTAGAAGTGCCCCTGTATTCCCTGCTGAAATAAGAACCGAATTTGGATTATCCTTGACCATATCCATCCCGATGACCATAGAGGAATCTTTCTTTCTTCTTATAGCCCTAGCTGGTTCATCATCACTACTTATAATCTCTGATCCATGAATGATATCAATTTTGCTTCTATCAAATTGGTATTTCCATAATTCCTTTTGGATAACCTCTTCCCTGCCAATGATTGAAATATGAACACCATACTCTTCAGTTGCTTGAATACACCCTTTAACAATCTCTTCAGGGGCATGATCGCCGCCCATTCCATCCACAAATATTTTCATATCATTCCACCTCCTTGTAATCTTGGTCAAAAGTAACAAGAATAAATTTGCCCCTAAATACCTCTTGGGATTTTACCCTTATCTTTACCCAAACAAAATATTTATCATTCCCTCTTTTTCTTACTACCTCTGCCCTAGCAACCAACTTCTGTCCTGCATGTACAGGTTTTTTATATTTTATGTTAGCAACTCCGATCAAAGCAACCTGTGCATCTATTACTGCAATTGCTAAAGACTCTGCTAAAGAATAAATATGATGACCCTTAATAATTCTGGTCTTCTCAAAAGCATGCTCTTCTGTTGTCTCAAAGATAGCGATAGCCGTTTTACCCAGATTCATTTCTACCAACTCACCAATAATTTCACTACTATGTAGGGATTTTACCTTTTCTAGGTTGTTTTCTGCCATATTTTTAATTCTCTCCCGTAATTCAGGAATACCTAACTCCAACCTATCTAGTCTAATAGTTTGAATGCTTACGGCGAAAATCTCACTAAGCTCTTCATCAGTAAGAAATGGGTCCTCCCTTAATTGTTCTTCTAATTGCGTATGTCTTTCTTTTTTTGATATTCTCTTCCTCACTTTAAACACCTCTTTATTACCTAACTTTAGCACTAGGTACTAATAGTATATTATAATTTTTTTAATAAATCAATAAAAAAATAGTAGTCAAAAGACTACTATTTTTTACTATCCTTATTCTACCTCGATAACTTCCATTTTTTTGTATGTTCCGCAGGACTTGCATACTCGATGGGGCAACTTTGCTTCACCGCATTTAGGACAAGTACTTAATCCGGGTACAGATAATTTCCAGTTTGCTCGCCTCTTGTCCCTTCTGGCTTTTGATGTCTTTCTTTTAGGTACTGCCACTCTCCAACACCTCCTCACAGGGGAATAACACATTCTATTTGTTATTTATCCATTCTTTGCTAATTTTTGTTATATCTCCACCAAATAGTTACTTGAACATTATATAAACTACTATCATTTTTGTCAAGGATACCATTGAGTTAAAGTCCTACGATTTCTACAGTATCCCTTGCAATCATCAGTTCTTCATCCGTTGGGATAACCATGGCCTTTACCGTTGAATTGTCAGTAGAGATGATAGCTTCCTTTCCACGAATATTATTTTTTGCATCATCAATATATAGTCCTAAATACTGTAGGTTATTACATATTTCTTTGCGGTTTGAAGCGGAATTTTCTCCTAATCCGGCAGTAAACACAATGGCATCTACTCCACCCATGGCAGCAACATAAGCCCCTATGGTCAATCTCACTCTATAATTAAATATATCTAATGCTAATTGTGCCCTTTCATTTCCCTTACTTGCAGCTTCTTCAATATCCCTAAAATCACTGCTAACACCTGAAATACCTAATACTCCTGATTTTTTATTTAGAATATCATTAACTGCTTGACATGGAATATTTTCCTTCTCCATAATGAAGGTTGAAATTGCCGGGTCAATACTTCCACATCTTGTTCCCATTGCTAACCCTTCTAGGGGGGTAAAACCCATACTGGTTTCAATGGATTTGCCATTCTTTACTGCAGTAATACTAGCTCCATTCCCTAGATGACAGGTAATAATTTTTAATGACTCAACTGGCTTATGTAGCATGTTTGCAGCTCTCTGTGCAACATATTTATGGGATGTTCCGTGAAAACCATATTTTCTAATTTTATATTTTTCATAATATTCATAGGGTAGTGGATAAATATACGCTTCCTTGGGCATAGTTTGGTGAAAAGCAGTATCAAATACACCTACCATAGGAACATCAGGAAGAATCTCCCTACATGCTTCTATACCCATAATATTTGGTGGATTATGTAAAGGTGCTATTTCAATACATTCCTTCAAAGCTTCCATTACCTCATCATTTATTAATACCGAGCTTGCAAACTTTTCCCCTGCATGGACGACCCTATGTCCAACGGCGGCTATTTCATCCATGGATTTTAATACCCCATTGTCTTCATCCACTAAAACATCCATTAATATTTCCAAGGCTATTTTATGATTCTCCATAGGTTTTTCTATTACAACCTTTTCTTTGCCCTCTGGTTTATGGGTTAATACAGAGCCTTCAATACCAATTCTTTCTGCCAAACCTTTAGCGATAACCCGTTCATCGGTCATATCCATTAGCTGATATTTTAGGGATGAACTTCCGCAATTAATTACCAAAACATTCATTCTTTCTCCTCCTTTGTACTTTATTATATTTATATTTTAACATAACTTTATTAAAATTTTATTTATGTTTAAGAACTATTAAATTCTTTCTTCTTTCTTCAAGATAGGTTAATATAAAACTATATTATATTGTCAAAGGTGGTTGTTATGAGTATATCTGGAGCAATCGTTGAATATAATCCATTTCACTATGGACACTTATATCATCTTTCCCAAGTAAAAAAAATAAGCGATTACAATATTGCCATTATGAGTGGTCATTTTCTACAAAGAGGGGAGCCTGCCCTTTTTAATAAGTGGATTCGAACAAGGATGGCATTAGAAGCAGGTGTCGATATTGTGCTTGAGTTGCCCACCATCTACAGCTGTCAAAGTGCAGAACTCTTTGCCTTTGGTGCTGTCAATCTTTTAGATCAATTGAATATTGTCGACTACCTTATATTTGGGAGCGAAACCAACAATATAGACGATCTCTATAATATCTCTAAAGTCTTAGCCTTCGAGCCCCAAACTTATAAAGATATTTTAAAAATTCAACTAAAAGAGGGTCATTCCTTTCCAAAAGCACGCTCTAATGCTTTAAAACATTTCTTTAGTAGGCATGATTCTGCTTCTTTAGCAAGCCTTCATGTACTAAAAAATCCTAACGATATCTTAGGTATTGAATATATCAAATGGTTGCTTCGGCTAAAAAGTCCTATTCAACCTATAACAATACAAAGGATTGGTTCTGGCTATCATAGTAAGAACTTAAGTCATGGCTTTGCAAGTGCTACCGCAATAAGAGATAAAATACTTCATAGTAGTAGTTTTCCAGATGAATTAAAGACCTATTTGCCTTCGAGTAGTTCCTTCATTATTAGGAATAGTTTAAAATATTTTTGTCCAGGTCAATTAGAAGCTTTATCTAAAAGCATATTTACTCTTTTATTGAGGATGGATCGCTCCGATTTGAAAAATTATTTGGATATAAATGAAGGATTACAGGATCGATTCTATAGACTAATACACACTAATTCTATTGAGAAATACATCGCTTCAATAAAAACCAAAAGATACACCTATACCAGAATTCAAAGAATCCTATGCCATATCCTGCTTGATTTAAAGAAAGATGAACTGCAAAATTATAATGATAATGGCGGAGCACAATATATCAGGATCCTTGGTTTTTCTAAGAGAGGAAGAGAAATTTTGCCATTATTAAAAAAGCGATCAAATTTACCCATCATTACAAATCTATCTAAATCCTATAGTGATTTAGATAACATGCAAAGAAGGGCAATCGACTATGATATTCTTGCAACTAATATATACCATGCCCATTTTGCCAAGACATCAAGTTTTAAAAATAATATGGATTATTTAACTCCACCGATTATTTTATAAAAACAGCTACACTTAATCAAATAGCAGAGTAGATTTAAAGGGTATATTTGTCTATTAGCTTCATTATTTCTGTTATACCGTCCCTTGCATCCATTGAATCCATATTCGCTATATATTGGTCCCTATTTTGATAAACATCTTTTATGGTGTTAAATAGATAGTCAGCATTAAGCTCCTCCTCTTGAATGACAAAGCTAAAACCTTGTTTCTTATAGGATTCAGCATTAAGGATTTGATCCCCTCTACTCGCCTTTCTTGATAGAGGAATTAGAATATTGGGTTTTTTCAAGGCTAATAGCTCACTCAGTGTCGTAGCTCCAGCCCTTGAAATAATGATATCAGCCATCGCAAAAAGATGTGGTAATTCTTCATTTACATATTCGAATTGTTTATAGCCTTGAGCTTTTGCAAAAGAACTGTCTAGATTTCCTCTACCGCAAATATGGCACACATAAAACTCTTTCAATAATGTCCCAAGAGTATCCCTTATGATCCTATTTATTTTTTCTGAACCCAAGCTGCCCCCAATGATTAATAATTTGGGCTTCTTTCCATCAAATGAACATAATTTTTCCCCAAATCTACTGTTACCAGATAGAAGATTTTTCCTAACGGGTATTCCTGTTAAAATGCTCTTATTTCTGGGAAGAAAGTTTGCCGTTTCCGGAAAGGAATAGCAAATTGTTTTAGCAAAAGGAACGGATATCCTATTAGCAAGGCCGGGTGTAATATCTGATTCATGGATAATTACCGGTACTCCCCTCGCCCATCCAGCCCAGACAACCGGCGAGGAGACAAATCCCCCCTTGCTAAATATGATATTTGGATGGATCCTTCGAATAATAGAAAATGCCTGGAAAAAGCCCTGGGATATTCTAATGGTATCCGTTAGGTTTTTTACATCTAAATATCTTCTAAGCTTACCTGCCTTTATGGGGAAATATGGAATACCTTCCTTTTCTATTAATTGTCTTTCAATACCATTTTCAGTACCAATATAAAAGATCTCAAAATTCATCTCTTTTAGGGAGGAAAGTAAGGCTATATTTGGAGTTACATGTCCTGCCGTACCTCCACCAGTAAGTATAATTCTTTTCATTGAAGCACCCCTTACTATTACTTTAAAGCCTTTAATAAAATAGCGATGAATAGGCAAACCAGTCTAGTACCATTTATTAATATGAAGTTCATAATGGCATTTTTAAAGGTTTCTTTTTTAGACGGATTGAGTAAAAATTCATTGGTATTCTTCATTACAGGATAAGCTGTAGCGAACAGAACTATTGAAATGATAGGCTCTATCCCTAATAATATAATAATGCCAATATTCAAATAGATTAAATAGTATAATACTTTAAAAAGCTTCAAGGATTTACTTTTACCAATATAAATAGGTAAAGTGTACCTTTCATTCTCCAAATCTTCCCCTATATCACATATATTATTGGCCAACATGATATTAGCAATACCTAATATAGCTGGTACTGAAATTAGGAATATTGAGATAAGATCCAATACATCTAAAGTTAAACCTAATATTCCATGTTGGTAAAAGAGGCTAACTATATTTTCATCATATACATGTATGTAAATGGAAATGAAAACAATAATAAAACCCATAAAAAAACCAGAGTAAATCTCACCAATCGGCATTCTCGATATGGGTAACGGGCCATAGGTATAGTGAATACCTACCAAAAAGGACAAAACACCTAAAAATAAAAGGACATAATTTGTGTTTAGGAATAAAAGCAAACCAAAGATTACCGCCCCCCCCAATAAAATAGCGATAATTAACAGTACATGCCCTTCCTTTATTTGATCTCTGACAATGGCATTGTGCTCTTCATAGCCGTACCCCTTGGTTTTTTTTGCCTTTTTATAATCTATGTAGTTATTTATCGTGGTGGTTGCCATATCAAAGGCTAATAACGATATAAACATTAAAAAAAAATTTTTTATAATAAATCTATTATAATGATAGATGGAGTAAAATGTACCTAATAAAAAAGGTATGACACTAGCTACCTTCGTCTGTATCTCTACTAATTTAAAAAAACTTTTTATTGTCATCTTATTGCCATCCCCTACTCCTCCCTATGGCATTCCATTCGATATTTATTATAGCATAATATTATTTAATAAAAATATACATAGATAATAAGTTTAAATTGATGCGAGGGAAATCCATGAAGAGGAATAATCTATTACATATTATAACTGCTACTACTTTTCTAATATTACTTTTACTATTAGTGTTGTTCCCAAATAATTCCTTCAATGCAGCTAAGAATGGACTCTATATTTGGTTAAATAATGTTCTACCTGCCCTCCTTCCATTTTTTTTTGGTAGTGAAATATTAATAGGATTAGGGGTAATACACTTTATTGGAATTCTCTTAGAACCTATTATGCAACCAATTTTCAATGTTCCAGGAATCGGATCCTTTATCTATACAATGAGTATTACTTCCGGTTATCCCATGGGTACAAAAATAGTTTCAGAATTAAGAAACCGCAATCTATATTCAAAGGAAGAGGGACAGCGGTTGCTTTCTTTATGTAGTACCTCCGGACCCTTATTTATCATTGGTTCGGTTTCGATTGGTATGTTTAAAAACCCCTATCTAGGTGGGCTAATTGCTATTTCTCACTATTTAGGTTCTATAGCCACAGGATTGACTTTCAGAAATTATGGAAATGATCGCCTAAGGGATCTAAGTTGGGAATCCTCTAAAAAACAAGGTCCATTTCAAGCTCTTTATCAAGCAAGAATAGAGGACGGAAGAAAATTGGGTATCCTATTAGGTGATGCCGCAAGAAATTCTATCAATACTTTATTGATTATTGGAAGCTTTATTATATTTTTTTCCGTACTAACAGAGTTATTGTCAATCATTAATTTTTTTGAATTATTCTGCCTCTTCCTATCACCACTCCTTTCCATTTTTAATGTATCTGAAGAGTTGATAAAGGGTCTATTAAGCGGTATCCTCGAAATTACAAATGGTGCAAACATAATAAGCAAAACAAGCGACCCCTTATTAATAAAAGGAATATTTACATCCTTTATAATTGCTTGGGGGGGATTTTCTATACATGCCCAAGCAATTAGCTTTATAAGCAAAACTGATTTGAGGATAATGCCCTACCTCCTGGGTAAACTAATACATGGAATATATTCCAGTATTCTTTTCTATATCCTTTTGAGACTGTCAATTGAACTGGATATCCCTACACCGGTTTTTAATCATTATATACAGCCCTTTATTAGTTATAGTTGGTTAAATTTACTCTTTTTAGGCTCAATTCTTTTCCTATCCACTATATCTACCTTGATCTTCACTGGATTACTGGTTTTAATATTAAATAAGAACAGAATATTGCATAAATAGAATTTAAAAAGAGCCTGTGTACTTAGCTCTTTTTTATCCCTTTTAGTTCCTTGCGATTGTTTTCAATCGTATTTTGTAGTTCGCTTAGTTGTTTTTGTAATTTATATAATATGCTATCGGCATACTCATTTGTACCCAATCTTATTTCCCTAGCATTCTCCTGAGCTCTTTTCAGAATTTCTTCAGCTTGAAGATATGCATTTTTTGTTATTTCATTTTCATCTACCATTTTTTTTATGTAATCCTCGGCTTCCTTAGTAATAGCTTCTGCTTCCTTCTGAGCCTCAATCAATATTTTTTTTCTTTCTTCCTTAATCCACTGGGCTTGTTTAATTTCATCTGGTAAATTTACCCTGATATCTTGAATTAGGGATAGTATTTCTTCCGCATCTACTAATACCTTACTTGAAAAGGGAACCCCAGTCCCACTTTCTATAATATCCTCAATCTGATCAATTAAATACATAATCTGCATACCTCTTCCCCCTTTTAACAGGTTAATTAAACTTATTTAGTATTGCCCGCTCTACAACTTCTGGAACCAAACCTTTTATGCAGCCACCAAATGTAGCAATCTCTTTAATAATGCTAGAACTAATATAGGAATAATTACTATTTGTCATCATAAACAATGTTTCTACTTCTGGGGATAATTTTTTATTCATCAGCGCCATTTGGAATTCATATTCAAAATCTGAAACTGCCCTTAAGCCTTTAACGATAATATTAGAGTTTTTTTCCACCATAAAATCAATTAAAAGACCGGAAAAACTCTCAATTTCTATATTCTCTATGTGACCGACGGTTTTTTTTAGTAGCTCAATTCTTTCTTCTACTGTAAATAATGGTTTTTTGTTGGGATTATTTAATACGCCAACAATTACCTTATCAAAAGTCTTAGCAGCCCTATTGATTATATCAATGTGTCCGTTAGTTACTGGGTCAAAACTGCCTGGATATATACAGGTCTTCATTAAACCTCCTCCTTTTTATAGAAAGATAACACAGTATTTCCATAAATTTTTTCTCTGTATTTCTCTAAGCCCTTTTGATCATTTAAAATCTCATTTTTGCTATGCTCTAAAATTATATAGCCCTCTTTATGTAATATATCGTAATTTACTATTGATTCTAGAGTAGGTTTTAGATAATCCTTAGCATATGGAGGATCCATAAAAATAATATCTGCTTTATCACCTATACTAGAAATCTCCTTTAACCCATTATAAACATTTTTGGATAGGATAATCCCTTTTCTTGTTAGCTTTGTATGATTAAGATTCTCTTTAATTAATTTAATGCTTTCAAAATGATTTTCAAGAAAGTAACATTTTCGCGCCCCCCTACTTATGGCCTCAATCCCTATACTGCCTGTTCCAGCATAACAATCTATAAAAATAGAATCAATGATATCATCTCCAATAATACTAAAAATAGCTTCTTTAATTCTATCTGAAGTAGGCCGAACTCTATTACTCTTTAGAGCTTTTAACTTTTTGCCCTTTGCTATACCTGTTATAACTCTCATTTGCCTGCCCCCTAGTAATATTTTAATTGTAGCATAGTTTTACCATCATAAAAAGGCATAAAGATTTAATCTGGAAATGCTGGCTATCATAACAAAAAGGAAGCAACCACTTAGGCTACTTCCTTTTTATTATATATTATTATTGTCCAGATATTGATCTCTCATATTGCTCTACCATCTTCTTTACCATATATCCACCAACATAACCATTCTGTCTAGAAGATAGATTTCCTTTATCTTGATTATCATAGTTCGTAATCCCCAATTCATTGGCTACTTCTAGCTTGAATTGTTCAAGACCTTTTCTAGCCTCTGGAACCAATACTCTATTTCTCCCTGTTTTATTTTGGGTTGCCATTTTTTCACCTCCTGATTTTGTAGTATCATTAATTTAACCAGTTGGCAAAAAAATAAACTAGAAATTAAATGGAATACATGTTTATAATGGTAAAATGCTAGTAAAAAGGAAATTCAGAAATTTTTTTATTAAACTTATTCTTTATATATTCCTTTACTGAATAAAATTCCTTAAGCCCTTCTATATCATTGCATGCTTGCTTTGCCATTTTTAAGATTTCTACATCTCGAAAAATATCAGCAATTTTAAATTCAGGCAACCCATGTTGACGAACACCCAATATTTCTCCTGGTCCTCTAATCATCAAGTCCTTCTCCGATATGGCAAACCCATCATTAGAATTCACCATGGTTTGAATCCTAAGCTTGTTGGTTGCACTTGGATGATCTGATAGCAAAAAACAAAATGACTGGGAATCCCCTCGTCCTACTCTCCCTCTTAATTGATGTAGTTGAGCTAATCCGAATCTTTCAGCATTCTGAATAACCATAATATTTGCATTTGGAACATTTACCCCAACTTCAATTAGAGATGTTGAAATTAAGATGTCAATAGATCCATTCTTAAATTCTCCCATGATCCTTTCTTTTTCATAACCTTTCATTTTTCCATGAATAATTGCCACTTTTTCTTGATTGAAGTATCTATCGACTAAATGATCAGCCTGTTCAATTACCGAATTTGCATCGATGTTTTCTGATTCCTCAACTAGGGGACATACAATATATGCTTGTTTTCCTGACCTTATTTGTTGCTTAATAAAACAATATAATTTATGCTCCATATCACTTGTAATATGATAAGTTTTGACTTTTTTCCTACCAGGCGGTAGCTCATCTAAAATAGAAATATCCAGGTCTCCATATAGAATAGAGGATAATGTTCTTGGTATAGGAGTTGCCGTCATTACTAAAACATGAGGATTGGACCCCTTTCTATTTAATGCAGATCGTTGCCTAACACCAAATCGATGTTGTTCATCAGTTATAACCATAGCTAAGTTTTTGAATTTAATATTCTCCTGGATTATGGAGTGAGTTCCTATAAGGATATCAACTTCGCCCTTTTTAACCCTTTCTACTATATCCGCCTTTTCCTTTGCATCTATACTTTTTGTCAACAATTCGATTCGCAAATTATAGTCTGCTAGTATTTTTTTTACTTCTTCATAGTGCTGTATAGCTAATATTTCTGTTGGCGCCATCATAGCACTCTGGTATCCATTTAAACAAGTATAATATAGGGCTATAATAGCAATAATGGTTTTCCCAGAGCCAACATCCCCTTGAAGTAATCTGTTCATCTTACTTCCAGATTGGAAATCATACATCATGTCCTGTAGTGCTTTTTTCTGGGCTTTTGTTAGGACAAAAGGTAGTGCCTCAATTAGATCTTGGACTTCCTCTTGGTGTTTATTCAACAGAATGCCTTCTCCTTGCTTGCAATTGTTTTTTATCTCCCTTAGTGCCAGGTGAATCATAAAAAATTCATCAAATATTAGTCTTTTTTTTGCTAATTTATAGTGAGCCATATCCTCAGGATAATGAATGTTCTCCAGTGCAAAATTAATTTCACAAAGTTTATATTTTTTTCTTAAGATTTTAGGTAAATAGTCAAATACCTCCCCATGAACTCGCTGTAAAGTCTGTTTAACAAATTTTCGTAACTCTTTTTGACTGATCCTAGTGGTTAATTTATAGATAGGAACAATCCCTTCCCCCTTAAAGTTCTTATCCTCCACTAATTTAATATCGGGCGATTCTATTTGTATCATATTGTAACCTCTTTTTACCTTCCCGTATACATAGTATATCCGTCCAACCATTAGCATGTTTTTAATATAAAAATTATTAAACCATACCAACTCGCCCCTTGTGTCATTCATATCCTTGATTGGCACTTTTGTTATATGCAATTTTCTTCCTTTAATTTTTGTCCCATGTGCTTTTCCAATAATTTTTACAATAATACCAGCCTTTTCCTGATCTCTGCATTCATTGAGTAACTTTGTCTGTCCTCTATCTTGATAGGATCTAGGGAAATAGTATAATAAATCCTCTAAAGTCTTTATTCCAAGTTTGCTAAATTCTTCATATTTTTTAGGCCCTACTCCTTTTAGTGTTCCAATGGAATGATTTAACATTTGATTCACCTTCAAACATTGCTTATATTCACTTATACCTCAATCTATCCTAAAGGTTTGCATTTCATAACCTCGGTTAGATCTAATTTATAAAAAATGCGTGCAAAAAGCACGCACTTCTGATCTCTATTCTACTGCTATAATGTAGTAGTATAATGGTTGCCCTCCATAATGCACCTCTAAATCTACATCTGCATAGCTATTTTCCACTTTTGATTGCAGTTGTGCGACTTGTTCTTTTGACACCTCTTCCCCTGAAAAAATAGTTATTAGTTCATCCTCTTCATCAACCATCTCATTGATTAATTGTAAAGCAACATCGTTAATATCTTTTCCTGCTACAATAATGTTTCCGTCATATATCCCAATAATATCATCTGTTTCTATCTTGATATTGTTTACTTGGGTATCCCTTACCGCAAAAGTAATTTGGCCGGTTTTTACATCCTTAATTGCATTATGCATATTTTGCAAATTGTCCTTATGAGCCTCCTCCGGACTAAAAGCTAATAAAGCGGAGATCCCTTGAGGAATGGTCTTGGAAGGAATAACTTCAATCTTTTTATTGGAAATTTTCTTTGCTTGATTGGCAGCTAATAATATATTGCTATTATTGGGTAAAATATAGATCTGGTTTGCATTTATTTTGTTAATCTCATTAAGGAAATCTTCTGTACTAGGATTCATCGTTTGTCCACCTTTAATAGTGCTAGTCACACCTAAATCCTTATAAATTTGCTCAATCCCTTCCCCAGAGACCACTGCTATAAAGGCATATTCTAAACTTTCAATCTCTTTGTTGGTGTTACTCTCCTCTATATTACCCTCCTGCTGATAATCCATTTGTCTTCTGTGTTGCTCTTTCATATTATCAATTTTTATATTTGTTAGCTCTCCATGCTTTAAAGCAAGTTCTATTGCATGACCGGGATTGTTGGTATGAATATGAACCTTGATTCGATCCTCATCCCCTACTACTAGTAATGAATCACCCATTGAGGATAGAATTTCTTTCAATTTATTGGTAGGAGCATTTGAAGTAAGAATCATAAATTCGGTACAATAAGCATATTGAATATCTGCAGTTGATAGCTCCTGCATATTAACAGCCGATCCCTGATCATATTGTTCAATGCCGATATCTGCTATATCCTGTTCAAAAAGGGCCTTATAGGCACCTTCAAGAATATAAATCAGCCCTTTCCCTCCGGCGTCCACTACTCCTGCTTCCTTTAAAACAGGCAACATATTAGGGGTTTGTTTTAGAGTAGAATTACATTGATGAATTACCCCCTCCAAAAACGCCTCCAATGTTTCATGCTTAGTATAATTATCTAAAGCGTACTTTGCGCCTTCCCTTGCGACGGTTAGCATTGTGCCCTCAGTTGGTTTCATAACAGCCTTATATGCCATCTCAGCACCAGATTGCAAAGCGATACTTAGATCCTTTATATCTAGGATGTTTTTATTTTTGCATGCCTTTGCAAATCCCCTAAAAAGTTGGGATAGTATTACACCAGAATTTCCCCTAGCCCCCATAAGTGATCCGCTTGAAGCTGCATCGGCAACCTTTGATAGATCATTGCTTTGAAGTTTGGATACCTCTTTTGCAGCAAATTGAATAGTTAATGCCATATTAGTACCTGTATCACCGTCAGGCACTGGGAAAACATTTAAGTCATTGACAATTTTTTTATTATTTTCTAAGTTTTTTGCAGCAAATAGAATCATTTTTTTTAGCAAGGGACCATCAATATTTATATATTTCAAAATATGTACCTCCTCACAGCCTTTTAAACTCTGACGCTTTCAACATTCACATTGACCTTCTCTACCCTTAAACCTGTTAAATGCTCCACTGTGTATTTTACCTTATCTATAACATTTTCAGCTACGACAGAAATTTTTATTCCAAACTCAATAATAACATAGAGATCAATGGTCAATTTCCCTTGGTTCTCTATAACCTTTACACCCTTGCTTAGATGCTCCCTTTTTAAAAGCTCTACTATACCATCCTTCCCTTTTTTCGTCGCCATACCGACAATGCCATAACATTCCATTGCTGCAAGGCCAGCAATATTAGCAAGCAAGTCTTCAGAAATATATAGATTCCCTAATTCATTACTTATTTTAGCAGGCAATATTTGAACCTCCCTTATAATAATCTACGAGATAGAACCTCTGCTTCTATTGTTAGGAAACCTTAGGTTCCCTATAAGCCCTATTCATGATTAGCAAAAGACAATATCTCTTCCATATTGATCAAGATAACAGCCATCGCTGATAGTAAAGGGTTGTGAAACAAGAAAATTAGGAATTTCAAAAAAGTAGGATGTCCTTTAAAATATATTTATATTTTAACCCATCCTTATTAATACTTCAACCACAATGGTTATCAAAAAGCTCTTATTGCAATAATCTTTATTGTTATGTTATAATAGCCATGTTAAATATGTAAAATTAGCAGATAATACTACCAGTTCCCTTTATGAAGGAGGTGGAATAAATGGCAAACCAATGTAGTATATGCAATAAAGGAGCTATTTCAGGCAATCAAATTAGCCACTCCACTAGGCACACAAGAAGAACTTGGAAGCCAAATCTTAAAAAAGTGAAAGCTATCATTAACGGTACTCCAAAAAGAATTATGGTTTGTACAAGATGCTTACGCTCAGGGAAAGTTGAAAGGGCTATCTAATAAATAACGTGCATGTGAGAATTGTTCACAGCACGTTTTTTATTAATAGAATAATAGAAAGTCTTTTATCCTATAAATGTGATAATAAGCAAATATAAAAATTTTACTTTTCATAAATGATTTTACTTATACTGTTTTGATTTGGTTAAACTTATCAAAAGATTTTTTAAAAATTTAGGTATTTTTATAAATAGTACTCTCATATAAATGCCTCCTTAATATTTTACCTTACCAGACAAAATCCCACCCCAATTAATAGGATGGCACATAATAGGGCGTAGAACTTCGTTGATAAGAGGGCCAATAATATTAAAAGAATAAGTATCAGGATAATTGTCGGAAGAATGTATTTTTTCCTATAGCGTAGCCAAATTTTCCAATTCAAAAAACCACACCCTCAATACTTCTTTTTGTAATGAAAACAGTTTAAAATTTGAATAATTAAAATAGTAAATAAAATTATTATTAAAACCCGCAACATCCACAGGGGAAGTATTAGATTTATAATCAAAAAACCAATCGCAATTAAAGAAAGGGCTAGGATGGTCCTATTCACATTTTTCATTGGACTCACCATTAGATCAACTATAGTAATGTACAACATAAATACAGACCTATAATAATATATTATTATAGGTCTGTATTTATGTTACAATAAACCTTTAGTCGACGGATAAAATGACTAAAAGAAATCCTGAATCTATGCTTATACTTATTGAATCTTCTACGAATCTATTACTAACACCATAGGGATTGTCTTTGTGCATATTATCATCATTTAAGGCATAGTACAATCCCTTGGTAGTGATCCCCGTTACTTGATCCGAAAAGGGTAATAAAGATATGAGAGTACCCTTTTCCCCTTCGAGTTCTATCCTCTTATCTATTAAATATATGGTATTCCTCTCATTAATGATACAAGCTTTATAATTTTTTTCCACGATGGATTGTAGCAAATATAGATTTGCCAGGGTGTGATCCATTCTACTTCCTATAGCTCCTAATAATACTATCTCATTTACAGGTAATCCCATAGCAGTTCTTATGGCCAATTGGGTATCTGTTTCATCCTTTTCTGTTGGATATTTTCTAATATCAACATTATTTTCCCTATAATATTTTAATTCCTTTTCTCCGATAGAATCTAAATCCCCCACTATAATATCAGGGATAAATCCAAGTCTTCGTAAGTGTCTTGCACCCCCATCAGCACATATAATATAATCCGGTTTATTAGTCTCAAAAAGATTAATATAAAAATCATCATTATCCATAAAGCCATTCCCAATAATAAAAGCTTTCATAGCATTCTACCCCTCATTCATATTCATCAATATGGAGTATTTTCCCTGATCTCTTCAATAAAATTTAAATAGCTTTGATATCTTTTATAATGGATTTTTCCAGATTTTACACTCTCTTTAATAGCACAACCAGGCTCGTGTATATGGAGGCAAGTCTTAAACTTACAATTCCCTATATGGGGTCTAAAATCAGAATAGTAGAACATAAGTTCCTTTTCTTCCATCTCCCCCATGCTTATAGAGCTAAATCCTGGAGTATCAGCCACATAGCCATTTTCTCCGAAAGGAAGAAGCTCAACATGTCGAGTGGTATGTTTTCCTCTTTCTGCTTTCTTGCTAATATCGCCGATTTTAAGATTATAATTCTCATTGATCTTATTAAGTAAGGAGGATTTACCCACCCCGGATGGCCCAGCAAATACATTGATATGGTTGTTCAGATGCCCTACTAATTTTTCAATGCCAATTTCCTTTTTTGCACTTGTAAATATGATTGGATAACCAGTATTTCGATAAATCTCTTTGATTTCCTTAAGGGTGCCTGATTGGTCCTCTAAATCCACCTTATTGATGCATATAATAATAGATAGTTTTTGCTTTTCACCATGTACTAGGAAACCATCTAATAACTGAAAATTGGGATTGGGCTTCAAAAGGGCAAATACAATAATTACTTGGTCAACATTTGATACAGGAGGTCTTATCAATAAATTTTTCCTTGGCAAAATTTCTTCTATCATTCCTTGTCCATCTTCATTCTTAGAAATAATAACTTGGTCTCCTACCATAGGAATTACATGATCTTTACGAAATATCCCCCTGGCTTTACATTCAATAATATTTTGATTAGATTTTACATAGTAAAATCCTCCAATCCCCTTTATAATAATACCCCTTTGCATTCACACAACTCCTTATTTAGAAAGAAATAAAACCTTCAGCAAACTTTTTATCGTTTATCTTTATAGTGTATACTTGGAAACCTGTTCCCTTAACTGGTATTTGTAGTAACCCCTCTTCTAGTGTATGATTTTCTTTATAAACCTCTTTTACCGTATTATCTTGATAATCGATTAATTCTATAGTTACTTTTACACTTTCATCTGGCTCGCCTTCATAGTTATTTAAATTGACCTCAACAATTTTTGTGCTTAACCTGCCTCTACTTAATGTAATATCAACTACAGCATTCTTAATGATCTCATCACCTGATTTAGGATTTTGATCAACTACATGATCCTTATCATAACTTTCACTTTCTTTATATTTAATTTCACCTATATTTAAGCCTGCCGAATTTAATTTTTCCTTAGCATCCTCTAAATGTAGCCCTACTAAGGAGGGTGTTTTTATTGTTTCCTTACCCTTGCTAACAAATAGATCGATTTTTGTTCCCTCCCTGACTTCCACATTGCCGTTGGGAGATTGATCATAAACGATGCCATTCTCAAACTCATCATTAAATTCATATTTGATTTCGCCAACTTCTAATCCAAGGTTATCCAGCTCATTGGTAGCCTCAACTTCGTATTTCCCCCTTAAGTCAGGAACCATTACCTGCTTAGGCCCATTGCTTACGACTAGTTTTACAGTTTGATTCTTTTTAATGATTTTGCCAGGCTCTGGATCTTGACTAATTACATGATCCCGTGGAACCTCATTATGATTTACCCTTTCAGTTTCAATCTCTAAGTCTACATCAGTTAACATCTTAATCGCTTCTTCTATTGGTCTGTTTATAACATCAGGAACCTCCACTTCCTTAACTGCAAATAAATTACTTAAGGAAAATACCAGTGCACCTATTGTGCTTGCTACTAAGAATAGTGATACTAAAGTTACAATAAGCTTTACTCGACCTTTTTTGCTTTCTTTCTTATCAGCTTTGGAGTTAGCTTCATCCGCATCTCCGTGATACGGATCCTCTTTTATAATTGGTGTAATTTGTGTTGGCGCATTCTCATCAAAATTATTACGATTTATGATCATTTCAGGATTCAAATAAACTCTATTTAAATCACTTATTAATTCGGTTGCGTTAGCATATCTTTCATCCGGATTTTTATTCAATAATTTTAATATAATATTATTTAAACCTATAGGTATAGAGCTGTTGATTTCTATAGGTGGTTTAGCTTCATCTTGTAAGTGCTGGATTGCTACGGAAACAGAGGTATCCCCTTTAAAGGGTACCTCGCCAGTTATCATTTCATATATGACAATTCCTAGGGAATATAGGTCCGATCTTTCATTCACAAAGCCACCTCTTGCCTGCTCAGGGGATAAATAGTGCACTGAGCCCATAGTGTCCTCTACCTGCGTAATGGTTGAACTAGTAATCGCTCTAGCTATACCAAAATCTGCTACCTTCACAATCCCGTCCTCAGTTAAAATAATATTGTGGGGCTTTATATCTCTGTGTATAATGTGATTTTTATGGGCATGTTCAAGCGCTGATGCAATTTGCTGGGCAATACGGATGGACCTTTCCCAGCTTAATTTAACATTTTTACGAATCAATTCTTTAAGCGTTTGCCCTTTTACCAACTCCATTACTATATAATGTATATCCCCTTCTACACCTACATCATAGATGTTGACAATATTATGGTGGGATAGGCTAGCAGCTGACTGGGATTCTCTTTTAAATTTTTTAATAAACTGTTCATCATGTATAAATTCTTTCCTCAAAATCTTAATTGCGACATTTCTGTTTAGCAATAGATCCTTCCCTTTATAAACGATGGCCATGCCTCCCTGACCAATCTCCTCTATAATTTCATATCGATTGCTTAATATCCTTCCTGATATCATTTTCCCACCTCCTAGCATTGAAATAGTATTACTGTTATATTGTCCCTACCACCACTAATATTCGCTTGTTGGACTAAATCATCTGCAGCCTTTTGTAAACTATCATTCCTGTTGACAATATTTTTTATTTCAGCTTCAGTCAATGAGTTCGTTAGACCATCAGAACATATCATAATTGTTTCACCGTCAGATATTTTATATCGATAAACATCCGCTTGAATCTCTATATCGGTGCCTAAAGCACGGGTAATAACATTTTTTTGTGGATGGACTTGGGCCTCTTCCTTTGTAATTTTCCCTTCTTTAATCAGCCCAGCAACTAAAGAGTGATCCTCAGTTAATTGCTGGATCTCTTGGTTGTTAATCCTATAGGCTCTACTGTCTCCGATATGAGCAATATGTATTGTGCGTTTAAAATGGATAATCAAAGTTAAAGTTGTCCCCATGCCTTTTAAATGAGGTTCACTATTTGCCCTCTCATAGATCTTCATATTAATATGGTTGATAAGTTGTCCAATATATTCCCTACTAATAATAAAGTCCCTATCTCTTTGATGATCCTTAAAAAAATCTTCGATTTCCCGAATTGCCATTTTGCTTGCCACTTCACCGGCATTGTGCCCGCCCATCCCATCAGCTACGGCAAATACATTAAACTCAGGTAGAAGTTTTTCTAATACCAGTAGCGAATCTTCATTCTGTTCCCTTACCATCCCAACATGGGTATTATAGCCTAAATCCATCTTTACACCTCACATAAATATAATTAAATGTTATTCTCTAGGTATCCTTGCCTAAGCTGTCCACAGGAAGCGTTTATACTACTTCCCATTTCCCTTCGTATCGAAGTAGGTATACCAAAGGATTCTAATTTTTCTTTAAATGATTTTATACTGGTTGCTTCACTTTTATTAAAATCTTTTTCCTTAATTGGGTTAATTGGTATGAGATTAACATGGCAGAGCATACCCTGCAATAGATGAGCTACTTCAATGGCATCGTAGAAAGAATCATTCATCCCTTTTATTAATGCATATTCAAAGGTTACCCTTCTATTGGTCTTTTCTATATAATATGCACATGCATCCAATAATTCTTCTATACTATATCTTTTTGCAATAGGCATTAGCTCTTTTCTTTTGGCATCATTAGGAGCATGTAAAGAAATGGATAGATTAATTTGAAGATCTCTATCGGCTAGTCGGTATATCTCAGGTACCAATCCACAGGTCGACAAAGAAATATGTCTTTGACCAATATTCAAAGAAAGGGGATGATTGGCAAGATCTACAAATTTAATGGTTTCCTCAAAATTGTCTAGGGGTTCACCACTTCCCATCAATACAATATTAGAGATTTTCTCTCCAATAAGTTCCTGCGCCTTCATGATCTGATCTAACATCTCACCTGCATCTAAATTCCTGACTATACCCTCCTTGGTAGAAGCACAAAAAGAACAACCCATTCTACATCCTACTTGAGTTGAGATACATATTGTATATCCGTAGCGATAGCGCATTACCACGCTTTCAATGATATTGTTGTCCCTGAGGGCAAACAAAAATTTTATGGTTCCATCCTCAGGGTCTTGATATTTTTTTACTAATTTTAATCGATAAATATCAAAATCCTTCTTCATTTTTTCTTTTAAAATGATTGGGACATTATCCATTTCATCAATATCATATATACCTTTATAGATCCATTGGAAGATCTGTTTCGCCCTATATTTAGGTTGATTATATTTTGCGATAATCCGGTACAGTTCTTCAAGATCCATTCCCATTAGATTCTTTTTATGCAAATCTATCCCTCAATTTCATCCGGCAATTCATCCTATTTTATTAATGTTTATATTATACCAAATTTATCGTTTACAACAAACATCAAGCTGAACACATAATAGTACCCACTAATATACTGATATTAGAAATAAATTGTTTTTAAAACAATAAGAAAGTGAGGAGAACAAGTGTGAACTATTATGAATGGCTTGCCTCTCAGTATGCATATAGATATCCAGACCTATATCACAGACTGCTTCCTTTGATCGATGAGGAATTATCCAGATTTGACGGGCGCGGAATGTCTCCCTACGATATGGATCGTATAGTAGATAACATTTATCGGAGATACCATGGTCTATATCCTCAAACTTATCAATACAGAGATAGAGATGGGAGTAATCTACGAAACATTATATTAATTCTCTTACTCTCTAGACTCTTTAGAAGAGGACGCTTTGGTTCACCTGGATTTCCAGGTTTTAGTTTCAATCCTTTTTATTAAAGGTTGCGTACAACTTTGCACATGATAAGACCCCATTAGGTACAGCATAATGGGGTCCAATCATTCTTCTCTTTGTAGTTTGCTAATAAAAAAACCATCAATATTATCTATATTTGGATAAACTTGTAGATATCCAGAATTTATTTCATTATGGGAATTCATTTTTTCAGTAATGGGTTTAATTGGCTTTAGTTTAAAATTTTTATGTTGCTCTAAAAATTTCATAACTACTCCCATGTTTTCCTCGGAGTTAATGGTACAGGTACTATATATTAATATGCCTCCCTTCTTTAAATAGCTTGCTGCATTCTCAATCATCCTTAACTGTAAACGGGTTATGCTTTTTAGATCACCCTTCTTTTTATTCCACTTCAAATCTGGCTTATGTCTTATAATGCCCAGTCCAGAACATGGAGCATCCAATAGTACCCTATCCGCCTTACCTTGATACCTATCATCCTTTTCTAAAGCATCATATCTCTCTAATTTAATATTGGTGATACCTAATCGTTCTATGGATTCCTTCATTAAGTTTAATTTATGATCATGAATATCCCTCGCAAGGATTAAACCGGTATTCTCCATTAATTGAGCAATATGGGTGGATTTACCCCCTGGTGCGGCACAAAGGTCGATAATGAATTCTTCCTTTTGGGGATTTATTATGTGAGCAACTAGCATAGAACTCTGATCCTGCACTTGAAATAGCCCTTTTTTAAAACTATTGCTTTCTTCTATGTTTGAGGAATTGTAAATTTTTATTGCCTCTGGACACCAAGAACCTTCTTCTACCCCTATCCCTTCCCTCTTTAATAACTCCATGAGATCGTTTCTCGCAATTTTTAAAGTATTCGTTCGAATTGTTAAAGGGGGAACTTCATTGTTCTTCTTCATTAGAGCAATAGTAAAATCTACTCCGAACTCCTTCACCCATTTTTCCACCATCCATTTTGGATGGGAATATTTTATAGATAAGGTATCCACAGTATTTTTATTTTCAGGATAAAGATTTTCTTCCTTTGTTCTTGCTATGTTTCGTAGAACAGCATTTATAAACCCAGCTATTTTTTTATGACCATATTTTTTTGCCAGTTTTACTGACTCATTTACAGCTGCAGAGTTGGGTACCCTATCTAAATATAGAATCTGGTATATCCCTAATCTTAAAATATTGTGTACCCAAGGGGTCATTTTCCTTATAGGGGTATGGGAGTAGTTCGCAATGATCCAGTCGATTCTGGTTTTATTTTTAATAGTACCATATACTAAGTGAGTCACCAATGACCTATCTCTCTGTGCTAAGTGTTGCCTACCAAGATGGTACTTTAGGCTAAGATTGCTATACGCCTTATTTATCTCTATATCATAAAGAACCCTCAGAGCTATTTCTCTTGGATTATGCGGATATTCTTCCTTCATTTAATCGCGCCGTCCCCTCAGTATTAAAAGTCTTAAAAGCTGTGTTATTGCAGTAACTGTAGCTGCTACATAGGTCAAGGCTGCAGCATTTAATACCCTTTTTGCTGGCATGATTTCACCGGATGTTAATAGCCCCTGTGATACTAGAAGGTTGATCGCCCTACTACTAGCATTGAATTCCACCGGTAATGTAATTACTTGAAATAGCACTACAGAAACAAAGAACCATATGCCGATGGTCATTAAATTCGTAATATCAAATAATAATCCCATCAGAAACAAAAACCAGGCTGCTTGGGATCCAAAACCGGCAATAGGAGCTAAAGAATTTCTGATTGCTAGGGGGGCATACCCTGTGGCATGTTGTATCGCATGACCTACCTCATGGGCAGCCACACCTAAAGATGCCACTGATGTTCCATTATATACTGCATTAGATAACCTTAGTACTTTTTTCCTTGGATCGTAATGATCACTTAAATGCCCATTGACTAACTCTATGGAGATATTATAAAGTCCCTCAGCCTCTAAAATCTTCCTGGCAGCTTGAGCCCCAGTATATCCTTGGTTACCTCGAACTCTTAGATATCTATTAAAAGTAGATTTCACTTTGCCCTGTGCATACATGGCAAAAATCATAGCAGGTATTAATAAAATAAAAGTTGGATCTCCCCATAAAAACATTATAAATCTCCTCCCTCTAAAAAATATTGTATGGAATTTTCAACTTTTTCTACATCTACTAATGTATTGTGGCATGGTCCCTCTGGACGGTCGTTTATAATCCCTATGACGGGTATCATCTTTACATCATGCATACCGCTGGATAGATCCCTCTCACAAGCAATGGCCACAATAGCTTTAGGTTTTTTTTCAATGATGTTTTTTCGAGCTGAAGTTCCCCCGGTAACTACCGAAAGTTGTACGCCATACTTGTTTGAAATATGAATCAAATCTACCACCTTACATCTTCCACATCCCATGCAATTATTGATATTTGTTGTTATCTTATAGGAACACTCTGTTCTTTGAATGCACTGGGGTGCTAAAAGTAACAGATCTTTTGCTTGCACCTTAATCCTATCCTTGCCAACTAAGTAATTATTTAATTGCGTATATAATCCTCTTAATTGATCTTTTTCAATACCAACTAAATTCCCAGTAGCGTATAGAAAAGGATAAAAAAACCGAAAACTCCATTTCATCCAAGCCAATAATAATGGATGTGCTTTTTTGTTTGGCTGAGAAATCAATATGGTAAATATTCCCAAAATAACAAATAAAAATATAAAAAACAAAAAATAGAGGACAAATAGCATAAGCTTAAAGTAAACTTCATGGTTATAATATATAAAGAACATGCCAATTGTAATTAATAACATAAAAAGGATAGAGATGGATAAAAAGATTAAGATCAAAAAAAGCTTTTTATCAATTACTATTTTGGCGTACATCTTATCACTTCCCAAATGATCCTCCCAGCACAGTACCAATAGCAACATGATGACCACAGATATAAGAATCCACATGCATTTTCCTACCATTAGGCATCTGTATAGTTGTAACAGCTAATAGCCCTTTTCCTGTTTTTATAATCCAGCCCATTTGGGGTTTATAATCAACAATCGAACCGACAGGTTTGTTATTGTCATGTACCCCACCAATGATTCTTGACTCCCAAATTTTCATTCTGCTATTCCCCAGAAATGTATAAGCACCTGGCCATGGATTAATCCCCCGAATTAGATTATGGATCTCGATGGCAGAGCGTTCCCAGTTAATCTCCCCCATTTCTTTGTCTAGCATTGGGGCATGTGAACATTCACTATTATTTTGGGGTATGCGTGGTGCTTGATCCTTTTCAATGGATTCCAAGGTTTTTAGCAATAATACTCTGCCCTGTTCTGACAATGCATCATGAAGTTCGCCTGCATCCATGTGATCATCGATTGATATCCGACTTTTATAAATCATGTCCCCGGTATCTAAACCTTCGTCCATGTACATTGTAGTAACACCTGTTTCCTTTTCACCATTTATGATAGCCCAATTGATAGGAGCAGCGCCCCTGTACTTTGGAAGTAAGGACGCATGTACATTTATACATCCCTTAGGTGGAATGGTTAGAATATTTTTTGGAAGAATTTGACCATATGCGATTACAACGATGGTATCAGGCTTTAGTGATTCTATTTGGTTCACATACAATGGTTCCCCTATTCGCTCTGGTTGCAAGACCCTAATCCCATGTTGTAGTGCAACCTCCTTAACAGGCGATTGTAAAATCCTTTTACCCCTTCCCCTAGGACGATCAGGTTGTGTTACCACTGCCAAAATATTATGTTTACTCTCTATTAAGCCTAAAAGGGATGGCACTGCAAATTTGGGTGTTCCCATAAATACTATCTCCATAATCTCACCTACTTATCTACATATCGAATTACTTTATCCGTGAATAATACACCATCCAAATGATCTATTTCATGGGCAAATGCTCGAGCTAGAAAACCACTACCCTCGATCTCAACTTCATCCCCTTCTAAATTCATCCCCTTTACTTTAACTGTCTCAGGTCTAATAACTACACCAGCTTTATCAGGAATGCTTAAACAGCCTTCTATCTCTTCTTGACGCCCCTCTTCTGAAACGATTTGGGGATTAATCAATATAATGGGTCCGTCCCCAACATCCACGACTATGATCCTTTTTAGTATACCCACCTGGGGAGCAGCTAAGCCCACCCCTTCCGCCTTATACATAGTATCTATCATATCCATAGCAAGTGTTTTCACTCTATCATCTATTTTATCAATCCTTCTAGATTTTTTTCGAAGGATTGGATCCCCTTCTTTTCTTATATTTCTAATAGCCATACCTTTCCTCCTAGACTTATATTTAGTTTATTCTACCATACATATAAGATTTTTAGAAAATTAAGTTATAGTGTGCTAACTGGGTTTATATCAATTGCAATATTAATATCATTGTTTTTTGTACTGATATTTTGAAATATTTTCCAAAGATAATTTTTATAATATAACAATTGCATATCATTTGCTTTTATAAGCATATGCCATCTATATTTATTATTTATTTTTGAAATAGGGCAAGGGACAGGTCTATAGATGTTCCTGATCAGGGTAACTTTTTTATCCTTTTTTAGAAGCTCGACCAATCTATAATAAAAATCCTTTGCTTTTTTTATTAATTGCTCTTCACCATCCCCCGAAAAAATGATATTGATCATATTACAAAAAGGGGGATAGTTCATCTCCTCTCTAAGGGTAATCTCTTCCTGATAAAAGCCTTTAAAATCATGTTTACTGGCATAGAGCAGACTATAATGGCTAGGCTCATAGGTTTGCACCAACACCGTTCCTCTAATACACCCTCTTCCAGCTCTGCCTGCGACCTGCGTGATTAGTTGAAAGGTCCTTTCTGCAGCACGAAAATCTGGGAGGTTTAATGATGTATCTGCAATAATAACGCCAACAAGGGTCACATTTGGAAAATCTAAGCCCTTTGCAATCATTTGTGTGCCAACTAATATATCCGCCCCTTTATTTTTAAATGCATTTATAATTTTATCATGGGCTCCCTTCCCCTTGGTTGCATCCATATCCATCCTTAGGATCCTTGCCTCAGGAAATACTCTATTGATGATATCCTCCACTTTTTGAGTGCCGTGACCAAAATATTTTATTTTTTTATCCTTACAAGATGGACAAATCCTTGGTGCTTTTTTTGTAAAGCCACAATAATGACAGGTCAATCGATTATTATGAATATGATAGGTAAGAGAAACATCACAATTGGGGCATTTTTCTACATAGCCGCATTGTCGACAGGAAATAAAAGTAGAATAGCCCCTCCTGTTCAGAAATAAAATAACCTGTTCCCCTTTCTCTAATCTTAATCGGATCTCTTTTCTTAAGTCATCACTTAGGATGGAGTAATTTCCCTTCTGTAGTTCCTCTCTCATATCAATTAGCCTAATGATAGGCATTGGAATATTTTGAACCCTATTTTCAATTGTATATAGTTTATATTCATTCACCATAGCCTTATAGTAACTTTCCAAAGAGGGGGTTGCACTTCCTAAAACTAAATGGCAATCCTTGAGCTCACATATTTTTTCGGCAACCTCTCGAGCATGATACCTAGGTCTATTTGAGGATTTATAGGTAGTCTCATGTTCTTCATCAATAATAATTAGGCCCAAATCATCTATGGGGGCAAATAGGGCAGAACGGGCCCCAATGACGATATTAATCTCTCCGGAAATAATTCTTTTCCACTGATCATACCTCTCCCCTAGACTTAATCCACTGTGTAAAATAGACACTTGATCGCCAAATCTTCCAAGGACTCTTTCTACCATTTGAGTTGTTAAAGAGATCTCTGGAACTAATAAAATGGTTCTTTTTCCCCTCCTTAACATGATATCTATCATGTTTAAATAGATTTCAGTTTTTCCACTACCCGTTACTCCATGGATAAGGATTTTCTGGCTTTCTCCCTTTGAACTTTCCTCATAGTCCTTTAAAATTATTTCTTGTTCCTTTGTGAGAGATAAGGGGGGGTATTTATAGCTTTCATTATAAGGATTTCTTAGTTGAATTTTGGAGGTGATATTAATGAGCCCTTTTTCAAGCAATCGATCTAAAGATTCCTTTGAAAATCCATACTCTTTCTTAAATTTATAGTAATTTACTGGAAAAAAATTAAGTTTATTAATAATTTCCCGCTGCCTATAGGCCCCCTTTTGTATCTCCTCTAAATATTCCTCCTTCCTCCTATATTTCCCGGATAGGGAAATGTATTTAACTTTTTTATCCTTTACCCTTGTATAAAAGCTCTCTTCTATTGATATAAATCCATCCTTTTCTAATCTTTTTATGCTTTTATTTAAAGAACTATAGGGAAATTTCTCCTTTATTGTTTCATAGCTCAGTTTCTTTCCCTTTTGTATAACTTGGAGTAGATTCCTATCCATTCCCTGTCTGAATTCTATGTCCCCCGCTTTCTCCCCATTAAAATGTATAATCTCTCTTTTTTCTAAGTTAAGACCTGCTGGTATCATTAATTGAAGAGCTTCAATATATAAACAACAATAGTAATTCTTCATCCATAGAGCAAGCTTTATTTGAGATTCTGATAATAGGGGTCGTTCATCTACAATATGCTTTATCTCTTTTAATCTGCAATCCGCCAATTGACAGGTTTGAGATACGCTTATAATAAAAGCATCCACAGTATTGTTTCCCCTTCCAAAGGGAACGATTATTCTTTGACCTATCTGGATCTTTCCGTAGAATCGATCCGGAATTTTATAGTCAAAGGGACGATCTAGGTTTATATGACTTTTATTGATTATTACCTGAACATATCGAGTCTCCAAAACAATCATCCTTTTATTTATTAAGAAAAGCGTACTGAGTACGCTAAATCAACCTTTTGATTTCGTTTAATATCTCCTCGGCAACTTGAGTCTTGGTCATCTTAGGATATTCTTTTATTTGACCTTCTTTATCTATGATCTTTATGATGTTGGTATCCCCTGCAAATCCAGCACCTTCTAAGGTGAGGTCATTAGCTACAATAAGATCAAGATTCTTTCTTCCCATTTTCTCTCTTGCATTTTCAATTAGATCATGGGTTTCAGCTGCAAATCCAACCAAAATTCTATGTTCCTTTATTTTGCCAAGTTCATAGGCAATATCCTTATTCCTTTCCATAGTCAGTACTAAATCATGATCTGCCTTTTTTATCTTTTTATTAGAATAAATTTTAGGTCTGTAATCAGAAACAGCCGCAGATTTAATAATAATGTCATTATCCTTATATTGAGTTAGAACTTTTTCATACATCTCCTGGCTAGTATTTACAAATATAGCTTGAACACCTTCTGGAACCTTCAAATGGGTAGGACCTGAAATTAATGTCACTTGGGCACCCCTTCTTACCGCCCGTTCTGCAATCGCATATCCCATCTTCCCCGTAGAATGATTGGTGATATAACGAACTGGATCAATGGGCTCACGGGTAGGGCCCGCCGTTATCAAAATTTTCTTACCCTGTAAATCTGAATGCTGGTTAAAATATTGTATGATTTCTTGCTCAATAGTTTCAACAGGTGGTAGCTTGCCCGGACCAATATCCCCACACGCTAGATATCCAGAATCAGGTACCATGAAGTGATACCCTAAATCTTTTAGTTTTTTAATATTTCCCTGCAGGATGGGGTTCAAATACATTTGAGTATTCATAGCAGGAACAATTAACTTCTCTGCTTTAGTAGCCATGATCGTTGTGGTCAACATATCATCCGCTATCCCGTTTGCTATTTTACCTATGATATTTGCCGTAGCAGGTGCCACAACAAAAAGATCCGCCTTTTTAGCAATGCTAATGTGTTCAACCTCCCAATATTTTATGCTCTGAAAAGTATTTTCTAGCACAAGATTTTGAGATAATGTTTGAAATGTTAAAGGTGTTACAAATTTGGCTGCTGAATCAGTCATAATTACATGAACATCTGCACTTAATTTTTTTAATCGGCTTACTAGATCAAGCGATTTATAAATAGAAATACCACCTGTTACTCCTAATACAATTGTCCTGTTTGATAACATATGAATCGCTCCATATTTTAATAATTTAGATCTTTATTCTCTTCAAATTCTATCAATCCTGCATCAATTTCACTGGTTGCTATCGTAACCGGATTATTAGAATTTATATCAATATATGGCTCCTTTCCATCGACCAGTTGCCTAGCCCTTTTTGCTGCTACTACTACTAAAGAGTATTTATTATCCACTTTTTGTAATAAGGATCTAATTGATGGATAGATCATATTAATTCCCTCCTATTATTTTTTGTAAACCATCCTTTAATCTATCTACCCTACATTTTTCTGCAATAATAATAGATTTGACTTTTTCAACTGCTTTATCTATTTCATCATTAATAACAACATAATTATATTTCGAGATATTATTGATTTCCTCATAGGAAGCTGAAAATCTTTTTGCTACCTCTTCCTCGGTTTCTGTACCCCTTTTATTTATTCTTTTTTTTAGCTCTTCCATGGATGGAGGCAATATGAATATAAAAACTCCTTCTGGAAATTTAGATTTAACTTTTAAAGCACCTTGGATGTCTATCTCTAATATTACATCTATTCCCTTATTTAGAAGTTCCATAACCCTTTTTTTAGGTGTCCCATAATAGTTATCATAGACCTTTGCATACTCTAAAAGTTCATCATTCTTTACCATCCTTTTGAATTTCTCTTCATCCGCAAAATAGTAATTTATACCCTCTATCTCACCTGTTCTAGGTTTTCTAGTTGTAATTGATGTAGATATTCGAATATTACCCATGTTGTTCAACAAAGCTTTACATACAGTCCCTTTTCCAGCACCCGATGGCCCCGAAATGACAATTAGTAGACCATTTTGATTTCTATCTATGTATTTTAAGCTATTCATTTTTAGCCTCTACAAAAGTATGTTCTTTATAGGCCAATCTATGTGCTACTGTTTCGGGTTGTACTGCCGAGAGAATTACATGATCACTATCTGTTAATATAACGGCTCGAGTTCTTCGACCGTATGTAGCATCTATTAACCGTCCTCTTTCTCTCGATTCTTGCATTAGTCTCTTTATAGGGGCTGATTCAGGACTTACAATGGCAATAATCCTATTTGCGGATACGATATTGCCGAAGCCAATATTTATCAATTTTATTGACATATTCAGTCATTATCCTCCTTATTCAATATTTTGTATTTGCTCTCTGATTTTCTCTAATTCACTTTTTATGGCAACCACCTCAGTTGAAATAGAATAGCTATTCGCCTTTGATCCAATGGTATTAACCTCCCGATTCATTTCCTGCAACAAAAAATCCAACTTCCTACCAACAGAATCCTCATCTAATGAACCTCTTAATTGGTTTATATGACTATATAATCTAATAATTTCTTCTGTAATATTTGACTTTTCAGCGTAAATTGCAACTTCTGTTAATATTCTTGTTTCATCTACATCAATAGAATCAGTATATTCTACTATTTTTTCAATTAATCTTTTTTTATAATCCGTTTCCACCTCTGGTGCCTTTAATTTTATCGAATCAACCATCCCTTCAATTTTATTGCATCGAAATATGAGATCTTTTTTTATATTTTGCCCTTCTAAGTTTCTTGTACGATCCAGCTCCTTTAAGGCCAAGTATAGTGTCTCCTCTAAAAGTGCCCATATTTCATCCATATTATATTCTTTTTCGTTCACCCTTATAATGTCTGGAAAACGAGATATTAATGATATGCTTATATCATCTTGTAAACTGGGAATCAAGCCCTTTAATTCCTGTAAAACTCCATAGTACCCCTTGGCTAATCCCATATCTAATTCGACATCTCTTTCCTCGTGCCCTAAAAAATTAAATCTGATATAGATCTCTATTCTACCCCTAGTGATAAATTGGCTAACACATTTTCTTATTCTATCCTCTATGCTATTAAATTGCCTGGGCATTCGAATGTAAAAATCCTTATAGCGATGATTGATCGTTTTTATCTCAACAATACATTCATATAGATCATTCCTTAATTCTCCCCTTCCAAAACCTGTCATGCTTTTCATGGTATCATCCTTCCAAAATCTAGTTGTTTTATATGAATATACATTGCTTTATAATTTTACTTTTAGATATTATATCATAAAGAGCAGCTCTTTTATAACCCATGGGACAAACAAAGGAAGCTCCTTTATATTTATTTTTATAAGTGTTAAAATGATATAATAATTAGTATAGGAGTGAGTGGAATGGCCTTCGATGGTTTTACTATAAATGCACTTGTACATGAACTTAACGAAAAAATCATAATGGGCAGGATTGAAAAAATCTACCAGCCTGAAAAGGATGAGCTGTACCTAAACATAAGAAGCAATAAAAAAAACTATACCCTGTTATTGGCAGCAAATTCAAATAACCCTAGAGCTTACCTTACAACCAAACAAAAAGAGAATCCTTTGACTCCCCCAACCTTCTGCATGCTTCTAAGAAAAAGTCTCATAAGGGGTAAAATTGTATCCATAAGGCAACCAAACATGGATAGAATTATTGAAATAGATATTTTAACAGCTAATGAGTTGGGTGACTTAGTCCCAAAGATGCTAATTATAGAGATTATGGGGAGACATAGCAATATCATTCTAATCGAAAAAGAAAGTAGGATCATAATAGACAGCATAAAAAGGATCGGAAGCAATATTAGTAGGTATAGGCAAGTACTACCTGGCTATCCTTATATCTATCCACCTAATAGGAATAAACATAATCCCCTAATGGTTCGTCCCAATATCATGCAAGATTTATTGGCAGAACACTCTAAAAATTTAACCATAGAAAAGTTCTTTATTAAAAACTTTAATGGTATAAGCCCACTTATAGCTCGGGAAATTTGTTTTTTAAGTGGTACCCATAGTGAGCAACAAGTAGGCTCCATCAAAGAGAAGCAAAAAAAATACCTTATGGATGCTTTCTTAAAGTTACTAGAATTAATCCAAGAGAAAAAATTCTATCCAAACATTATATATAATCATAACAAGACAAAGGTGTTGGATTTTTCAGTAATACCTATAAAACAATATAATGATATGCCGAAAAAACACTTTGATACCATTTCCCAGCTACTAGAAACCTACTACTATGAAAGGGATAAATTAGAAAGATTAAAACAAAAAAATAGTGATTTAATGCAACTGCTAAAAAATAAAATTGAAAGGAGTTATAAAAAATTAAACTTACAATATGATGAGTACAAAAAAGCAGAGAACGCGGAAATGTATCGATTATATGGAGAGCTAATAATAGGAAATATCTACCGGCTAAAAAAAGGACTAGATTATATTGAATTAGAAAATTTTTATTCTGGACCAGCGGAAATCATAAGGATCCCACTAAATAAACATTTAACTCCTTCGGAGAATGCGCAAAAATACTTTAAGATCTATAATAAAAGCAGGAATGCACTACAACAATTATCAAAGCAAATAGAATTGACCCAAGAAGAGATCTACTACCTTGAGTCCCAAATTCAAAGCTTAAAAAATTGTACCGAAATTGAAGAGATTGACGAGATCAGGGATGAGCTAGTAAGAGAGGGATATCTTTCCCATTCATCCAAGCAAACATCAAAAACAACTCTTCCTTCATCTCCCATGCATTTTAAATCACGGGATAATCTAGATATCTATGTTGGAAAAAATAATAAGCAAAATGACTATTTGGCTTTAAAATTTGCATTTGATAAAGATCTATGGTTTCATACCAAAAACATACCTGGATCCCATGTTATTCTAAAAAGTCTCTCTCAAAATCAGGAGATCAGCAGGGATTCCATAGAGGATGCTGCTTTACTTTCAGCTTTTTACAGCAAGGCAAGAAATTCAAACAAGGTCCCAGTTGATTTTACCTATTCAAAATTTGTAAAGAAACCTAAGGGTGCCAAGCCTGGCATGGTGAACTATGAAAATCAGAAAACCATATATGTCACTCCCACTGAAGAAAAGATATCAAAGCTAAAAAGGGTTAAATAGTTTTCTACTTAGCCCTTAATAGCTGAATGATTCTTTTGAAATAATCCGGCAACTCCGAACAAAATTCCATATAATTCCCTTTAGTAGGATGAATAAACCCGATACTTTTAGCGTGAAGCATTTGGCCATGTAGCTTAAATTTTTGCTTTTTAAATCCATATATGGGATCACCCATAAGAGGATGACCAATATATTCCATGTGCACACGGATTTGGTGGGTTCGTCCGGTTACCAGCTGTGCTTCTACCAATGTATTTTCCTTATACCTTTCTAAAACATTAAAGTGGGTAATGGCTGGTCTACCAGTATTCGATATAACCGCCATTCGTTTTCTATGAATAGGGTGCCTACCAATAGGCATATTAATGGTTCCATGATCATTTTTTATTACACCTTCCGTAATAGCTAAATATTTTCTTGTAATGGTATGTTCCTTTAATTGTTTTGCAATTTTCTGGTGAGCTAAATCATTCTTTGCAACAATCAAAATGCCTGATGTATCCTTATCAATCCTGTGAACTATGCCCGGCCTAATTTTACCATTAATCGTTGATAGTGATTCACTATGATATAAGAGGGCATTTACCAGAGTTCCTGTATGATTTCCAGGAGCAGGATGTACCACCATCCCCTTTTCCTTATTGACAATAATGATATCCGAATCCTCATAAATAATTTCTAACGGAATGTTTTCGGGTAGGACCTCTATTTGGTTAAAAGATGGAAGGTTGATTTCAACACGATCCCCACTTTCAACCCTATAGCTTGCCTTAAC
>MTKW01002234.1_pt1 | contig 41189 bp, 36 predicted proteins | sample 1042761 | NCBI WGS metagenome assembly MTKW01 (sample SAMN06205366, study PRJNA360243) | anaerobic digester metagenome | biome: Wastewater treatment plant; feature: Anaerobic digester sludge; material: sludge; isolation source: anaerobic digester fed with sludge from wastewater treatment plant ... | reverse complement strand
TACGGCATGGCGGCGGCCTTGCTGTTCCCTGTGTTGGGACTGCCCAAGGTACCCCTGTTTTACCCGGTCACCGGCGGGCTCCTTTCGGGGCTTCCAGGCGTCGCTTTACAGCTTGTGATGATACCTTTGATAGTAGCAAGGCTTAAACCGGATTAGCGGGGGGAGAACATGCAATACAGGGTTTTTGGTAAAAAGGGCCTGAAAGTGTCTGCGTTGGGGTTCGGCCTCATGAGACTGCCGATCATCGGGGGTGACCCTTCGCGGATAGACGTGGAGAGCACAAGGGAAATGGTGCGCGTTGCAGTACAAGGCGGCGTCAACTATTTCGACACAGCTTACTCTTATCACGGGGGAGAATCCGAAAGGGTGGCGGGCCGCATTCTCAAGGAAGAAGGCCTCAGAGAACAAGTGAACGTGGCCACGAAGTGCCCTTCCTGGCTCGTAGAAAAACGATCCGACTTTGACAAGTACCTGGCGGAGCAGATGGAAAAACTGCAAACGGACCACATTGACATGTACCTCATGCACGCTCTTAACAAGAGCAGGTGGGACGCCTTGGAAAAGGCCGACGTGTCCGACTTTTTGAGACGGGCCCTATCCGACGGCAGAATCTCCTACGCGGGGTTCTCCTTTCACGACGATTTGGATACGTTCAAAAGGATAGTGGATTCTTACGATTGGGACTTTTGTCAGATTCAGTACAATTACATGGATGAGTGTTACCAGGCCGGCACGGAGGGGTTACGGTACGCGGGTGCCCGGGGTTTGCCCGTTGTGGTCATGGAGCCTCTGCGAGGCGGCTCCCTGGTTAAAAACGTGCCCGGTGACATTTTGGCCGCGTGGGGCAAACACCCAGTAAAAAGGACGCCCGCAAGTTGGGGGCTGCGGTGGGTGTGGAACCACGGGGAAGTTGCGGTCGTTTTGAGCGGTATGGGCACAGTGGAGCAAGTTAAAGAGAACATGGAGACAGCGGGGACCGCGCTTCCTGGCACCTTGGGGCCCGACGAGATGAAACTGTACGATGAAGTGAGGGCTGTGTACAACGAACGGATCAAGGTACCTTGCACCGGGTGCTTGTACTGTGACGGTTGCCCCCAGGGCATCAAGATCGCAGGTATCTTCAGCGCTTACAACGAAGCTTACAAATTCGGGGCTACGGGTGATCTGAAAGGCCGGTACGAACAGCTAAGAGGCAGCCTGGGCGACCCGGCCTCGTGCATAGAGTGCGGTGCCTGTGAGGACGCGTGTCCCCAGAACATCCCCATCAGGAAGCATCTCAAAGAGATAGATGCCGATCTAAGGGGACTGGCTCCCCTGTGATATTCCCGGGGACGACACAGGTGTTGTCGTCCCCTTCAATCTACGCTTCTCGTGTGGAACACCATTTTTGTGCCGTAGTGATCGTGCAGCAGGTTGAGGGTTTCGCCGAACCTTTGAAAGTGAACGATTTCCCTTTGCCAAAGGAATCTGAGCCCGTCGGTGACGCCGGGATCGTCCGATAGGTCCATGAGGCGTTCGTACGTACTTTGAGCTCTTTTTTCCGCCGCCATGTTTTCATACATCAGGGTGACGGGATTGGCTCCACAAAAAGACGGTGTTGCCCCCAGGTCTATCTGTGCGGGAAAGGGAAATGCCTGGTTTCTTTCTCCCATCAAGTGATACACCATGCAGGCTATCATTTCGCCGTGGCCAAGCTCCTCCGTCCCTATTTCCGTTAGCACCGCTTTGGCCTCTTGGATGGGCATGCAGTACCTTTGGGTCAGGTATCTGACCGGGGTCGTAAGCAGACCCCCGAACTCCATCAAGATCGCCTTCGCAAGCTGTGGGTTTTCACGTCTCACCGTCACCGGGTAAAGAAGGGTTTTCTGGTAGACCCACATCGTCCTCACTCACTCCTTTTCCAGTCGATTTCCCAAGGCCAGGGTGCCTCTGCGTTCAAGCCCTGGGCTCTTTCGTAGGCCTCCTTGGCAGAGGCGAGACCCTCGGACATTTTCTTCAGATCTGCGATAGCTTTCGTCTCTTCGGGGTGGGTGGCCACGAATAATCTGAGATCTAAACACACGAACTCCAGCTCCATGATTTCCTTCATCATCCGTATTTGGGTTCGAGCCATGGGGTATCCTCCTATCCGGTTTGTTGTTTTCCGACCAATTCTGGGAAGATCGTCCCCGTTATGCCCTCCTGGCTGGGGATCACAAAACCCGCGTATCCCTGCCAAATGACGAACGCATGCCCTAGTACCGGGGTTTCAGTGCCCTTTTTGCCCGGGGAAACGTCAGATCCCGGTCCCGGCGGTACGGGGGGGTGGGGTACAGGCCGACGGGGCCTGGGAGGTCCCAAGGGGGGCGCCTGTTCCGGTGAAAGCGGTGGCTCCGGTGGATAGGGTGGGTACGGTGGATACAAGTTGACCTGCTCAAGCACCGGAGAAGGGTTTTCCTCGAGGATTGGGGAAGAGTTCACCTCTTTTTCCGGCTTCTTCGCTTCGGGCAACACTGGTTGCTCACCTTTTGAAGGCTCATCCCTTCCTCTTCTGCCCGTCTGAGGTCTGAATCGTCTCACGGTGGGTGCCTCCTTTTCAAGGGTCGTCACAACAGTTTATGTAAACGTTTCTTGAAAAGTTCGAGGCGGTGTGGGGGAGGGGCAGGGACCAAGGACCCTTGCCCCTTTTTTTCTAAAACGTGAGGCCAGCTTCTTTCACCGCTTGGGCCAAAAGCTGCACGCCCTCTTGTGCCTTTTCCCTGAACTCAGCCAGTTTTTCTACGGCCTTGTCCGTGAACTTCTTGTCTTTTATGGACGTAATGTTGATTTCAGCGTTCATGGCCGCCCCTTTTCTCGCGGCATCGAGCAACAGTCCACCTACAGCCACGTCAGTTATGGCGTTGGGGTTGCCGTACTTGAGCAGATCCGGTAGCAGAGAAAGGGCTGAAACACACGCCTCCACTGTTTTGAGAGGCACGATGGTAGCTTCCTTGAAAGCTTCCTGCATGGCGGTGCGCCTCAACGCCTTTTCATCCGCGGATGCCCTGGGCATTTTCATAGCTCTTTCAACTGTCTTGTAGGCTTCCGCATCCTCTTGGGATAGACTTACCAGTTGCTCCCTAAGCTTGCTCGCCTCTTTCTTGATCTTTGCCAATTGGTCTTTTCCCTCGGTGAACCGGGGCAGAGTTATGGTGACACCGGCCACCATTTCAAAAAGGGCGCACCCGAAGCTCCCTGCCATGCCCGAGGCGGCGCCCCCGCCCGGTGCTCCTGTCGGTGCGCTCAGGTCGCTCAAAAATCCGGAAAGATCCACGTCAGTCATCTTGTTTTCCCTCACTTGTGCTTATGAAATCCAGTATTTGGTGGCGTTTGAAACCCTTCACGTTCATCCAGGATAAAGCGGGGGCCAAAAGGGCGTCAAGGGGTAAAAGCCCGATTATTTCAGATTCACCCAAGATGATACCCCTCGCCTCCGCTTCTTCCTTGACCTTGTCGTACACCGCATGAAGGGGAGTTTGCCTGTAGTCCAGCAGGTTCATAGTGATCTGTACGGGGCCTTCGTCCCCCAAGCGGATCCCCTTGGCCTGCACGTGGGGCAACCCCCCTGAGGACTCCCTCACATTCTTCGCGATGGCCCGGGCGGCTTTCAGATCGTTGGATTGAAGGTTGATGTTGAAGGCGATGAGGGGCGGTCTCGCACCTACGGCCGTGGCCCCCGCATTGGGGTGCATCCTGGCGGGGCCGTAATCCGGCCGCCTCGATTCGTCTGTGAGTATGGCTTCTTTGAGGCCCTCGTACTCCCCTTTCCTTATGTCGGGTAATCTTACCCGGTGGGGAAACTTTGCAGCGTTGGCGTACAGGTAGACGGGGATGCCGAGTTTCTCCCCTATCCTTCTGCCGGTTTTCTCCGCCAACTCGATACAATCTTCCATGGTTACCCCCGCGATGGGGATGAAGGGGATGACGTCCGTAGCTCCGATCCTGGGGTGCTCGCCCTTGTGTTTTTCCATGTCTATGAGGGAAGATGCTTTTTGTGCGGACAGAAAAGCTGCCTCACAGACGATCTCCGGCGAGCCCGCGAACGTGACGACCGTGCGATTGTGACTTTCGTCTGGCAAGACGTCCAGCACCTGTGCGCCCGCAGCTTTTATGACCCCAAGGATCTCTTCTATGACTTCCATGTTCCGCCCCTCACTGAAGTTCGGAACGCACTCCACTAGTCTTTCCAAAATGTTACCTCCCGCGTCCTATATTTCAAAAAAGAGAAAGTCCGGGGCCTGGGCCCCGTCCTTTCCTCGTCGTTGCTTTACCCCCATTTGTCGACAGGGAACAGATCCTCTCTGGACTTGCGTTCCTTCATGACCCCTTCCTGGGCAGGGACTCCCACAGGCAACAGGCACACGATGCTCGCGTATTCCGGGATGCCCAGCAGTTTTTTCACTTCGTCCTCTGTGAAGGCACCGATCCAACACGAGCCCAGGCCTAGATCGTGAGCTCGTAGAGCCATGTGATCGAGGGCAATGGCAACGTCGACGAACGAGTAGCGCCGGGTGGGCTCGGTTGTGCAGCCGACGATCACGAAGGCGGCATCGGCGATGAACGTTTGATTTCTGCAAACAGGAACCAGAGCCTTTTTGATACCTGCATCCTTTACGACAACGAATTTGTACTCCTGACGGTTGGCCGATGACGGGGCTATCCTACCCGCCTCGAGAACCTCCGCGAGAACCTCCTCGCTCACAGGCTCCCCCTTGTAACTCCTGATGGATCTTCGCCCCTTGAGGGCCTTGAGAAGCTCCAAATGATACACCCCTTTCAAAAGCGCAGTTCGCTTTCGAGGCACGAAATTCCTCTATTGAAAGGAGTTTCGGACAGAAGGTCCCGCTTCTATGACCGCCTTGGGCAAGCCCCTGTAAGTCGCCACGTGCTCCGAGAACAGGCCCGCCAGTTTTCTACTTTCCCCTTCGTACTCCTCTTCGCTTTCCCAAGAATTTTTGGGGGCCAATATCTCGCTGGGGACACCGGGGCAACTCTTGGGGACGTTCAGCCCGAAAACGGGGTCTTTTTCGGAAGGGACCTCGTCGAGAAGGCCTTTGGAAGCAGCACGCACCATGGCCTTCGTGTACTTGATGGGGATGCGTTTGCCCTTGCCGTAAGATCCCCCGAACCAACCTGTGTTCACGAGGAAACAAGACACTTTGTGAGCTTTCAGCTTGTCTTTCAAAAGGTCTGCGTAAGTGCGGGGTGACAGGGGCAAGAACGGTTCCCCGAAACACGCGGAAAACGTTGCCTCAGGCTCCGTGGTGCCCACTTCTGTGCCCGCGAGCTTTGCGGTGTAGCCCGTTAGGAAGTAGAACATGGCTTGGTCCGTCGTCAGTTTCGCTATGGGAGGCATAACGCCGAAGGCGTCTGCCACCAGGAAAAACACAGTGCGGGGGTGGCCCGCTTTTCCGCTTTCGAGCATCAAGGGGTTGTGCTCCAACGGGTACGTGCCCCGGGTGTTCTCGGTGTACGCTTGGCTCGTGTAATCGGGAACTCTCGTGTTGTCATCCAAAGATACGTTCTCAAGCAGCGCTCCGAACCTCAGCGCGTTCCAGATTTCAGGCTCGTTTTCTTCATCCAGATCCACCAGTTTGGCGTAGGAGCCCCCTTCGAAGTTGAAGACGCCCTCGTCGCTCCAACCGTGTTCGTCGTCCCCCAAAAGGTGCCTATTTGAATCCGCGGACAGACTTGTCTTTCCCGTGCCCGACAAGCCGAAAAACAGTGCAACGTCACCTTCTTCCCCAACGTTCGAAGAACAGTGCATGGGGAAAACGCCTTCTTTTGGCATTAGGTAGTTCATGGTCGTGAACACGCTCTTTTTCACCTCGCCCGCGTAGGCGGATCCGAAAACCAAGATGATCTGTTCGTCAAGATCGATGAGAACCCCCGCGTCAGAGTGAAGCTCCGTTTTGGAGGGGTCTAGGGTGAGCCCCGGGGCAGCTATAACGGTTATGGGTTTTTTCCCTCGAGTTTTTGTTTTTGAGTCCCTGAATATGAGGTTTGCGAACAGGGCGTGGGACGGTCGTTCGGTGATGATCTTGACGGGGTGTCCGTACCTTTCGTCTGCTCCTACGTAGGCGTCAACCCTGTACAGATCCTTCCCCCGAAAGTACTCATCTATCGATCGCAGGGCCATCCGAAACGATTCGGGCTTTGCAGGTTGATTGAATCTGCCCCAGCAAACTGAATCTTTGGAAGGTGCTCGTTCCACGAAAAATCTGTCACGGGGCGATCTGCCCGTGCGTTCGCCTGTCCAAACGCACAAAGCTCCTTTGTGGGTCAGTTTGGCACCCTGCTCCACCGATTTTTCCACCAAAACGGCCCTTGAAAGGTTTTTGTGTCGGATGTTCGATGAAGACAACGTTAACAATTTTTCCAGCACCGTTCGTTACCCCCTCGTACCTCTAACAGTACGATAACCGGGGGGAGTGCCGGCGATACCGGGGGGGTCTACAAACACCCGAGAATCTTCAGCAGACCCAGCAAAGCTAGGGCAAAACCTGCTGCGGGTTTCATTTTCTTGTGGCGACCGTTCAGGTTCAGCCATCGCCCCAAACGACTGCCCAAAAGAAGGAACAAAGCTGAACAGACGGAGGCCGCAGGGATGACGATCCACGAAAATCCCGTAAGGGACGCCCCAAGACCCGCCCCCAAAGCGTCGGCACCCAGGGCCAGACCCAGGAACAGCGACTCGCGAATGTCTATCACACCGGAGTTGTCTCTGTCCGCGGACGCGGGCTGCGCGAGGATCTGCTTCAAGAGGCCCACGTTTGTGGAAGGGGGGGCCTCCTCTTTTGATCCGTTTTGGACACATTGCCAAAGCCCCATGAAGATCAAGATGCAGCCTCCTAAGTAGTGCGTAGCTTGCGGGGGTATCCACAAAGAGGCGATCTCACCTGCTACCATGGACAGGAACAGGAGTATCCCCGTACACAAAGTGACGAGCCCCAAGGAGACAGGGGGGATCCTGAGATTGTGCGCAGCGTAGATGATCCCCACCAACGCGCAGTCGACGCTCAGCCCCAAAGCCAACCCCAAAGACGACAAAAATCCCTTGATGAAGATCACCAGCCCCTTTTGGTTCACGGTAAACGCGACATCTTACTCTCGGGACCCTGAGATGGTCACTCTAACGGTAGGGGCCAACGTGGTATGATGAAGGAAAACCAGGTCTTGTCAAGGGAGGGGTCTTTTTGTCCGGTTCTGTGCTTGTGACCGGAGGTGCGGGTTACATCGGGTCTCACACAGTGAGGGCTCTGGTGGATGAAGGTTACTCAGTGGTTGTGTACGATGATCTGTCGAGGGGGCACCGGGAGCACGTTTGGGGCGTTCCCTTGGTTGTGGGACGGGTGGAAGATGAGGAGGCGGTGGGCAAACTGTTTCGTTCCCACAGGTTTGAGGCGGTGATCCATTTTGCTGGGGAAAGTCTTGTGGGGGAATCCATGAAAGATCCCGCCAAGTACTTTTCAAGAAACGTGGTGGGGGGGTTGACTCTACTTTCTGCCATGAAAGATGCGGGGGTTTGCCGCATCGTTTTTTCCTCCTCCGCGGGCGTTTACGGGGAGCCAGAGGATGTGCCCATCACAGAGGATGCCCCCCTCCGCCCTTTGAGTCCTTACGGGGAAAGCAAGGCCTTTATGGAGAAAGCCCTAGATTGGCACTTTAAAGCTTACGGTCTCAGGTCCGTTTCGCTCAGGTACTTCAACGCGGCCGGAGCTTCGTTCCAGGGGGACTTGGGGGAGGACCACGACCCGGAGACCCACTTGATCCCTCTTGTGATAAGGGCTGCCTTGTCGGGAAAGCCCATCACAGTGTTCGGGGACGATTACCCTACACCCGACAAGACTGCGGTCAGGGATTACGTCCACGTGGTGGATTTGGCCAAAGGTCACGTCCAAGCCCTGAGAGCCCTAGATGGGGGCGTAGAAGTGGAACGGATCAATCTTGGCACAGGGAAAGGGTTTTCCGTCATGGAGATCATAAAGACGGTGGAAAGCGTGTCGGGCAGGAAAGTCCCTTACGTTGTGGGTCCCCGAAGGGGAGGCGATCCCGCGGTGTTGGTAGCTTCGTACGACAGGGCCAAAAGCGTTTTGGGGTGGGAGCCAACTTGTTCCTCAATACGAGAAATCGTGGAAACCGCATGGAATTGGCACGCTAACGGTGGCAAATTGTAACCAATTAATGGTGAAATCCTGAGTGTGGGCAGGAATTCGCAATTATCCCTAGAATCAAAATAAGTGGCCATCTCCACAGACCCGTGTACAGAAATACAAGGGGAGGTGTCCGGCGGTGGGTTGGTTCTACAATGATCGTTGGGGGTTATCTTCTTCCTCTTTGGTCGAGCCGGTGGTGCGTGCTGGCCCGGAAACCGAAAGCACCAGGATCGCTGGGCGAGGGGACCTTTTGTTTCAAGTTCTAAACAGCATAGGCGATCCTGTCATGGTGATAGATCGGGAAGGATTCGTGTTGTTCGCCAACCGGGCGGGACACGAGTTCCGGGGAGTGAGGATTGGGGAAACACACTCGGACTTTCACTGGGCAGATTCCTGGGAAGTGTCCTACGTGGATGGGGCGAAAGTGCCTGCGGAAAACATGCCTTGTCGCAGGGCTTTTCTGGGCCAACAGGTGGTCAACGAGGAGTATTCCTTCACGGCACCGGGCAAAGCGCCTGTCAGGATGCTGGTCAACCTGTCCATTGTCAGGCTGCACAGACACAAACCCGCGGGTGTTTTGGTGCTTAGGGACGTCACAGGCTACCGTGCCCTTGAACAGAAGCGACAGGATGTCATATGGGCTGCGTCCCACGATCTGAGGACACCCTTGTCTGTCATAAACGCGCAAGCTCAGCTATTGCGATTGAAGCTCATGTCCAATCCCGTTTGTGCTGATTCTGAAAAGGGGCTTGGGGTCATCCTGAAAGCAGCCCATCAGATGTCGAGGATGCTTGACGATCTGCTGTACTGCATGCACCTGGCGCAGGATGAGGCTTCGAAAACCAGCACCGATTTACGAGAACTGTTGCAGGACCTCCTGGAACAGGTGTCCGTCCTCCAAGGCAAAGACAGGATAACGTTTGAATGCCAAGAGGACATGCCCCGGGTGTTTTTGGAAAAGAGCAAGATCGAGAGGGCCGTCGCCAATCTTGTGGGGAACGCTGTTAAGTTTTCCGAAGGCGGACCTGTGAACGTAAAATGCTGGTTCAAGGCCGGATGGTTCTACGTGTCCGTCCGGGATTCGGGGCCGGGTATGGCCGAAGAAGAAAGCGCCAGGGCCTTCGACAGATTCTATCGCTCGAGGAGCTCTGGATCCCGTACCGGGCTGGGATTGGGCCTTCACATTGCTAAGACCATCGTGGAGTCTCACGGGGGTAGCATTTGGGTTGAAAGTGAGGCCGGGAAAGGCTGCAATTTCACGTTTAGATTACCGGAAGATCCCTGAAAGATATCCCCTTTTGGGTGAATAAAAGGGGGTAAGGGGATTCAATATATGGGTGGCGTCCATTTTCAACGAGGTACCGGGCAGTAAAATGAAAATGGGCGCCACATTATTTGTCCGTCCGTGCAAATCTTTTGGCGCGGTTCCTTTACCCTCCTTAATAGTGGATAATGAAGGGGTAAACTCACGCCCCACGAGAGGATGAGAAAAATGGAGGGGAAGACGGACGTAGACAAAAGGACAGAAGAGCATCACCACCACCATCACGAACACGGGGCCGGGAAGTTCCGGGGTCACTCTCACGGTCACTCCCATGGTCATTCTCACGGTCATGGTCATTCCCACGATCACAGCATATCTTTTCACGATCACGACGAGGATGGCGTGCCTCTCAGCCACATGCTTCCCCCTTTTTTGGGTCTTGGGGGCATAGCAATGGGCTTTTTGGCCAAAGCATTGGGTTTTCAGTACTATCCCTGGGTGTTCGTCTTTGCCGCCGTGATCGCCGGGTTTCCCGTGGCGAAGGACGGTTTGTTGGGACTTTTAGGCGGTGACGGGGCGAACATTAATCTCCTGACATCCATCGCCGGGCTTGGTGCTCTGCTTTTGGGTGAGTGGGCGGAAGGTGCGGCGGTTCTCACTTTGTTTTCCATTGGGGAGTATTTGGAGGAAAAGGCGGGCCAAAGGGCCCGGGGTTCCATAAAAGATGTCATGAGTTTAGCCCCCACCACCGCCAGACTCAGGCGCGGCGATGATGTGGTGGAAGTGGAGGCGGAAAAGCTGTCCCCCGGTGACGTGGTGGTGGTTTTGCCCGGGGAGAAGATCCCCGCGGACGGTTTGGTCGTTAAAGGTGAATCTGCGGTAAACGAGTCTCACATTACCGGGGAACCTGTTCCAAGCGATAAAGTGCCCGGGGAGTTCGTGTACGCGGCAAGCTTGAACGGGGAAGGCCCCTTGGAGATCCGGGTGGAACGGGCGGCGTCTGACACGACGGTGGCCCGCATCATCACCATGGTGGAGGAAGCGCAGTCGAAGAAAGCTAAGTCACAACGGTTGGTGGACTCCTTCGCTGCTTACTGGACCCCCGCGATGATAATCCTATCTTTAAGCGTTGGCTTTCTTGTGCCCCTTTTGTTCAGCTTTGAGTTTCGGCCGTGGCTGTACCGGGGTTTGACCGTCCTCATAGTGTCCTGCCCGTGCTCTTTGGTCATCTCCACACCGGTGACCGTCGTGGCGGGTATCGCCCGGGCGGCGAGAAACGGTGTCCTCATCAAAGGAGGCATTCACCTTGAGGAACTGGGTAAGATCAAAACCGTAGCTTTCGACAAGACAGGTACGATCACCCAGGGGAAGATGTCCGTGGCCGATATCTGTTTGGGCGACGGCGATTACACGCGAGAGGATATCCTGTCTTTGGCCGCATCGGTGGAGAAAAGCTCTGAACACCCCTTGGCCCAGGCCATCGTCCTGTACGCGGAGGAAATGGGTGTGACGGTGCCCGATTCAGAAGGGTTTCAGTCCGTGAGGGGAAAAGGCACCAAGGCCGTGGTAGAGGGTCTTACGGTGCTCGTGGGAAGCCCTGTTTTGCTGCAGGAAGAGGGAGTCTCCCTTCCGGAAGGTATTTCAAACAGGGCCCAGGATGCTAGGGCCTCGGGACAAACCGTCGTGTTCGTGGGGGTAGACGGCGTTTGTGCCGGCTTCATAGGTCTTTTTGACGCGGTGAGGGAGGAAGCGAAGGAAGCGTTCGAACGTTTGAAAGAGCAAGGGGTATCTTTGACCATGCTCACGGGGGATCACCACGCGACTGCCGAAGCCGTTGCGACCCAAGCGGGCATAAAGGAGTTTCAGGCAGGTTTACTGCCTGAAGATAAGAGACAGTTTATCGGGGATCTTGTCGCCAAAGGTGAGTTCTGCGCCATGGTTGGCGACGGGGTCAACGATGCCCCTTCATTGGCTGCGGCCACCGTGGGTATAGCGGTGGTGGGGGGCGCGGACGTCGCCATAGAGACCGCGGATGTGGCACTGGTCAAACCGGATCTTCGCAAGATCCCGTGGACCGTGGGGCTTGGTAGGAAAAGCCGGCAGCTGATAATGCAGAACGTTGCCTTTTCTGTGGCCCTTAAGGTAGGGGCTTTGGCCCTTGTTCTGGGGGGTATTTTGCCCTTGTGGGTGGCAGTTTTGGCGGACTCGGGCTCATCGGTCATCGTCACTTTAAACGGATTGAGGATCCTTTCTTATCAAGGGGAATAACCGGTTTTAAGGGGCCAGCACCCTTTTGGACTTTTATGGTGCTTTGAATCATACAAATTGTGAGGCAAAGCTATTGTACGAAAGGGTGCTTGGTCCTTGCAGCCAAGTTGGCACTCAATCACCGCTTCTGAAGTCATGCAGAAATTCGGTGTCACCAGCAGCGGATTGTCGAAGAGGGAGGCCGCGAAGAGGCTGTCTCTCACGGGGCCTAACAAGATCGCAGGGCACAAAAAGCCCGGCGTTCTTTCCGCGTTTCTCTCCCAGTTTGCAGATCCTATGGTGTTGACGCTTTTGTTCGCCACGGCCATTTCGGTGGCTTTGGGTGAGCTGGTGGACGCGGGGGTAATCCTGTTCATAGTTGCCTTGAACGCAGGTATGGGGGCCCTTCAGGAGGCTCGAGCCGAAAGGGCGTTGGAGGCCTTGCAGGCTTACGCGCCCCCGACCACCACGGTGATCCGTTCAGGAAAGGAGATGGAGGTTGATCGGGAAAGCGTCGTTCCCGGAGATGTTCTGTTGCTCAGGCCTGGGGCCCGGGTAGCTGCCGACGGACGATTGCTGTTCGCCAGGTCTCTCCAGGTTGAAGAAGCAGCCTTGACGGGAGAATCCATGCCTGTCGCGAAGGATTCTTCCCTGATTCTTCCCCACCACGCCCCCCCTTCCGAAAGAAGGAACATGGTGTACGCGGGTACTCTGGTGACCCGGGGCGAAGGTGCCGCCGTCGTGACCGACACGGGCATGGATACCGAAATGGGGGGCATCGCCCGCATGGTCACGACCGCCAAGGGCCAGAAGACTCCTCTTGAAAAGCGCCTGGAATCCTTGGGTAAGACGGTGCTTTTCATCTCCGGGGCTGCCTGTGCCACCTTAGCTGTCATAGGGTTTTTCCGGGGCCTTCCGTTTTACGATGTGTTTCTCACGGGCGTAAGCCTTGCGGTGGCCGCGGTACCCGAAGGGTTGCCCGCGGTCGTCACGTTGTGCTTTGCCGTGGGAGTGCAAAGGATGGCCCGGGCAGGCGCGGTGGTGAGGAAGCTCGAAGCCATAGAGACTTTGGGGTCTGTGACGCTCATCTGCACGGACAAGACAGGCACTTTGACCAGGAATGTCATGGAAGTAATGGTTGTGGCCCTCGCGTCCTCCGGTAAGGAGCCCATCAGGGAAGTGGGAAAGCTCAAAGAGCGGGGACGAGGGGATCCGGACATACTGGAAATACTGAAGACAGCGGTGCTGGCGTCCGACGCACGTAGTTGTGGAGGGGATCCGGCCTCGGGCGAGGACCCCACGGAACAAGCCATAGTCGCGTGTGCGTCCCTCATGGGACTGGACGTGTCAAGGGTGGACGCCCTTTACCCCCGGCTGTCGGAAGAGGCTTTTACGTCGGAAAGGCGCATGATGAGCACCCAAGTCAAGGAAAGGGAAGGGATGCAGGTTTGCTCAAAAGGGGCTCCGGACACCATTATCCCCAAGTGCACTCGCAAGCTGGTGGGAAACAGGGTTTTGATGCTGAGCGAACAGGACAAAAAGGCGTGGGCGGCCTGGGTAGAAAGACAGGCCGGGGCGGGAATGAGGGTTTTGGCCGTGGCCAAACGGGCCGTAGGCCTTTTGCAGCAAGGCGCGGGCATTCCCGAGGAATCCCTGACCCTCTTAGGGTGCCTGGCCCTAGCGGATCCTCTGAGACCCGAGGCGGGCATGGCGGTGATGCAGTGCAAAAGAGCTGGCATACGTCCGGTTTTGGTCACGGGGGACCACTTAAAGACCGCGGAGAGCGTCGCTCGGCAGGTAGGCATACTCGAGCTCGAAGAGCAGGGGATGATCGGGGAAGCTCTTGATAGGCTAAAGGGCCCGGAGCTTGCCAAAGCTGTCGATGGTTGTAGGGTGTTTGCCCGCGTATCCCCTGCGCACAAACTGAAGATCGTCAGGCAGCTTAAAAAACTCGGGCATGTTGTGGCCATGACCGGGGACGGGATCAACGACGCCCCGGCCTTGAAAGAATCCGCGGTCGGGGTCGCAATGGGGAAGACTGGTACCGACGTGGCAAGGGAATCCAGTTCCATCGTGCTCATGGATGACAATTTCAGCACGGTGGTTAAAGCTGTTGAAGAAGGCCGTGCCATATACGACAACTTGAGAAAGTTCATCAGGTATCTGCTGTCCTGCAACCTAGGTGAGGTCATAACGATGTTGGGGGCGCTCATCATGGGGCTGCCCCTACCTCTTTACCCCGTTCAAATCCTCATGATGAACCTCGTCACCGACGGATTGCCCGCCCTTGCTTTGGGAATGGAGCCCCCGGAACGGGATCTCATGAAGAGGCCCCCGAGGGATCCTTCGGAAGGGCTGTTCTCCCACGGCCTCATGAGACGGATAGTCGGTAGGGGTGCCTACATAGGTATCATTACTTTGGTGTTGTTTTTGTCGGGGCTCGCCCAAGGGGATGTGGATATGGCCTGCACATTGGCGTATGCCACCCTGGTGACCGTGCAGCTGGTGGCTGCATTCGATTGCCGGTCGGAAACAAAAACGGCCCTGGAGATAGGGCTGACGTCGAACATGTACCTGGTCTGGGCTTGTGTTTTGTCGTGGCTCGTTCTGTACGCCACGATTCAGCTGCCCTTTTTCTCCAGGCTGTTTCACACCGTCAGCCTCCCCGCGGGCCAATGGCTTGTCATACTGTGTGCGGCCCTTTTGCCCGACGCTTTCAGGTACGCATTCTCCTCGAAGAACAAAGATTAGGTTCAGCTGCTCAAGAACGCAAGCTCCATGCCTTCGCTTTGGACTCTTTTTCTGATGAACTCTTTGTCAGGCACGTAAAGCCCCAAAGCTTTCATGCGGGCGAAGTACACTGAGCCTGCGAACGTGTGGGACGCGGTGAGCCCGTGCCCCTCGGGAACGAGCGCCTGCCCGCCCGGGCCCACCCCGGTCTGCACGATGTAATCGCCGATGGCCAGGCTTTGAGGGATCACGCAAACCGGCTTACCCTGTGCCGTGAGACCCGCGTTTCTCCCGGCCAAAGCACCCGTCACTATGGCTTCCGTGTGACCCACGCACACGCCGGCCCGTTCCCCACCCACGAACAGGTTTTCCGTTTGAAACACTTTCAACGTGTTATCCCTAGGAGACACGGCGGTGAGCCTTATGGAGTTGCTTTTGCCCCCGGCTAGAGGGTCCGCGTAGCGGGCGTTCTCAAACCCGGGCAGAGATCTTAGGTGCTGCAAGGGAAAAAACGAGGTCATGAGCTTCGCGTAACCCGTGTCCAAAAACACCAGGTTCTCCGCGTATTCCGGCAAGGCGTACTGTTGGCACACCTTCCTGGACAGTCCCTTCTGATTCCTCATAGCTTTCGGAAGGGGGACGGTGACTGAGCCGTACTTCGTAAGGGTGTCCTGCAGCGTTTTGGACAGTGTTTCCTTGTGGATCTTGCAGGCGCCGGACATCGCGCCCCCCAAACCCCTCCGCCGGGTGCACATGTACTCTGGCAAGCCCATCATGGATGTCAAGCTTGCCCGGGGGCCGAAGGCAGGGCACCTTTGGATGCAAGAGGCGCAACCGTTGCCGAACAGTATGCAGTGGCCCGGGGGGCCCGACGATCCCGTGGCGTCAACGAAACTTTTGCCAGCGAACTCATCCCCGTCCTCGGATATCACCGACTCTACAAAGCCCCCAGATCGTTTCAAACGGGTAATGCGTTTCTCAAAGTAAACGGGGATGCCGTAGTGCGTTAAAACCTTGCGTATTTCGGGCTCTATGACGCTCGCATCGTACAAGCTAGCGTGGTTGTGCCCGGGAAAAGATATTCCCTCGTGCAAGGACATCCGGTCCGTGACCGCGAACAACTGGCCGATGCCCAGGTTTATGGCTTCCTCCGTGGCCACGAAGCGGCCGTTGTTTCTCATGATGCCGCCCACAAGCCCGGCACCCAGGAGCATATCCGTCCGTTCGCAAATCGCGGTGTCCGCGCCCGCAAGTTTTGCACAAAGCGCGGCGGAAACGCCTGCCCAACCCCCTCCTACGACTATCACTTGGTGATATCTTTTCAATGTTAATCCTCCCCCAAATGTGTTTAACGGCCCAACCCTTCTTCAGGGGTCACTTGAGCTTTGCAGGTTCGAAAGCCCCCTGCGAGACAGGACCCGCATATCCCTTGGGCGCACGTCATGGTCATGTTCGATGTCCAAACGAAGGCCGGGGGATCTTTGAGCGACTGAAGAAGGTCGTAGATACCCCGGTGTTGCCTTTCTGAACCCGCGCTCAAAACAGCTTGGTAGCCCCCTTGGGTCACCTCCGCGTATATGTGGGTCAAATTGTGGTCGTTTTGACGGGGTAGTTTCAAAACCGTGGCCCCGGCTTCTTCCAACAACTTATCCGCGAAGATCACACCCAAGGTTCCCGGGCCCAACAGGGCCTTGAACGTACCCCCGGCCATGTTCACGTAGCGGGCCGCCTGAATAACCGCGGCCTGGCCTATGCCCTTCGCTACCGCGAGGGTCCGGCGGGAAGCGAACCTTTTCAGGTGCCGGACTTCCTGAATGCCGGACCAAAAGGGTCCCGTGTACGTGACACTTTCCCCTTCTTTGCACGCCTCGCTCAGCGCTTTTGTTTTAGGCCCTGTGACTTGCACGGCCATGATTGCCCCGTCGTCTTTCAAGGTCATAACGGACAGGGGTACGTTGAACATGACAGGTGAGCCCTCGGGCCTTAAGAGCAGGAACGAGCCGGGAAAGACCAATGCTTGGGCCAAGAACGGGTCCACCTGCACCTTGACCGTGAAAGCTGTCCCTTTTGCCTCTTTAAGGTCGTTTCGCGACAGAACCTGCCCGGATCTTTCCCTTTTTTCGGATCGGGCCTTTTTGCCGTTGGCCAAGTAGTGATGGTAAACGCACAGACCGTTCCAGCCACAGGTACAGCTGTTTTCGCCTCGCAGCACGGAACAGCTGACGCAGGCCCCGAGATCGGCCAGGCTGCACGGACAAAACTCGGACCCCGCGTCGAAACAGGGTACGGGCAAGGCCGCGCTGAACAAAGGATCCGTCTTCATGTGCCTCCCCCTTTCTTCTCAGCGTATGTAAAGGTAACCCTCGTCGTCCGCATATCTATCGCTTTTCCTGGGCAAAAAGATCCTATGGACAACGTTGGGGGAAGCCTTTTGCTTGAAAACGGCCCTTTGATCCGCCCGTCGTTTCGTGAGTGGCTTGAAACGGACGGGTTTGGGGGGTTTGCTTCTTCCACAAGTTTGGGCATCCACACAAGAAGGTATCACGGTTGGCTGTTTCTGTCGGGAGACGACCCCGGCGAGCGTTGGCTTGCCTTGAGCAAGCTGGAGGATGAGTGTCACCTGGGGGACTCCTCCTGGGACCTGTCTTCAAACAGGTACCCGGGCGCGATCCACCCAGCAGGAGATCAAAATCTGTGGGCTTTCAGGCTGCTTCCTTTCCCTTGCTACATTTTCAAGATGGGTGATCTGTTTTTGGAAAGGGAAATCATGATGGCTAGGGGGCAGCGGGGGGTTTTCGTGGCGTACAGGTTGCTGTCCTCCCCCCTAAGGGAAGCGGATGATACCCAGGTCACGTTGACGCTCCGCCCCTTGTGCAATTTCAGGTTTTACCACCACACCGCGAAGGAAGGATCCTGGGCACCCAAATTCTATCCCCTTGAAAGCGCCTTGGTGTTGCAAGGACACCCGGTGAGCAGGGAGCTGCTCTTCTCGTGCCCCATGTCCGCATTTTCGTTCGAGCCCGATTGGTACAAAGACATGGTTTACCTGACCGAGCGAGAAAGAGGCCTGGACGACAGGGAGGATCACTTGAGCCCGGGCCATTTCACCGTCAAACTTGGGACCAAACACCCCGCGGTGTTTTGGGCGGGACCCCTGCCCGATNNCCAGTCAAACTTGGGACCAAACACCCCGCGGTGTTTTGGGCGGGACCCCTGCCCGATAGCCCGGTTTCAACTTTTGTGAAAGAACTGCCTCATTTTTACCGGGAAACCCGCAGCAAGGAACTGGCCCGGCGTCAACGGGCTTACGAGGGAGGGGAAACTCCCTTGCTTGGGCGATTGCACCTTGCGGCGGATCAGTTCGTAGTCTCCGGGAAGCACGGGACTTCCATCATCGCCGGTTACCACTGGTTTGGGGAGTGGGGAAGGGATGCTTTCATCTCGCTGCCGGGCCTTTTGCTCCGCACGGGCAAGTTCGAAGAGGCGAAGCAAGTGTTCAGGCGGTTCGCGGAAGCCATCAACGGGGGGCTCGTGCCCAACCGGTTCGTGGAAGGTTCCGGTGCGGCTTACAACTCCGCGGACGCATCCTTGTGGATGATTCACGCATTGAAAGAGTACGAGAAAACCACAGGGGATTTTTCTTTCGTGGAGTCCTTGCTGCCGTTCGTACGAAGGATTCTGAACTCCTACATGAAGGGTACATTCTTTTCCACGAGGATGGATGATCGTTCCTTGCTTTGGGCGGGCACCAAGGATTCTCAGATAACGTGGATGGACGCCTGTGCTCACGGTGTGCCTGTCACACCCCGGTGGGGTTACCCCGTGGAGATAAACGGTTTGTGGGTCCACGCCTTAGGGTGCATGACCGGTTGGGAAAGGCGGGCGGAATCCGGGCACAGCGTGCGCTACGCGGGTGTCTACAGGCAAGCGGCATCTGAGTTCTTGAAGTTGTTCACGTGGCCCGGCGGGGGTCTGTACGACAGAGTGGATGAGTCGGGACCCGTGGAGGAGGTCAGGCCGAACCAGGTCATCGCGGCGGCGTGCGATCACCTGGCCCTACCGCAAAACGTTTTGAGGGATGTGCTGAGGGCGGCGGTGCGCAAGCTGTTGACGCCCGTAGGGTTGCGGACCCTTGACCCCGCGTCCCCCGCTTACCGGGGAAGGTACGGGGGTCCCCCGTTTGAGAGGGATTCTGCCTACCACCAGGGCACTGCTTGGCCGTGGCTTTTGGGGCCTTTCTTCGATGTGGCCAACAAGGTCGATGAAAGCGGGGCTAAGCTGAAGGAGGGGTTGCTGTCCGCCCTCACAAACCTGGATGACAACCCCTGCATGGGGTCGGTGTTTGAGGTGGCCTCGGGGGATGCACCCTTTGACCCTGGGGGCGCGGTGGCGCAGGCTTGGAGCGTCGGTGAAATTCTGCGGATTCTGTCATCAAACGAAGAGGGCGGTGGTTCAGCTGAAACCTAGAGTGCTCATGTTGGCCTGGGAGTACCCGCCGGAACACGTGGGAGGTTTGGGAAGGCACGTGTGCCACTTGGGGAGGGCTTTGGTGCGCCTTGGGACGCAGGTGACAGTGTTGACAAGGGGCGCGGGCAAAACGTGGTCCGACGAAGGGGTAAGGGTGGTGCCTGCTTTGCCCTACTGTCTTAACCCCCCGGAGTTTTTGACTTGGGCCGCCCAGTTTAACGTCAGCTTGATGGAGTGTGCCGTCAAAGAGTTCGCTCCCGACGAGTTCGACCTCATCCACGGCCACGATTGGCTGGTGGCTTACGCATGCCGGGCGCTGAAGCATTCGTGGGATTTACCGTTGGTAGCCACGATTCACGCTACAGAGCACGGCAGGCAGAAGGGGCTTCACAACCCGGGGCAAGGGCACATCTCCGAGACAGAGTGGTTCTTGTGTTACGAAGCTTGGAGGGTCATCACCTGCAGCCAGTACATGCGCTCTGAGGTGTGCAACCTGTTTGGGCTTCCCGGGGACAAAGTGAGGGTAATACCCAACGGGATCTCTCCAACTTGGTTTTTCGTGAAAAGAAAGCCGGATCCCGACCCTCTGGTGGTCTTCGTGGGCCGGTTGGTGCCTGAAAAGGGGCCTCACGTTCTCGTGGAGGCCATGCCTTTCATTCTGCGGGAGTTTCCCAAGGCGAACCTGGTGCTAGCAGGCAAAGGACCCATGGAGGGCGACATCAGGCGTAGAATGTACGAACTGGGCCTAAACTCCGTGGTGCACCTGCCCGGGCACCTCGATGACCGTGGACTGAAGGATCTGTATTCTCGGGCCCACGTCGCGTGCTTTCCCAGCTCCTACGAACCCTTCGGCATAGTTGCGCTGGAGGCCATGGCTACCGGAGCCCCTTGTGTGGTAGGGAACGCCGGAGGATTGGCCGAAATAATCGAAGGGGGACGGACAGGTCTGAAAGTCAGACCCAACGATCCCCCGGGGTTGGGGGAGGCCATCAGGGGTTTGCTCAGGGATGAGGATCTTAGGGATGATCTGTCCAGATCCGCCCGAGAGGTTGCCTACACGGACTATTCCTGGGACGATATTGCCCGCTCCACTCTTGAAGTGTATGGGGAGGTCCTTGGGAAGAGGTTTTTGCCCAGCACCACAGGAAAGCGAGCTGTGGGGACTCCGGTGGCAGCATCCACAGGTGATGGCGGAGCGGAGTTGGAGCTCCCGGGCGAACGGAATGGTGGAACGGAAAGGGAAGGCCCCGGGGAGACAAGGTAGCTCCCCGCTTTCAAGATTTGCTATCTACCCCCCCGAGGTATAGAATATTTGACGGTTTTAAGGGCATATGATGTTGGGGTTTTTTCGCACCGCTACACAAAAAACTGCTTCGTGCACGCACCTTGCTGGGGAAAAGAGGAGATAAGCATGATCAAGGCGCAAGGGTTGACGAAGAACTACGGCACCCTCACCGCGGTCTCCGATCTGACGTTGACCGTTGCTCCCGGGGAGATTTTCGGTTTCTTGGGCCCCAACGGTTCTGGCAAAACGACCACTATCAGGATGCTGTGTGGCCTGTTGTCTCCCACTGCCGGGAGGGCCGCGGTCGGTGGCGTCGATGTGCAGGAGGATCCAGTGAGGGCAAAGGCCCTGTTGGGTTACGTCCCCGATACGCCCGATGTGTACGAGAAACTTACCGCGAGAGAGCTTCTTAGGTTTGTAGCGGATTTGCGGAAGATGGATAGGAAACAGGCGGCCAAACGCATAGAGGAGCTTTTGTACATGTTCGAGCTGAGCGACAGGCAGGACGAGCTCCTAGGTGGTTTTTCCCACGGCATGCGGCAAAAAGTGTGCATCGCTTCCGCCCTCTTGGATCAACCCAAAGCGTTGTTCTTGGATGAACCTACGGTTGGGCTCGATCCCAAAAGCGCTCGCTTGGTTAAAGACGTACTGCGGGACGTGGCATCGAAGGGCAGTGCGGTTTTCGTGTCCACCCACATTCTGGAGATAGCGGAAAGGATGTGTGACAGAGTGGGAATCATCCAAAGCGGGACCCTCATAGCTGAAGGCAGCGTGCAGGATCTGCGGCGGCGGGTTCTTCCCGATCAGGAAGGGGAAACGGTGTCCCTTGAGGATCTGTTCCTCAAGCTCACAGGCGGTGAGGAGTACAAGGATCTGATCAAGCACCTGTCGGGTGATGACGGTGCTCCCCGGGAAGAGAGTTAGGGGGCTGTCTGCGTGGAGTACGTGTGGATGATACTCAAGATGGACATAAAGTCCTCTTTCGGTAAGGGCAGACGGGTTGGTTTTAAGAACGTGTTGAAGTTCTGGTTGGGACCTGCCCTGTTTCTTTTGCTAGGGGCGGGAGCTGGATACGGCTCGTACAGATTGTTCCTGTTCATAGAGGACATCGCGTCCGCCTTGCCTGGTCTCGGGGATCTGGTTTCCTTGAACCTTTTTAACGGTCTGACCATGTATGTCCTCCTGTTTGTGTTCCTGAGCGGGCTTCAGATCACGTTTCGGACCTTGTACGAGTCCGATGACATAGGTTTTTTGTTGGCACAACCGGTACCCGCCCGGTCCGTTTTTGTGTCCAAGTTCATAAGCGTGTTTTTCGCTTTGACCCCCTTGGTCATGGTGTTCACCGTCCCCGAATGGTTCGCCTGGGGCTACGTAAACGGTGCGGGGGCTTCTTTTTACGTCATGGTCGTCCTTTCCACTTTGGCCCTGCTGCTTCTCGTTTACTCTTTGCTCGTGCTCATTTTGCTGCTTGTCATGAGGTTTTTGCCTGGCGCTCGCCTGAAAAGGCTGTTCGTCGTGCTGGGGTCGCTTTTGGGCCTTCTGATCGTGCTAAGTTCCCAGCTGTTGAGCTCGAGGATGACGAGCGTGGGCGACACCGTGGAATTGTTGCAGAAACTGGGTTCGCTCGATCTGTCGAAAACCTGGTACCTTCCCACCACCTGGGCCATCAACACCATCCTGGGCACGCTTGAGAGGTTTCACGTGAGCCCTTGGGGTTACGGCTTGCCCTTGGTCGTTTTTGCTGGCACACTGGCTCAAGTCGCCACAAAGGCCGCGGAAAACTGGTACTTCGTTGGCTGGTCCGGTTTGGCAGAAGAGACACCTAGGGAGGGGGGCAAGAAGCGGGCCCGTCACCTGTCCGCCCAAGAGGCCTGGGCCGGGGGAAGCGTGGGAGGCCAAGGCACGTTCATGACGGTGCTTCGCAAAGACGTTAAGCTGCTGTTTCGGGATCCTGTCCTTTGGTACGGCCTGGCTACAACCACTATCGGCCTTGGGTTTTACATTTACAACTTGGGGCGGGGCCCGACAAGTGCCGGGGCGTCCTTCGACGGGGCACGTAGCATGATGTCCATCCTGACCGTGGCTATGATGGCCTTCATGGGCTCGGTCGTGAGTTCTCAGACCGGGGGCATATCGCTTAGCCGGGAGGGTCCTGTTTTCTGGATGCTGCAAGCGAACCCAACGGAACCTGGACATCTCTTCAGGGCCAAACTAGCCTACGCTATGTTACCTTCCGTGGTACTTATGTTTCCGTTTTTCATCGTACTGCAGTTTACCAGTTTGCCCCTTTACCCTCTGTGGCGACTTTTGGTCGTGGGCCTTTCGTTGACGGTGGCGGTGTCCACGTATCAAATATGTTTCGATTCGTTTTTCCCCGACTTTACCATCCGGGTGGAGATAGGGTCGTCGAAATCGGGCAAAGGGGCGGGCAAACTCATGACAGTGATCTTTTCCAGCATGATCGTGCTCATGGTGTTTGTTCTTGTTCTCGCCCTACCGTCTATATTAGTGGGGAGGGGAACGGTCCCCGAATCGTCGTTCGATCGTGCTGAGGCTCTTGCCCACGGGGGCGTTGTGGGTCTTTCGCTTTTGATGGGCTTTGCTGGCAACCACTTCGGTTCGAAGCGGGTGGGGAAGCTTCTCAAGTCGCATTAGCAGCAGGAGGCGGTCTGCATAAGTCTTGAGGTTATGTTGACAATCATGGGGGCCATCGGCCTGTTCTTGTACGGTATGTTCAAGATGGGGGAGGGGCTTCAGAATTCTGCGGGGGACAAGGTCCGAAAGATCCTTGAAACCCTCACAGGCAACAGGTTGGCGGCAGTTTTTGTGGGGATCGCGGTGACCGCGGTCATTCAGGCTTCTGGGGCCACCACGGTCATGGCCGTGGGGTTCGTGAACGCGGGCCTCATGACCTTAGAGCAAGCTATCGGTGTCATCATGGGGTCTAACATCGGCACCACCGTGACGGCCCAGCTGGTGGCCTTCAAACTGGATGAGTATGCCCTAGCCGCGGTGGCTGTGGGCGTGGTGTTGAGGTTTGCCGCCCGGGGCAAAAGATCCCGGGCGTTTTCCGATTTCCTGTTGGGGTTCGGGCTTTTGTTTTTGGGCATAGGGATATTGAAGACAGCTCTGGAAGGCCTCAGGACGTACCCTCCGTTCATGAAGCTCATGCTTGCGAGCAGAGATCGTCCCGTTTTGGGGGCTTTGGTGGGAGCGTTGTTCACCACGGCCATCCAGTCATCATCGGCGACCACAAGCCTTCTCGTAACCATGGCGCAGAAGGGTCTCATAAGCTTGGGGGCCGCCATACCCGTGGTGTTCGGGGCAAACATAGGCACCACGTCCACCGCGCTGATAGCGTCCGCAGGCACGTCTTTGGCGGCCAGACGAGCAGCTTTGGCTCACCTTTGTTTCAACGTTGTGGGCACTTTGTTGTTCCTTCCTCTTTTGGGGCCCTTCGAAAAGGCAGCTGCATCCACAAGTCCCTACGTGGCCAGGCAAATAGCGAACGCGCACACGATCTTCAACGTGGGCGTGACTCTGATTTTGCTCCCTTTCATACCTAATTTCGCGAACCTTGTGACAAAGCTGTTGAGGGGGGAGGAATCGATCACAGAGCACGGCCCCAGATTTCTGGACCCCCGGTTCATATCTGTTCCGTTCAGCGCGGTGTCTCAGCTCAAGAAGGAAGTTGCCCGCATGGCTCAGCTTGCCAAACGCAATCTGAAAACTTCATTCGACGTGTTCACGGGGGAGGGGAAGCCCGACCGCAAGCGTTTTGAGAGCATCGAGGAGGTCATAGACGGCCTTGAAGCCGCGGTGAGCCACTACGTGGCCAGAGTGTCCCGACGAAGCGTCACCGGGGACCAGGCTAAAATCTTGACGGATATGATTAACGTGGCCACTGACCTTGAGAGGATTGCGGATCACGCCACCGATATCGTTGAGCTTGCCGATTACAAGGACGAGCAAAACCTGCCTTTCTCCGATGAGGCGGCACAAGAGCTGCGGAACATGATCACACTGGTCATGGATCTGGTGACCTACATGACAGAGTGCCTGGAGACCCACGATAACGAACGGGCCGCTTCTTTGAGGGGCATGGGCGACATAATCAACGGTCTTGAGAAAGATCTTAGGGCGAGGCACATCAAAAGGCTTAACCAGGGCATATGCCACCCCGCTTCGGGCATCGTGTATCTGGAGTTTTTGACTCACCTCAAGCGGATCGGGGATCACGTGGCTAGAGTGGCCAAAGTTATTACAGAATAACTGGGGGAAGGGGAGAGATCCGCTTTGATTCGAAGCGTGGTTTTGGGAATCATCCAGGGGCTGACTGAGTTTCTGCCTGTATCGAGTTCCGGTCACCTCATATTAGGAGCTTCTTTGTTCGGGCTGGAGGCGCCCGGGCTTTCGTTCAGCATCATTTTGCACGTGGGCACAGCCTTGGCGACGATCATCATGCTTCGGGACGACATCGCAAGTATTTTCCGGGGGCTGTTCGGGCCCAAAGGGGCCGAAAGGTCCAGAGCTTTTCAGCTGGTGGGGTTTACAGTCCTTGCCTCTTTTCCCGCGGCGCTGGCAGGATTGTTGGCAGGGGACGTTCTGGAAAACATGTATTTCTCCCAACAGCTTGCGGCCTTGGGGTTGGTGGGGACGGGGCTTTTGTTGGTGCTAAACAGGCCGAAAGAGAGTGAGCGAGGCGTCCCCGGTGCCTTGCTGGGGACTGTCACCGGGGGTAAAGCCTTTGCCGTCGGGTTGGGCCAAGCTGTGGCCGTGATCCCCGGGGTTTCCCGGTCCGGCACGACTATCGTAACGGCCATGTCGTCGGGTGTCTCCCGGGAGGACGCAGCTCGGTTTTCGTTCCTGTTGTCCCTGCCCGCGGTGTTCGGCGCGGCCCTTTTGGATCTCAGGAAAGCGTTGTCTGAGGGGTTGCCCTTGTTTTCCGGGGAACACGTGGTTGGCGGGGCCGTTTCCTTCGTCGTGGGGTTGTTTGCCCTGTCCGTGGTTTTTCGCGCCGTGAGGCGAGGCAAACTGAGCAAGTTTGGGCCTTACTGCCTGATCGTGGGCGCAGGATTCTTGGTTTTTTCCCTCATTCAAGGGTTTTAGGGGTTACACCCTCAAAGGGCGATGCATAGGATAGGTCGGGGATCTTTCTATGTATCGTCCAGAGTTTTGGTCGTACGCGGCCTACCTAGGTAGGGTTGTTATCGACATTTCTTCGCGAACGCTCACCTTTCACTACTCGGGCCGGGTTTACGGGCCTTACCCCGTGGGGCTAGGCAAACACTCCACGCCGACTCCGGTGGGGTCGTGGCACGTCATCGAGAAAATCGTGAACCCGTCCTGGGAGGTTCTCGGCACCAGGTGGATGGGTCTCGATGTGCCCTGGGGCAACTACGGCATCCACGGCACAAACGCTGACTGGGCTATAGGCACGTACGTGTCCAACGGGTGCATACGCATGCACAACTGGGATGTAGAGTACATTTACCCTTGGATCGTCTTGGGAACCCCTGTGGACATCGTCGGGGGTTACCCGGGATCTTACGTTCGTCCGTGGTGGGAAGACTAGGGGGTTTTCCCCCGTGGCAGGAAACCCCAGCTGCTCTGTGGTATTAAGCCCTGTGCGACTGGATAGTTCATAAGGGTGTGCCACAGCATATTGGGGGGACGTATATGAGCACAAACGAGTTTGTCTTCGACAATGGATTGAAGCTTATCACCCGGGAGATGCACCACGCACCTCTCGCGGCCTTCTTCGTGTTTTACAGGGTCGGCGGAAGAAACGAGGTGCCGGGTATCACGGGGATCTCCCATTGGGTCGAACACATGATGTTCAAGGGTACGCCGAAGTTTGGCAAGGGACAGCTGGATCGGGTCGTGTCCAAACACGGTGGGGTGTGGAACGGCTTCACCACGGAGGATTTCACGTCATACTTCGAGGTTCTTCCCGCGGAGCACCTGGAGCTCGCGATTGACATAGAGTCCGACAGGATGGTCAACTGCCTGTTCGATCCTGATGAGGTTAAGAGCGAACGCACGGTCATCATATCCGAGCGGGAGGGGGCGGAAAACAGCCCCGAGTTTTGGCTGTCAGAGGCCGTGACCAGGATCGCGTATTCCGTCCACCCCTACGGCCAGGGGGTTATAGGGGCGAAAAGCGATCTTCTGGCCATGACGAGAGATGATCTGTACGAGCACTACAAAACGTACTACGCACCGAACAACGCGCACGTGGTGGCCTGCGGCAGTTTCGACACGAACAGTGTGGTGGAAAAAGTCAAAACATATTTCGGGGGCCTGGCCCCCTCCCCCAATATTCCGGCGGTGAGGTCCGTGGAACCTCCTCAGCAGGGGGAGCGCCGGGTAATCGTTCGAAGACCCGGCGGGGCCTGTCACGTTCACGTGGTCTTTCACGTCCCCCAGGCAACCCACGAGGATTTTTACCCCCTGGTGGTTCTTGAAGCGGTGCTATCCGGGGGCAAGCCCATAGCCGGTTGGGGCGGGGGCGGCATGGGCAAGAGTTCCAGGCTTTACCGGGCCCTGGTGGAGACGGGGCTTGCGTCCGGGGTGGGGGCGAACGTAGGGGGATCTGTCGATCCCGGTCTCATGGAGATAACTCTCACGGCCAAAGACGGTGTGAAACCCGGGGAAGCGGAGAAAGCTGTGAGGGATGTGCTGGACCAGCTTTGCTCCGAAATCGTTCCCGACAGGGAGTTGGAGCGGGCTAAGAAGCAGATCCGAGCCCAAATATCTTACGCATCGGAAGGGGCGCAGCAGAACGCTTTGGCCTTGGGTACGTTCGAGGTGAACTCTACGTGGAAAGAAGAGGCTGAAGCTAAGGACAAAGTAGCAAACGTGACGGCGGACCAGGTTAGGGACGTTGCAAGCAGGTACTTGACGCCCATAAACTCCACCACCGGGTGGTTCATACCCGAAAACGGGGGCGAGAGGGAGGCGGCCGCATCGAGGTCACCGGCCTTCTTTTTCAAAGGGTTTGCGGAAAGGCCGAAGGGAGGCCCTGTTTTGGGACCGGATTCCATTAAACGAAAGGTCCTATCGAACGGCACGGTGCTGCTTGCCCACAAGAACCCGAGCGTTGATTTTATCACCGCAGCAGCCTTGGTGGAGGCGGGGACGTTCGCCGCACCTGAGGGCAAGGAAGGGCTGTCGAGGTTCACGAACCTTTGCCTTTTGAGGGGGACGACAAGTAAGAGCGCCGGGGACATAAATGACCTGACAGACAGTCTAGGCATGAAGCTGCAGGCATCGTCGGGGGCGGATACCGCGACCGTTGTCGTGACCGCCCTTTTCGAGGACAGGGAGCGGGCCCTGAAGCTGTTGGGTGAGGTGCTTATGTCCCCTGCTTTCCCCGAGGAACATGTGGAGCGTCTCAAAGGTCAGACCATAACTGCAATCAGACAGGCGGAATCCAGCACCTCTGCAGTGGCGGCGAAAGCGTTGAACAGGGCTCTGTACCCGAAGGGACACCCTTACAGGATGTGGGCCTTGGGAAACGAAAAGGATGTGGCCTCGTTCACTTCAAAGGATCTCGCGGATTTTCACTCTTCCTTTTACGCACCTGAAAAGACCATAGTTGCGATCGTGTCCCCAGAAGAACCCGAGGAAGCTCTTGAGACCCTTGAAATGGTGTTCGAAGGCTGGAGCGTCCCGGGGGCTAAACAGGCTCCGGAACGACAAATTCCCGTGAAACGCCCGGAGGGGATCAAACGGGAAGAGGTTCTTCTGCGAGGCAAAACTCAGTGCGACATAGCCATAGGGTTGCCTGCCCTCACAAGGGAGGATCCCGACTACCTGAAACTCATGGTGACAAACGTCATCGCAGGACAGTTCGGGCTAGGGGGCAGGATAGGTAAGAACGTCCGGGACGAAAAAGGCTTGGCGTACTACGCAAGCAGCAGCTTGGCGGAGACCAAGGGGACGGGGGCTTGGACTGTACGGGCCGGGGTTAACCCTAGGGGTGTACAACGGGCCCTAGACGCCATATTCGAGGAAATCGAAGGCATGCAAAAGGACCTAGTGAGCGAGGAGGAGCTTTCCGACGTGAAAGGTTTCCTCACGGGCTCCCTTCCCATTTCTGTGGAGAGTTCAGGTTCCTTGGTCTTTTTGATGCTGAACATGGAGTATTACAATCTAGGGTTCGACTATCTAGAAAAGTACTCCGAAAGGATAAACCAAGTGACCCGGGAGGATGTTTTGGCCGCGGCTAAGAAGTACCTGTCCTCTCACGACGGCATCGTTGTTATCGCAGGTCCTAAACCGAGGTAGCGGATTGAGGAGAAAGGGGCTGGGGCTCAGGGCCAAAAGATGTGCCCCAGCCCCCTGAGTATCCCGAAGATGCCCCGAAAGACGCCCGCTACCAAACCGAAGGCGGCCCCCAGGATACCTCCTACCATGGCTACGACGCCCAAGAGAAGACCTAAGATGCCCAAGATCCCCAAACATCCGCAACCTGCCCCTGTTAACACTTTCCATCACTCCTCCCCCTCCTATACGATGGGGGACTGCTCAGGTCTGCGTTTCCGGTAAGGTGAAGCTTAGTTTTGTGCCCGGCTGCCAACGAGGGTTGTGGTAATCCCGGGGATCCGGGGAAATGAGCCTCACTATTTGCGCCTGCCCGTTTGAGAACTCTAGAACGAACGTCCGACCTTCAAAATCTACGGAAAACAGGTTGCGCTTTTCCTCTTCCTGAGCTTCGAACACAGTCTCGTGGGGGTAAATGGTGTAGATGACCAAGGTATCACTCCCCTTTCCCTTCGTTTTGCTCTGCTTCCTTCCCCTTGTTCTCGTCTGTCATCTCTCTGAGCTTCGCAATGGCCTCCTTGAGGCCACCCACCTCGTCTATGAGGCCTGTTTCTACCGCCTCTTGACCTACCAGTATAGTGCCTATGTCCCGGGCCAGTTCACCCGTTCTGAACATGAGATCTCTGAATTTGTCCTCGGGCACCTTGGAGTTTTCCACGATGAAACGGATGACCCTGCTTTGCATTTTCTCCAGGTACTCGTACGTCTGGGGCACCCCTAACATGGTGCCTGACAGTCTGATGGGGTGCACGGTCATGGTTGCCGATCTTGTTATGAAGGACCAGTCCGCGGCCACGGCCACGGGTATCCCGATGCTGTGGCCCCCACCCAGGACTAAGGATACGGTCGGTTTTGACAAGCTCTTTATGAGCTCTGCGATGGCCAAACCCGCTTCCACGTCACCCCCCACCGTGTTTAGCAACACCAAGAGCGATGAAACCTCGGGGTTTTCTTCTATGGCAACCAGCTGGGGCATGAGGTGCTCGTACTTTGTGGTTTTGTTTTGCGAGGGGAGTATGATGTGACCCTCTATCTGTCCTATGATGGACAAACTGAAGATGCTGCTCTTGTTGGTGGGTACGGCGGAAACCCCCAGTTCCTTGACCGGGTCTATCTTTTCCGATTCGGTCTTAGATTTCGACAACGCTACCCCTCCCGTACGTTTTAGAAAGGTCGAGATCCTTGAATATGCTGTCTTTGTCCTCAAGTTCGTTCAAGAAGACCGGGTCAACCGCTCCTTCGGACACTTCCCGAAGCAGCCTTGCCACGCGCCCTATGTGCCGCACAAACCTTCCCTTGCCGTACTCGGGCAAACTGCCCGTTTTGACAATGAAAGGCCAATCGGACGATTGAGCTAACAGCAATTCCCTCACCGCTTGATCCAGGGCACGACGCCTCAGCCCTCTCGCGGAGACTTCGTTCCTGCACGCCTCCAAGACTCTATCCTGCCAGTGGTGCACGTGGCGGTACATCCACGCGTTCGTGTCGTTGAGCCACACCTCGTGGTACCCTTTGTACCCCCAGCTTGACGGGGCGGGTTGAGCTATTTGGTTGACGGGGTAGTAGTCCGTGTAGTCCCCTGGGCATATGGGCTTAACGTTCGAGTGAGCGGCCAGCTGCCTGAAGAGCCCGTCGAGCCACAGGGGCCCCTCGTACCACCAGTGGCCGAACAGTTCCGCATCGTAAGGGGCCACCATGATAGGTTTTTTCCCCAGAATGCCCCGATAATGTGCTGCTTCCTTCCCTCTCCAAAAGGCGAAATTGCCCGCGTGCTCGTAGGCCCTCCCGGCAGCTTTTCCAGGGTCGTAAAGTTCTTTGTGATTCCCGGTCCTGTCCGTGACCCTGTGATACTTGATACCTGTGGGTGCCCTGACGCCCCCAGGAAGGGCATCCCCCAAGTACTCTGTGGGCAGTTCGTAACCTATGTCCCTGTAAAACTCCCTGTAATCCGGGTCCCCCGGGTAGCCCTCCTCCGCGCTCCACACCTGCTTGCTACAGTCAGGATCCCTTCCGAACGCGAGCAAATTTCCCGGAGTGAGCACCGGGGCGTGAAAGCCGTATTTGGGTCTTGGGGAAGCAAGCAGAATGCCGTGGGTTTCCAGCACGAAGTACGAGACACCGCAGCTCTTTAAGATTGGTTCCACCTCAGGGCAATACGCGCACTCTGGCAGCCAGAATCCCTTGGGGGTGTGTCCGAAAGTTCTCTCGAAAACCCGGATGCCCGTTTCTATCTGAAGAGCCACCGACTCGTTTTGAAGCAGAAGGGGCAAGTAGCCGTGGGTTGCTGCAGATGTGATAAGTTCTACCGTACCCGCGTTCTCAAGGGCCTTCCAAGGCGATAGCAGATCCCTACCGTACCGGTGGTTAAAGTCTTCTTGCAGGCTTGTGAATCTGTCTTTGTACATGACGGCCAGATTAAGATGGCTGTGGGAGGACAGGCGCTCCATCTCCCTTTCCGCCAAAGCTATGAGGTTTTGGAGGTAAGTGTCGTACCTATCTTTCAGGGTTTCGTCCTGAAGCATGTCGATGAGGGGCGGAGAGAAAGACACGGTGAGACGGTAGGGCACACCTTCCGCCAACAGGTTTTCAAGAACCCTCAGGACCGGCATGTACGTTTCCGCCATAGCTTGGAACAACCACCGCTCCTCCAAGGAGTCTGCGTGCTCCTTGTGCTTGACGAAAGGCAGGTGGGCGTGCAGTAGTATGCTTAAGAAACCGTCGTTCACTTACTATCATTCCCCCAGATTTGAAATGAGCTGATCCCAACATCCCTAAGGTATTTGCCGTACAGCGTGCCCCAAAGGGCATGCTCGCCCTCTTGAACCCACTCGCCGGCGTGGGCAGGGGGAAGGGTCACCGCGTTCGACCTCAGGATCGGGACGAACCTGTCGGGGAATATTCTGCCGTACTCCGCCACGAACGTGTGTCTCGGTCTGGGCATGTGAACGTACCAGTCCTTCGCTTGGTCGTTTAAGTAGTAGTCCTGTTGTCGGTCACCCACAAGTTCCTGAGTTATGTCGTAAAGTCTCAAAACTGGACTGGAAAGACCTAACCGTTTCGCGCGTTCCTTCAAAACTTTCTGGTACCTTTCGTGGGTAACCTCCCAGTATGCGTATATCCAATTGGGATCCCGCGCCATAAGAACCAAGCGGTCCTCGCTGTAGCTTGTGGGCAGATCCTGACCGTGAAACCACTCTTGCTTCAGGCGGGGCAGGCTTTCACCACCCTCGATCCGGGGCAATTCCATAAGATCCGACGCCTCCCAAGCGATCTCCACTTCTTTTGGAAGGGCATTTTTCGTGGGCTCTTCGGTTTTGACGTCACCTGAGGCTTTCCTTGGCATCGCCCGTCTCACGAAGAACAGAACAAGCACAAAGGTTACGAACAGCATGCCCACTATGAACGGCACGAATAAGAACCCCCTTATCCGGCTAAATTGGGAAGGCGCGTTTTGCGACTCTCACCGGAAACTCTAACTGTAGTAAATATGAGGAGTTACGTCGTCTTTTATACTGCCAAAAAGGGGCGAAGGTTCATGAGGCCTTGTGTGCTGGGGAATGGGAGTCTTTATGTAGGCCTGGATCAGGGCTGTTGCGTGAGGGAGCTGTTCTGGCCCGTCACGGGCCTTGAGAATCACAGCGCTCCAAACAGGAGAAATCGCATTTTCGTATGGAGGGGGAACGAGGTCTTGCCCCTCGATGAGGACAACTGGGACATACAAGGTGGGTACGGACAGGGTATGACGTACGGGTGGCAAGCTCGCAGGCACGACCTGGCCTTGAGCGTCGACGACGCGGTGGACCCGTACACGCCCGTCTGGACAAGACGGGTAAGGTTGCTGTTGCCCCACCCGGAGCCCCTAGGGATCTTTTTCGTCCAAAGCTACAATTTGCTCGAAAACTCCGTGGGGGAATGCGCCTTTTGGGATGAAGGAGCAAAACGGTTGTACCATTACAAGGGTCCGGTGTGGGTAGCGATCGAGATAGATCCGAAGGAAAGCTCCCAAGGAGCAGTCAACAAGGTGAGGGACGGGGGCGCGGGCATTAACCCAGGTTCCCCCGAGGTTTCGGGGCGGGTGGTGGATCACGGGCTCGTAGAAAGCGTGGTGGGTGCTGCCTCCTACGGAAGCGGGGAGGTTTCCCTTCGTTACTCGTTAGCTATGGGACCCACGAGACAGGAGGCGGACAGGGCCCTCGATGAAGGGCGAAGGGGCGTTTTCGGGCGATCCCGAACGTACTGGCAGGTCAACGGCTTTGAAAACCGGTTTCCTGGGGGCACTAAAGGGTTACCCGAGGAACTGGGAAGGTTCGCGGATCTGTCCTTGCGGATCCTGTCCACTCACTGCGACCGGGGGGGCGGGGTCATAGCCTCGTGCGACACTGACATCATGACCGACTACGGGGATCACTACAGGTACGTGTGGCCAAGGGACGCGGCCATGTGTGCCTCCTCGCTCATCTTTGCGGGGCACCCGGGGTTCGGCAAACGATACTTGGAGTTTTGTAGCCAAGCTCAGGATACCCAGGGGTTCCTGTGGCAAAGGTACAGGCCCGACGGCACCCGGGGTTCCGGTTGGTACGCTCCCACGGTGGGGGGTCCTTTGCCCCTACAAGAGGACGAAACGGCGCTTTCCTTGCTGACGGCAGGGGACTACCTACAAGAAACGGGTGACCTGCGGTTTTTGTACGAGATCTACCCCTTCCTGGAAAAGGGCGGGGACTTTTTGCTCAGCTACACCGAAGCTGGCGGGACCCTGGTGAAGCCTTCCTTCGACCTGTGGGAGGAGCGTTCGGGGGCCTTCGCGTTCACCCAGGCCGCGTGCGTTGCGGGTCTTGCAGCCTGTAGCAAGATCAGTCTGTGTCTAGGCAAGGACAAAACAGAAGCGTTTTCCCAAGGGTGTTTCTCGTTGTTACTAGGCCTGACGCAGCACCTTTCAAACGACAAAGACGGTTTCATGCGGGGCTTGTCCGCGGGCGGCGAGGATTGGACGCCGGACGCCAGCTTGTTCGCTCTACCTCTGCTTCTCGATAGAGCGGGGGATCTCATGGGCGAGGTCTTGGAAGTTGAGGGACCCGATAGAAAGGACAGGTTCGGGGATCTCAGACGGCTTCTCGTGGCAAGGTCCAGGCGGACGTGGGAAAGGTTGAGGGGCGAGCTGACGTTCAGCCTCCCGGGCATTGGCTTGGGCGTAGCTAGGTATCCCGGGGATTGGTACTTCAGGGAACAGGGCACAGAAGGGCCTGGGAACGCTTGGCCTGTGGCCCTTGCTTGGTACCTTCTTTCAGGTCACCGGTTGGGTGTTTTGGGATACGATTCTCTGAAGGAAGGGTGCGAATGGATGATGAGAATGCGGGGTCCTGGGGGGGTCCTTGCGGAGCAGTACTACGCGAGTTCCGGGTCTTTGGCGTCGGTTGCCCCCTTGGCGTGGTCACACGGGGCCTACCTCGATCTTGTCGTTTGCCTGTTGACTGTTGGCGCCCGTTGCGGCATGGTTTGACATGTTGGTTACCACCGGGTAAAAAAAGAGGAATTCCGTCTTTCAGGGAGAATATCGCCTGAGGGCGGGAGCCTGGTTGACCGCAGCTGAGTTGTGGCAGAATTTGAGGAGGGAGAAACTTAAATTGACGCTTCCAGAACTATCCCTTGAGGAGAAGAAGAAGGCCCTGGAAAAAGCTCAGGCTGTGCGCAAAGCGCGGGCTGAGCTGAGGGTGAAGCTTAAGAAGGGCCGGATAAAGTTTGCTGACATAGTCTATGACGTGGACCCAGTTGTCCAAAGGATGAAGGTTTCCTACCTTCTCAGATCCCTTCCGAGAGTAGGTAAGGTAAAAGCTGAGAAGATTATGGAGGAAGTAGGTATCGACGGTTCCCGCCGCATTCAAGGCCTGGGAAAACGACAGAAAGAGGCTTTGCTAGCAAGGTTCGGCGGGAGGTAGTCAGGGGGTTCCTAGGGGTTGTCAGGCATCCGCATGATCAACATTGGCTTTGGTAATTTGGTCTCCGCGTCAAGGATCATAGCCTTGGTTTCTCCTGAAAGCGCGCCGGTCAGAAGGGTCATATCGGAAGCCCGGGATCGGGGGATGCTCGTTGACGCTACCCACGGTAGACGCACCCGGAGCGTGATAGTGGCCGATTCGGGACACGTAGTTCTTGGGGCCGTGAACCCAGAAACGCTGGCAACGAGGCTTAGCGAACAATACAATGAAGTGTAAAGAGATGGTTTGAATCCGATGGCGAAAGGGTTATTGTTTGTGATCACAGCTCCTTCGGGGTGTGGAAAAGGCACCTTGAGGAGAGCTTTGGTGAAGCAGGACAAGGGTGTGGTGTTTTGCCCCTCGGTGACTACGAGACCCCCAAGACCTGGGGAAATCGACGGGGAGGACTATCATTTCACCTGCCAGGAAGAGTTTTTCTCCCTTATCGAAAGGGACGAGCTGATCGAGTGGGCGAACGTTTACGGGAATTATTACGGCACGCCCGGAAAGGCTATTGACATGGCCCTAGGTTCAAGCGATGTCATAGTGGAAAAGGACGTTCAGGGTGCCAGGACCCTAAGGGCCGTGTACCCGGAAGGTATATACATATTCGTGTTGCCTCCGTCTTTTGAGGAACTTAAAAGACGCATCGGAGGAAGGGGAACAGAAAAGGAACACGAGATGGATCTCAGACTGCAAGGGGCTCGTCAGGAGATATCGGATCTTTCCTCTTACGATTATGTTATTATCAATGCTGATCTTGATAGAGCCAAAGAAAGGTTGGTCGCCATAGTGGCGGGGGAGCGCAGAAGGCGTCTTCTTGCGGGCGAACCGCTTGACGGCGAGGGGAGGGCAAGCAATGGTAAACCCACCGCAAAGGGAACTGCCGGTCGAATCTCAGTACAAACTTGCGATTGCGGTGGCCAAAAGAGCGAGGCAACTGGTGTTGGAAGAGAGTCCGGCCCTGGCTCGGGGAGTGAAACCTGTCACCAAGGCGTTGGAAGAAATCATGAGCGGGAAGATTAAGATAGTTTCGGGCGGCAGGAGAAAAGAAAACTCAGACGATGAAAATTGACGGGGGCAGGGCCGAGAGCCCTGCCGCTTTCGTATATTGGGGGAAAGGGCATGTTAAACGGAAAAACTGTACTGCTCGGGGTCTCCGGGGGCATAGCGGCGTACAAAGCGGTCAACGTGGCCTCGCTCTTGCGAAAAATGGGGGCCACGGTGCACGCGGTGCTCACGGCAAACGCTGAGCATTTCGTGGGTGAAGTCACGTTTCGGGCCATCACCGACAATCCGGTGCACACGAAAATGTTCGGGCAACCCGGGGGATTCAGCATAGGCCACATAGCCCTTGCGGAGCGTGCGGACCTTCTCCTGTTGTGCCCTGCCACGGCCAACGTTGTGGGCAAGATCGCTTCGGGAATAGCTGATGATTTTCTCACAACCGTGGTCATGGCGTGTACTTGCCCGAAGATCGTGTGCCCCGCCATGAACAGCCACATGTACGAGAGTTCGGGAGTGCAAGAGAATCTAGACAAATTGAGATCCTGGGGCTATCACATCCTGGAGCCTGAAGCGGGACGCCTGGCGTCCGGCGCAGTGGGCAAAGGGAGGTTGCCGGATCCTGACCTCATCGTCGAAGAAGCTGTCAAGGTTTTGACGGCAAGCAGGGATCTTCAGGGTGTGAACATCCTGATCACAGCGGGACCCACAAGGGAATGGCTTGATCCTGTCCGGTTCATCTCACCACCTTCCACGGGCAAAATGGGATACGCCTTGGCGGAGGTTGCTAGGGACAGGGGTGCCCAAGTGACGCTCATATCCGGCCCCGTGAGTCTCAAACAGCCTTTTGGGGTAAGGGTCGTTTCCGTGGATACCACTTCCGGTATGCTCGAGGCTTGCAAACAGGCCTACGAAGAGGCCCACGTTGTGATAGGGGCGGCAGCACCTTCGGATTTTCGGCCAACTGAAAGGTTGGATCAGAAACTCAAAAAAAGCGGTGGTACCCTCACCGTTGTTTTCGAACAAACCGAGGACATTTTGGCCACCCTTGGACGAAACAAAGGAAGCAGGATCTTCGTGGGTTTTGCCGCAGAAACGAGAAACCTCGTGGAGTATGCCAGGGAGAAGATAGAGTCCAAGAACCTGGACTTTGTGTGCGCCAACCGGGTGGATTTGCCCGGTCAAGGTTTTGCCTCCGATGACAACGCGGTCACGCTGGTGCACAAAGATGGACGGGTGGAGGAGGTTCCCTTGGCCCCAAAGAGGATCGTCGCAGCAGCCATACTGGATAGGGTGAAGGACGCGCTCAAGAAGGAAGCGAGATAGGGTGGGGGATCTGTTCTGGGACGTTGTGGTCGAGGTTCCCGCGTTAGGGGACAAGCACTACACGTACAGGGGTCCCCAAGATCTCCCCATACCCCGGGGCGCGAAAGTGAAAGTGCCTTTCGGAGCCTCAAACTGCGATGCCTACGTGGTGGGTGAGGGGACCCCCCCGGAAAACGTCAACATAAAGGCCATGTCTTACGTCTACGACCCCAGGTTTTTGCCACCCCCTTCTCTTTTGGAATTCGGGGAATACCTAGCCCGGCGCTACTGCTCACCGTTGGCGTCATTGTGGTCTTGCTTTTGGCCCCCCGTAGCCCTTCGCAGGAAGGACGATCAAAGATTTGAGACTTTCCCGGCGAAAAGGTATCCGGGCAAGGAAGGTCTTGGCCGTGATGGTTGGGACAAAGGGACCGTTATCCGGGGTAGCAGGGAGTTTCGTTTCGACGCTTACGTCCCCAGAATAGTTGAGTGTCTTAAACGAGGGAAATCCGTTCTCATGCTGTTGCCCGAGATAGGTTGTGTGCCCTACGCCTCATCGCGTCTTGAAGGCGTGGAAAACCGGGCCATTCACTCGGAGCTCACGGGCGTTACGAGGAGAAACGCGTGGCTAGGTGCCGTGTCCGGGGAGTACAAAGTCGCTTTGGGCACCCGATCTGCGGCCTTTTTGCCCATGCCTGATTTAGGGCTCATTGTAGTTGACGAGGAAGAATCCGATTTTTACAAGTGTCCGGAACACCCTTTTTACCACGGGGCTACCGTTGCCCGTTTGAGGGCGGCGTGGGAGGGGGCGGATCTGCTTTTGGGCACCCCTTGCCCGTCCGTCACGACTTACCACTTCCTCTCAACGGACAGGATCAAATCCGTTGAGGAGAGGGTCCGGACCGGGGTAACGCCCGTTGTGGTGGATCTCAAGGCATCTTCCCGTTCAAAAGGACTCATCGCTCCAAAAACCCAGAAGATGCTGGAAGGGACATTCTCGGCGGGGGCTAACGCGTTCTTGTTTCTCAACAGAAGGGGCGATTCAACCCAGGTGACGTGCGAAGAATGCGGGCACGTGCTTACCTGCCCGGAGTGCAAGGCGCCCCTGGTACGCCACTACAGGAAAGACTATTTGGTCTGTCACACTTGCGGCAAGAAACGAACGCCCCCTGACCAATGTCCCGAGTGCGGGGGTCACAGGTGGAGGTTCTACGGCTTCGGCATCGAGCGGGTGGAAAGGGAGTTTCGAAAGAAGTTTCCCGGCGTGCCCGTGGTGAGGCTTGACAGCGACACCGCGAAGGACAGCCCAGCGGATCCTGTTCCAAAGCAGGGGCCTTCGTGTCTGTTGGGAACCGCCAAAGCGTTCGACTACAGCAGGGACGTATCGTTCGCGACGGTAGCTGTTTTGTCTCTTGACAACGTGTTGAACATGCCAGACTTTTTGGCTTCGGAAAAGACTTTCGCCTTACTGTGCCGGTTGAAAGGGTTGTTGGAGGAAGGGGAAGGGCAAAACAAAACGTTCATCCTTCAGACGCTCAACCCCGATCACCACGCTATAAAAGGGGTGTCGGATCCCGGGATGTTCTACGAGGAAGAGCTCGCGAACCGGGAGATTTTGAGCTATCCCCCCCACGGGTCCATCTTCAAAGTGACTTTCACGGGCAAAAGGGAGGACAGGGTCCAAGGGGCCGCTTTTGCGTTCGCGGAGGCGTGCATTCAGGGACCGGGCGTGGTTTTAGGTCCTGCCCCCGCGCCGAAACCCTTCGTTCGGGGCAACCACATTTGGCAGGTTGCCCTCAGGTCCGGGGACAAGAACTGGCTCGAAGCATCGTGCAGGGAAGGGGTGCTTCAAGCATCCAACGTGCGGGGAGTTCGGGTTTCCGTGGATGCCGAACCGGTCACGATGACTTGAACCGTTTGATATTATATGGGGCGGAAAAGGGTTGTTTGGAGTGATGGCAAGTCATGGTTTTACCCATAATCGGGTTCGATAACGAGATTTTGCGAAAGAAATCCAAGCCTGTGGCTAGGGTTAACAGATCCGTGAGAAAAATCATCGACGATATGTTGCGCACTATGCGAGCTGCAAGGGGTGTGGGGCTCGCGGCCCCCCAGATAGGGGTGTCCAAGCGCATCGCCATCGTTGACGTGGGAGAAGGTCCCCACTTCATGGTCAATCCGGAGATCGTCAGCAGATCCGAGGAGGAAACAGAGGATTGGGAAGGGTGCTTGAGTTGGCCTGGTTACGTAGGTTTGGTCCCTAGAAGCGACAGGGTGTGCGTTCGTGCCCTTGACAGGGACGGCAGGGAGTTTTGGATAGAGGGAGAGGGCTTCCTTGCCCGAGCCCTTCAGCACGAGATAGACCACTTGGACGGGGTGTTGTTCAAGGACAGGGCAAGCTTGATCATGGAGACTCCGAAAGAAGAAGAAAGAGAGGAAGAGGACGGAGGGACCGTCACGGCAATCTTTATGGGAAGCCCTGAGTTTGCCGTTCCCTCTTTAGAAGCCTTGGTAGGCGCGGGGGTGAACGTCCCCCTTGTTATAACGCAACCGGACAGACCCTACGGCAGAAAACAGGTGATGAAGCCCACACCGGTGAAAGAGTGTGCCCTTCGTCTTGGCCTTCCTGTTATGACTCCGGAGAGTCTTGACGGAGATGCCCTGGAGAAGATTCGGTCTTTGGGGCCTGATTTTTTGTGCGTGGCTGCTTTCGGCCAGAAAATTCCCAGCGAAATCATAGAAAGCCCCAAATACGCGGCGCTGAACGTGCACCCGTCCTTGCTGCCCAAGCACCGGGGGGGAAACCCCGTGCAACGGGCAATCATGAGGGGGGACGGGGTGACGGGCGTGAGCATCATGCACATATCGGACCGGATGGATGCTGGGGACATTTTGCTGCAGTGGCCCGTGGACATAGGCCCCGACGAGACGTACGGTACGCTTGAGAAACGTTTGGCTGAAATAGGGGCGCATGCCCTTTTGGACGCCGTGGAGTTGACCCTGGCGGGGAAAGCTTCCCGCCACCCCCAGGACGAAAGAGAGGCTACCTACGCCAGGCACTTGATGCCTGGGGAGAACGAGATCGACTGGAAATGCGAACCAAGGACCATTCACAACCTCATTCGTGGGCTTTCACCCAAACCGGGTGCAGTGTGTTACTTTTCAGGCAAAAGCGTCAAAGTGTGGGCGAGCGTGCTCCCGGACGGCTCTTACCCCCCTACAGCCCCAGGTGCTATACTTAAGGTAGAGGGTGACGCCCTACTGGTTGGATGCAAAGGTGGCGTCATAGGCATTACTGAAATACAGCCTGCGGGCAAAAAGCCTATGTCAGGCAAGGCGTTTTACCTCGGCAGATCCGGGGAAATCACGGGATTCGAGGGGGGATAGAGCAATGCTATTCGACAGCGGCTACATGTTTTTTGTGTTGCCCGCGCTTTTGTTCGCGATGTGGGCCCAGTCTAAGGTCGCAAGGGCCTACAACGAGTATTCTCAGGTGGCGTCTCAAAGGGGTGTTCCGGCCCACGTGGCTGCGAAACAGCTTTTGGCCTGGCAGGGGCTCGACCACGTTCAGGTTGAGAGGGTTCCAGGGGTCTTGAAGGACCACTACGATCCCAGGTCAAACACTTTGAGATTGTCCGAGGGTGTTTACGGCAGCTCATCTTTGGCAGCCCTTGCCATCGCGGCCCACGAGACGGGACACGCGGTGCAACATGGGGTGGGGTACTTGCCCCTCAGCCTCAGAAACGGCCTTGTGCCATTGGCCCGCATAACTTCGTCCGCTTGGATGCCCCTTTTCTTTATAGGGTTGATGACCAATTCGGAGGCTCTCATGGGCTTGGGCATCATCTTTTTCCTTGGCGTGCTGCTGTTTCAGGTGGTTACCCTGCCCGTTGAGTACGACGCGTCTAGACGGGGCATGGAGATGCTGACAGCTTCCGGTTTGATTGGGCCGAGCGAACAGGTTGCCGTAGGTAACGTTCTGAACGCGGCCGCGCTCACCTACGTCGCGGCTACGGCTGTATCTTTAGGGCAATTTCTGAGACTGCTGAGACTGAGGGGAAGGCGCGATTAAGTTCAATGGGGATGCCCGGGCGGTCGTTCTTCGCGCCTTGTCCAAGGGCTTAGGGCAGGACGCCTGGGCGAAAACCATAGAGTCCGTTTCTGATCCTAGGGACAGGGCTTTCGCCAGGGAACTGTTGGGCGGCGTAACCCGGTGGCGGGGTCTTTTGGACGAGTACATTTCGGCGTTTTCCCACAGGCCCCTTGGGACGTTGTCCCGATCTTTGTTGTGGACCCTGAGGATAGGGTGCTACCAGATGCTCTTTTTGGGCATGCCCCCCTACACGCTGGACGCTGTTGTGGGCCTTTTGCGCACAAAGGGCGAAAGAGGGTACTGTAACGGGGTGCTGAGG